>SESH01015960.1_pt1 | contig 34895 bp, 24 predicted proteins | sample 3171561 | NCBI WGS metagenome assembly SESH01 (sample SAMN10866947, study PRJNA518727) | freshwater metagenome | biome: subpolar coniferous forest; feature: holomictic lake; material: water; isolation source: holomictic Lake 442 2011 16.5 m and 2014 13 m | place: Canada: near Kenora, Ontario
GGCGAAAAATCCCGCGGTGGCGGCGAGGGCCAGCGCCGCGCCGGCCGCCGTCGGGGCGACCAGCAGCATCAGGGCCAGCGGTTCCAGCGCCAGCGACCAGCTGCCGTGCTCCTTCGGCAGGAGGAGGGAGCGGAGGGTGGCAGTCGGGGCGGTCATGGGGCGTCAGTATCACCCAGGGCGACCGGCGCGGCCTTGAGCGGGATCATGTTTTCCGGTCAGCCGGGGAAGGCCGGGCGCGGCTAGTCCGGCAGGGGCCGGCCCCGGGTTTCCGGCGCGAACCAGATGAGGCCCAGGCCGACGGCATAGATCAGGGTGATGACCGCGCCGGCGCGCGCATAGCTGCCGTCGAACTGGCGCATCAGCGCGCCCATCTGCAGCGCCCCGACCGCCGCCAGCACCCGCCCCGCGTTGTACGCCAGGCCCTGCGCCGTCGCCCGCACCCGCGTCGGGAACAGCTCCGGGAGATACAGCGGCAGCCAGCCGAAAAACGACGCCGTCATCGCGCCGACCAGGCACGACAGCGCGAGAAACGCCGGGCCATAGCTCCACCCGCCGCGGAACAGCAGCGCGCAGCTCGCCAGCGAGCCCAGGCACATGCCGCCGTAGGTGAGGCGCCGGCCAAAACGCCCGCCGGCCCAGGCCCCCGCGAGACAGCCCGCGATGGCCCCCAGCCCGGCGAGCAGCCCGGTCCAGGCCTTGGCCTGCGGCTGCGCGCCCCCGGTGAGCTGGTCGGCCCAGAGCGGCAGCCACTGCACCGTGCCCCACGTGCCGATCAGCACGATCGCCGTCAGCCCGGTCGCGACCAGCGTGACGCGCCGCAGCCCCGGGGCGAAGATCTCCCGCACCGGCCGGGCCGGCGCGGCGGCGGCGGCGGCGTGCCGCCAGCGCTCCGACTCGGGCACAAAGAGCCGGATGAAGAGCGTGAGCAGCGCCGGCAGCGCGCCCACCAGCACGACCCAACGCCACGAGTGCACCGTCACGGAGAAAAACAGCCCGAGGGTGGCGATGAGGGCGAAGCCGACGTTGGCCGCCGCCCCGATGATGCCCGCCAGCATCGGCCGGAAGCGCTCGGGCCAGACCTCCATCACCAGCGCCACCCCGAGCGACCATTCGCCGCCCATGCCGAGGGCCGCGCAAAACCGCAGGAGCGCAAGGTGCCACGGGGTCTGGGCGAAATAGGCCAGCCCGGTGAACAGCGAATAGGTGAGCACGCTCAGGCTGAGTGCCCGCACCCGGCCCAGCCGGTCGCCCAGCCAGCCGAAGGCCAGCCCGCCCGCCGCGGCCCCGAGCAGGAACGCCGCGGTGATGACGCCCATCCAGTGGCCGACCAGGGCGTCCGACACGCTCCCGCCGGCCTGCATCTGCTGCAGCGCGGGCCGGGCCACCAGCGGGAAAAGCCCCATCTCCAGGCCGTCAAACATCCAGCCCAGCAGGGCGGCCGCGAGGGTGAGACGCAGCGTGCGGGCAGTCGCGGGGGCAGGGGCGGGCGCGGGGTGGGGCATCGGGGCGTCCGACCAAGCCAGAGCCGCGGACGGGGCGCAAGGTTGCGGGTGGCCGCCCCCCGGTCAGCCGGCCGTCGCGGGACCGTCGGCGGGCGGGGCCTCCGCCGCCAGCACGCGCTCGATGGCCTCCCGCAGCTGCTGGAGCGTGAAGGGCTTGGCGAGCGTGCAGGACGCGCCGAGCCGGCGGGTGAGGTCGAGGTAAAGGTCGGAGCCTTCCAGCCCGCCCGACATGGCGATGATCCGGAGCGTGGGAAATTCGCGGTGCAGGATCTTGATGGTCTCCATGCCCTCCTGCTCCGGCATGACCATGTCCGTGATCACGAGGTCGACAGGGTCGGCCCGGTACGCCTCCACGCCCTTCCGGCCGTTGTTGGTCTGGGTCACCTGGTGGCCGGCGTGGGTCAGGCTCTTCACGATGATCCCCCGGAGGGTGTCGTCGTCGTCGATGATCAGGATGCGGGCCATGGCGCGGGTGGGGGAATGAAGGAAAAGGGCGGGTCGCAATCTCGGCGGGGTCGGGCCGGGGGGCAATGTTCAATCTCAGCCGGGGGGACCCCGGGCCAAGGGTTCTACCGGTTCAGCAGGGCGGCGACGCGGGTGCGGCCGTGCACGCCGAGCTTGGCGAAGACCGCGGCGAGTTGGGTCTTGATCGTCAGGGGGCTGCGCCGCAGCTCCGCCGCGATCTCGGTGGTGCGCAGGCCCTCGCGCACCCGCATGGCGACCTCGCGCTCCCGCTCGGTCAGCCGCCCGAGCAGCGCCACGGCGCCGGGGGACAGCGGCCGGTGCCGGTCGCCGCGCGGCCGGCGGTAGTCGAGGTGAATGTGAAACGCGGCCGGCTGGCCCCCGCCCGGCGTGTGCCACCGGATGCGCGCATGCAGCCCGCGCGCATGGTCGCTCACCACCTGGGGCGGCCCGGCGCGCCCGGTCGCGCCGTCGGCCAGGGCCCGGCAGGCGTCGAGCAGCGGCGCCGGCACGCGGAAGGCCCGGCGCGCGCGCAGGGCGGCCGCGCGCCGCTCCCCGTGGTTCCACACCGCACAGGCGCGGGCCGCCTCGGCATTGCACCACAGCGGCTCCAGGCCGGGGTCCAGCAGCAGCAGGCCCACCGGCACCTCCTCCAGCATGGCGAGGGTGTGCGCGAGCAGCGCGACGGGTTGGGCGGGCGGGGTCAGTCCGGGCACCCCGGGAGACTGGCGCCCCGCCGCCGGCGGCGCAAGACGGCGGTTTACTCCCTTTGGCCGAGGCGCCCGCGGCCGCGGGTCGTTCTCGCCAGGACGCGCCGCGCCCCCCACCGTGCCGGGGCCGCCCCGCCCATGCGCCTCGACTTCACCGCCCTCTCGCCCCGCACCGCCTACCAGTGGATGGCCTCGACCATCGTCCCCCGGCCGATCGCTTGGGTCTCGACGATCTCCGCCGACGGGCGCCCCAACCTGGCCCCCTTCAGTTTCTTCCAGGGGGTCTGCGCCCACCCGCCGACGCTCCTGTTCGTGCCGGTGAACAACCGCCAGGGCGGGAAGAAGGACACGGTGCGCAACATCGAGGCGGTCCCGGAATTCGTGGTGAACCTCGTCTCGCACGCCCTCGCCGAGCAGATGAACGCCACCGCGGCGCAGCTGCCCCACGGGGACAGCGAGTTCGAGCGGTTCGGCGTGGCCGCCGCGGCGTCCGAGCAGGTCCGCCCGCCCCGCGTCGCCGCCGCCCCGGTGGCGTTCGAGTGCCGGCTCCATCAGATTGTGAACATCGGCGAGGGGCCGCTCGCCGCCCACGTCATCTTCGGCCGCATCCTCGCCGCGCACGTCCGCGACGACGTGCTCGGCGCCGACGGCCTGCCGGACGCCGGCCGGCTGGACCTGATCGGCCGCCTGGGGGGCGAGGACTACACCACCACGCGCGACCACTTCTCCCTGGTCCGTCCGGACTAGCCCCGGCGTCCGCCCACCCGCCGCCGGGTAAAATTTCACCCGCCACGCCGGCTCGACACGGAGGTTTTCCGTTCCTAGAGCTTCCCTCGGATTTAGGATTCATCCCATCGGATTTCGGATTTTTACCTTCGGATTTCCCCCCACCCATGTCCCCCTCCGACACCGTCATCCTCGCCGCCACCCGCACGCCGCTCGGCTCCTTCCAGGGCGCGCTCGCCGCGGTGCCGGCGCCGCGGCTCGCGGCGGCGGCGATCCAGGGCGCGCTGGCGCAGGCGGGGGTCCCGGCGGCCGACATCACCGACGTCCTGCTCGGCCATGTGCTTCCGGCCGGCCAGGGCCAGGCGCCCGCCCGCCAGGCCGCGCTCGCGGCGGGGCTGCCGCCCGCGGTGCGCACCCTCGCGGTCAACAAGCTCTGCGGCTCCGGCCTGCAGGCGATCCTGCAGGGCCGCCAGGCCCTCGCCACGGGCGACGCGACCCTGGTCGTGGCCGGCGGCATGGAGAACATGAGCGCCGCGCCCTACCTGCTGCCCAAGGCGCGCGCCGGTTACCGCCTCGGCCACCAGCAGGTGGTCGACTCGCTGCTCCACGACGGCCTGTGGGACCCGCACTACAACCTCCACATGGGCAGCTGCGCGGAGCGGTGCGCCGCCCGGTACGGCTTCACGCGGGAGCAGCAGGACGCGTATGCCAGCGCCAGCTTCCGGCGGGCCAACGCGGCCCAGCAGGACGGCCGGCTCGCGGCGGAGATCACGCCGGTCGAGCGGCCCGGCGCCAAGGGCGGCGGGACCCGGGTGGAGCACGACGAGGGCCCGGCGAAGGTGAACTACGACAAGCTCCCGACACTGCGCCCCGCCTTCGACCCCGAGGGCACGATCACCGCCGCCAACGCCTCCACCCTCAACGACGGCGCCGCCGCGCTGGTGCTCACGACCGCCGCGACGGCGGCGGCGCGCCACCTCCGGCCGCTCGCGCGGATCGTGGCGAGCGGCGCCCACGCCCAGGATCCCCTCTGGTTCACCACCGCCCCGGTGCCGGCCGCCCGGGCCGCGCTGGCCCGCGCCGGCTGGCAGGTCGGCGACGTCGACCTCTGGGAGGTCAACGAGGCCTTCGCCGTGGTGCCGCTGGCGTTCATGCAGGAGCTCGGGGTGCCGCACGAGCGGCTCAACGTCCGCGGCGGCGCGATCGCGCTCGGCCACCCGCTCGGCGCCAGCGGCGCGCGCATCGTGGTCACCCTGCTCGCCGCGCTGCGGGAGCGCGGCCTCCGGCGCGGGGTCGCCGCCATCTGCATCGGCGGCGGCGAGGGCCTCGCCATCTGCGTGGAACTGCTGTGAACCCGCCCCGGTCCCCCGTGTTCGCCCCCTGTCACCCCCGCCCCGCCCGCCCCGCGGACCGGCGCGGCTAGCCCCGATGTCTGCCGTTCTCTGGCGCCCCGAGGACCACGCCTGGACCCGCGAGTCCCATCTCGCGCGGTTCCTGGCGCAGCACGGCTTCGCCACCTACGAGGCGCTGCACGCCGCCTCGGTGCGGGACACCGGGTGGTTCTGGGACGCGGCGCTGCGGGACATGGGGGTCGAGTGGTTTCGGCCCTACACGCAGGTGAAGGACGAGTCGCGCGGGATCGCGTGGACGCGGTGGTTTCTCGGCGGCGAGGTGAACCTGGCGCACAACTGCGTCGACCGGCACGTGCGCGACGGCCACGGGGCGGAGCCCGCGCTGTATTACGAGGCCGATTCCGACCGGCCGGAGGAGCGCCGGGCGTGCACCTTTGCGGAGCTGAAGGCGGCGGTGGACGCGGCGGCCGGCGCGCTCCAGGCCCGGGGGATCGGCCGCGGCGACAGCGTGGCGCTCTACGCGCCGATGCGGATCGAGACGGTCGTGGTGATGATGGCGTGCTTCAAGCTCGGGGCGCGGTTCGTGCCCATTTTCTGCGGCTACGGCGAGAGCGCGGTGGTGGAGCGCCTGGCCTCGTGCCAGGCCCGCCTGCTCTTCGCGGTCGAGCACCTGCACCGCCGCGGCAAGGCGGTGGCCACCGGCGCGATCGCCCGCGCCGCCGCCGCCCGCGTGCCCAGCGTGCAGGGCGTGGTCGACTGCGCCGGGCCGGGCTGGGCGGACTTCCTGCGCGGCGCGGCGCCCCAGACCGGCTGCGTGTCCACCGCGGCCGAGGAGCCCTGCCTGATCCTCTACACCAGCGGCACGACCGGCCGCCCCAAGGGCACCGTGCACACCCACGCCGGCTGCCTCGCCCAGATCGGCAAGGAGACGCGCTACGCGTTCAACGTCCAGCCGGGCGAGCCGTTCTGCTGGTTCACCGACATCGGCTGGATGATGGGCCCGTGGGAGCTCATCGGCTGCCTCCTCTACCGCACCCCGGTCGTGCTCTTCGACGGCGCGCCCGACTTCCCCACCAGCGACCGCCTCTGGCAGACCCTGGCCCGGCTCCAGGTCGTGACCTTCGCCGCGTCGCCGACGCTCGTGCGGCTGTTCATGCGCGCGACCGCCGGCCGGGGGCCGCGCGGCCACGACCTCGCGCGGCTGCGGGTGCTCGGCTCGACCGGCGAGCCGTGGGACGAGACCTCCTACCGCTGGTATTTCGACCAGGTGGGCGGCGGCCGCTGCCCGGTGATCAACATCTCCGGCGGCACCGAGCTGGTGGGCTGCCTCCTCTCCGCCACGCCGCTCACCCCGCTGCGGCCGTGCTCGCTGGGCCGCGCCGCGCTGGGGCTGGACGTCGCGGTGTGCACCGACGACGGCCAGCCCGCGCCCCGCGGCACCGTGGGCCACCTCGTGTGCCGGCAGCCCGCGCCGTCGATGACCAAGGGCTTCCTCCACGACGAGGCGCGCTACCTCGAGACCTACTTCAGCCAGTGGCCCGGCGTCTGGTACCACGGCGACTGGGCGCGGGAGGACGCGGACGGCTCGTGGTTCGTGCTCGGCCGCAGCGACGACACCATCAAGGTCGCGGGCAAGCGCGTCGGCCCGGCCGAGATCGAGGGGGTGCTCACCGCGCACCCGGCCGTGAGCGAGGCGGCGACGATCGGCGCGCCCGACGCGCTGAAGGGCCAGGGGCTGGTGTGTTTTGTCGTGCTGCGGCCCGGGTACGCCGGGGCCGCCGGGGCCGCGCTCGAGGCGGAGCTCATCGCCCATGTCGCCGCCCAGATGGGCCGGCCGCTCGCGCCGCAGGCGGTGCAGGTGGTGGCCGCGCTGCCGAAGACCCGCAGCGGCAAGATTCTCCGCGGCCTGATCCTGCGCGTCTACACCGGCCAGCCGGCGGGCGACCTCACCAGCGTGGACAACCCCGCCGCGCTCGAGGCGATCCGGGCCCGGGCGCGGCCGGGCGCCGGCGGGCCCTGAGCCGGCCTACTCCGTTTGGGGTAAATGCCGGGCCCAAGCCCTGCGCAGCCTCCGCCAAGCCATGCGCAGTTTCGCGCGCGGGTTCGGCTATCATCATGGGCCCAACCCCGCCGGTCCGCCCCGCCATGTCCGTCCCCGCCCGCCCCAAACCCTACCTCGACCCCCAGTATTGCAAGGGCTGCCTGCGCTGCATCGAGGCCTGCCCGCGCGGCTGCCTCACCGCGGGCACGGCGCTCAATCCCGCGACCGGCCTGGTGCCGGTGGAGCTGCACCTGGACAACTGCAACGGCTGCACGCTCTGCCTGCAGGCCTGCCCCGAGCCCTACGGCCTGCGCCTCGAGACCGACCGGCCCGGCCCCGACGGCGACTTTGTGCTGGAGGACCCGGCCAAGCTCTTCGGCGAGAAGTGCGTGCCCAACCATTCCGAGGGCGACCTGCCCGACGACCGCATCGCCCTGCCGCCCTGCGCGCCGATGGTGCTCAAGGGCACCTACGCCATCGCGATCGGCGCGCTGCTCGCCGGCTGCCGGCATGTCTACGGCTACCCCATCACCCCGAGCACCGAGGGCGCCGAGCTCATGGCCAAGATCCTGCCCCGCCTCAACGGAGTGTTTGTGCAGGCCGTCAGCGAGGTCGCCGCCGTCAACATGATGTACGGCACCGGCGGCGCGGGCCTGCCCTGCATGACGTTCACCAGCAGCCCCGGCTTCAGCCTCATGCTCGAGGGCATCAGCTACCTGATCGGCGCCGAGGTCCCGGGCGTCTTCGTCAACATCATGCGCGGCGGCCCCGGGCTGGGCAACATCGCCCCCGAGCAGGCCGACATCAAGCTGGCCTGCCGCGGCCTCGGCCACGGCAACACCCGCGCCCTCGTCCTCGCGCCCAGCACGCCGCAGGAGATGCTCGACCTCACGGTCGAGGCGTTTGCCCTCTCCTTCCGCTACCGCAACCCCGTCATTATCCTCGGGGACGGCTACCTCGGCCAGATGACCGGCCAGGTGCGGCTGCCCGGGAGCATGATCCGGCCCGGCCTGCCCGCGTGGGCCGTCTGGGGCGACCGCGCCCACCGGCACAACCTCATCAGCTCCATCGCCCTCGCCGAGTCCGACCTCGAGGCGCACAACGAGCACCTCAACCGCAAGTACGCCGCCATCGCCGCCTGCGAGCAGCGGGTGGACTGCCACCGGTGCGGGGACGCCGAGGTGCTGGTCATCGCCTGCAACACGCCGGCGCGGATGGCGAAGGGCGCGGTCGAGTCCGCCCGCGCGCAGGGCGTGAAGGCCGGGCTGTTCCGGCCGGTGACGCTGTGGCCGTTCCCGATCGACGCCCTGGCGGAGATCCTGCCCCGGGTGCGGCGCCTGGTGGTGGTGGAGGCCGGCCCCGGCCAGCTGGAGGACGAGCTGCGGCTCGCGCTCAGCCATGCGGGGATCGCGCCGCCGCCGATCAGCCATGTGCGGCGCTGCGGCGGCATCCTGCCGCCGGAGGCCGAGATCCTGGCGGGCCTGCTGGCCCCCGCGGAGGTCCGGACATGAGCGCCTTCTACGGCCGCTTCAGCCGGCACGCCCACGGCGAGGGCCTCAAGGCCCACAGCACCCATTACTGCCCGGGCTGCGGCCACGGCGTCGCCCACCGCGACCTCTCCGCCGCGATCGCCGAGCTCGGCATCCAGGACCGCACGGTGCTGATCAGCCCGGTCGGCTGCGCGGTCTTCGCCCACTACTACTTCGACGTCGGCAACTCGCAGGCCGCCCACGGCCGCGCCCCCGCGGTCGCGCTCGGCCACAAGCTCGCGCACCCCGAGGCCGTCGTCATCAGCTACCAGGGCGACGGCGACCTCGCGTCCATCGGCCTCGCCGAGACCATCTCGATCGCGCAGCTGGGCCTGCCGATCACCGTCCTCTTCATCAACAACGCCATCTACGGGATGACCGGCGGCCAGCTCGCGCCCACCTCGCTGATGGGCCAGAAAACGACCACCAGCCCCGACGGCCGGATGCCCGCGATGGGCCAGCCGCTGAAGATGGCCGAGCTGATCGCGCAGCTTGACGGGCCGGTCTACGTCGAGCGGGTGGCGCTCTACAGCGCCCGCGAGCGGGCCAAGGCCCGCCGGGCGATCAAGAAGGCGATCACCCTCCAGCTGGAGGGCCGCGGCTACGCCTTCATCGAGATCATTGCCGAGTGCCCCACGCACCTGAAGATGACGCCGCAGCAGGCGGAGGAGTGGGTGAAGACGAAGATGGTCGAGGCCTTTCCCCTCGGGGTGAAGAAGGACCTCACGGTCGAGCCCTGGTTTCAGCGCCCGGCGCCGCTCTTCACCCCCGAGGCCGTGCTCGGCCTCAGCGGGGCCGAGCCCTGCCCGGAGGAGGAGCCCCGCGCGCCCGCGCCGTGGCCCGCCCACCTGCCGGCGCGGGACATCGCCTTCAAGCTCGCCGGCTCCGGCGGGGACGGCGCGCAGACCGCCGCGCTGCTGCTCACCCGCGCGGCGATCGCCGAGGGCTACGACGCCACCGCCATCCCGAGCTACGGCCCCGAGAGCCGCGGCGGCACGTCGTACGCCGACGTGCACATCGCCGAGCGCGAGGTGCTCAACCCCGCCGCGCCCGCGCCGCACGCCCTCATCGCCTTCAACGCCCTCAGCCTCGCCAAGTTCGCCGCCACGGTGCCGCCGGGCGGCTTCATCCTCTACGACAGCACGCTCATCACCGCGCCGCCCCCGCTGCCGGCCGGCCGGCGCATCCTCCCGATCCCCTTCACCCGCCTCGCGGCCGAGCTCGGCCGGCCGATGGTCAAGAACGTCGTGGCGCTCGGCGCCCTGCAGGCGGCGCTGCCGCTGCTGCCCGAGGACCGCGTGCTCGCGACGCTGCAGCACGTGCTGAAGGACAAACCCAGCCTGCTCCCGCTCAACGCGGCGGCCTTCGCCGCCGGCCGCGCGGCGGTCGGGGCGGCCGCCCCCGCATGACCCCGGAACCGGTCCGCGCCGGATTTGTCGGCGAGGCCGAGGCCTACGGGCTCCTCGCCCGCGCCGGGCTGCGCCCGCCGCGGCATGCGCGGCTCGGCGCGCCGCAGCCGTTCGCCGCCGGCGAGCCGGTCGTGCTCAAGGGCCTCGGCGAGGAGCTCTGGCACAAGTCCGAGCGGGGGGCCGTGGCCTTCCTGCCCTTCGACCCCGCGGCGCTCGCCGCCGCCGCGGCGGCCATGCGCCAGCGGATCGAGGCCGCCGGCCACCGCTGGCTCGACGCCCTGGTCTGCGAGCGCGTGGCCGCCGCCCGCGCCGAGGGCCTGCCCGCCGAGGGCTTCGTCTCCCTGGCGCACGGCGAGGCCGGCTGGGTGGTGCTCTGCGGTTTCGGCGGGCTGGCGGCCGACGCCCTGGCCGCGCTCGCGCCGCCGCTGTGCTGGCCGCTGGCCCTGGTCACGCCGGACGCGGCGCTGGCGGAGCTCGAGGAGCACCTGCTCGGCCGCATCTGGCTCGGGCGGCTCCGCGGCTCCGCGGCGCTGACCACCTCCTCCCAGCTCCGGGCGCTGCTCGCGGCCCTCTGGCGGCTCGCGCCCCTGGCCGAGGCCGACGGCCTGGCGCTGCTGGAGCTGAACCCCGTCGTGCTCGACCCGGCCGGGCAGCCGCGGCCGGTGGACGCCGTGGGCCGCCGCGCCGCGCGTGCCGCGCCGCGCGTGCCGCCGCCGGACGGCTTTCTTGCCGCGCTGCGCGCGCCCCGCCGCGTCGCGCTGGCGGGCGTGTCCGAGCAGGCCGGCGGGGTGGGGCGCGTCATGCTGGAGAATCTCCAGCGCTGTCCGGCGCTGGCGGGCGGGATCACGCTGATCAAGCCGGGCCGGACGGAGCTGCTGGGCCTGCCCTGCGTGCCGGACGTCGCCGCGCTGCGCGCGGCGCCGGTGGACCTGCTGCTGCTGGCGCTGCCCGCCCCGGTCGCCGCACAGGTGCTGGCCGCGCTGCTGGCGCAGGGGGGCGGCGCGACGGTGGTCGGCCTGGTGGCCGGCGGGCTGGGCGACGGGGCGGACACGGCGGGGCGGGGCGCGGAGCTGGGCCGCCAGCTGCACGCGGCGCGGGCCGCGGGCCGGTGGACGCCGGCCGTGCTGGGCCCGAACTTCCTCGGCCACTGGGTGCCGGCCCTGCAGCTGGACACCTCCTTCATCCCGGCGGAGAAGCTGGCCCCGCCCGCCCCCGCGGGCGGCGGGCTGGTGCTGCTCAGCCAGAGCGGCGCCTTCCTGCTCAGCCGGCGCTCGCGCCAGCCGCAGCTGCGCTTCGGCCTCGGGGTCGCCCTCGGCAACCAGCTGGACGCCGCGCTGCCCGACTTTCTGCACGCGCTGGCGGAGGATCCCGCCTGCCGCGCCGTGGCGGCCTACGTCGAGGGCTTCGGGCCCGGCCACCTGCTGGCCACGGCCCGGGCCGCCGAGCGCCTGCGGCAGCGGGGCGTGCCGGTGCTGATGCACCGCGCCGGCCGCACCGCGGCGGGGCAGGCCGCCGCCGCCACCCACACCGGGGCGATGGCCGGCGACTGCACCCTGGAGCGCGCGCTGCTTGAGCGGGCCGGCGTGAAATTCTCCCCCTCGGTCGAGGCCTTTGACGCCGCGCTCGCCTGGCTCGGCGCGGGGCCGGGGCGGCCCGCCGGCCCGGTGGCGCTGCTGACCAACGCCGGCTTCGAAAGCGTCAACGGCAGCGACCTGCTCACCGGCCGGCTGGCGGCCGCCCGCCTGGACCCGGCGGCGCAGGCGGCGCTCGCCGCCGTGCTCGACCGGCACCAGCTGGGCGGGCTGGTGACGCCGCGGCTGCCGCTCGACCTCACACCGATGGCGGGCGAGGACGCCTTCCTCGCGGCGGCGGAGATCCTGCTCGGCGCGGCCGGCGTGCTGCTGGTCGGGCTGGTGCCCTTCACCCGGCGGCTGGACACGTCGCCGGAGGGGGCGGCGCGGCTGGCCGCCGCGCTCGCCCGGTTGCGCGACCGGCACGGCAAGCCGGTGGCGGTGGCGGTGGACGCCGGGGCGGACTATGCGGACTACCGCCGCGCCCTGGGTGCGGCGGGGCTCCCGGTCTTTGACCGGGTCGAGACGGGGCTGCTCGGCCTGCAAACGCTGGCGTGAAGGCCGGCGGCGCCGGGGCGGGCGCGCGATAATTTTCTCCCCTCGGTCCGGGGGTCCTGCTACCCATGCGGCCGATGACGACCCGGCGCGATTTTGTGAAGCTGCTGGCCGTGGCGGGGGCGGCGGGCTCGGCGCCGGCCCTGGGGGCGGCGGCCGCGCCGGCGCGCGCCGGCACCCGCGACGACTGGCGGCGCTGGGCGGAACGGCTGGCGGCGCCGCTGCTGCCCGCGCTGGCCGGACGCCGGCTGCGGGCGACGATGCCGGTGGAGGCCGCCGACCCGGCCGAACGCCGGCCCTACATCCACCTGGAGGGCTTTGCCCGGCTGCTGTGCGGGCTGGCCCCCTGGCTGGAGCTCGGGGAGGACTGCGGGCGGTGGCCGGAGGTGGCGCGCGCAGCCCTGGATGCGGCGACGGATCCGCACTCGCCCGATTATGTGAATTTCTCGGCGGGGAAGCAGCCGCTGGTGGACGCGGCGTTCCTCGCGCAGGCGCTGCGGCGGGCGCCCCGCGCGCTGTGGGCGCCGCTCGCGCCGCGGGTGCGCGCGAACGTCATGGCGGGCCTGAAGGCCACGCGGGCGGTGGTGCCCGGCGAGAACAACTGGGTGCTGTTTGCCTCGATGGTCGAGGCGGCCCTGCAGGAGTGGGGCGAGCGGCGGGACGAGGCGCGGCTGTTTGACGGCCTGCGCCGGCAGCGCGAGTGGTACCGCGGGGACGGCTGGTACGGCGACGGCCCGGACTTCCATGCCGACTACTACAATTCCTACGTGATCCAGCCGATGCTGGTGGAGGTGCTCGATCTAGTGGCCGGCGAGGCGGAGGAGTGGCGGGGGTTCCAGCAGGCGGCCCAGGCGCGGTTGGCGCGGTATGCCGCGGTGCTGGAGCGCCTGATCGCCCCGGACGGGTCCTACCCGGTGCTGGGCCGTTCCATGGCCTATCGCGCCGGCGCGTTTCAAGGCTTGGCCCTCGCGGCGTGGCGGCGGCAATTGCCGGCCGGGCTGGCCCCGGCCCAGGCTCGGCGGGCGCTGGGGTCCGTGCTCAACCGCACGCTGGCGGCCCCGGGCACTTTCGACGCGGCGGGCTGGCTGCGCATCGGGCTGGCGGGGTCGCAGCCGGCGCTGGCGGAGCATTACATCTCCACCGGCAGCCTCTATCTCTGCAGCACGGCCCTGCTCCCCCTCGGCCTGCCGGCGACCGACCCCTTCTGGACGGACCCCGACGTGCCCACCACGTGGGAGCGGGCCTGGTCGGGCCAGAACCTGCCGGCCGATCACGCCCTCGGCGACCGCCGCTGAGCCGGGCGCCTGCCGGGTTCAGACCGCTCAACCCGGCGAAACGGCCACTGGTCGCAGCAGGATTGCGCCCGGGAGTTTTGCCCCAAAGGATTTTTACCCATGAACAAACTCCGTCTTCTCCCCGCGGCGGCCTGGTTGCTGGCCGCCGCCGTCCTGGTGCCGCTGCGCGCGGCCGATCAGCCGATCCCGCTGAGCTTCAATCCGGCCTTCATGGACCCGACGGTCGCCCCGGGCGCCGACTTCAATGCCTATGCCAACGGCGGCTGGCTGAAATCCACCGTGATCCCCGCCGACAAGTCCCGCTGGGGCGCGTTCGACATGCTCGCGCAGAACAACTGGAACCGCATCCGCGGCATCCTAGAGGAGGCGGCCGCCCAGCCCGCGGCCCCCGGTACCAACGCCCGGAAGATCGGCGATTTCTTCGCCTCCGCCATGAATGAGGCCGCGATCGAGGCCGCCGGCCTGCAGCCGCTCGCGCCCGAGCTCGCCCGCATCGCGGCCCTCCCGGACCTCGCCGCGCTCTCCCTCTACCTGGCCGACGCCCATCAGCACGGCGGCTCGGCCCTCTTCGGCATCCAGCCCTACGCCGACCAGAAGCAGAACGACACGATGCAGCTCATCGCCGGCCAGGGCGGCCTCAGCCTCCCGACCCGCGACTACTACCTCGACGCGAAGTACGCCAAGTTCCTCCCCCAGTTCGCGGCGCACGTCGCCGCCATGTTCCAGCTCGCCGGCAGCACCCCCGCGGCTGCCGCGGAGGAGGCCGCGACGGTCCTCCGGCTCGAGACGGAGCTCGCCAAGATCTCCAAGTCCGTCACCGAGCTGCGCGACCCGCTGGCCAACTACCACAAGATGACGCTCGCCGAGGCCGCGGCGCTGCTGCCGGCCTTCGCCTTCAAGAACTACCTGGCCGCCGCCGGCCTGCCCGCGACGGAGACCAGCCTCAACGTGGCCCAGCCGAAATTCTTCACCGGGCTGAACGCGCTGCTCGTCGCGCACCCCCTGGCCGAGTGGAAGACCTACCTCCGCTGGCATGCGCTGAGCGAGGCCGCGCCGTACCTCTCCGCGGCTTTCGACCGCGAGAACTTCCGCTTCTTCGGCACCGTGCTCAACGGCACGCCCGCACAGGAGCCCCGCTGGCAGCGCGCCGCCAAGGTGCTCGACGCCAACATCGGCTTCGCCGTCAGCGAGCTCTACGTCGCCAAGTATTTCCCGCCCGACGTGAAGGCCAAGCTCGAGGCCATGATCCAGAACATGCGCGACGTGCTCCACGACCGCATCGTCCACCTCGACTGGATGACCGCGCCCACCAAGCAGAAGGCCCTCGAGAAGCTGGGCACCTTCCGCGTGGTCGTCGGCTACCCCGAGAAGTGGCGCGACTACTCGGCGCTGACCGTCACGCGCGCCAGCTACTACGGCAACGTCCGCGAGGCGGCCGCCGTCGAGTCCCGCCGCCAGATGGCCAAGTTCGGCCACCCCTTCGACAAGGCCGAATGGCTGCGCACGCCGCAGCAGGTCAACGCCTACTACCAGCCCTCCGCCGGCCAGCTCGTGTTCCTCGCGGGCATCCTCCAGCCGCCCTACTTCGACCCGTCGAAGGACGACGCCGTCAACTACGGCGCGATCGTCGCGGTCATCGGCCACGAGATCTCGCACGGCTTCGACGACAAGGGCCGGCTCTACGACGCCCGCGGCAACCTCCAGGACTGGTGGACGCAGGAGGATTCCGCGGCCTTCACCGGCCGGGCGCTGAAGCTGGTGCAGCAGTTCAACGGCTACTTCGCGCTGCCCGGCCTGGCGATCAACGGCCAGCAGACCCTCGGCGAGAACATCGGCGACCTGGGCGGGATCTCGATCGCCTACGAGGCGTTCCAGCGCTCGCTGCAGGGCAAGCCGCGGGTGCGGATCGACGGCCTGACGCCGGAACAGCGCTTCTTCGTCGCGTGGGCGCAGGTGTGGCGCACGAAGTACCGGGACGACGCGCTGAAGCGCACCCTGGCCTCGGACGTGCACTCGCCCGGCCCCTTCCGCGCGGTGGGCCCGCTGGTGAACCTGCCGGAGTTCTACGCGGCCTTTAACATCAAGGAAGGCGACCCGATGTGGCGGAAGCCGGAGCTCCGCGCGAAGATCTGGTAGCCCGCGCGCCGCGGTCTTTTTTCCCGCCCGCACCCGCCCCGGTGCGGGCTTTTTGCGGCCCCCCCCCCGGGGCGCCGGGGGCCCGCGGGGGGCCGAATCCACTGGACTTGGCGGCCGCCGCGGCCGATTGAGGTCGGGTCCGTTTTCCCCGACGTGAGCAAACCCTCCCCCGATCAGGCCCGCTGGTTCACCACTGAGGTGCAGGTGCACGAGGCGATGCTGCGCGCCTGGCTGGTCCGGCGGTTCCCGGCGCTCTCGGACGTCGATAATCTGGTACAGGAGGCGATGCTGCGCGTCTGGCAGGCGCACGAGGCCGGGCCGATCGCCTCGGGCAAGGGCTTTCTCTTCACCACGGCGCGCAACCTCGCGCTCGACGAGCTGCGCCGTCGCCAGATTGTCACGTTTGAGTCGGTAGCGGAAATGGCCGAGTTGCCCGTCTACGAGGACGGACCCTCCGCGGCTGAGGCGGCGGCGAAGCAACAGGAACTCGAACTCTTGACCCAAGCCCTCCAACAACTGCCCGACCGCTGCCGCCAGGTGCTGACCCTGCGGAAGATCTATGGACTTTCCCAGCGGCAGATCGCCGCCCAGCTGGGCATTTCCGAGCACACGGTCGAGGCCCAGGTTGGCAACGGCCTGCGCCGCTGCGCCGCCTTTCTGGCCCTGCACGGATTGCCCTGAAGCCCATGAATGCGCCGCCCTCTTCCGCTGCGAACGACCCCATCGACGGGGCCGCCACCTGTTGGCTCGCCCGCCGCGACCGCCGCCTGACCCCCGCGGAACAGGACGAATACCTGCAGTGGCTGCGCCAGGATCCGCGGCACCCCGCGGCGATCGCCCGGCTGGAAAAAACCTGGGTGGCGCTGGAGGCGCTGGCCCGCTGGCGGCCCGACCACAGCGCGGTCCCGAATCCCGACCTGCTGGCCCCGCCCCGCCGGTTCCGCCGCCACGGGCGCGCCCTCCTGCTGGCCGCCGCCGCCGCCCTCGCGTTGGCGGGCTATTTCTGGCGTCCGGCGCCCGCCGCGGTCGCCGCCCCGCGCGCCGCCGCCATCATCCATCCCGCCCCCGCGCGCCAGACGCTCCCCGACGGCTCGGTGGTCGAGCTGAACCAGGGCGCCCGGATTGAGGTCCGGTTCACGCCCGGCGAGCGCCACGTGCAGCTGGTCCGGGGCGAGGCGCACTTCACCGTGGCCAAGAACCCGGACCGCCCGTTCTTCGTCGACACCGACAAGGTCTCGGTGCGCGCGGTCGGCACGGCCTTCAATGTCATGCTGGCCCGGAACGAGGTCGCCGTCCTTGTGACCGAGGGCAAGGTGCAGGTGCTGGAGCACCCGCCGCTCGACCCGAAGGCGTCGCCGCGGTTCATGCGCCTGATCGCGCTGCGGCGGCCGATCGTCCTCGTGGGCGGCCAGCGCACGGTGGTGCGGCTGGAGACGGAGCCGGCGCCGCGCGAGGCCGCGTCCGGCCCGGTGGCGGCCCCGGCCGCCCCCGTCGTGCAGGACGTCACCCCGGCGGAAATCGAACGGGCGCTGTCCTGGCAGGGGATGCGGCTGGAGTTTGTGGACATGCCGCTGGGCGATGTCGTGGCGGAATTCAACCGGTTCAACCGCCAGCACCTCGTGGTGCGCGACCCGGACACGGCCGCCATCCTCGTGGGGGGCAATTTTCGCGCGGACAACGTGGATGGGTTTGTGCGCCTCCTGGAGGCGGGGTTTGACGTCCAGACCGAGCCCCAGGGCGGGAGTCAGGTCCTCCTGCGCCGGAAGCGCTGAGCGCCCCGCTTCCGGAAGAGCCTGCCCGCCCGGCCCGCGGCGTGTCATATTTCGTCCGAAACGCCTAACGGAAACCGCCGGGCGGTTCGTCTGCCTGATGGAAAGGTCAGGTTGGGCTCAGCCCGCCTCGCCGCGGGCTCTGACATAAGGCGACTATTTTAATTTACATTTGATCGATCCTGATTCCTTTCTCCGCGGCTCGACGCCACCAGGCGAGAGTTTCTTTGCCCGTTCAACCAGCGTAGCCGTCCACGGCGCGTACACGGGAAGACCCATCACTCGGGGCGGCCGGACCACCGGCGTCCGCTCCGAAAACTGAACACCCGCTTCCGACTGCGCCCCTCCGCCCAGCCACGAACTCTACACCACACCATGACCTCAGCACACCTGACTAGCCGCCCCCTGCGTCGGACGGCTTTATTCCCCCGGCTGGCCCTTGCTGCCGTTTTGTCCCTCGGCCTCACCCTGATTGCGACCGCCGCCGAGGCGGGTCGCAAACCCTACAACCTGGCCGCCGGCGACGCGGCGGCGACGCTGAAGCAGTTCTCCGCGCAGTCCGGGGAGCAGATCGTCTATCCGGTGGCCGCGTTGGCCGGGGCGAAGACCAATGCCGTGAGCGGCGACCTGACGGCCCGCGAGGCCCTCGACCGGATGGTGGCCGGCACGGCCCTGGTAGTGGTGCAGGACGAGTCGACCGGCGCGCTGGCGGTGAAGAGGGTTGCCGGCCCAAACGACTCGGGGGTGGTGCAGCCCGGCGTCCGCCCGAATTTGGAAAAGACTGAAGCCACGCTCATCAGGCTGGAGAAATACGAGGTCCTCGGCAGCCGCATCCGCCAGACCGAGATTCTCGGACCGTCCCCGGTCAGCTCCTACAACAAGGAATACATCCGCGACTCCGGGGCGATGACCCTGGCGGATTTCATGAACCGCCTGCCGCAGAACTACTCCGGCGTCGCCTCCGGCCGTGGCAGCGCCCCGAACGAGCTCAACCCCGACTTCGGCCAGCGCACCGAGACCTCCAGCCCGGCGTTCAACTTCGTGCTCGGCGCCGCCGACGCCCCGCCCGCCCAGACCGGCGTTTCCGGCGTCAACCTCCGCGGCCTCGGCGCCGCCTCGTCGCTGGTGCTGGTGGACGGCCGCCGCGTCGCGCAGTCCGGCAGCGGCAACCGCTCGACCGACACCCGCCAGGGCTTCGTCGACCTGAACACGATCCCGCTCAGCATGATCGAGCGCATCGAGGTGATCACGGACGGCGCCTCGGCCATCTACGGCGCCGATGCGGTGGCCGGCGTCATCAACATCATTCTCCGCAAGAACTACTCCGGCACCGAGGTGAGCGGCGGCTACAAGGCCTCGGAGCACGGCGGCGGCCGCGAGCGCAACGTCTCCGTGGTCTCCGGCTTCATCCATGGCAAGCTGTCGGGCACGGTGAACGTGGACTACTTTGACCGGCAGAACCTCAAGGCCTCGGACCGCGCCTTTGCCAAGGAGCAGAACCACAGCGGCATCGCCGCCGGCACCCTGACGGCGACGGGCGCGACGAAGTACGGCGTGGATTACCGGCTCAACTGGGGCTACCCGGCGGTCCTCCAGGCCTCCGGCGGCACCGTCTCCGGCACCTTCAACGCGATCCCGGGCATCCGGGTCGTGATGGTGCCCGTGGGCGCCACCAGCACGCCCGCGGTCGGGTCGTTCCTCCCGGTGACCACGGTGGCCCCCGGTTCGGGCGCCTCCCTCGTGAACTCCGCCTTCCAGCGCCGGACCAACACGGCCTCCTTCCTCGACCTGATCCCCGAGACCAAGCGCACCGGGGTGAGCGGCAACCTCAAGTACGTGTTCAACGACCGGTTTGAGGCCTATGGCAGCTACCGCTCGAGCCTCTCGCGGAGCAATTTCAGCACCCAGCCGACCACGTCGATCTGGGGCTCCTTCGGCTCGGCCGTGAGCCTGCCGGCGGCCTTCAACCCGTTCAACCAGACGGTCACGGTCGGCATGGTCGTGCCCGAGTGGGGCTCGCAGCAGCAGAAGATGCGCACGATCGCCGACGCCTTCACCGGCGGCCTGCGCGGCCAGTTCGGCAAGACCTGGCAGTGGGACCTGGGCGTCACCTGGGAACTGCAGAACGCGCTCCAGGTGACCCGCAATTTCAACGGTTCCGGCCTGGCCAACCTGATGATCGCCGCCGATCCCGCGCAGCGCTTCAATCCCTTCATCGACGCCACGGCCCCGGGCGCCCCCTCGCAGGCGGCGATCCTGGAGACCCTGTCGGTCTATCCCTACCTTGAGACGGACTCGCGCCTGACCGCGCTCGACTTCTCCGCCGACGGCGACCTGTTCAGCGTCCCGGGCGGCGAGGTGAAGGCGGCCTTCGGTGGTTCCGCCAGCCGGGCGGCGGTGGACAGCGCCTCGAACCGGTACTCCTCCGCCGCGGTGCCGGTGGTGACCTATGCAAATATCTCCGGCAGCCAGAAGACCCGCGCCGTGTTCACCGAGTTCAGCCTCCCGGTGTTCGGCAAGCCCAACGCGGTGCCGATCTTCCACCGCCTCGATGTCCAGCTGGCCGGCCGCTATGAGCGGGTGGGGCCCTTCTCCAAGGGCGTGCCGAAGTACGGCACCTCGTGGGCCCCCTTCGAGTCCTTGCTCGTCCGCGGCAGCTGGAGCCAGGGCTTCCGCGCCCCCGGCGTCACGGAATACCTGACGGCGCCGACCTCCACGACCTCCTCGGTGACGGATCCGCTGCGGACCCCCGCCGCGACCACCGGCGTGGTGGTGGCGGGCGGCTCGAACCTGAACCCGAAGCCCGAGCTGTCTGACAACACGTTTGCCGGCGCCGTGTACGAGCCGGCCTACCTCAAGGGCCTGAGCTTCCAGGCGAACTACTACGATACGCGGCAGACCGACGTGTTTCAGCTGCTGACCGCCCAGACGATCGTCAACAACGAGGCGATCTTCCCGGGTCGGGTGACCCGCGCGGCCGCGTCCTCCGCCGACCTGGCGCTCAACCAGCCCGGCCAGATCACGGGGGTCAGCCGCGTGTTCGTGAACTTCGGCCGGGTGGTCAACCGCAGCCTCGACTACAGCGTCGACTACACGCTGCCCGGCGAGGCGCTCGGGCACTGGCGCGTCAGCGGCGCGGCCAGCCACACGCTGGAGTCCTTCCGCCAGGTCGCCCCGGGCCAGCCCGCGGTGATCCTCGAGGATGACACCGCCTCGCCGCCGAAGTGGACCTACAACGCCTCGCTCTTCTGGCACGGCGGCGCGTGGAACGCCTCGGTGTTCCTCTGGTACCTGGATGGCTTCGCCACCAACAGCGCGGGCAGCATCATGGTCGTGAACAACTCCGCGCAGGTGTTCTATGCCACGCCGGCGGTCACCAAGATCGACCTGCGGCTCGGCTATGAATTCAAGCGCGGGCTCTGGCGCGGCTACGGCAAGGGCCTCCGCGTGATGGCCAGCGTGGACAACGTCTTCGACAAGCAGCCGCCCTTCTCCGACACGGTCTGGAGCTATAACGCGGGCCTCCACAGCCAGCTCACCCTCGGACGGGCCTACGGCCTGTCCTTTTCGCTCCCCTTGGAATAATGACACCGGCTGCGGCCGGTTTTCTCTCAACTCCGGGCACCCGCCGCTCTGCGGCGGGTCTCCCATTTCTACCCATGTCCATGTCCTCCTCCTTCCTCCGTCAACTTGCCTGCAGCGTCGCGCTGGTCGCGGCCACCGCCACCTTCGGCCAGACCGGGGGCACCGTCCCCGCTTCGGCCCAGTCCTCCCACCGGGGACCCGCCGTCGGTGAGCCGGCGCCCGACTTCACCGTCACCGGCCCCGACGGCAAGGAGCTCAAGCTGTCGGATTTCCGCGGCAAGCTCGTGCTGGTCGACATCTGGGCGACCTGGTGCGGCCCCTGCGTCGCGGCCATGCCGCACAACAGCGAGCTGGCGGCGAAGCTGGCCGGGGACGGCCTCGTGATCCTCGCCATCTGCACCGACGACTCGCGCGAGAACTACGACGGTTGGCTGCAGCGCAACGCCGGCAAGTACCGCTTCCTCACGGCGCACGACCCGGCCGGGCAGAAGGGCTGGGCCCAGTCGGTGTTCAACACCCGGTACGGGGTCAGCGGTTTCCCGACGCTCTTCCTGATCGGGCGCGACGGCCGGCTCGTGGGCCAGGCGAGCGGCGGCGGCGCGGGTGAGAACCCGTACGTCACGCGCCTGCTGGCGAAGGGCGGCCTGCCGGTCGATGTCTCGCACCTGCCGCCCGAGGAGAAGGGCGAGCGGAAGTCGGTCCCGATGGTCGGCAAGACGATGGCGATGCGGCTGCCGATGGTGGGCATGGGCGGCCCGGCGCCCGCGGGCGGGGGCTTCGGCTCGCTCAAGGCCGGCGCGGCCGTGCCGGATTTTTCCGCCCAGGGCGCGGACGGGAAGCCGGTGAAGCTCTCCGACTTCCGGGGCAAGACGGTCATCGTGTCCTTCTTCTCCAACGCCGAGCGCGGACCCGAGGCCTACGCCCCGGTGGTCGCGGCGAAGTATGCCGCGCAGGACGTGGTGCTCCTGGCCGTGGGCTCCGCGATGGAGCCCGCCGCCTTTGACCAGTGGCGCGCGAAGGCCCAGCCGGCCTACGCCGCCGCCTGGGATCCGGCGGGCAAGGCGTGGGGCGAGTGCATCTCCCACATGAATTTCGGGGTCGGCATGTTTCCGGCCCTCGCGGTGGTGACCAAGGACGGCAAGCTCAGCGGCGGCTTCATCGGCATGGGCGACAAGAACGTCGGCCTCCTGCACGCCCTGCTCCAGACCGCGGGCGTGAAGCTCGCGGCGGAGGATCTCCCCCAGCAGATGCCCGCGGCCATGATCCAGGCCAAGCCGGGCGGGATGGCCCCGGCCGCCACGACCCCGCTGCTCGCCGTGGGCGCCGCGGCGCCGGACTTCCTGATGAAGGACGTCGCCGGCAAGGATGTGCACCTCGCTGATTTCAAGGGCAAGGTGGTCGTGCTCGACTTCTGGGCGACGTGGTGCGGCCCCTGCCTCGGGTCGTTCCCGCACACCCAGGAGCTGGCCGCCAAGTACCAGGACCAGGGCGTCGTCGTCCTCGCCTCCGGCACCAGCGACACCGCGGCCAAGTTCCGCGAGTGGATCCCGGCCAACCAGTCCAAGTATCCCAACCTGGTCTTCGCCTACGACCCGCATGAGCGCGATTCGGCCACGTTCGCCGAACGGGCCTCGAGCCGCCTCTACCACGTGACCGGCATTCCCACCCAGTTTGTCATCGGCCGCGACGGCCAGGTGACCGGCGCGATCGTCGGCAACGGCGGGGCGGAGGATGCCCGGACGGAGCTCGCGCTGGCGCGGGCCGGCGTGAAGGTCGACGAGGCGATCCTCGCCCGGGGACGCGCCCAGCTCGCCAAGTCCGCCGCGGCGCAGGCCGCGGCCGCGAAGCAGCCGCGCGCCCCTTTCCGCGAGAGCTACGGCAAGCTCAAGGCCGGCCAGGCGCTGCCGGACTTCACCGTCCTCACCCCCGAGGGCAAGGAGGCCAAGTTTTCCGACTACGCCCGGGGCAAGACCGTGGTGCTCGATTTCTGGGCGACGTGGTGCGGCCCCTGCCAGCAGGCCATGCCGCATTACGAGGAGATCTCCCGCCAGTACCGCGACCAGGGGGTCGTGATCCTGGGCGTCTGCAGCTTCGACACGCGCGAGGCCTACGCCAAGTGGCTCAAGGACAACCAGGGCAAGTACACCTTCCCGACCGTGTTTGACCCCGTGGGCAAGCCGGCCGCGGGCGACAAGACGGCCACGACCCGGACCGTCATGGTCCAGCTCACGCAGGGCGTGATGTCGCCGCTGCCGACCACGCTGGTCGTGAATGCGGCGGGCCAGTTCGTCGGCGTCTACAGCGGCTACGGCCCGGACGCCCATGGCACGCTGGCCAATCTCCTCATGCTCGCCGGCGTCAAGGTGCCGGCGGCGGACCAGCCCAAGGTGTTTTTCCCGGCGGGTGCGACGGCCAAGGCCGCCCCGGTCGCCGCCGCGGCCCTCAGCCGCCCGGCGCCGGCGATGGCGCCGGCCATGACGCCCGCCGCCCCGCCCGCGCTGCTCGCGGCCGGCGCGGTGGCCCCGGATTTTGTCATGCAGGACGCGGCGGGCCGCGACATGAAGCTCTCGGACTTCAAGGGCAAGGTGGTGGTGCTCGATTTCTGGGCGACGTGGTGCGGCCCGTGCCTCGCCTCGATGCCGCACACGCAGGAGCTGGCGGCCAAGTACCGCGACCAGGGCGTGGTCGTGGTCGCCGCGGGCACCAGCGACACGATCGCGAAATTCAAGCAGTGGATCCCGGCCAACCAGGCGAAGTTCCCGAACCTGATCTTCGGGTTTGATCCCCATGAGCGCGGCTCCGCCACGTTTGACCAGCGGGCCTCGTCCCGCCTCTACCACGTGGCGGGCATCCCGACCCAGTTTGTCATCGGCCGGGACGGCGTGATCACCGCGGCGATCGTGGGTTACGACGGCAAGGAAGACGTCCGGACCGAGGCCGCGCTGGCCCGGGCCGGGGTGCCGGTGGCGCCCGGGGTCGTGACGGAAGGCGAGCGGCAGCTCAAGGCGGCGGCCGAGGCGGCCGCGGCGCAGGTCGAGGCGGTCAAGGAGGCCGCAAAGCACCCGCGGCCGCCGTTCTACGAGGACATTGGTCAGTTCAAGGCCGGCGCGGCCGTGCCCGATTTCGTGGCCGAGGATGCTGCCGGCCAGCCGGTGCATTTCGCGGCGCTCACCCGGGGCAAGACCGTGGTGCTCACCTTCTGGTCGGGCGGCCACGGGGTTGATGACGAGGCCATGGCCTTTAACGAGGCCTGGTTCCGCCGGTATGCCGACCAGGGCGTGCTGTGGGTCGGGCTGGGCGCCTACGCGGCGCGCGCCGACTACGACCAATGGCGGGCGGACAAGGCGGGGAAGTACACCTACCCGGTGCTGTTCGATCCGGCCGGCAAGCCGCCGGTCCCGGCCAAGGAGCCGGACGCGATGACCGCGGACGAGCGCAAGGACTTCAAGGCCCGCACCCGCGAGCATTTCGGCAAGGTGATCCCGATGGCGTTCACCGGCGGCGTGATGATGCCCGTGCCCAACACGTTCGTGATCGACGCCCAGGGCCGGCTGCTCGGGCTCTATGTGGGCGCGGGGAAGGGCTCGTCGGAGGCGCTGGCCAACCTGCTGCTGCGCGCCGGGATCAAGCTGGCGCCGGAAGACCAGCCCAAGCGGGTCTGGACCGCGGATGAGACCAAGCCCAAGCCCCCGGAGGACCGCATCGCGATGCTCAAGGTCGGGGCCAAGGCGCCGGACTTTCCGGCGACGGACGCCGCCGGCCAGGCGGTGAAGCTCTCCGATTTCCGGGGCAAGGTGGTCATCCTCGACTTCTGGGCCACGTGGTGCGGGCCCTGCCTCGCCTCGATGCCGCACACCCAGGAGGTCGCCGCGCACTACCGGGACCAGGGCGTCGTGGTGGTCGCCTCCTGCACGAGCGACACGCGCGCGGCGTTTGACGGCTGGGTGAAGCGGAACCAGGAGAAGTACCCGAACATTCTGTTCTCGCATGATCCGGAGGAGAAGTCCCCCCGCCGCGCCTCCCACCGACTCTACGGGGTCGGCGGCATTCCCCAGCAGTTCATCCTCGACCGCGAGGGAACCGTCGTCGCGCTGGTCACGGGCTACCTGAAAGGCGAGGCGATCCTCGACGCGGCGCTGGCCAAGGCCGGCGTCAAGGTGGACCCGGCCCTGGTGGCCAAGGGCGCGGACGACCTGAAGCGGCGGGAGTAAACCGCCCGCCGCCGCCCGGCCGGGGCGGACTAGACATCGCCCCGGATTCACGCCAGCGTGCGGGGCGATGCACCTTCTTCCCCCGGCTGGTTGGCGTGGCGTCGTCTGGGTTCTCGCGCTGGTCCTGGCGCTGCCGCTGGCCGCGGCCGAGTCCCCGGCCCGGCCGCGCCGGCTGCTCATCGACCACGACGGCCACCTGCTGTTCTCCACGCTCACGACCGACTACCGGGCGGACGTGGACGAGCAGGTCCGCGAGCTCCCGGACAACGTGACCACCTTCCTGCTCTGCTGCGGGGCGGGCCGGTTTTATTTTCCCACCAAAGTCGGGCTCGTCGATCCCCACCTGAAGCAGCTCATTGCCGAGCACGCCAAGGGCAACGACCCGTTCGGCTATTTCCTCGAGCGGCTCAAGGCATCGGGCCGCGAGACGTTCATCACCTACCGGATGAACGACGTGCACAACCCCACGGCGGCGGACGAGTGGAACCTCCCGCGCGTGCGCCAGCAGCATCCCGACGCCATCGCCCGCCCGTTCGCCGCCGCCCGCGGCGATCCGGAGTGGCTGAACTGGAGCCTCGACTTCGCGCGGCCGGAGGTGGCCGCCTACGTCCGCGCCATGCTGGGCGAAGTGGTCACCCGCTATGCGCCGGTGATGGACGGACTGCAGCTGGACTGGATGCGCTTTCCCCGCCACCTGTCCGGCGTGGGCGACGAGGCCTGGGCCCAGCGCGCCCACCTGACCCGGGTGGTGGAGTTCGCCCGGGAGCAGACCCGGGTGCGGGGCCTCAAGCTGGCGGTGCGTGTGCCGAGCACGCCGCGCGGCTGCCGGCTGCTGGGCCTCGACGTGGAGGACTGGGTGCGGCGCGGGCTGGTCGACTTTGTGACGGTCTCGGAGTTTCTCGACACGAACTACGAGATGCCGATCGGGGAGTTCCGCGCGATGTTCGGCCCGCGGATGCCGATCTACGCCTCGGTCGAGATCGAGCACGGCTGGCAGTACCACTGCCCGGAGTCGCTCCGCGCCACGGCGACGGGGCTCTACGCCTGCGGGGCCGACGGGATCAGCCTGTTCAACTTCATCGCGCGGGGCGCCCTCGGCGGCGTGCCCTACGAATGGCTGGCGGGGCTGGAGTCCCCGGCCACGGCCGCGCGCAAGCCGCTGCTGTTCTCCGTCCCCCACATGAAGTACCGGAAGGAGATGGACCAGCAGGGGCTGCTGCCGGTCCACGTCCCGGCGCACAGCGCGGTGACGCTGCCGCTGCCGCTGCCGGCGCCGGCGCTGCCGGCGTGGCGCGCGCGGCTGCTGCTGTTCGCCGACGGCCCGCTGGCGCTGGCGCTGGGCGGGCAGGCGCTCGAGTCGATGCCGACGCTGCGGCCGACGGAAATGTTCGTGGAATACACCACCCGCACGGAGGGCCTCGGCGCCCGGCCGCGGCGGGACTACTCGCGCTTCTACCGCTTCGCCCCCGCGCTGCTCCAGGCCGGGCCCAACACCCTCACGCTGCGCAACGACACCGACAGCCCGGTCGAGGTCACGCGCATCAACCTCGGGCTGTGGTGACGCGGGCCGGCCGCCGGCCGCCGGTCAGCGCGCGGTCCAGCCGCCGTCGATCGGGATGGCGGCGCCGGTGATGGAGCGCGCGTCCTCGCCGCAGAGGAAGAGGACGAGGGCGGCGACCTCCTCGACGGTGACGAAGCGCCGGGAGGGCTGGGCGGCGAGGATGACCTCGCGGATGACGCGCTCGCGGGGCAGCTGGTGCGCCTCGGCCTGGCTGGCGATCTGGCCCTCGACCAGCGGGGTCAGCACGTAGCCGGGGCAGACGGCGTTGCAGGTGATGCCGGTCTCGGCGACCTCGAGGGCGATGGTCTTGGTCAGGCCGATCTGGCCGTGCTTGGCGGCGACGTAGGCGGCCTTGAACGGCGAGGCGACGAGCCCGTGCACCGACACGAGGTTGATGATGCGCCCCCAGTTGCGCCGCCGCATGCCCGGCAGCGCGGCCTTGATTGCGTGGAAGCTGGCGTGGAGCACGGTGTGCTGGATGGCGTCCCAGCGGTCCGCGGGAAAATCCTCCACCGGCGAGACAAACTGGAGGCCGGCGTTGTTGACGAGCAGGTCGACCGCGCCGAAGGCCTGCTCGGTCGCGGCGACGAGGGCGGCGACCTCGGCGGCCCGGCTGACGTCGGCGCCGTGGAAGCGCACGTCGGCGCCGGTGGTGGCGGCGAGGTCGCGGCGCAGGGCCTCGATGGCCGCGGGGTCGCCGAGGCCGTTGAGCATCACGTTGGCCCCGGCGCGGGCCAGCGCGCGCGCCACCCCCAGGCCGATGCCGCTGGTGGAGCCGGTGACGAGGGCGGTCTTGTTGGTGAGCATGGGGAGGGAGGCGGGCCGGCGGTCAGGGAAACAGCCGGGCCCGGAGTTCGGGCACGCGGGCCGTCCCGGTGGTGCCGAGCTGGTGGATGACGATCGACGCGGCGGCCTGGGCGAGCGTCATGGCCGCCTCGATCGGGGCCCCCGCCGCGAGGGCGAGGGTGAGGGCGGCGGTCACGGCGTCGCCGGCGCCGACGATGTCGATCGGGCCCCGCACCGGCAGGGCGGGGACGTGGGCGGCCGGCGCGCCCGGGGCGGCGCCGACGATGCCGCGCTCGGCAAGGGTGATGAACACGGCTTGCTGGCTGGCGGCGGCGAGGCGCGAGGCGCCGGCCAGCAGTTCGGGCAGCGCCGCGTCGGCGCGGCCGCCGGTGAGGACGGCGAACTCGGCGGCGTTCATCTTGAAGACCAGCGGGGGAAACCGGCCGAGCCCGTGGCGGCTGTCGGCGACCACGACCAGCCGGGGGTGGGCCTGGGCGAGGTCGCGCACGTGCTGGAGGATCGCCGGGGTGATCACCCCGGCGCCGGGCACGCCGGCCTGGTCCATCACGACCAGCGCGTCGAGCTCGGGCGCGAGGCGGTGCAGCGCGATCCCCAGCTCGTCCTCGACGTCGGCCGGGGTGGGCGCCCAGTTCTTGATGTCGAGCCGGGAGAGCTCGACCGGGGCCTGCGGCGGGGCGTGCAGCAGCGGCTTGGTGTAGGTGAAGGTGTGGCGGTCGGGGGTCCGGAGGAAGCAGTCGAGGGACACGCCCGGCACGGCCCGGAGGGCCTTGAGCAGCTCGAAGCCCTCGCCGTCCTCGCCGCAGAACCCGATGGGCCAGAGGGTGCCGGCGCCGAGCGCGCCGAGGTTCTGGACGATGTTGCCGGCGGCGCCGGGCGAGCAGCGGACGCGGGTCACGTTGTGCACGGGCCGGCCGGTCTCGAGCGAGGTCTCGGCCCGGGCCGGGTCGATGTCAAAGTAGCGGTCGAGGGAGAAGTCCCCCACGACGCCGACCCGCAGCGGCGCGAAACGCGCGGTCAGGGCAGCAAATTGGGCCGGGGTCATGCCGGGTGACCCAAACGCAAGTTGCGCCGCGCCGCAATCCCCCGGATGGCGGCGCCGGAGGGTTTTGCTTGCGGCGCCGGACCCGGGTGGGCGTCATGGAATTCGTCCCCATGAGCCTGACCATCTGGTGCAATGCCCAGTTCAACGCGGCGGCCACCCGCCTGCTGGCGGAGGGCGTGGCGGGGCACCGGCTCGTCACGTCCGCCGGGACCTCGGCCAATGTGCTCCAGGCCGGGGCGGCGGACCCGGCGCTGGTGGCGGCGGACCTCGCCTTTGGCCAGCCCGACGCGGCGGACTGCCTGCGCGCGCCGCGGCTGCGCTGGGTCGAGGTCACGAGCGCCGGCTACACGCGCTACGACACGCCGGAGTTCCGGGAGGCCTTCCAGGCGCGCGGCGCGCGGCTCACCAGCGCCTCCGGCGTGTTTGCCGACCCCTGCGCGCAGCATGTCCTTGCCATGATGCTGGCCCTCGGCCGCAACCTGCTGCCGTCGCACCGCGACCAGCTGACGGACCAGAGCTGGCACTATACGGAGCGGCGCTACGAGTCGCAGTTGCTCACCGGGCAAACGGCGGTGCTGCTCGGCTTCGGGGCGATCGGGCGGCGGCTGGCGGAGCTGCTGGCGCCGTTTGGCATGAAGCTCTACGCGGTGCGGCGCTCGGTGCGGAGCGAGGCCGGGGTGCACATCATTCCCGAGGAGAAAATCAGCGCCGTGCTGGAGCTGGCGGACCACGTGATCAACCTGCTGCCGGACAACGCCAGCACGCGGAACTACGTGAACGCCCGCCGCCTCGCGTGCTGCAAGCCCGGGGCCCGGTTCTACAATGTCGGCCGCGGCACGACCGTCGACGAGGCGGCGCTGCTGGCCGCGCTGCACTCGGGCCGGCTGGGCGCGGCGTACCTCGACGTGTTCGACCCGGAGCCCCTGGCGCCCGGGCATCCGCTCTGGACGGCGCCGCGCTGCTACATCACGCCGCACACCGCCGGCGGCCGGCTCGACCAGGACGAGGCGATCGTCCGCCACTTCCTGGCCAACCTGGCGGCCTGGGAGCGGTCCGCGCCGCTGCGGGACCAGGTGATCTGAGGACGGGGCGGCCCCGGATCAGGCCCGGGGCGGCGGGTTGCAGAGGTCCTCGTAGGCGTAGACGAGCGCGCCGATGAAGATCGGCAGGGTGACAAAGAAGCCGATGACCAGCCCGAGCACGCCGAGGACGGCGATGATGCCGCCGAGGATGGCGAGGCCGAACACCCGCCACCACTGGGCGGTGATCACGCGCCGGCTGACCTCCATGGCCGCCCAGAACTCCAGCTTGCGGTCGATCACCAGCAGGTAGGCGAACAGGTAGGAGATCGCGAGGTAGATGCCGGGCAGGATGAGGCAGACGAAGCCCACGATGGTCAGCAGGCTGACGAGCAGGGAGGCGATCACGAGCGGCCCGAGCGCGAGGGAGAAGCCGCTGAAGGCGTCGCTGATCTCCGCGGTCTGGCCGCGGATTTTCTTGAGGTAGAAGAAGTACAGGCCGCCGTAGAACACGCCGGTGAGCAGCAGGCTGGCGAGGAGGCCGAGGATCGGGATCGCCCCGGCCACGCCGGCGACGATGCACAGCACGAAGGTTGTGCCGACGATCGACCAGAAGTCGGACTTGAGCAGGTTCCAGCCGCGCTCGAGGCAGCCGCCGATGCGGAGGGGGGCGGCGCGGGCGATGAGGTCGGCGGCGAAGACCTTGGGGTCGATCGCGCCGGCCGCCACCGGCGGGGGCGGCAGCGAGCCGGTGCCGCTGAACTCCGGAAAGTCACCCAGCCGCCGCCATTCGTCGCTGCCCGCGGCCTTGGCCTTCGTGTCGAGGTTGGCCCGTCCGCCCGCCAGCCAGGCCCGGGTCTGCTCAGCCGAGACCGGACCGTATTCCTTGCCGTCGCTGCCCATGATGGTGAACATGCGGCTTAAATAGCTGGCCGGCCGGCGGCGTCAACGCCGGAGGGCGCCGGCGCGCCCGGCGCCTTACTCGGCGGCGCCAGGGGCGGAGGGCAGCTCGATCGTCCGCGACCCGGGCTCCGGGTGCTGGCGGTAGAACAGCGCGGTGTGGCCGACGGCGCCGACCGGGACGCAGCGGCCCTCGTCGGCGATCTGGGCGCACAGGGCGGCGCGCTCGTCGCGGTCGGACCCGAGGAAGCGCAGCTTCACCAGCTCGTGGGAGCGGAGGTATTTTTGCAGCTCGGCGAAGAAGGAGGGGGTGAGCCCGCCCTTGCCGAGCTTGAGCGCCGGCGCGAGGGTCTGGCCGAGGCCGCGGAGATGCGATTTCTGGGCGCCGGTGAGGGGAAAGTCGTACATGGGGGGAAGTAGCGAGCAGCAGGTAGTGGGTAGCGAGTAGATTTTTCCCTGCCCGCCGCTACCCGCTGCTCACGGCCCCTTCGCCCGGGGCGAAGGTGTTCAGCTCGAGCTCGCGCCACTGGCCCGGGGGCAGGTCGCCCAGCTCGAGGTCGCCGAAGCGGGCGCGGTGCAGGGTGAGCACGGTCGAGCCCGTGGCGGCGAACATGCGCCGGACCTGGTGGTAGCGGCCCTCGGTCAGCGTGAGCTCGGCCTCCCGCGGGCCCAGCGCACGGAAGGCCGCCGGGGCGCAGGGCTCCTGCTCGCCCTCGAGCAGGAGGGTGCCGCCGGCGAAGCGGGCGGCGAGGTCGGGGGCCAGGTCCCGGTCGAGCGTGGCCCGGTAGACCTTGGGGACCTTGTGCCGCGGGGAGGTGAGCCGGTGGACCAGCGGGGAGAGGTCGGTGAGCAGCAGCAGGCCGCTGGTGTCCTTGTCGAGCCGGCCGATGCTCGTGACCGCCGGGTTGCGCTGCCGCCAGCGCTCCGGGAGCAGCGAGTAGACGCTGGGCCCCTCGCGCCCGTCGTGCGAGCAGACCAGCCCGACCGGCTTGTGCAGGAGCAGCAGCAGCGGCCCGGGGTGGTCCAGCGGCGCGCCGTCCACCGCCACGGCCGCGGCCGCGGCCTTCTCGCCGAAATTGTCGGCGACGCGGCCGTCGACCGTGACGCGCCCGGCCTCGACCCACTCGCGGGCCTGGCGGCGGCTGCAGTAGCCGAGGTTGGCGAGGAACTGGTCGAGGCGGCGCATGGCGCGACACAAGCACGAAGCGCCGGAAGGACACGAAGAAAATGGTTTCCCCGCCGGGGCGTTCGCGCGTAGCTGGGGTGGTGCTCAACCCCCTGCTCCTGATGCTGGCCGTGGCGGTGGCGGCGGTCTCGCTGCTCACGGTGGTGCGCGCCCCCAGCTGGGGGCTGGCGTGGAAGCTGGCGATTCTGGCCGGCGAATACGGCCACTGGCTGGTGCTGGTGCCGCTGGGGCTGGCGGCGGTGGCCGGCGGTGGGACGACCGGGGTCTGGCGCGGCGCGACGGTGGGCCTGTGCGCGGTCGCCGCGGCCTGCCTGCTCCGGCCGGCCATCAGCGCCGAGCGGCTCGCCGCGACGCTGCCGCCGGGGCTGGACGCGGCGTTTGGCCCGGGCCGGCCGGCCGCCCCGGTGTGGGCGTGGAGCCGGCTGTATGGCGGGAGCGCGCGGCCGGCGGCGGAGCGGGTGACCGAGGTGTTTGCGCGGCCGGACGGGCAGGAGCTGCTGGTGGATTTTTACCGCCCGGCGGCCGGGCCGGGCCTCCCGCCCCCGCCGCGGCCCTGCGTGGTGGTCATCCATGGCGGCGGCTGGGACGGCGGCGACCGCGGGCAGCTGCCCGAGTGGAACCACTGGCTGGTCGCCCGCGGCTACCAGGTGGCCGCGATCAGCTACCGGCTGGCGCCGCGCTGGCGGTGGCCGCACCAGGGCGACGACGTGCGGACCGCCCTGACCTGGCTCAAGACCCACGCCGGCCCGCTCGGCCTGGACCCGACGCGCTTCGTGCTGCTGGGCCGCTCCGCCGGCGGGCAGATCGCCTCGGCGGTCGGCTACGGCGCCCAGGACCCGGCCATCCGCGGCGTCATCGCGCTCTACGCCCCCTTTGACATGCCGTTTGTCTGGTCGGTGTCGCGGGGGGACGACGTGCTCAATTCGCGCAACCTGATGCAGCAGTATCTGGGCGGCCCGCCGGACGGGGACCGCCAGGCGGACTACCTCTCGGCCAGCGCCCAGGCGCTGGCGCAGGCCGGCTCGCCGCCGACCCTGCTGGTGCACGGCGTGCCCGACACGCTCTCCTGGGTCCGGCACAGCGAGCGGCTGGCCGCGCGCCTGCAGGAGCTGCATATCCCCCACTATTACCTGCGCCTGCCCTGGGCGACGCATGCCTTCGACTTCAACCCCGACGGCCCGGGCAGCCAGCTGACCGGTTATGCCATGGAATGGTTTTTGGCCTCCGTGACGAAGGAAACGTGAGATTAGGCTGGGCAAGGGGTCCCGCATTTGGGATGGCTTGGGCTCGGGCATTACCCCGCTATTTTTATGTCACTCTGGGAATACAAGGTCATCACCAGCGGCAAGGGCGGTTTCGCCAGCCCGGCGCTGCTGGAAAAATTTCTGAACGATCTCGGCCGCGACGAATGGGAGATTGTCCACTTCCAGTCGCAGGCGGACAACCTGCTCGCCTTCACCGGGCTGGCGCGGCGCTCGACGCAGCGCGACTGGTCGCTGCAGGACGCGGCGGCGGCGGCGGCGAAGGCCGAGGCCGACAAGCTGCGGGCGGAGTTTGCCGCGAAGTTCCAGGCGGCCACGTCGACGCCGGCCGCGGAGGAAAAACCCGCGAGCCTGCTCGAGGAGAAGACGGCGCCGAACGACGACTTCCGCAAGCCGGTCGACACCTCGCGGGACAGCGATCCCGACTCCGGGGAGGAGGAGGGGGAGAAGGACGACTGGGACAAGCTGAACGAGGAGAACGAGCTGCCGACCTTCTTTGACGCCCTGAAGCCCCACATGCGCCGCAACCAGCGCGGGCCCGGCATGTCGGTGGGCGTCGACTATCTCGCCAAGAAGTGGGACCTCTCCGAGGAGGATGTGAAGGGCGCGCTGGTCGAGTGCGGCCTGCAGATCGCCGCGGACGAGAATGCGAAGCCGGTCTACGTGGAGTACGACGGCGATCTTTTCTGGGTGAACATCAACCGCCGCGGCGAGCTTTGGATCAACACGCGCGAGAAGCCGCGCCCGGTGTTCCGGGTGGTGCAGGGCAACCGCGTCGCCAGCGAGGCGGCCCCGGAGCCCGAGGCCCGGAGACCCGAGGCCGAGGCCCCGGCGGCGCCGGGAGAAATTGCCGCGTCGGCCGAGCCCGCCGCGGTCCGCCCGACGACGCCCGCGGCCAGCGCCCCGGCCGGCGCCCTGCCGACCGGCCTGGCCCTGCTGGAGCGGGTCCGCCCGCAGATGCGGCGCAACCGCCGCGGCCCCGGCGGCTCGGGCAGCACGAGTTTCCTGTCCCGCGCGCTGAAGTGCACCGAGGCCGACCTGACGGCGGCGTTCCAGGCGCTGGGCCTGGTGGTGCAGGTCAAGCCCGAGGATGCGCCGGTGCTGCTCGAGGTCGGCGCCGAGGTCTGGTGGCTGAACCAGGATTCGCGCGGCGGACTGTGGATCAACGGCCGGGACAAGGAAGCCGGTGAAGTGGTGACCGCCGCCCCGGCCCCGGCAACGACTCCGGCTGCGACGCCGGATGCGGCCCCGGTGACGGCCGCCGCTCCGGCGGAAGCGCCCGCCCCGGGCGCGGTCCTGGCCGCGGTGCGCCTGCTGCTGAAGGAGACCAAGACCGGCGCGGTCGCCGGGAAGACGGACCGGCTGGCGGAAGAGCTGGGCAAGACGCCGGCGGAGCTGGTGGCGGCCCTCACGGCGGCCGGGCTCAAGGTGCCGGAAAAGGCCCGGGAGAAGCCGGTCTTCATCGAGCACGCGGGGGAAATCTTCTGGTTCAACAAGAACGCCAAGGACGAGCTCTGGCTCAACGCCAAGGCGTCGAAGTACGCCGAGCCGGGCGGGGACGAGGCCGGCGACGACAAGAAGCCCGCGCGCCGCGGCAAGAAGAAGCCGGACTGACGCGGCTGAGCGGGGCCGGGCCGGCGGCGGTGGCCGCCCGGGCGCGGCCGCCCCGGCGTCAGAATTCCGCGGTCCCGGGGGTCCGGGCGAACGGGATGACGTCGCGGATGTTGGCGACGCCGGTCACGAACATGAGCATACGCTCGAAGCCCAGGCCGAAGCCGGAGTGGGGCACCGTGCCGTAGCGGCGGAGGTCGAGGTACCACCAGTAGTTTTTCTCGTCGAGGTGGTGCAGGGCCATGCCCGCGCGGAGGTGCTCAAGGCGCTCCTCGCGCTGGCTGCCGCCGATGATCTCGCCGATGCCGGGCACCAGCAGGTCCATCGCCCCCACCGTCTGGCGGTCGGGGGCGCAGCCGTCGGTCACGCGCATGTAGAACGCCTTGATCGCCCGCGGATAGTTGTAGACGGTGACCGGGCACTTGAAGTGCTCCTCGGTGAGGTAGCGCTCGTGCTCCGACTGGAGGTTGTCGCCCCAGGCGACGGGATGCTCCCAGGTCTTCCCGCTCCGGGCCAGGATCTCGACGGCCTCGGTGTAGCTGCAGCGCTGGAACGGGCGCTCGAGGACGAAGTTGAGCCGGGCGGCCAGCTCCTTGTCCACGAACTTGGCGAAGAACTCGAGGTCCGCGGCGCAGTGCTGCTGGGCGTCGCGGA
>SESH01013948.1_pt1 | contig 34494 bp, 32 predicted proteins | sample 3171561 | NCBI WGS metagenome assembly SESH01 (sample SAMN10866947, study PRJNA518727) | freshwater metagenome | biome: subpolar coniferous forest; feature: holomictic lake; material: water; isolation source: holomictic Lake 442 2011 16.5 m and 2014 13 m | place: Canada: near Kenora, Ontario
GCATAGAAGCTGGCCACCTCCCACACCACCGACAACGGCATGCGCATCTCCTTGGCCAGCGCCGCCAGATGCCGAGCGCTAAGGCCGTGCCAGTTATCCTGGATCAGATGGAGGTGCTCGATCAACAAGTCACGCCGACGCGGGCGGCCGCCAAGCAGCGCCCTGATCTCGGCCAGCGCAGCCGGGTCAACCTGTCGCCCCTGCGGTTCGGCCCGGGGCTCGGCCCTAGAATCGGCCCGGGACTCGCGATCTGAGGACGGACCAGCACATTCGCCGCCGGAACCGGAGTGATCCATAGCTGCTTCCTCCCAACTTGTTCTCATTCGAAAGCGCAAAATGTCGTGGTTGATACTGTAACAGGATTCAACCGTCTTCCTCCACACCTCTCTCGCGCTGCGGCCTACCGCCATCCTCGCCGGCCTGGGCTGGGTCGGCGTCGAACACCAACCGATGCTCTCCCGAAAGGGCGAGGAAACGGCGGCCACGGGCGCGACCCACCAAGGTCAAGCCCACCTGCCGGGCCAATTGCACCCCCCAGGCGGTAAACCCCGAGCGCGAAACCAAAATCGGCAAGCCCATGCGAACAGTCTTGATTACCATCTCGCTGGTCAACCGTCCGGTCGTATAGAATATCTTGTCGTCGGGAACAATGTTATGGCGGGACATAAAGCCGGCTATCTTGTCAACCGCGTTGTGGCGGCCGACATCCTCCATATAGACTAACGGCTGGTCTTCACGACACAGAACACAGCCATGGATGGCACCAGCCGCAAGGTAAAGACTGGGTGTCGCGGTGATTTGACGCGACAACCCATAAAGCCAACTGGTGCGCAATCGCGCGGTCTCGGACAGCCGCGCCTGTTCGAAATTTTCCATGACATCGCCAAAGGCGGTGCCCTGAGCACAACCGGAGGTGAGAATCTTACGCTTGAGCTTGTCCTCGAAATCGGTCTGACGTTCAGTCCGCACCACAACGGTGGAAGTTTCCTCGTCATGATCAATCGAGGTAATAGCATCATCGGGACGCAGCATCGCCTGATTGAGCAGATAGCCAATCGCCAGCTCTTCCACATAGTCGCCAATCGTCATCATGGTGACGATCTCGCGCCCATTCAGGAACAAGGTGAGCGGCCGCTCGACGATGACAGGGCACTCGATGGCCCGCCCCAAATGGTCAATGCCGGTGACGCGCTCGGTCAAGCGCGGGTCTTCGGGTCTGGGCCGGATGCTGACGGTCTGCATTTGCCGACACTACCCCATCGCCGGGTTGATCGGAAGGGGATCGATCGCTTACCATCAGCCCGCCTATTAACGGTGGTGCAAGAATCGTCAAGCAGCGTTTGACGAAAGTGAGGGTCAGGCGCAGACTTACCGGCAACTGGAGGATAACCTTCGGCTGGGACGGCGCCGACATCGTCGAGGTTGATCTTGAGGATTACCACTGATGACCCGAGAGGTTGAACGCGGTTTGCCACCGCTGCACCCCGGAGCTCTTCTTAGGGAAGACGTGATCCCGGCCCTCGACAAGCCGGTATGCGAGATTGCGCGGCTGCTTGGCGTCTCGCGCCAAGCTTTACATGCGCTTCTGACCGAGCGCGCAGCCGTGTCGCCGCTGATGGCCCTTAAGCTGGGCAAGCTTTGCGGCAACGGGCCGGAGCTGTGGATGCGGCTTCAGACCCGCCACGACCTCGACCGACTAGCCCGCGAAAAACGCGACGAGATTGACGCCGTTCCCACCTTGGCGGCATGACGCAGTGACCGGAGCGACAATGTCAACGCGCGGCACCCTGAGCGCGGCATGGGACTGGATCGACGCCCGCGCCACCCCCCTACCCATTGAGGACGCGCTCTTTGAGGACATAGCCAGCGCCGACGCCGTTGACCGGGTGCTGGCCGAGGCCGTGATCAACCCCCACGACCTCCCCGACTCGGACCGGGCGATCATCGCCGGGTATGCAGTACGGGCGTCCCATACGGTGGGCGCGGGCAGCTATAGCCCACTCTCGCTGCCGCTCGCGCTCGCGATAAACGCCGGGGATGTGCCGCCGCCGGACACCGACGCGGTGCTGGGGTTCGACATGGCGGAATCTGCGGAATCTGCTGAATCTACAGAATCCATTAGCGGCCGCGTGCTGGCGCTGGCTCCGGTGGCCGTGGGAGAGGGCATTGAGCGTCGCGGGCGAGTACTCAAGGCCGGAGCCATCGCCATCGGGGTCAGCCACCGCCCCCTTCGGCCTCAAGATATCGGCGCGCTAGCTCAATTGGGAGTGGAACGGGTGCTGGTCGTCGCGCGTCCCCGCGTAAGGCTGGAGGTTGCCGAGACGCTGAACCCGATGCTGCGCGCCCTAATCGCACGAGATGGCGGGATGGTGGGTGAGCCGCCCGACCTGATCGCTCGCCTTGGCTGGCCCGACGAACCCACCCCAGAACGATTCATGGACGGGGTGGCCATGCGACCGGGAGACGGCGCCGGGCTTGGGCTGGTGGGAGGGATTCCGCTGATCGTCCTGCCTACCGAGCCGCTTTCGTGCCTGTTCGCCTACGACATGTTGGCAGGGCGGCTGGTGCGGCTGCTGAGCGGCCGAACACCCGCCCTCCCCTACACGACCACCCGCGCGCGACTTTCCCGCAAGATAGTCTCGGGCATTGGCTTTGTTGAGATGATCCGGGTGCGGCTTGTCAGGGGCCAAGCTGAACCATTAGGATCGGCGGACACTGGGGGGTTAATCTCCGCAGTCCACGCCGACGGCTTCGTGATGGTCCCAGCCGAATGCGAGGGCTTTGCCCCTGGCGCTGAAGTTACTGTCCATCTCTACGGGCTATTAGTATAACAACCGGAGAAGACGTAACAAACGGAAATGATGGAACATGAGTGAGGCAAAGCGGCGGGCGGCGCTATGGCGTGCCGCTCGGCAGGAGCAATTCCTCAATGTCGTTAGTCGCGACGAAGCCGAAGCCAGATTCCGTAGCCACCTCAAGTTGGAACCGCTGGGCGTTGAGTTGGTGTCGCTGGCTCTGGCGCTTGGCCGCGTGTTGGCTGGCGACGTGTCGGCAAATGTCGACGTGCCCGGCTTCGACCGCGCCAGCGTAGACGGCTTCGCCATCCGCGCCGCCGACACCGAAGGATGCGGCCCCGACGCACCGGCATCTTTACTGCTCAACGACGAACTTCTTACACCGGGGGTAGTCCCCGCTATCACCATCGCCCCCGGCAGCGCAACGGCAATCGCCACCGGCGGCATGATGCCGCGTGGTGCCGACGCCGTGGTTATGATCGAGCACACTGAGGCCACCAAAGCGAGTGGCGGCGACGACGGTATTTTCGTGGAGATCGGGCGCGCGGCGGTGCCCGGCCAGTTTATCGCCGCCGCCGGCTCCGACATCGCCAGTGGTGAAACCGTGCTGCGAGCAGGACAAGTACTGTGCTCGCGCGAAATCGGTATGCTGGCGGCGATAGGGCTTGGCTTTGTTACCGTCTGGCGGCGGCCAAGGGTGGCCCTATTTTCCACCGGCGACGAAATCGTCCCCCCCGGCGACCCGCTCGCGCCCGGTCAGGTCCATGACTGCAATATGGCGCTACTAGCCGCCACCATTTCGGAGCTGGGCGGTGAGCCAGTTCCGCTTGGCATCATCGCCGACAATGAGGAGGCTCTCGCGCACGCACTTAATTCGGCGCTGACTACAGCCGACATGGTGGTGCTTTCCGGCGGCACCTCCAAGGGTGCTGGCGACCTCGCTAGCAAGGTGGCTAGCCGTTTGACCGAGCCCGGCGTGGTCGTGCATGGCGTCGCACTCAAACCGGGCAAGCCGCTCTGCCTCGCGGTAAGCGCAGGCAAGCCGGTAGTGATCCTGCCGGGATTTCCGACCTCGGCGATATTCACCTTTCATGAGTTCGTGGCACCGATCATCCGCATCCTGGGTGGACGCCCGCCCAACCGCCGCGAAACGGTGGCGGCGACGCTGCCGGTGCGACTCGCCTCCGAACGTGGCCGCACAGAATACGTCATGGTCTCGCTGGTACGCGGCGCTGACGAGGGCCTTGCCGCCTATCCCATCGCCAAGGGTTCTGGGTCTGTGACCTCATTCGCCCGGGCCGACGGCTTTTTCCCGATCCCGGCGGCGGTCGAAATGGTCGCAGCCGGGACGCCAATCATGGTCCAACGCCTCACAGCCGCAACCGAACCCGCCGATTTGGTGGTGATCGGTAGCCATTGCGTCGGCCTTGATGCCCTGATCGGCCGGCTGGAACGTGAAGACATCCGGGTTAGGGCCATAAATATCGGCAGTTCCGGCGGGCTAGCCGCAGCCAAGCGAGGCGAGTGCGACGTGGCCGGTATCCACCTGTTTGACCCTGCGAGCAACAGCTACAACCGCTCCTTTCTTAGCAATGAGCTGGAGCTGATCCCCGGCTATGGCCGGCTGCTGGGGGTAGTATTTCGTCAAGACGACCCGCGCTTTGCCCAAGGTCCGACCGAGGCAGCGGTAGCGAAGGCGCTGGCCGATCCTGACTGCGTGATGATCAACCGCAACGCTGGCAGCGGCACCCGGATACTGATCGACCGCCTGATCGGCACCTTCCGCCCGGCCGGCTTCTTCAGCCAAGCCCGATCCCATAATGCGGTTGCGGTAGCAGTAAGCCAAGGGCGAGCCGACTGGGGGGTGGCCATCGAAACCGTTGTGCGGCACTACGGCCTTGGCTTCCTGCCGCTTCAAGCAGAGCGTTACGATTTCGTGATCCCTAAGACTCGCCGCCAGCGGCCGCAGGTCCGCCGCTTTGTTGAACTGCTTGACAGCGAAGAATTCCGCGCCACCCTAACCACACTTGGATTTGCGCCATGAACTGCCGTTGCGATGCCTTCGCCCCCACCAGCGACATGCTGACCGCCGACCAAGCCCGCGACGCCCTGGTTGCTTCGGTTACTCCGGTAACTGAATGCGAAGAAGTGCCGCTGATAAAGGCATCAGGCCGGGTGCTGGCCGCAAACCTCATCGCCGCCCGCTCGGTGCCGCCCCATGACAACTCGGCGATGGATGGCTATGCCGTTTTCGCCTGCGATCTCTTAGCCGCCGGGGCCGCAGGATCCGGCGGGACGATACGACTGCCGGTTACCGGCCGCATCAAGGCCGGTCAAGTGCTGGAACGACCAGCCCGGCGCGGCGAGGCCTTGCGCATTTTCACCGGCGCCCCAGTCCCAAGCGGACCAGATACCATCATACCCCAGGAGGTCTGCCGGGAAGAAAATGGTCACGTAACGCTGCCCGCCATCAGTAAAGGGGCCAATTTCCGCCATGCCGGAGAGGACATCGCCACAGGCGCAGTCGTGCTACGGGCGGGAATCCGGCTGCAGCCTCAGCATATCGGGTTGGCCGCCTCAATCGGGCTCGACCGACTAGCCGTAATCAGACCGCTGCGCGTGGCCCTGCTTTCCACCGGCAGCGAGCTGCGCGAACCGGGCCAAACGGCGGGACCGGGAGCGATCTATGATTCCAACCGGTATGTTCTGGCCGGTCTGTTGCGTAGGCTCGGCTGCACCGTTGGTGATTTCGGCATCGTCCCCGATCATCCCGAAAAGCTCACCACAATATTGATCGCCGCCGCCGCCGAGCACGACTTGGTGATGGCTTCGGGCGGCGTGTCGGTCGGTGAAGAGGACCATGTCAAGGCGGCGGTGTCGGCCCTTGGCGCGCTTCACTTCTGGAGAATCGCCATCCGTCCGGGGCGTCCACTAGCATTTGGTCGCATCGGTACTGTTCCATTCATCGGCCTGCCCGGCAATCCGGTGGCCAGTATGGTGACTTTCCTGATGTTCGCCCGTCCGCTATTACTGACCATGGCCGGTGCCACCGTGCGCCCGCCCCTCGCCTTCCCGGTACTCGCCGGCTTTGATGAAATCAAGCGACCAGGCCGGCGGGAATGGATGCGCGCCACGCTGCGCCGCAACCCGGATGGAAGCGTCACCGCCCTACGCTTTCCCTTTGAAGGATCAGGCATCCTGACTTCAATGACCAATAGCGACGGGCTGATTGATCTGCCCGAGTCGGTCGAGCGCGTCGTCTGCGGCGATATCGTTAACTTCCTGCCGTTTTCCGAGCTACTCGACTGAGCACGAACAAATTGCGTCGGGAAAGAAAAGCTGCTCACCATCGATCTTGAAGTCAGCGATAGCGGCCTGTCCAGCTGGCGAGACCAGCCATTCGACAAAGCTACGCGCCTGCGCCACCCTGACGTGAGGATGGCGGGCGGGGTTAACCAGAATCACGCCGTAAGGGTTAAACAATCGCCGGTCGCCAGCATACAGCACCGCAAGGTTACCTCGGTTGCGAAAACTGAGCCACGTTCCGCGATCAGCCAAGGTATAACCGTCAAGACCGGCGGCCACGTTCAGCGTCGGCCCCATGCCTGAACCGGTTGCCCGGTACCAAGCTGGCACCGAAATCTGCGGGGCAAGCCCGACCGCCCGCCACAGCCTCAGTTCAGCGGCATTGGTGCCGCTGTTGTCGCCGCGCGAGACGAAGACGGCCCCCGATGCCGCAATCAGCCCCATGGCGGTAACGGCGTCACCCGCCTTGGCGATGCCCGCCGGATCGGCGCGCGGCCCGACCATAATAAAATCATTGTGCATGACATCGCGCCGCTCGATGCCAAAGCCCTTAGCGATGAAAGCGTCCTCAGCCGGGCGGTCGTGGACGAACACCATGTCAACGTCGCCATTCTCCGCCGTCTTCAGCGCCTGCCCGGTCCCCAGCGCCACAATCCGCACCGTGATGCCGGTTTTCTCCTTGAACAACGGCAGCAGATGGCCAAAAAGCCCTGACTGCTCGGTCGAGGTGGTCGACGCTACCGTGATGAAAGGCTCGTCAGCCTGCGCTGACACCGTCAGCGCGCCCATAAACATCAGCCCAATAACAGAAATCCAGCGCATCAGCCTATCCTCGCGCAAACTACCACAAAAGCTCCCCGGCCAGGAAGGCGCTGGCTTCAGCGGTAGCCGGACCGGCAAAGAAATCCTCCGCCCGGGCATGTTCGATCAACCTTCCCCGGTACATGAAAAACACCTCGTCCGCAAGCCGCCGCGCCTGGCCAAGGTCGTGGGTAGTCATCACGATCTTGGTGCCGTCGCCATGAATGCGGTCGACCAGCCGCTCGACTGCTCCGCTCGCTGCCGGATCAAGATTAGCTGTAGGCTCGTCGAGAAACAACACCGACGGTCGGCAGGCCCAGGCCCTGACGATGGCCAAACGCTGAATCTCGCCACCGGAGAGCACCCGCGCAGGGCGCTCCGCCAGCGCCTCCAGCCCGCCCACCCGCAGCGCCTCCTCAACCCGCTCGCGCCGCAGCGAACGCGGCAGACGGTGCAGGCTGATCGCATAATCAACGTTCGCCGCAACCGATCTCCGTAACATCACCGGCCGCTGAAACACCATAGCATGACGTAGCGCCGTCTCCCCGCCTGCATCACGGTTCCAGCGAACGCTACCAGACGATGGCTGCAACAGGCCATGACAGAGCCGCAACAGCAAGCTTTTGCCGGAGCCGTTGGGGCCGAGTATTACCGTGCGCGGCCCGCGCTCCAAAGCAAAGGCCACGCCATTGAGCAGCGTAACCCCCGCAACGATATAGCCCAGCCCTTCGACCCGCAACGGTAGGATATCACCGTTCATGGCCGCGCCACCGTTCATGGCCGCGCCACCGCGCTGTCATGCCGCTGACCCCTGAGCACAGCAACCGATACGGCGGCATTAACCATCAGAGCGATCAGCAGCAATACCAGCCCCAGCGCCAGCGCCAGCGGCAGATCTCCCTTATTAACCTCCAGGGCGATAGTCGTGGTCATAACCCTAGTATGGTGATCGATATTGCCGCCGACAATCATCACCGCCCCGACCTCGGCGCTGGCGCGGGCGAATCCGGCCAGCACGGCGGTCAGCAGCCCCCCCCTGCCCTCGCGAATAAGCGTTGCGACCAGCACTGGCGTGGTAGCGCCCAGCGAACGCAGTTGCTCGCCGTACTCCTCAGCCAAACTCTCGATCACCTGCCGGCTGAGGGCGATCACGATCGGCGTCACCAGCACCACTTGAGCCATGATCATGGCCCCTGGGGAATAGAGCAAGGCTAGCCAGCCAAAGGGACCGGCCCGTGAGACCAGAAGATAGACGGTCAACCCAACCACGACCGGCGGCAACCCCATCAAGGTATTGGAAACCACGATCAACGCCTGCCGGCCGGGAAACCGCGCCAACCCCAGCAAGGCCCCCAGCGGCAGCCCAAGCAGCGAGGAGAGCAAAACCGCCGTCAAGGTAACTCGCAGCGATAATGCTACGATATCAATGAGATCATGATCAAGGTGGGCGATCAAGGCGAGAGCTAGACCGACGGACTCGGTGGCGGTGGTCATCGCTGGCCGTTTCCCTGGACGCAGTCTGTAGAGATGCGGCACTGTAGGCGTTTTTCAAGGTATAAGCCACATGACTGCGGACATTCCAGGGTGACGAACATGCCTGCCCACGAAGACTCTGAAATCGCAGGCGTGGTGTTAGCCGGAGGCCGCTCGCGCCGAATGGGCGGCGCTGATAAGGCCTTGGTTCGCTTTGGTGGAGAAACCTTGCTTGGCCGGGCAATCAGGCGCGCGACGGCCCAGGTGGGTCCGCTGGTGATCAGCACCAACGGCGATGTCGTAGCCTTTGCCGCGCACGGCCTGCCACTGTTGCCCGACCCGATCGCCGGATTCGCCGGGCCGCTGGCTGGAATCCTAGCCGGCCTGGAATGGACCATCCTCCATGCCCCCCACTGCCGTTGGCTGGCCAGTTTCGCCGTCGACGCACCGCTGTTTCCCGATGACTTGGTCAAACGGCTGCTGACCGCAACCGGCAGCGGCGGCGGAGCCGATATTACATGCGCCGCTTCGGCTGGACGTCGCCACCCGGTGTTCGCCCTGTGGCCGCTGGAACTGGCCGCCCCCCTGCGCCGCGCCCTGACAATTGATAGAATCCACAAAGTCCGCAACTGGACCGACCGCTACCGGGTGGTCGAGGTGGAGTGGCCCTCCGGCCCGCCCGATCCCTTCCACAACATCAACACCCCAGAAGATCTGAAACGACTGACTCGGATAAGCCACATAGAATCTGATATGGTAATTCATGACGGGTGAGGCACGGGCCTGCCACCGATGGCGTGAGGGAGAAAGCCGCATGCATATAGAAATTCAAGGGCCGTTACTGGTCGGGAATGAAATAATCGATGGTGATCATAAGGAATTAGCATCACTGATCAACGCATTTTACGATTCGGTCGAAGCTGGGGCCGACAGGCAAAAAATCTATGATGAGGTCGACACTTTATCTCTGCGCTTCGCTGAACATATGGACAAGGAAAAGGCGATGATCGCGAAATATCGCTTTCCCGACGCCGAAAACCACCTCGCCGAGCACACCAAGCTATTAGGCGAACTTGGCGGCTTTCTCTACCGTGTCGATGAAGCGAACGACAACGACCTTCCCAACGTCGCCCGCTTCATCGATAATTGGTTCACCAGCCACATCATCACCAGCGATGCCAAACTCGCCAAGTTCCTGAATGACCAGGAAAACAAGGCTACGCGATAAGGTTATGTCTCAAGACAGGGTACCTTAAAATTTGACACCTTAAGATGTGGAATTAACCGGGGAGGCGTCACGGTCGCTGACGCCAGCCTCGCCAAAAGTGGCCATGCCCGAAAGGCAAGCAACCGCTGAGCGCAGAACCGGAATGGCCAGTGCCGCGCCCGAACCCTCGCCCAGCCGCATGGAGTAATCAAACAGCGGCGTCTTGCCGATCTTGTCCATCAGCCGCCGGTGTCCCGGTTCAACCGAGCAATGTGCGACCACGCAATGATCGAGCAATACCGGGTCGATCTTGTAAAGAATCGCCGCCGCCGCCGTGCAAGTATAACCGTCCAGCACCACAGGTATCCGCCCCATGCGGGCCGCCAACACCGCCCCGGCAATCGCCGCCAGTTCCAATCCACCCAGGCAGCGCAGTATCTCAAGCGGGTCGTCAAGGGCGGCCCCACTGCCCCCCAGATTAGCCCTTAATCCGGCCTCGACCGCTGCAACCTTGCGCTTAAGCCCAGCCTCGTCGACTCCGGTGCCGCGACCAACCCAATCGGCAGCATCGCCGCCAAACATAGCTAGGCACAAGGCCGCCGCAGAGGTGGTATTGCCGATTCCCATCTCGCCCAAACACAGCAAATGGAGATTGCCCTCCACTGCCATCATGCCATAGCTCATGGCCTTGGCGCACTCCTCCTCAACCATGGCCGGACCGGTGGTGAAGTCGTTAGTCGGATTGTCCAAATCCAGCTCATAAACCCGAAGCTCGGCATCGACCACGCCGCAAATCTGGTTGACCGCCGCCCCTCCCGCCGTGAAGTTGGCGACCATCTGTTTGGTCACTTCAACCGGAAAAGCCGAAACCCCCTGGGCGTTGACGCCGTGATTACCAGCGAAGACTGCGACACGGGCGCGCCGTAGTTCGGGCTGTGCCCGACCTTGCCAAGTGGCCATCCAGGTCGCCAGTTCCTCCAGCCGCCCAAGCGAACCCTGGGGCTTGGTCAAGCAGTCCTGACGCGCCCGCGCCAACTTAGCCGCTTCGAGATCAGGTCCCGGCACAGCCTGGATAATTGAGCGCATCTCTTTGAAATCAGGCGCATTATTTTGCTCGGACATTATAGACCCATTTTGGTTGTCGATGATACTGGCCGACCATGGCAGAATTTCACCGAGCATTCCAGCCGGTTACTTAGCAAACTCATCAGCACCGGTCCGTCCGGTGGTGAACCACGCCACCGCGTCGGCCAGCGCCTCAGCCGCCGGGCGATGGCGATAGCCCAATTCTTTTTCAGCCTTCGCCGAGCTGAAAAACATTTTCTTGCGAGCCAAATTTACCCCATCGACAGTAACCATCGGATTAATCGCTCCGGTCAGACGGGCGAAAAATTCGACGACATAGGCAATCGGCAGCACCAAATCATGGGGCAGACTGATGGTCGGAGGGCGGCGGCCGGTGAGGCGGGCGATTTCGCCAAGAATGTCCTTCAGCGACAGATTCTCTCCCCCCAGGATATAGCGCTCACCGATCCTGCCGCAGTGAAGGGCCGCCAGATGCCCCGCCGAGACATCATCGACATGAACGATATTAAGGCCGGTATCGACATAGGCCGGCATCCGGCCGGCAGCAGCATCGGCGATCAGACGGCCGGTCGGAGTCGGCTTGACATCACGCGGCCCGACCGGAGTCGAGGGGTTGACGATCACCGCAGGCAGACCGCGCTCATCAATCAGCTTTTGCACCACCTCCTCGGCCAGGAACTTAGAGCGCTTGTAGTGGCCGACCATGTCGTCGATGCCGACCGGAGTCGTCTCGTCGGCGGGGGAGCCATCGGCGGTCAGGCCAAGAGTTGCAACGCTGCTAGTGTATACAACCCGTCGCACCCCGGCCGACAGCGCAGCCAGCATCAGATCGCGCGTACCCTCGACATTAACCCGATAGATGCTTTCAGGATCTGGTACCCAGATGCGATAGTCGGCAGCAACATGAAACAGCGCATCGCAGCCATCAAGCGCCCGTTCAAGTGAGGCCCCGTCGTTAAGGTCGCCCTCACTGATCTCCACCGGCAAACCATCGATATTGGCACGATTGCTGTTCGGCCGCACCAATACCCGCGTACATCTACCCGCCGCCAGCAGATCGCGAACGACGGAAGAGCCGACGAAGCCTGTGGCTCCGGTTACCAACGTGATCATGGCATCGGGTCCTTTCGATAATCGACTGGAATATTATATACTAAGCTCGCCCGGAGCTTACGTACGCCTTCGATAGTAACACAAAGGTCCATGATGACCGACGGCACACGCAACCTATCCATCACCGACAACGCGGCCCGGCGCATCGGCAAAATAATCGCCGCCGATGGCAGGCCGGGCCTGATGCTGCGCCTGTCGGTTTCGGGCGGCGGCTGTTCGGGCTATCGGTACGAGTTCATGCTTGACGACAACCGCACCCCCGACGACACAGTGTTCGAGCACGCGGGCATCAGTGTCGTGGTTGACGACTGCTCGCTCGGCCTGTTGGCCGACTCGACACTGGATTTCGTTGAGGATATGATAGGATCCTCGTTCAAGGTGCGCAACCCCGGCGCAACCGCCTCGTGCGGCTGTGGCTCGTCCTTCGCGGTTTAAATTACGCGGTTTAAATTTCAATGAATATCCCGACCGGGAAACGCCCCGGCCACAAGCCCCTACTTCCGGACAACTTGCCTCCGGTAGTGTTGCAGGTGATTCCCAGCCTTGCCACCGGCGGGGCCGAACGAGGCTGCATTGATGTCGCGGTGGCCCTGGCGGTTGCCGGCGGTGGCAGACCGTTGGTTGCCTCTTGCGGCGGCGCCATGACCCGTGAACTCGACCGCGCCGGAGTCGAACATCTAAAACTGCCGCTGGACACCAAGACCCCATGGGGCATCTACCGCAACGCGGCAAGGCTGGTAAAGATCATCGAGCAACATGGCGTCGAGATAGTACACGCCCGTTCACGGGCACCGGCATGGAGCGCTTGGATCGCGGCCCGGCGAACCGGCGTCCGCTTTATGACCACCTTCCACGCCCCCTATAATTTCAAGAACCGAATCAAGCACGCCTATAATTCGGTTATGGCCAAAGGCGAACGCATCATCGCCATATCTGAGTACATTCGCGCCCACATCCTCGAAAACTACCAAGTTGACCCCGAAGTAGTGCGGGTGATCCACCGCGGCATCGACGCCGCGATATTTGCGCCCGAGCGAGTGAGCCAGCCGCGAATGATCCAATTGGCCAAGCAGTGGCGGCTACCCGATGACCGGCCGGTGATCCTGCTGCCCGGACGCTTGACTCGCTGGAAGGGGCAACTCGACCTGATCGACGCACTGGCCGAACTCGGGCGCCACGACGTTACTTGCGTTATGGTCGGGGGCGACCAGGGCCGCACCGGCTACCGCACCGAACTGCTGCGGCGAATAGCCCGGCACGACCTCGGCAGCGTCGTCCATCTCGTCGACCACTGCGGGGACATGGCGGCGGCATACGCCCTTGCAACCGTTGTCGTCTCGGCCTCGCGTGAACCGGAAGCGTTCGGGCGGGTGATAGTCGAGGCTCAGGCCATGGGACGTCCGGTGATCGTCACCGACATCGGCGCCGTGATGGAAACCGTGGTTCCGGGCGAAACCGCGCTGGTGGTGCCGCCCCGCGATCCCGTCGCCATGGCCGGTGCCTTGGCCCACGCCCTGGCCATGACCACCGAAGAGCGCGCGGCCCAAGCCAGTCGAGCCAGGACATTCGTCGCCTCCGCCTTCAGCAAGGACCGAATGTGTCGGGAAACCATGGCGGTCTACCGCGAACTTACCTAGGACCAAGCAAAGCGGGCATTAGCTGCGGGCATTAGCTAACGTATGCTGCCGGGATGGGTTATCCGGTACTCAGCGGCAGCACGGTCAAAGAACCAATAGCTGCCTAGCGCCCCCCCTAACACCGAGCCGACTATTACCGAAGACATGCGGCCTGACACCAGATAGCCCAACATCCCACCCATAAGCAAACCGACCACCACAGTATCGGTATACTGGGCGGTGAGGTGCAACAACAGCATGTCCCGCGTCGCTTCTCCGGTGGAGAGCTGCAACTCTGGCAAACGTGGCACCGCCTGCGGCACGGGCTGTAATTGCGGCACGGGCTGGGCCAGCACCGGTCCGGCCCACAATACGGCCACACACACGGCCCCCCATACTGCCCCCATCGCCGTCAATCGTCTCCTCATCGCCCTATCCTCATCTAGTCGTCGAGTTATAGTGAATTTCCAATAAATATCGATACACTCGTTTCGCAACGAAGCAAGGGAGAACAGATTGTGGCTGAACCGATCAAGCAAATTCGGCGTCTACTGATCGCCAACCGGGGCGAAATCGCCATCCGTGTTATGCGGGCCGCCAACGAACTGCGCATCGCCACCATCGCGGTGTACTCTCAGGAGGATCAGCTTGCCCTGCACCGGTTCAAAGCCGACGAAAGCTACCGCATCGGCGAGGATCGCGGACCGGTGCGCGCCTATTTGGACATTGACGATATCCTACGGGTGGCGATCCAGGCCAAGGTCTGCGCCATCCACCCCGGTTACGGCTTTCTCTCGGAAAATCCCGCCTTCGCCAAAGCGGTGCGCGATCAGGGCATCTTGTTTGTCGGCCCCCGCACCGAGACCATGCGCACGCTGGGCGACAAGGTGGCGGCCCGCGCGCTGGCGGTAAGCGCCGATGTTCCGGTCATGCCGGCCACCCTCGCCCTGCCTGACGATCCTGAAGAAATCTCAAGACAGGCCGATGAAATCGGCTACCCGCTGATGCTCAAGGCCAGCTGGGGCGGCGGTGGCCGCGGTATGCGAGTTGTGGAAAACCCTGACCAATTAACTGCAGCAGTGATCTCCGGCCGTCGCGAAGCCGAGCTATCCTGCGGCAACAGCGAAGTTTATCTTGAAAAACTGGTGCGCCGTGCCCGCCACGTCGAGGTCCAGATTCTCGGCGACCGCCATGGCAACCTCGTCCATCTTTATGAGCGCGACTGTTCGGTCCAGCGCCGGCACCAAAAGGTGGTGGAGCGTGCCCCGGCTTCGTTCCTCAATAACGAGCGACGGACGGAGCTGTGCCAGGCCGCGCTGCGCATTGCTGGCGCCTCCGGTTACGAAAACGCTGGCACCGTCGAATTTCTCATCGACTCGGATTCAGGCGAATTCTTCTTCATCGAAGTCAATCCCCGCATCCAGGTCGAGCATACCGTAACCGAGGAAGTTACCGGCGTCGACCTGGTCAAGGCCCAAATCCGACTCGCCGAGGGTCACGCCATCGGCAGCGCCGCCAGTGGCGTTCCCGCCCAGGAGTGCATCCGCCTGAATGGCCACGCCTTGCAATGCCGAATCACTACCGAAGACCCGGAGGCCAACTTCATTCCTGATTACGGGCGCATACTCGCCTACCGCACGGCAACCGGCTTTGGCATCAGACTTGACGGTGGCACCACCTATACGGGCGCGATAATTACCCGCTTCTATGATTCGCTACTAGAGAAGGTCACTGCCTGGGCCCCCACCGCCGACGAGGCCTTACGCCGGATGGACCGGGCCTTGCGCGAATTCCGCATCCGGGGCGTTGCTACCAACCTCACCTTCCTCGAAAAATTGATCAACCATCCGCAATTCGCTGCTGCCGACTACACCACCCGCTTCATCGACGAAACACCGGAACTACTCAAACCCAGCGACCGCCGCGACCGTGCGACGCGCTTGCTGCGCTTCATCGCCGAAACCACCATCAACGGCAACCCGGAAGCACGGGGAACCAAGGCTCAGCCGGACATCAACCCCCAATTGCCAGACCATTTGCCGAGCACCAGCCCCCCCGGAACCCGGCAATTGTTTGAGGAACTCGGTGCTCAGGGCTTCTCCAAATGGATGCGCGAACAAAAGCGTCTTTTGCTTACCGACACTTCAATGCGTGACGCCCACCAATCCTTGCTGGCCACTCGCCTACGCACCTATGACATGCTGGCCATCGCCCCCGCCTATGCACGCGGACTGCCTCAGCTGCTTTCGCTGGAGTGCTGGGGCGGTGCCACCTTCGACGTGGCCATGCGCTTCCTCAAGGAAGACCCCTGGCAACGACTGGACCAATTGCGCGAGCAGGTACCCAATATTTTGCTCCAAATGCTGCTGCGCTCATCCAACGCGGTCGGCTACACTAACTACCCGGACAACGTGGTCAAGCTGTTCGTGGCCCAGGCGGCCAAGGGCGGCGTAGACCTGTTCAGGGTCTTCGACTCGCTAAACTGGGTCGAAAACATGCGCGTGGCCATGGATGCGGTGCTGGAAAGCGGAAAGCTGCTGGAAGCCGCAATCTGCTATACTGGCGACATTAATAACCCGGCTCGCAGCAAGTACGACCTTAAATACTATATCAACATGGCCAAGGAACTGGAGGCGGCTGGCGCCCACATCCTGGCCATCAAGGACATGGCGGGCTTGTGCAAGCCGACTGCGGCATTCCAGTTAGTGACGGCGTTGCGCCAGGAAATAGGTTTGCCCATCCACTTTCACACTCACGACACCAGCGGCATGTCGGCGGCGTCGGTGCTGGCGGCGGTAGAAGCGGGGGTGGATGCAGTTGATGCGGCAATCGACAGCATGAGCGGCCTGACCTCACAGCCCAACCTAGGCTCGATCGTCGAGTCGCTGCGCGGCTCGGAACGTGACACCGGGCTGGACGGGCAAGCGTTGCGTGGGGTATCGCGTTATTTCGAAGATGTCCGCCGCTACTACCGTATGTTTGAAAGCGAGATGCGGGCGGGTTCTTCCGACGTCTATCTTCACGAGATGCCGGGCGGCCAGTACACCAACCTTCGCGAGCAGGCGCGCTCTTTGGGCATCGAGCACCGCTGGCCCCAGGTCGCCGAAACCTACGCCGCCGTCAACCGCATGTTTGGCGACATCATCAAGGTAACGCCCACCTCAAAAGTGGTCGGTGATCTTGCCGTCTATATGGTAACCGCAGGCATAAGCGAGGCCGACGTGCTCAACCCCAACAAAGAGATTGCCTTCCCCGACTCTGTGGTGGCGTTCTTTCGCGGCGACATCGGCCAGCCCCCCGGCGGCTTTCCCAAGGCGTTGCAAGACAAAGTACTGCGCGGCGTGACACCGCTTCCCGGACGTCCCGGGGCCAGTATGCTACCCGCCGATTTCGTCACGCTGCGGACAAAGGCGGAAAAGGAATCCCGCCACAGCATCGACGATAATGATTTCGCTTCATACCTGATGTACCCCAAGGTGTACGCAGAGTACGCTAAGCATCAGGGCAAATACGGCGATCTTTCGGTGCTGCCAACCCCGGTCTTCCTCCACGGCATGGAGTCGGGCCAGGAAATCTCGATCGTGCTGGAAAAAGGCAAAACTCTGGTCATCCGCTGCCTCGCGGTAGGCGAACCGCACGCCGACGGCAACCGAGAAATCTTCTTCGAACTCAACGGCCAGCCCCGACTGATCAAGGTTGCCGACAAGACAAAGATCGCCACCACCAAGCTGCGCGCCAAGGCTGAGGAAGGCAATGCCTACCACGTCGCAGCCCCGATGCCGGGAGTAATCAGCACAGTTGCGGTGGTCCAGGGCCAACCGGTGCGGGCTGGCGACATCTTGATGACGATTGAGGCGATGAAGATGGAAACCGCGATCACCACCGAGCGTGCCGGCCACGTCGCCACCATCCTGGCCCCAGTCGGAACCTGTGTCGACGTGAAAGACTTGCTAGTGGTACTGAGCGACTGAACTTATACTTATGGCCCCCTCAGACGGCGGGGGGGGAGTTGGGGGGGGTTAGTAAAGCCCCTGCCCGCAACTTTCATTGCAATTGACGGAAATGGGAATACCGCGAGCCCCCCCGACCGCTACCCGCTCCAGGTGGTGGCCGGGCTTCGCCGGTTCGGATGGCGGCACCGAGGCGACCGGTGACGACTGGCCGTTGCGGCCATAAATATCCTTGTGAATACGGACGACTCCAGCATCATCGACGCTGGCCTGCCAATAGACGATCCGCACCGGCAACGAATGACTGAGGCCGATATGCTGAGTGCGCTCATTAGCGACGGCAACGCCAATCCGCTCAGGCGTCCAGCCATCGCGACCCAGCAGCATTTCGGCGAGACGACGGGGCTCGGCGAGACGGACGCAACCGGAACTCAGCGCCCGGCCCTGGCGAGCAAACACCGAGTGATCATTGGTGTCGTGCATATAAATGCTTTGGCCGTTAGTCATATTGAATTTGTAGCGGCCAAGGGCATTCTGGTCGCCCGGCGACTGAACAATTCGCACCCGCTCGGGGGTAACGGCAGACCAGTCAACGACCGCCGGATCAACCTCCTGTTGGTCCAGGTAAACTGTGGCGCCTTCGATGCCGGGATGGCCGGTGCGACGCAACGACGGCAGCTTGTCCTGGGCCAGCACGGTGGTCGGTGCCGTCCAGGTCGGATTGAGAATGACATCGGTAATCTGGTCATTGAGAATGGGGGTCGGACGCGACGGTCGCCCCACTGCTACCCGCATGGTCATGACTACCGTGTCGCCCTTGATCAAATAGGCGGTCTGTGACGGAATATTGATCATGAAGAACTCGCGAGGCGCGTTCACCGCCAGGGCGCGCACCGCGCCTAGCGTTGACTTTAGAGCCGCCACAGCCGCAGCCGGACTCCGATCAAGACTTTCAACCGTGCCCTCTCCGGCCACGCCGTCGGCATTGATTCCGGAGGCAAGCTGAAAAGCTCGCACAGCGGCTTCCAAACCGGCATCAAATAAGCCGTGATAGCCATCCGCAGCCAGCATTCCACGCGCAATCAACTGGTTGGCCAGTCGATCAACTCGGCCGCCACTAGCCCCCGACTTGAGCGTCACCCCGTTTCCCACCGCTGGGGCGGGTGCCGGGGCGTCGGCATCAATTCCAGCCAAGGCACCCTCAATAGCCTGGCTCCAACGGTCGAGAACAGGGCGAGATACGGACGGAGTGCCGGGGTGGACGTTATCCGCCGCCGTTTGGGCGAATGAACCAGCACACAGGACCAGAACGCAAGCAGCAACGACGATCGCACCCGCATTCATAAACAAACTATTAATCTTCATGGCTACTCACGCATCCAAACCCGATAATTCTTCCCCTAATGTGGCGCTTCGATCCGGCATGTCAATCCCCCCAAAACTTCATCTCGCACTGCAGCAACTGCATGTGGCATTTTAGTCTTGACGTCACGCCGTCTTATGCTTGCTCAGCCTTCATACTTAACTTACACTGCACCCAGGAAGACCTTGTTCGAACGAGGAATTTAACAGTCTACACCCCCGCCCCCCTCATTCCCTCATCCCCTCCCACCTCCGTGCTAGCGACCAGCCAAAACCTCTGGCGGAAAATTGAACCGAAACCTTGCAATCCCGACACCATGAACAGCGCCAGCTTGCCAAAAAAATGACAAAAAAAATTCGCCGGCTTGATTTCGACTCGTGTATAATCAAAATGATCATCAGATTTAGGCGGAATTTACCATGACCCCCAAGATTTCCGATGAGGAATTCGAGCAACGTCTGCGACTTGAGTTCGTCGACGACGCGCATGATCGCCTCCAGCGCATATACGATGCCGTAGAACGGTCAGTTACCGGCCAGTGTCCCGACACCGAGATGATCACGTTACTGCGAATGGAGGTGCATAGCTTTAAGGGCTCGGGCACCGCCTTCGGCTATCCGGTGATCACTTTGGTTGCCCACCGCATGGAAGACTATATCGGTGGCCTCAGCCATTTCAGTGGGCGTCAGATCGAGGACATTCACACATTCCTTGACCTGTTCGCCAAACTGGTTGACCGCAAAGATCAACCGCAATTGGCCGAAACCAACCAGATACTTCGGGCACTGCCGGTGCGCTACGTCTTCGACATTAAAGACGTCGAGGTCCGCAACGTCGAAATCATGGTGGTGACGCCATCCAAAGTGGTAGCCAAGAAGGTCGGCACCGAATTGGCGGCATGTGGCTTCCGGGCCATCACCGTGCAGGACCCCATCGAGTCGATCGGACTCGCAGTGCGGGTGCCGCCCGACATGCTGATTGCCTCTATGGTGATGGACGGACTCTCAGGCATTGACCTTATTCGCGGCCTTCTCGCCATGTCGGCAACCCAAAAGGTCAAGATGGCGTTACTGACCAGCCTTGACCTTGACAATCCCAAACTCAGAGAAGTTCCCACCGGAGTCGGAATGATCCGTCTCGGTCCCAAATTTTCCGAAGACATTGCCACCATCATCACCCGATTTAATCTCGGCTGAGAGGTTTAAAGGCCAAGCCCCCCCCCCGTGAGGGGGGGGCTTTAGGGCAACTTACCAAGCTGTCAAATCAAGTCGCAGCAAGTTAACCACCGACCAATCATCCGCGCATGGCCAGAGGAACGTAAGGCCGCCGGGTGGGGCCGGTATAGAGCTGGCGCGGGCGCCCAATCTTCTGCTGAGGGTCTTCAATCATCTCCTTCCACTGAGAAATCCAGCCAACGGTTCGCGCCAAAGCGAACAGCACGGTGAACATCGATGTTGGAAAACCGATTGCCTTAAGAATGATGCCAGAATAGAAATCAACGTTGGGATAAAGCTTGCGCTCAACAAAGAAATCGTCCTCAAGCGCGATGCGCTCAAGTTCCATCGCAATGTCAAGTAACGGGTCATTTCTTATGCCAAGCTCACCCAGAACTTCGTGACAGCTGCGGCGCATGACCTGAGCCCGTGGGTCATAATTCTTGTAGACCCGATGACCAAAACCCATTAGGCGGAAGGAGTCGTTTTTATCCTTAGCCCGTTTGACGTATTCGTTGACACGATCCTTGCTGCCGATCTCTTGCAGCATATTGAGTACCGCCTCATTGGCACCACCATGTGCAGGTCCCCACAGCGAGGCGATGCCGGCGGCGATACATGCGTACGGGTTAGCCCCCGATGATCCAGCAAGGCGCACCGTCGAGGTCGAAGCGTTCTGCTCGTGGTCCGCGTGCAAAATGAACAAACGGTCCATCGCCCTCGCAACAACAGGATTGACATGATAAGGTTCAGACGGGACGGCAAATGACATGCCAAGAAAATTCTCAGCGTACCGTAGATCATTTCGCGGATAAACAAATGGTTGACCAACCGAATACTTGTAAGCCATCGCCGCGATGGTCGGCATCTTGGCGATTAGCCGGTGCGAGGCGATCAGCCTCTGGTGCGGATCGGTGATATCAAGTGAATCGCCATAGAAGGCCGCCAAAGCGCCGGTGATGCCGCACAAAATCGACATCGGATGTGCGTCACGACGGAAACCACGGTAAAAGAAGGTGAGCTGTTCATGTACCATCGAATGACGGGTGATGACGTGCTCAAATTCATACTTCTCAACCCGATTCGGCAACTCCCCATTCAAGAGAAGATAGCAGACCTCCATAAAATCGCTGTTCTCCGCCAGTTCGTCGATCGAATAGCCGCGATGTAGAAGAATACCCTTATCACCATCAATGAAAGTCAGCTTTGACTCGCAACTTCCTGTAGAAGTAAACCCCGGATCAAATGTAAAGCAGTTGGTCTCGGCATAAAACTTGCGCACGTCAACGACGTCCGGACCCATCGAGCCTTTGAGCACTGGCAGGGTGAATGATTTGCCGTTCCGATTGTCGATTAATGTGAACGTATTATTGGCAGGCTTGTCTGCGGAGGAAGCGGCTTGGCTCATTCGGCAAATCCTTTGTGCAATTGTGCAATGCGATAGGGCATGGAAAACAGCGGGCGGTTACCTGGAGAACGCTACGATTGAGCATAGGCCCGGAAAAGAAAAAGCGCAACCGCCCGAAGTTAGTTAGGAAAAAACGGCCTGTGCCTCTCGTAACCTTGCGATTGATTCATCTTTTCCTAACAATGCTGCAACCTCAAAAATCGGGGGAGACACGGTACCCCCAGTTAGGGCAGCACGCAAAGGTTGGGCTAACTGCCCAAGCTTCAAGCCAAGTTGATCGGACAAAGCCCGCGTTCCAGCTTCAATTGTATCGGCATGCCATGTCTTCAGCCCCAGGAGGTGATCGATCAAGGCTCTGAGCCTGTCGAGCGCGGCGGCGTCCAGCACCTCAGCAGCCTTGGCATCAAACGCCAGTGGGCGACTCGCAACATAAACCTTGGCCCCGACCGCGAGGTCGACCAGGGTCTTGGCTCTGACCTTCAGTCCGGGCATAGCCCGACGCAGCAAATCGCGCTGGTCTGGCCCCAGGCATCGGCCCAACTCGCTTTCAAGGCGCGGGGCGATCAGATCGCTCAGCCGGGCATCGTCGGCCCGACGCAGGTAGAGGGCATTCAGACTGTCAAGCTTGGCCAAATCGAAGCGGGCCGCAGAACGACCGACACCCTCAAGGGTAAACCACGCGACGGCCTCGGCGTCTGAAATGATCTCAGCGTCGCCATGGCCCCAACCGAGTCGCAACAGATAATTGCGCATAGACTCCGGCAGGTAGCCAAGTTCACGGTACGCCTCGGCCCCAAGCGCACCGTGGCGCTTGCTCAGCTTGGCACCGTCAGCACCGTGGATCAGCGGGATATGAGCGAACTCGGGCGGCTCCCATCCCATAGCCCGATAGATTTGGACTTGGCGAAACGCATTGGTCAGATGATCATCACCGCGAATTATGTGAGTGATACCCATGTCATGGTCATCGACTACCACCGAAAGCATATATGTCGGTGTGCCATCGCCACGCAGCAGGACCATATCGTCGAGTTGGTCGTTGCGTACCCTGACCTCCCCCTGAACGCGGTCTAAAATGACTGTCTCGCCATCGCGGGGCGCCCTCAGCCGCACCACAGGCATCACTCCGGCGGGGGCTTCCGCAGTGGAGCGCTCACGCCAACGTCCATCATAGCGCATCGTCTGCCCTGCCGCCTTTTGCGACTCGCGCATCAGGGCCAATTCATCGGGGCTGCAATAGCAGTGATAAGCCTGCCCCGCTGCGACCATGGCATCGGCGATTTCGGCATGGCGACTGCGGCGCTCGAACTGGGAAATGACATCGCCATCCCAAGCTAGGCCCATCCACGACAACCCGTCTAGTATTGCCACCACCGCAGCATCAGAAGAGCGGGCGCGGTCGGTATCCTCGATACGCAAATGGAACCGCCCACCATGATGGCGAGCAAACAACCAGTTAAATAGCGCGGTACGAGCCCCGCCAATATGCAGGAAACCCGTAGGCGACGGGGCAAAGCGTGTTACTACTTGCATATAATTAGCCAATAAAACCAGATGGTAAGGAACAGACCCGCTCCACCCCCGCTAGGTCAACTGCCTTTGCGCCAAACTTTGTAGGACGGCCTGGGGGATGTCGCGCCTATCCGCGACAACGCGGTTGCGACCGGAACGTTTGGCCTCATAAAGGGCCGTATCGGCTCGTTTGATCAGATTTTCGACTGTGTCACCAACCCGGCCGCCGACCGCCACGCCAACACTGACAGCAACACTGATCACGCCAATTGGCGCCGTGATCGTGAATGGCGTCCCACCAATGCTAAGCCGCAAACGCTCCGCAATTATCAGTGCGGCCTCACCGTCCGTATCGGGCAGAATAACTACAAACTCCTCTCCACCAAACCGGGCAACTAGGTCAAAGCTACGCAAATGCCGGTTGGTCCTGACCGCGATTTCGCACAAAACCTCATCACCAATGTCATGACCGTAGGTATCGTTGACCAGCTTAAAATGATCGATATCGAAGATTAGGACCGACACCGCCTTGTTGCTGTCGGCGGCACGATCGAGCAGACGCGGCAGATGGGCGCTGACATAGCGTCGATTGAAGACGCCGGTCAGCGAATCAATGAGAGCCAACGACAGGCTTTGCTCATAGTTGGCCCGCAGCCGGTCCTGAAACCGCTTGCGCCGAACCTGAGTTCTGACCCGGGCGTGAAGCTCGTTGCGGTCGATCGGCTTGATAACATAATCGTTAGCACCCAATTCAAGGCCCTTGGCTACCCGGTTCATGTCGCCATCGTCCACCATCAGAAGGATCGGAACCTGACGAGTGCGCTCATTGGAGCGCAACTGGGAACAGAGGCGCAGGCCATCCTCGTGGAGCAGAGTCAGGCTGACGATGACCAATTCGAATTCTTCGAACAGGGTACGATCAAGGGCCTCAGCCCCAGTCAGTGCCGTATAAACATCGCCGCCATCGCGCTTGAGGGTATCTAAAATCTTATCGAGGTCGTGAACGCTGTCTTCAAGTACCAACACCCGCGCCTTTTCTGTCGACTCGGACGAGATATTAACGCCGGAGTTAAGCACGCCGAAATGCCCCGACGTGCTTTCGCGCATGCGCCATTCGTCCATCATCATTTTGAGACGAACCAGCGAGCGCACACGCGCGAACAAGGCTATATCATTGACCGGCTTAGTCAGAAAATCATCAGCCCCGGCCTCAAGGCCGCGCACACGATCAGATATGTCAGAAAGCGCGGTGACCATCACAATCGGAATATGCATGGTCTGAGGATCGGAGCGAATCCTCTGACAGACCTCATACCCATCCATTCCTGGCATCATAACATCAAGAAGAACGATATCAGGACTTTCTTTCTTGACCAAGTCAAGTGCCTGCTGACCGTTATAAGCTGTGAGAACTTCAAAGTACTCACGGGTTAGCTTAGCCGCGAGCAGCTTCACGTTCGGTATTACATCGTCGACAACCAGGACACGCGCTGACATCGAGGGTTAGTTTCCAACTGTATATATAATGACCCTGATCAACCCAGGAATCTCTGCACAGCCTGTATGAACTTGGTGACAGATATCGGCTTGGCAAGATAGTCCTCGCAACCACCCTCACGTATCTTCTCCTCGTCCCCCTTCATGGCGAAAGCGGTCACGGCGATGATCGGAATGGACTTCAAGTCCTCATCCTCCTTGATCCATTTAGTAACCTCAAGTCCGGAGACCTCAGGGAGCTGAATGTCCATAAGAATAAGGTCAGGCCGATGCTCGCGAGCAAGACGAAGGGCTTCCATCCCATCCTTGGTCTGCAATGTCGCGTAGCCATGTGCCTCCAACAGGTCGTGGAACAACTTCATATTAAGCTCGTTGTCCTCCACAATTAGCACACACTTACCGGCGGAATTTCCGCTCACAACTTTCGCGGAGCCATTCACTGCGGCAGACATCGCTCGGACCTCCCCCCAAAACTATAACCAGCTATCACCTACAACCGACTTAGGTGCTTTGCAAAGCGGGACTGAAGATAACCCGCCATTCCTCGACATGCACCCACAAACGACGTGTAACGCATTTGAATTAATAGAGCGTTGCGCCAAAACCTCGTTATGTCGAGCCTACCACGAACCCTGAACCGCCGCCAAGCCATCATAGCACCGCTCCGCGCGCCGCCTTCCGCTCCCGAATTTTCGCCCAGTAATCGAGCCGCTTGCGAATTTCCCTCTCAAAGCCCCGTTCAACCGGACGATAGAATTCCTGTCGGGATAGTTCATCAGGGAAACAATTCTGCCCGGAAAAACCATCCTCCGTATCATGGTCGTAAGTATATCCGGCACCATAACCAATTTCCTTCAATAGTTTAGTTGGAGCGTTGAGGATATGCTTTGGCGGCATGACCGATCCGCTGGCCCTTGCCGCCAGCATTGCCGCCTTATGTGCGACATAGGCGGCATTAGACTTAGGCGCAGTGCCGAGATAAATTACACATTGAGCCAATGCCAGCTCACCCTCTGGGCTACCCAACCGCTCATAACTTTCCCAGGCCGCCAGCGCCTGCACCAAGGCGTCGGGGTCGGCAAGACCGACATCCTCGCCGGCAAAGCGAACCAGTCGGCGCGCGATGAAACGGGGATCCTCACCCGCAGCCAACATGCGCGATAACCAATAAAGGGCGGCGTCGGTGTCAGAGGAGCGCAGGCTCTTGTGCAGGGCGCTGATTAAATTGTAATGGCCCTCCTGAGCCTTGTCATAAACCGGGGCCCGCCGCTGAATGGTAGCGGCCAGCCGCTTGGTATCAAGCAAAACGCCGGACGGCAGCGCCAACAGCTCTTCGCAAAGGTTCAGCAGAAACCTGCCGTCGCCATCGGCCATGGCCGTGAGCGCCTCCCTAGCGTCCGGTTCGAGCGGCAGCTCCCGGCCAGCCGCCGACTCGACTCGAGATAAAAGCGTTGCCAGAGCAGCCTCATCAAGACGCTTGAGCACAAAGACTTGGCTTCGCGACAGCAACGCCGCATTCAGCTCGAACGAGGGATTCTCGGTGGTGGCGCCAATCAGCGTTACCGTACCGTCCTCGACATAAGGCAAGAAGCCATCTTGCTGGCTGCGGTTGAAACGATGAATCTCGTCAATAAACAACAATGTGCCCCGACCGGCCGACCGACAGCGTCGCGCAACCTCAAACACCTTGCGCAGATCGGCCACTCCCGTGAAGACCGCCGAGAGCGGCACGAAGTCCAGGTCCACCGCGTCGGCCAATAGCCGGGCTATGGTAGTCTTGCCGCAGCCCGGCGGCCCCCACAGCACCATCGACGCCAGCCGCGACGCCGCCACCATCCGCCCCAGCGGGCCAGCCGCTGCCAGCAGATGATCTTGCCCCACCACCTCGGCCAGTATCTGCGGCCGCAGTCGGTCAGCCAACGGGCGGGGCGCCTGGGATTCAAACAGCGTCACCATCGCACCGTTACATTCAGAACTTGACGATTGCGGCGCAAACTAAGACGCCAGCCCCCACCAACTTCACGAATCAGACTGCGAAGATCACGAATGGTGGATATCTCGGTTTCATTGATTCGCATCAGCAAGTCGCCGGGCCGCAGCCCAACCTGAGCCGCCGGGCTGCCTTGACCAACATCAATCACCACCACGCCCAGGGCCGGTCCCTTAAAATTAATCTCATCGGCGAAGGCGGGCGAAAGGTTGGCAATAGTGGCCCCGCTCAAGGGACTGGCACCGGCCACCCGAGTTATCTCGCGCGGCGGTTCCTCGGGCGGAGCGACCAGTGCAAAACTCACCACTCGCTCAGAACCACCGCGCAAGACTCCAAGCGTGACCGGGGTGCCCAAGTCAAGGGTCGCTGCGCGAAAGCGCAAGGCATCAGGGTCATCAACCTCGTGACCATTAAGAGTGAGGACAACATCACCGACCCGCAGCCCTCCCCGCCATGCCGGACTGCGCGAGTCAACCACCTCTACCAGCACGCCGGCAGGGCGGGCAAGAGCCAGCGAGGCAGCAATCTCGGCCGTTACTGGTTGACCATTGATGCCGAGCCAAGGCCGCACCAGCTTGCCTCCGCTCGCAACCGCCGCCAGCACCGAACGCACCATGTTGGAGGGAATAGCAAAACCAATACCGATCGAACCGCCACTTTTGGAAAATATCGCGGTATTGATGCCGGCCAGCCGACCATCAAGGGTAACAAGCGCCCCGCCTGAATTACCGGGATTGATCGCGGCATCGGTCTGGATGAAAAAGTTATAGTCAGTGATGCCGACCGCCGTCCGCGCCACCGCCGAGATAATCCCGCTGGTCACGGTCTGGCCAACCCCGAATGGGTTGCCGATGGCCAGAACCAAATCGCCGACCTCAATCGCGTCACTGTCGCGCAGTTCCAGAAAGGGTAGCTTCTCGCTGCCACTGGCGATACGCAGTACAGCAAGGTCGACTCGAGGATCCTTGCTCACAACCTTAGCCTCGAACTCGCGACGATCGGCAAGGACAACAGTAATTTGGTCGGCATCCTTAATGACGTGATGATTAGTCACAATCAGGCCATCGGCACTCACCACCACCCCCGAACCCAATGAATTCTGCACGCGATTACGCGGCATGGTCCCGAACGGGGAACCATCGCCGAAGAACCGCCTGAAGATAGGATCATCAATGAACGGATTATGCGACCGCTCCCGCACCAGTGTTTTGGTGAAGACGTTGACCACCGCCGGCGCCGTGCGCTTGACTACCGAGGCATAGCCCAAGACCACCTGCTCCCGGGTCTCAGGCACCTGCGCAACCGCAAGCGGCACCGCCCGGAGCGGAACCGCAGCGGCGACCAAGCCAATAACCACAACCCAAGCTGTCCACATAGCTGAACGAAGCATCATGGCCGGTCCACAGCGTTGTCTGGTGACTTGTCTGAAACCTTAAGTTTGGGATCGGCCGCCACGATTACCTTGCAGTGATCGACACAAGAAGATACTTGGCGTCGACATGCGGCACCGGCTCCAAAAAAGGAAGCCCCACCCCGTCCCGCTCCTGCACCGTCGGCACAGACATCGTAATCACGGCTGCAGGCCCGCTCACAAGCTGCTCGCCCAACCGCCGCCGGCGAGGGATCTCCCGCAGTCCTGACCGGAGTAGCACAGCCGACCAGCATAACCAATCCCGCCAGTCCGAGCCAAATATGCCCGTTCAAGGCCATAATCTCTCCCTCCACCGAAGCGTTCTTAGCTAAGCATCATACCGCGCCTACGACAGCCTGGATACAAGCGGACACAGCCGATAGAGTGAATGTTATAAGCTTAATGTCCCGATCGCCGGTCCCTGTATGTCCCATATCCAAACCCTCACCGAATGGCTGGCCACAACCCTGGCCGTGCTGATGGCCGCGCTGATGGCCGGACTCGGTTTCGCGCCTAACGGTGGTGGGCCGACAACTCTGGCCGGCTATGCCGACGCCGATTATATCCGAATCGGCCCGGAACTGGCCGGACGGCTGGTGGAGCTGGGAGTGACGCGCGGCACATTGGTTAAACCCGGTTCCTTACTGTTTCGTCAGGACACCACCGCCGACCAGGCTACGCTAGAGCAAGTGCGAGCACAGCTGGCCGCCGCCCGCGCTCTGCTGGCCAATCTCCAAACCGGCAAGCGCCCGGCAGAGATCGAGGTGCTGACGGCCCAGCTCCATGAATCCGAAGCCCAAGCGCAGTTGGCCGAGAGACAGCTGGCGCGACGTAGCCGCCTCGCCGAGACCAAGGTCGCATCGGTTCAGGATTTAGACATCGCCCGCGCCGATCTCGAAGTCAAACGCGCACGGGTCGGTTCGCTGGCCGCCCAAATCAAGGTGGCACAGCTCCCCGCCCGCCCCGATGAGGTCAAGGCCGCCGAGGCCCAAGTAACGGCCAATCAGGCGGCAAGCGAGCAAGCGGCATGGCGGCTGGCTCAACGAGCGGTAACAAACACTGCGTTTGCCCGTGTCGAAGATGTGCTGCACTGGCCGGGGGAAATGGTGGCGGCAGGTGCGCCAGTGGTGGTGATGGTGCCTCCCGCCGCCATCAAGGTCAGGCTCTATGTCCCGGAGCCGCTGGTCGGCGGCATCAAACCGGGGCAAACTGTCGCCTTGCGTTGCGACGGCTGCGGCCAGGGCATCAGCGGTCACGTCGTTTTCATCTCCTCCCAGGCCGAATACACCCCGCCGGTAATCTACAGCACCGGCAACCGCGAAAAGCTGGTGTTTCTGGTCGAAATTCGCCCCGACTCTGATCCAGAACGCCTGCATCCAGGCCAGCCGGTTGATGTAACGCTGGGGCCGCCCCCCCAAAAATACCAAGGCCGGGGACAAGACCATGACTGACCGTCCGGTTATCGACGTTCACAGCCTGTTCAAGAGCTTCGACGGTAAGCTGGTGGTCGATGACTTCGCAATCCAGGTTGGTCGGGGCCGCATCTGCGGCTTTCTTGGTCCCAACGGCAGCGGTAAGACCACCACCATACGCATGTTGTGCGGCCTGCTCACGCCCGACAGCGGCGGCGGTTCCTGCCTTAATCTCGACATCATCACCGAAGGCGCCGCCATCAAGCGTCAGGTTGGCTATATGACCCAGAAGTTCAGCTTCTACGAGGATTTGACCATCCGCGAAAATCTGGACTTCGTCGCCAGGGTCTATGGCCTGCCGCAGCGGCGACGAGTTGTGGACGAAGCCCTCGACCGTCTCGGACTGGCCCACCGCAGTCACCAACTGGCCGGGACGCTGTCAGGCGGTTGGAAACAGCGGCTGGCGCTGGCTGCATGCATTCTGCACGGGCCAAAACTGCTGCTGCTCGACGAGCCGACAGCTGGCGTCGATCCGGTGGCGCGGCGCGATTTTTGGGACCAGATTCACCGCTTGGCCCACGATGGTATCACCGTGCTGGTCTCGACCCACTATATGGACGAAGCCGAGCGCTGCCACGAAATCGCCTACCTCGCCTACGGCAAGCTGCTGGCCTTCGGCAGCGTAAACAAGGTAATAGCAGATTCGGGCCTTACCACCTGGCAAGTCTCCGGGCCTGATATTGCGGCACTTGTTTACGCCGTCGAGACCCGTCCGGGTGTAGACATGGTTGCGCTGTTTGGGCAAACACTGCACGTCAGCGGCCGCAACGCCGAGGCGCTGGCTGCGGCGCTGGAGCCATTCCATCAAACCGGCCGGACTTTTATCAGCGCGCCACCAACCCTCGAAGACGTATTTATCCACCTCATGGGCAACGCACGGGACAATTTCTCATGACAATTTCCTGGTCCCGCTGCATGGCGATGATCGTCAAAGAATTCATTCAAATTCGCCGCGACCGCATGACCTTTGGCATGATGATCGGCATCCCGGTGATGCAGCTGTTACTATTTGGATTTGCCATTAACTCCGATCCAAAGCACCTGCCGACAGCAATTCACGTCGCAGAACCTGGAATCTTTACCCGTGATCTTGTCGCGGCTCTGGAAAATACTGGTTATTTTAGCTTTACCCACAAGATTGATGCCCCCGCACAACTCGAGTGGCTGCTGGCCTCCAATCAAGTCCAGTTCGCCATGACCGTGCCGGCCGGATTCTCCCGCGCCATCCAACGCGGAGAGACGCCGGTACTACTGGTTGAGGCTGACGCCACCGACCCCGCTGCCACCGGCAATGCTCTTGCGGCTCTTGCCACGGTCAGCCGCACCGCCCTCGAGCGCGACCTTTCGGGACCGCTGGCCGGGCTTCGGGTTCAACCGCCCACCTTCGATGTGCGGGTCCACCGCCGTTACAACCCCGACGGCATTACGCAATACAATATCGTGCCCGGCCTTATGGGGGTAATACTGGCCATGACCGGGGTCATGCTCACCGCGCTTGCCGTCACCCGCGAACGCGAGCGTGGCACAATGGAAAATCTTCTAGCTATGCCCGTCCTGCCATCAGAAGTAATGATCGGCAAAATCATGCCCTATATCATCGTCGGCTATTTCCAGGTTGGCCTAGTCTTGCTGGCATCCCACTTTATTTTCAATGTACCGATGATTGGCAGCCTCTTGTTATTATCGATTGGTGTACTATTATTTATAGCATCCAACCTAGCTGTCGGATTTACCTTCTCTACCCTAGCATCGAACCAACTTCAGGCCATGCAGGCATCGTTCTTTTATTTCTTGCCGTCACTACTGCTGTCTGGCTTCATGTTTCCGTTTCGCGGCATGCCGCGTTGGGCACAGACCATTGGAGAGGCCCTTCCACTCACCCACTTCCTGCGCATCGTCAGAGGGATTTTATTGAAAGGGAACGGCATCGCCGAGGTAATCCCCGACCTCTGGCCCATCGCCTTGTTCCTGTTGGTGGTAACTATGATAGCACTAAAACGCTACCGCGTAACACTGGATTAATAACAATGCACACCTAATCAGCAACCTTAAACTAAAATAGTTTAAAACTAAGAACACCCAAAACAATAATTGACACTAGAGCGCCAGTCACCAGCATAAGCCGTTTCTCGATGAATTTCTCCACCTCTGGCCCCCAATAATGCAACGCTACCGTGATCATGTAATAACGGGAAAAGCGGGCCACCAAAGAGCACAAGACGAACACACCAAAATCAAGCTTGGCAAAGCCAGCGGCAATCGCCAACAACTTATATGGAATCGGCGTGACGCCCTTAAGAATCAGGAACCAGGGTCCATAAAGGGCGAAAGCTTCCTGAAAATGAGCAAAGGACTCCGCCGCATTGTAAAATTCAATTACCGGGCGCCCTACTGATTCAAACAAATAAAAGCCAACCGCATAGCCGAATAATCCACCAATTACGGACGCAGCAGAGCAATAAGAGGAATTCCACCACATGCGCTCGGGATATTTGAGCGCCATGGGGACAAGTAATATATCAGGGGGCAGCGGGAAAAAAGAGCTTTCCGCAAACGAAACTAGGCACATCCAAAACACTGCATCTGGTCGTTTTGCTCGCTCAACGAGCCAGTTATAGACCGGCCTCAGCATCAGCACCTTCCCCGTAGCAAATATTCGGGCGCAGCTCAGCCACTGCCCGGCCTTTCCAGCATCATTATCGCTGCACCAGAACAAATACCTTACCCTGTATCCAACATGATGGATTTGATAGTTTGTTCTTGGTGACGCTATACTGACTTAGTTACTGGCACTAGGCCCGTCAATCAGTCGGCTCCATCGGCTCCGGTCTGAGCCGGACCGCTATCCAGGCCTTTTGCATCGGGGTTGCGTTCAACAAACTCAATTACTGCCATCGGGGCCGCGTCACCATAGCGAAATCCTGCCTTCATCACCCGTGTATAACCGCCAGCACGGCAGCCATAACGGGAAGCAAGCGTCGTAAACAACTTGGTTACGACAGTGTCGTCTCGCAGCATAGCATAAGCCAAACGGCGATTATGTAACCCGCCTTTTTTGCCTAGCGTCACCAGCTTTTCAACTATAGGCCTAATTTCCTTAGCCTTGGGCAAAGTGGTGGTAATCTGTTCATGCTTGATCAAGGCAGCGGCCATGTTCGCGAACATCGCCTTGCGATGCGTGCTCGTTCTGTGCAATTTCCGTCCACTAATACCGTGACGCATCGCCCCGCCTCCTCTTCATGGCCTCGCCCCGCGAAACCGATAGCACATTTCACCGCCCGTTAACCGGTTCGGCGAAGTTGGTCACCACGACCCAAAAAATTAGAAATAACCCCGGTCGAATTGCCACAGTCTGGTTGCCACAGTCTGGTTGCCTCAACGAAACGTAAGGCAACAGGAATTATACAGTGCGCGCCCCGTTCATTATCAATCCCACCAGTTGTTAATATGGATCCTCGAGACGTTTAGCCAGCTCCTCAATGTTCTCAGGCGGCCAGCTTGGAATTTCCATACCCAAATGCAGACCCATCTGAGCCAACACCTCTTTTATCTCATTTAGTGACTTGCGACCGAAATTGGGCGTACGCAACATCTCAGCCTCAGTCTTCTGGACCAAATCACCAATATATACGATGTTGTCGTTCTTAAGGCAATTTGCCGAACGAACGGATAACTCCAGTTCATCAACCTTTCGTAGCAGATTCTTGTTGAACGGTGGCTCCTCGCCACGCTCTTCACGAACTGCGTGACTCGGCTCCTCAAAATTAATGAAAAGCTGAAGCTGATCTTGAAGGATACGCGCAGCAAGCGCCAATGCGTCTTCTGGCGACACGGCACCATTGGTCTCGAGTTGCATCGACAGCCGATCATAATCGGTAACCTGTCCAACGCGGCTGTTTTCTACTCGATAAGAAACCTTACGAACCGGACTGAACAGAGCATCGACCGGAATTAGTCCTATCGGCGCGTCCTCCGGCCGATTTTGACTGGCCGGGACATAACCTTTGCCCGCCTCTACAGTAAGCTCGATGACCAACTTGGCACCGGCATCAAGCGTGCAGATCACCAAGTCCGGATCCATAATATAGATATCGGGACCGGTCTCTATCTGCTTGGCAGTTACTTCGCCTGGTCCATCAGCACGCAGTCGCATCCGCTTGGGGCCGTCCCCATGCATCTTCAACCCCATCGACTTGATGTTGAGGACAATATCCGTAACATCCTCACGCACGCCGGGAATCGAAGAGAACTCATGCAGAACGCCCTCGATATGAATCGAGGTTACCGCAGCACCTTGAAGCGACGAAAGCAGGATCCGCCGCAACGCATTGCCCAAAGTAAGGCCGAACCCGCGTTCAAGTGGTTCTGCCACCACCGTGGCGCCCCGTCCCGGATCATCTCCCGGATGAACGTCGAGCTTCTTCGGCTTGATCAGTTCCTGCCAGTTTTTTTGCATCACGGGAACGTCCTCTTGCCTTTCCGGAGTTGCGACCAATCTTCGCCGCTAACCCACCTCTATGAGGCCAACCCGTCAATGGCCAACCCGCCTCAGATGGAATAACGGCTGCCCGTCAAACGGCAGCCATCGGCCCAAGTCCAGAATGCTGCACCAATGATTAGACTCTGCGCTTCTTAGGCGGCCGCACACCATTGTGCGGAATGGGCGTCACATCCCTGATCGACAGGATCGAAAACCCAACGGCCTGCAGGGCGCGTAGCGCCGACTCGCGACCTGACCCAGGCCCCTTGACCTCCACCTCCAGGGTCTTCATGCCGTGCTCCATCGCCTTGCGCCCCGCATCCTCGGCGGCGATCTGAGCGGCGTAGGGCGTCGACTTGCGTGAGCCCTTGAATCCCTGACTTCCCGATGACGACCAAGCGATGGTGTTGCCCTGGGCATCGGTAATCGTAACCATGGTGTTGTTAAAGGAAGCATTAACATGCGCAACGCCTGAGGAAATATTCTTTCGCTCGCGACGGCGCAGCCTTTGAGCGGCTGCTGACGGTTTGGCCATGGACTCGAACTCGATTCGTTATTTCTTCTTGCCGGCAATCGGCTTGGCGGGGCCCTTGCGGGTACGCGCGTTGGTATGCGTCCGCTGACCATGCACCGGCAAGCCCTTACGGTGGCGTAAACCGCGGTAGCAACCCAGGTCCATCAGACGCTTGATGTTCATCGCAACTTCACGACGCAGATCACCCTCGACACGGTAATCACTGTCGATTACCTCTCGAATTCGCAAAACCTCATCGTCGGTCAGTTGATTAACGCGGCGTTGC
>SESH01015325.1_pt1 | contig 34482 bp, 29 predicted proteins | sample 3171561 | NCBI WGS metagenome assembly SESH01 (sample SAMN10866947, study PRJNA518727) | freshwater metagenome | biome: subpolar coniferous forest; feature: holomictic lake; material: water; isolation source: holomictic Lake 442 2011 16.5 m and 2014 13 m | place: Canada: near Kenora, Ontario
AGACTTCGTCGGCCAAGCCGAGCAACTCGGCGGCGGCCGCTACGCGCGCGGCGTCAAGCGCGGCGCTCAAAGGTGCCCAGCCGGCATCGACCTGACCCAGCACGGCATCGGTTGTGAGCTGCACGTCCTTGAAAGCAATGCGGGCGGCGTTGTGGGCATCGACCATCGCGGTGCGCTCTATCTCCACCCCTGGTGCCTTGGCATCCACCAGGAACAGGGTGATGCCATCCGTGTCACCGGGATCGCCGGCACGCCGGGCGGCGACAATCAGCAGGTCTGCCACATGGCCATCGAGCACAAAGGTCTTGGCGCCATTTAAGGTGAAACCACTCGCGGTGGGCGTGGCGCGCAGCGCAATCTGTGTCGGCTGGTGTTTGGATTTCTCGTCGATGGCCAGGGTGGCAATAGCCTCAGCGCTGGCCAGGCGCGGCAGCCAGGTTTTCTGCTGCGCATCAGTCCCGCCGTGGCGCAGGGCTGTGACGGCAGCGATGCTGGACGCCAGAAAGGGCGAGCATGTGAGCTGATGGCCGATCTGCTCCATCACGACACCGGCCTCAACATGACCGAGTCCCATGCCGCCGAATTCCTCTGGCACCAACACACCGCTGAAACCCATTTCGGCAAATTGCTTCCAGAGTTCCGGAGAGAAACCCGTCGCGTCTTTGGTGTCGCGCAACTGGCGCAGTTGCGTCACTGGGGCTTTGTCAGCCAGGAAATCGCGGGCGCTCTCAAGCAGCATGGTTTGTTCTTCTGTGAGAATGAGTGACATGTTCAGGCTCCCGGCAGTTCAAGGATTCGTTTGGCAATGACGTTGAGCTGCACTTCACTGGTGCCGCCCTCGATCGAGTTGCCCTTGGTACGCAGCCAGGTGCGCGCAACGATGCCATGGCTGGAGCGTTCGCTTTCCCACTCCAACGCGTCACTGCCTCCGGCGCTGGCCATCAGTTCCCAGCGTCGCTTGTTCAGCTCAGCCCCGTAATACTTGAGCATGGACGACATGGCTGGGTGTGCCTGTCTGGCCTTGGCCATGTCGAGGACGCGCTGCAAGGTGAGTCGGAATGCTGCTTCGTCGAGCTCGAATTCCGTGATCTGTGATCGCAGCTGGGAATCCACTAGCCGGCCCTGGGTGTCCAGGCCCACGCTTGCCTTGGCGGTCCGGGACAGGGAAGGCGTGGTTGACGCTTCACCCATGGCGCCAATCATGTCGCGCTCGTGCGTCAGCAGGTATTTGGCGACATCCCAGCCGGCGTTGAGGGTGCCAACCAGGTTATGCTTTTCGACACGGACCTTGTCGAAGAAGGTCTCACAAAACGGCGACTTGCCGGAGATCAGGCGGATCGGTCGGGTACTGACGCCGGGTGTTGCCATGTCGAACAGCACAAAGCTGATGCCGGTGTGCTTCTTGGCGGTATCCGTGCGCACCAGACAGAAGATCCAGTCCGACTCGTCGGCGTAGGACGTCCAGATTTTTTGACCATCGACGATGAAGTGATCGCCCCGGTCTTCGGCGCGGGTGGCCAGTGAGGCCAGATCCGAGCCAGCATTGGGTTCGGAGTAGCCCTGGCACCAGCGGATTTCGCCACGGGCTATTTTTGGGAGGTGTTCGAGCTTTTGTTCGTGGGTGCCGAACTTGAGCAGTGCCGGGCCCAGCATCCAGATGCCGAAACTCACCAGCGCTGGGCGGCAACCCAGGGACGCCAATTCTTGCGCGAGCACTTTGGCCTCGGCGCCCGAAAGACCGCCGCCTCCGTATTCTTTCGGCCAGGCGGGTACGGTCCAGCCACGCTCGCCCATGCGCTCCAGCCAGTGGCGCTGTGCGTCGGAAGCGAACTTCCATTGACGGCCGCCCCAGCAGGCATCGTCGGCGCTGCTCATCGGTTGACGCATCTCGGTCGGGCAGTTGGCTTCGAGCCAGGCGCGCGTGTTGCTGCGGAATTCCGAGATTTCTGCGCTGTCGTTCATGGTTCACTTGCTCCCAGTTGACTACATACCAGATATTCTAAAATAATTCTAGTTTCACTTTTTGTATTGGTATATAGGGTAAACGATAATATACCTGTTGTTCTTTTAAACGCTATTCTCAGATCCATATCTTGTGCTGTCGAAGGTGCAATTTCACTTTCACCATGCCCCTATCCGTGCCAAATCCGAAACAGGTCAGGAGCAAACGTTTCGATCAGAAACGCGAAGCGATTCTTGCTACCGCAGCCAGGCTTTTTAATGAAAGAGGCCTGAAAGGCGTCACGCTCAGTCAGATTGCCGCCAGCGTCGGTTTGGAGACGACCAGCATCACCTACTATTACCGCAGGAAGGAAGATCTGGCCGTTAGCTGCATGCTGCGCACCATCGCTGAAATCGAGTCGTCGGTGCGCAAGGCGGCGCTGATGACCTCGGTCGTTGAACGCGTCGAACATTTCTTCAGGCTCTACGCCAAGCTACTGGCTACCATTGCCGCGGGCGATCAGTCGCCACTGATCGGTTTCGGCGATGTTCGCTCCCTGCCCGAGGCGACGGCTTCGGTGGTCTTTTCTGCTTATGGCGACATGTTTCGAGGCATTCGAAAATTGCTTTCAGGAAGCGAAACTGCCGCGCTGACTCGCCAGTCACTCAACGCACGCACGCATCTGGTGGTCTCGGCTATGCACTGGATGGGGGTCTGGATAGGCCGCTATGAAATCGATGACTATCCACGCATTGCCCAAAGAGTGGCAGATCTGCTGTTGTACGGCCTGGCCGGACAATCGCAAACCTGGCCGGATGTCACGACACTCGATGAAATGGATTTTGCCGAGTTTCCGCTGGCGCTCCATGACCCTGGCGAGGCGTTTTTGCGCGCCGCAACGGAATTGATCAATGAACAGGGCTATCACGGTGCCTCGGTCGACAAAATATCAGCGAGGATCAATCTAACCAAAGGTTCCTTTTATCACCACAACGAAACCAAGCTTGACCTCGTCAGCGCTTGCTGGGAGCGTTCCTTCTCGGTGCTTCGGCAGACACTTCAAGCGGCGCAGCTGAGTCGTGGATCGGGCTGGACCCGCTGTTGTGCAGCCCTGTCTTCACTGGTGCGTTTTCAGTTGTCCGAGCGAGGGCCGCTGCTGCGGGCGTCGGCCATATCGGCCTTGCCGGATCATGCTCACCGAGATCAGGTGATGCATACTTTGCAAGCACTGACGGAGCGCATAGCCAGCCTGCTGGTCGATGGTCTTGCGGACGGCTCGATCCGCCCTCATGATTCGTCCGTTTGTGCACAACTGTTATCGAGCACGATCAATGCTGCAGCCGAGCTAAGACAGTGGGTGCCAGGCATCAACATGGGAAACGCAACCCGCTTGTACGCGCGTCCGGGGCTGTTGGGCCTGCTTTGTCGAGAGTCGAGAGAGGCAGAGCAGCCCAAGCGCGATGTCGTCACAAGCCCAGCATGCCCCGATTGAAACCAGCTTCCGTTTACCAAGGAGTGCCATCGCATGACCCAAACCAGCCTGCCCGTCAAGAAGTTCTGCAAGATCAAGGGGCATCGCCTCGCCTACGTGGAGGCAGGTTCCGGTGACCCCATCGTTCTGCTGCACGGCAACCCGACATCCAGTTTTCTGTGGCGCGATGTGATCCCGGCCCTGGCTGGTTGCGGCCGCATCATCGCGCCCGATCTCATCGGACAGGGTGATTCCGACAAACTGCCGGCTTCAGACGGACCTGCTCGCTACAGCTTCGAAGCGGCATACGACTATCTCGACGAACTCCTTGGCGCCCTGGGCGCAAATCAGAAGGTGACCCTGGTGCTGCACGATTGGGGCACGGCGCTGGGCTTCCATTGGGCGCGCTTGCACCCACAGCAGGTGCGCGGCATCGCCTACATGGAGGGCATCGTGATGCCGCTGCCAAGCTGGGACGACTGGCCGGAGAAGGCGCGCGGCATCTTTCAGGGCTTGCGCTCAGCCAAGGGAGAAGATTTGATTCTGAAGCGCAATATGTTCATCGAAGGCGTGTTGCCGAGTTCGATCCTGCGCAAGCTCAGCGACGACGAGATGGCGCAGTATCGCGCGCCGTTCATCGCCGAGGCCGATCGGCAGGTCACGCTGAACTGGCCGCGCCAGATCCCGATAGCCGGTGAGCCGGCGCACATGGTGGCACTGGTGCAGCAGTATGCCGAATGGCTGAGTCAAAGTCTGCTGCCCAAGCTGTTCATCAATGCCGAGCCCGGTTCCATCCTGGTTGGCCGGCAGCGAGTGTTTTGCCGCACTTGGCCGAAGCAGACCGAGGTCACCGTGAAGGGACTTCATTTCATCCAGGAAGACTCCGGCGCCGAAATCGGTCGTGCGGTGGCTGCCTGGTCCTCAACACTCCCATGAAAGAAACCACCATGTCCCTTGTCCCTGTATTCCTCCTCGTCAACCTGGTGGTGCAAGATCCCGCCGAGTACCGCACGTATGAAAAAGGTTTTTTTCCGATACTCAAACGTCACGGCGGTGAGTTCGTCACTTACGACGACCATGCGCTCAACTTTGAAGGTGCAGCGCCGCGCAGCGGCCGCATGATCATCTTCAAGTTTCCGTCGGAAGAGCAGGCCCGGCAATGGTACGGCGACCCCGAGTACCAGGCATTGTCGGGACATCGTCGCGCTGGCACACATCTGGAATTCCTGACCATGGTGCGTGGCATGGCGCCTCGCGCATGAGGTCAACCTGAAACCGGAGAAATCATGGAATCCATTCTTCTGAAGCGCGATGGCACGATCGCCACCGTCACCCTGAACCGGCCAGCGGCACTGAACGCACTGTCCCCTCAAATGAACCTGGAGTTGTCCGAGGTCACATCCGAGCTGGAGCTCGATGAAAGCGTGCGCTGCGTTGTCATCCAGGGCGCCGGAGACCACTTCATGGCCGGTGGCGACGTCAAGGGCTTCAGCGAGGCAACGCTCGATCCGCAACAGCGCAAACTGGCGCTGGAACGCGGCATCACCGAAACCCACAGCATCATCACGCGCCTGAGGCGCATGCCCAAACCGGTGATTGGCAGTGTCAGAGGTGCGGTAGCTGGATTTGGCATGTCACTGATGAGCGCCTGCGACCTGGTGATCGCCGCGGACAACAGTTTCTTCACACTTGCCTACTGCCATATTGGCGCTTCACCCGATGGTGGCGCGACCTACGCTTTGCCACGTTTGCTTGGCGTCAAACTGGCCATGGAGATCGCTCTCCTGGGCGACCGTTTCGATGCGCAGCGTGCACTGGAGTTGGGTCTGGTCAACCGCGTCGTCGCCCTGAGTGAACTCGATGCTGCAACCAGCACGCTGGCAACACGACTGGCCAAGGGACCAACGGCGGTTTATGGCCGCACCAAGCGCCTGATCAACGAGTCGCTTGACCACACACTGGCAGAGCACCTGCAGGCAGAACAGGACAGCTTTGCCGCTTCTGCCTTCGGCGCAGACTTTGCAGAAGGTGTGCGTGCCTTTGTGGAGAAACGCAAGCCGGTCTTTGTGGGCCGCTAGTTCCAGCCTGGCGCTGCGACATCCATTCGACTGGATTGCTGCAGAGGAGCCGACTCACTGAAAAGACTCAGCGGCGCTGCCCATCGACAGCTTTCAGGCTGTCTCAATTCTGACCCACCCAGCGGCCGTTGATGGCGACTCGCATAAGTGCGCCAAGGTGTCGGTGAGCAAAGTCAGGACCGGCCGTTCGTTACTAAACAAATTCTTTGATTTATATGCTCTTCCAACCCAACGCCCACAGTAAAACAGCGATTTGAATACCGGCGGCTGAGTTTGAGGCCCTAGTCGCGCGGCAAGAGCACCGAACCCCTGGCTTGCCTTGTTGTTGTGGACGAGCACATATCCGTCACGACAAACCCCCCGGTGCGGGTATTCCCGCAATGTGCTTCTCTTTGGCACGTTGGGAATTCAAGACCCAGGCAGCGTCATGGTTTTTGCATTTGGACAAAATCTCTCCAACTTGCAACCAAATTCATTCTTGTTGGGTTGAAATCCCTTTGCAGGGGTTTTTGAAACATTCGCGAGTTTGGATTTTCAGAGAAGTCTCATTCAAATGTTCTTTGAATGCCAATTTTTGTGGACTTTTGAATCCAGTGTTGTTGGCGTCGATGCGGATTTGACTAGATGTACCTACAAATCTTTGACCACCCTCAGCGACAGGAGAATGAAGGTCAAGGACGGGAGGAGGGCCATTGGCACATGGTCAGCCAATCATCGGCAGCATTGGGCACATCCGCATCGGCGACACCGTGCAGGCCACTTTGGCGCACATCCTGGATAAGACAGATTTCAAAGTGACACGATCTTTCACCGGGTCAAACCTGTCCCAACAGGCACGACGCAGCTACATCACCAACGCCAGCAAATAGGAGCGCAATATGGACTACCCCGGACGCAAGATTGTTCAAGGCGAGCAGGATGCCGCCATTGTCATGGCGCTCAAGCTGCGCCTGAACAAGTTGATGGTGCTAGGCCAAGACACAAGCCTCAATCTTGACCCGGCCGATCCGAATTTCGGTCCCCGGATGAAGCAGACCCTCAAGCTGTTTCAGGCGCGTCATACCGACGGCAGTGGCCGCCCTTTGAAGCAAGACGGGCAAGTGGGGGCACTCACCTGGGAGGCATTGTTTGGCGAGAACGCAGTGCCCAGCAGTGACAAGCCAGATGACAAACTTTTAGCGCAGGTTCTGCTGACGGCTTCTGCCCAGGAGGCCATGGGGGTGCGGGAGGTCCCCCCCAACTCCAACCGTGGCCCGCAGGTGAATGAATACCTGGGACGCGTCGGCGTCAGCCCAGGTTTGTCTTGGTGCTGCGCCTTTGTGTACTGGTGTTTTGACGAAAGCGCCAAACGCCTGTCGGTCCCCAACCCCATGGTGCGTACCGCTGGTTGCCTGGACCACTGGAACCGCGCAACTGCTCAGGGCGCCCGGCGTGTGCTGACTGCGCAAGCGGTGCAAAACCCCGAACTCGTTTGCGCTGGGATGATCTTCATCATGGACCACGGTGGTGGCCTGGGACACACGGGGCTTGTTGAAAGTGTGCAGGGCGGCCTTGTCACCACCATTGAGGGCAACACCAACACGGCTTTGTCACGCGAAGGCGGTGGCGTCTACCGCCTTTCGCGCAAGGTGGCGGACATCAACAAGGGATTTATTGATTACAGCGGCACGTGAACACCGCCAAATCGACTCGTGGGAGTACTTGAATGCGCGACCAATTTGATTCTGCATGTGCGCCACGTGATGCCAACTTTCTATGGGTAAATTTGACTCGGCAAACGAGCACCGCGCTAAGTGAAATTGCAGGCCACGCATTTGACGTCCATTGCCTGCGAGATACATCCCAGATTTCTGTGGCGGTCGAGCGCCACGCCCCGCTGTTTTTCTGTTTCGAATTTGACGTGCCTGACACGCCAGGCATCATCGCCCTAGCAGACACGCGGCGCACGCATCCGAGCCTGCCCGTGCTGATGATTACAGGATGCCATTCCGATGCCATGACCCTATGGGCGTTACGCATCCGGGTCTGGGACTTGCTGTTGAAACCAGTGCTGAGCGAAGAACTCTGGCCATGCCTCACCGCGCTCATCGAATTGACACGCCAGGGCAGGTCGGGACCGGCGCGCGAGATCCGGTTTCCACAGCGAGTTGAGCAAGCGCTGCCAGCCCCGAATGACCCTCTTCGCAACCCACTTCGCAAAGGACGAACGCACGCAGCCATCTTGCATGTGACGACGCATTTCGATTGCAAAATTGCGCTAGAGCAAGCCGCTGCCCTGTGTCGGCTGAGTCCCACCCAGTTTTGCCGCCTCTTCCGGCAAGAACAGGGCGTCAGTTTCGGCCAGCATTTGCTGCGTTACCGTCTGGAGCAGGCATGTCAACGGCTTGCCCATTCAGGCGCCCTCGTCAAAGACGTGGCGTACTCTGTCGGGTTCAACGATCTCTCGTACTTCACCCGTGCCTTCAAGCGCCAACTCGGCGTCTGCCCAAGCGACTACCAAGCAGGCGCAAGATTGTCCTAGCGAATGGCAGGAATGTCCTAACGTAATTGGCTTGCGACGGGTTAGGCTTGTGACGAAAGCGACACCACAGAGAAGGCGACACCACAGAATTTGCCGCCAAAGGGCCCAGCACAGGCTTTGCCGGACAGCTTGAGCAAAAAAGGGGCAATCCCCGTCTGGAAACAACCCGTTCGTTGACACGCCGACTCCCTGCAAAAGGATCGCTGCAACCCAAGGAGACACACCATGAAAACGAAGAAATCAGAGAGCACTTCGTCATCCAACGAAGACTGCAATGGGGCCCCTGGCATGCCCGGCGAGTCCGGCGCCATGATGATGCCATCTGGTGACACGGATTCTGCCCACGCCATGCCGACGGGTGCACCAAATGAGGCAACCGTCAGCGGGCAGATGCCTAGAGCCGGGATGGCCGAGACACAGCCCGCCGCGCGGTCAATGCCGGGCGCGGAGAGTGCGGGTGACGCGATGAGCGGGACTTCAGGTGGCGCAGCCACCACCATGTTGGACACTCCAAGACAGATGGTTCCCGCCGATGGATTCGTCGCCAGAGGCGTTGCCGTTGCTGTTGCACCTCCGGGCCCAAGACAGATCGTTCCCCCTGCTAGCTTCAAGGCCCGGGGTCTCACGCCTGCGGTAGGAGCACCCACGCCAAGCTTGCAAAATCACGGCGGCCCGGTGCTTGGAGCCGTGCAAGTCGTGCCCATCTATTGGGGTGCTTCCTGGGCCACCGGTACGAACGCGTCATTGGCGACACAGCTCGACGGATTCTTTGACTTCCTTGTGACGAGTTCGTACATGGACCTCCTGCATGAATACAGCACCGCTTCAACGCAGATCCAGCACGGACAACGACTCGCCTCGGCGCACATATCGAACAGTGAACCAGGAACGGTTGTTGGCGCCGGGCGCGAAGTCACCGACGCCCAGATCCAGACAGTGCTCCAAGGCTGGATTGCCAACCACACAGTCCAGGCAACTACCGCCAATACCCTGTACTTCGTTTTTCTGCCACCCAACGTCGTGTCCATCCTTGGCTCTAGTCGGTCCTGTCAGGCATTTTGTGGCTACCACAACCACGTCGGCAACGTCTATTACGCAGTAATCCCGTTCGCGGACTGCTCCGGTTGCGTGTTCCCAGGTCAGTTCCTCGACACGCTGACCGAAGTCTGCAGTCACGAATTTGCCGAAGCCGTGACCGACCCCGCGCTGAACGCCTGGTGGGAAGACGGCCCCGGCGACGAGATCGGAGATATCTGCAATCGACAAACGACGCGACTCGGAGGCTATCTTGTGCAGACCGAGTGGTCCAACGCCCAAAACGCGTGCGTGATTGCGCCCCTGCCCGCTGCGGTCAGGCCTCACCAAAGTTCATCCCCAGTGGTCGCGTGGGGAGCCAACCGGCTCGACACATTCGTGCTCGGAACTGACCGCGCGCTGTACCACAAATGGTGGAACGGTTCAGCCTGGGGACCGTCGCTAACCGGCTACGAGGGAATGGGCGGCATCTGCACGAGCCCCCCGCAGGCGGTCGCCTGGGGGCCTGACCGGCTCGACGTCTTCGTGACTGGCACCGACAGCGCGCTCTTCCATAAGTGGTGGAACGGCTCAGCCTGGGGGCCATCGCTGACCGGCTACGAGAGCATGGGCGGCGTGTGCGTGGGTGACCCGCGGGCCGTGTCCTGGGGCCCCAATCGGCTCGACGTTTTCGTGCTCGGAACAGACCGTGCGCTTTACCACAAGTGGTGGAACGGCAGCGCCTGGGGACCATCGCTGACCGGCTACGAGCGCATGGGCGGCGTGTGCGTCGGCCAGCCTGAAGTGGTGTCATGGGGAGCGAACCGGCTCGACGTATTCGTCATCGGCACTGACCGCGCGCTCTACCACAAGTGGTGGGACGGCAGCGCTTGGGGCCCGTCGCTTACCGATTACGAGCGACTGGGCGGCGTGTGCACGTCAGCGCCGCGCGCGGTATCCTGGGGTCCGAACCGACTCGACATCTTTGTTGTTGGCACCGACGGTGCGCTCTACCACAAGTGGTGGGACGGCAGCGCCTGGGGCCCGTCGCTGACCGGCTACGAGCGCATGGGCGGCGTGTGCGTCGGCGAACCCGAAGTGGTGTCCTGGGGAGCGAACCGGCTCGACCTCTTTGTCATCGGCACCGACAGCGCGCTGTACCACAAGTGGTGGAACGGCTCAGCCTGGGGCCCATCGTTGACCGGATACGAAGCGATGGGCGGCGTGTGCACTTCACGCCCGCGCGTCACTGCCTGGGGAGAGAACCGGCTCGACGTGTTCGTCACTGGCACCGACAGTGCGCTGTACCACAAGTGGTGGAACGGCAGCGCTTGGGGGCCCTCGATAACGGGCTACGAGGCAATGGGCGGGGTAATTTCATCCTTTTAAAAAAATTTGGCCCGCATTTTGGACGTCTCTAAAAACCAATTGGGTTCCTACTCCAGAATCCTTTCGCCAGCCACCAAATTGCGCAGGTACCAGGCGCCGGACCATCTGCACATGGTTTCGACCTGCGCACAGTGGCCGGCTGCGGGCTCAGCGATCGTTGAAATCGTCGCCACATTGCTGCCGGTCAGATTACGGGGTGAACGTCGGATATAGAGCGAGCATTTAGGCCAGAGTAATGTCGGGTCTCGCTGCGCAAGAGCCTGACAGCGGAAAGTCTCGATTTCGCTCGTTGAATGGCTGCTGCTGATTTTTGCGTCAATCCAATGACCGCCATGGAGAACAAACGTGGCCGTCTCTTGTTATTTCAACGTGCCCCGCAGTCCGTCAAGTCAATGCATGCCCGGGAGTCAGCCATGATAATATTCGTCATGGCTGATCGAAGAATTGTCGATGATACGCACCACATCACACAAAAGCGTGGGAACGGTCAGCTTGGACGTGAAATTTGGGTTGATGCGCAAGGTCAGGTGACTCGTTACAACCTTGCTTACATCAACCATGCACTGCATGCTGGCGATAACGGGCGCGTGGTGGGTTATGACAACCAACATGGGTATCACCACCGGCACTGTTTCGGCGTTGTGACTGCGATTGAATTCACGAGTTTTGACGACATAGAAGATCAGTTCCAGACCGATTGGGCTGCACTCAGGAGAACAGCATGAAGAATGTCACCCTTAAAGCAGGTAACGAACAAGATTTCTTTCGCAGAGGGAAGGTGTTAGCACGATTGGCTGACGCTGGTCAACCGATACCAGAGGAACGCACCGTCAGCTTTGAAGATCCTGCCGATCTCCTGCGCCTGCTGACTGCGAGTCGACTCGACGTGTTCCGTAGTGTCAACGGTGAACCGGGTTCGATCACAGTCATCGCTGGGCGACTGCATCGCGATCGCAGCGCTGTCAAACGTGATGTAGACCAGTTGGCACAAGCCGGTCTTGTGACGATTGAGACCAAGACGCTTCCAGGTCATGGTCACATGAAAGAGATTCGAGCTGCTGCAGGCATTTTCCGCCTCGAAGCGATGGTCATGTGAGGTTGGATGCTCATGGTCATTGGCAGCAGATCGTCGTGCTGTATAAATGAAATTTCCGGTGTTGAGAATTCGGTTCGCCCAACGGCAGGTATCGGGCAACCGCTTCCAATGACTGGGCCTGGTCGACTGTGCCTATTCGCTGGTCAAAAGTCGATGCCGCAAAGCCGACATCGAAATCGCCGACCATTGAGTTGCCCCAAACCGGCCGACCGTGAGCGCGAACAACGTGCCCATACTTGTCATACGATTCGGTGACGACCTGTCATTGGCAGCCGCAGCCAAGGCCAGCAAAGAAGTCACTCAGATGATTGGCTGAGACCGATGGCACTACTGACGGGTGGTCTCAATCCGCCGCAGCGGGCAGTTGCTGCAAATGGCTCACCTGCGAGGCGAAGATCAGCCACGCTTGGACGACGAACCCGGCCAGAGCCAATATCAGGCATGCCGATTCGCCCCACGAGGCGCCGACGAAACCGCCCAGCGCAGCCCCCAGCGGCCGGGCGCCCATGTTGACGGTGAGGAACAGGGCTGATACGCGACCCAACATCGCGTTGGGTGTAACGGTCTGTCGCAGTGTCGTCGATGTGATCGTCCAGATGATGGGACCTGCGCCGAACAGAAAGAACGAAATTACCGCCACCGCCGCATTGGGTAGCGCCAGCGTTGCGACCATCGTCATGGCTGCCAGCACCGAGATGGTGGGGCCGACCTGAATCGCCCTGCCAAACGGCAGCGCGCCCATCACCCTGGGCGCAAACAACGACCCTACGATCATGCCGGCGCCATAGCCTGCCAGCGTGATACCCACGCCACCTGCACTCAAGCCAAGCACCCGGACGGCATAAGGAACGTACGCTGCCTGCAGCACGAACCAGGAGATATTCCAAGCCACGGCGGTCAGAAGAATGGGTCGCAGTAGTGCATTGCGCCACACGAGACGTGCGCCGTCCTGGAGTTCGAGCAGGGGGTGGCGCTCTGGTTGGGCAAGCCGCTTAGGTTCGATAAGCCCAAGCAACAGAGCCAACGCCGAAGCAGACAGCACCGCAGCCAGCACGAACGCGGCCGAAGCTCCAGCCCACGAGACCAGCGCACCAGCGATTGCTGGTCCAGCGGTAAACGCAACGCTTCGGGCGAGTTCAAGACGCCCGTTCGCAGCCATGATGGAGTCACGCGGAACCAGCGCGGGTACAAGCGCTGGTGCGGCTACGCTGTAACCGACGGTACCAATCGCACCGACAAAACCCAGCACTGCCAGCAGTTGCAGCGAGATTCGGTTAAACAAAAATGCCGCAATCAACGTCAGGAATGCCAGCATGCGCAACCCTTCGGCCCACGCCATCAGTTGACGCCGCGACGTTCGATCCGCGACCAGGCCCAAGGGAATTGACAGAATCAGGAATGGCAGCGACTGCGCCGTGGCCAGCAGACCGATCTCACCGGGGCCTGCGCCCAGCGCCAGCACCGCGACGATCGGCACGGCAGCCAAACTCAATTGCTCGGCCGATTGCGCCGCCAGATTGGACCAGACGAGTCGCAGGAAGGGACGAGGGAGTAGAGGCGTCATGAGGTTTTCGAAATGGCAGCGGACATTGTGCAGAGCTCTACCTAATGCTACCGGTCGCAAAGGGCAGCTTCCGGGTTGAAGGAATCCGTGCCATCAACAGGCACTGGCATGTCTTGGCTAAAGCGCAGTTCGCTGCACCGCGAAGAAAACCACGCCAACATCCCAGCCGCGTCAATCCACAGCAAATACTGAGTTCGCAGTGAGTTGGCGGTCCATTGCCGTATTCAGGGACCGGAGGTGCCAGGCCCATAACCTTCAAGCCTCATCTGTCGCAAAAGCACCGCAAAGCGAGGCTGCTCGCGCAGGCCGGTCCAGCGGGTGTCGTCCTTCAAATAGACCAGACGCGTATCGCGTGCCGTCCACGCGCGTTCGAGTGCATCCAGCGCTTGCGCTACTTCACCCAGAGCGGCGTGCACCGCAGCAAGCGATGTCGGCGGAACATAGCGGGTCTGCTGCAGGGTCAGCAATCGATTCAGGACTTCGCGTGCCTCGCCGGTCTTATGGAAGCGCGCGAGTTGTACTCCAAGCAAGGCCGCCGCCTGAGTGCTTTGATCTGCCAATTGGTCGGCCCGTCGCAGTGCAACGATGGCTTGCTCCGGCTCACGGTCGACAAGATGCAGCAGCGCCCGAATTATGTGGGCGACCCAGAAGTTGGGTTCGATCTCAAAGGCGCGGTCCAGCCGCGCCGAGGCCTCGTTACGCCGCCCCATGTCGAGCAGAAAACCGGCTTCCATCACGTTCAGGATTAGCGACATCGGATCGAGTTCGCGGGCCCAGCGGATATGGGCAATGCCTTCCACGGAGCGGTCCAGCGTCAACAACAAAAATCCCAAACCAAAGTGCGCCCCGACGACGTTGGGATTGATCTGCAGCGCTTGGCGAAACACGCGTTCGGCGGCTGGCCAATCGAAGTCGAACCAGAAGTGAATCCAGCCCAGTTGGGCATGCGCCTCCGCCAGTTCCGGGGCGATCTCCAGTGCAAGCAGGATCGCCTTGCGATACGGCTCGAACACCTCTGTGGGCGACCGGTCGGCGCCAAACAGCATGCGCCGGTAGGTCTCGCCAAGACCTGCGTAGGCCATGGCATAGCCCGGATCAATGGTGAGCGCCTTGTGGTAGAGCTCGATGCTCTTGCGCAAACCATCGGCGCGGATGCCTTGAGCGTGCTGCCGGGCTGCCAGATAGAGTTGGTAGGCATCGGCATTGCGACTACCGCCCGCGTCGTTGGGCTGCACAGCTGGCCCGATGCCTTTTCCAACCCTGGGGTCTAAAGTGGGCTTGAGAACCTCCGCCACCTGCATCGATATAACGTCCTGCATGTCGAACACGTCGGTGAATGTCAGGTCGAAGCTGCCACTCCAAGCAGCAACTCCGGCCGGCGCGCTAAGCAAGCGGGCAGTCACACGCAACTGGCCGCCGCTGCGCTGCAGCGATCCATCTACAACCCAGGCCACGTCAAGCACGCGCGCAGCCGCCAGCGGATCCTGATCAAGCCCGGCAAAGCGTCGCACTGATCCGACCGAACGCACCACCAACCCGGGCACGGCGGATAAGCGAGCGATCAGGCTGTCAGCCATGCCGATTTCCAACAAATCGTCGCGACCTTCGGTTGCCAGCGGCACGAACGGCAGAACGGCCAGCGTGGCGGGCAAAGGCGCATTGTGTTGGATGGGCAACTCAAGGGTCGTCTTTGTGATGTTGGTTTCGCGCGCCGGCAACTCGGTTACCTCGGCAATAAACCTGAAGCCACGGCGCGCAACGGTCTGAATATAGCGACTATTGCGGGTGTCGTCGCCCAGCGCACGTCTGAGGCCCGAAATCACTTGGCTCAGATTATTGTCTTCAACCACGAGGCCAGGCCACAACGCCAGCACTAACTCTTCTTTGCAGAGCAACACGCCAGCTCGTTCGACAAACAGCTGTAACGCAGCAAACAAGCGCGGAGAAAGAGTCAGAGGAGTTTCATTGCGACCGCACAAGCGCTGGCGCGATGGCTCCAGCACGAAATCACCGAAAGCATAACGTTTGGACATAGACATGGCGCATTCTCAGGGTTTTTCAGAAATTTTTCAGACTCGGCCAAAGACTGCGCGAGTGGCCCGCGGCATTGTTGTGGTATCGGTCACGCGGTTTGTGCCCGATCCATTTCCAACAACCCAGGAGAAACATTTTGAGCACATCCAAATCACTTAAGTCGGCAGCTCTGATTACCATCACCGCTGCCGCCACCAGCATTCTGATACAGGCATGCGGCGGCGGCGCCATAGCCCAGACTATCAGCGACGCAGATGTGATCGAGGGTGTGTGGGACTCCACCATCACCATCAAGGACTGCACCACTAGCGCGGCCACGAAGACGTTTAAAGGTGCCGGTATGTTCCACCGCGGCGGTACGCTTTCGGCCGACAATTCCATGCCCCCGCCTTCGCGCGGGGCGGCTATGGGTGTCTGGAAGCGAGGCACCGGCAGCAACTACACGGCGAACATGTGGTTCATGCGTTTCAACGCCGACGGCACCCTCGCGGGCACGCAGAAAGTTCAACGCGCCCTCGTTCTGGGCGCAGACAGCAACAGCCTCACGGGAACTTTGAACTTGCAGATTATCGATGCCACCGGCGCAGTTGTGCAGCAGGGATGCGGCAGCGAAACGGCAGTGCGGGTCTATTAGCGCAGCCGTAAAAGGGCAGAAACTACTGTCTGGCCACGCTGCGGCCCACCCGGTGCTGATGTCCACGTCGGCTTTTTGAGAAGGCTGTTCGATAAGATCTATGTCGGGTACCCGCCCTCTGGAGTCGTTTCCCGCCGAAGTAACAAAGACTCCTGACGCTGCAGTGCGGGTCTACGAATTTCTCCAGACCCGACTTTCAATTTTGACCATCAGCTGCCGAAAGAGTTATAGACCAGAATTGCTACTCAGAAGCGGTCCGGCACGCACGCTGCGAATGCCCAATTCTTGAGCATTCCGTTGCGACCCAGCAATGGCGCCGAATTGACGACTGACCTTGTGACATATCCACAGAGTTACTCACCAATAGTGGGGATAACCTCTACTGAACAATTCACCGCACCTTCAATGCGGCCATCCCCCATTTGTGGGAAGGGTTTGCACCGATTGGTGGAGGACAAGCGGGTGACATGATGGCTATCGTAACGAACACCCGTCAGGCAACCTTATCTTCTTCTACCGGACCCACTCCATGACCCAAGCCCCACAGCCAAGTTGTTGCGAGACATGTCCCGCAGTGCTGCTGGACTACACGCGAAAACTCTGGAAGTCCAAGGTAGGACCTTTCCGTATCTCGTCGGCGGCACTGGCGAACCGTTGATTCTGGTGCATGGTTTCACCGCGGATATGGACGCTTGGGGTCGCATCGCATCCGGTGACGCGGCAAGCAACCGGACGGACCGCCTTTTGAAATTCCTTTACCGGTTCAGCACTTCGAACCACTTGAGCACCAGGAAATGTCCGAAACGAAAGGAATGACCCGGCGATAGTGCCGCCGTGAACTTTGGCGACACCCACTTGTTGATTCCTCGCCCAGTTGAATCTATATTAGCACCGCAAGTGCCAATATATTTCATTTGCGGCAACTGACCAACCAAAGAGGACATCATGGATTTCGACCATTCGGAACGCGCACAGCTACTGATCCCGCAGCTTGAACGCTTTATGGCGGAAGAAATACTTCCCAACCAGCAAACCTACTACGACCAGTTGGTCCACTCGAACGACTACCGGCAGTGGCGTGTGCCGCCCATCATGGAAGAATTGAAAGCCAAAGCCAGAAACGCAGGCCTGTGGAATCTCTTTCTGCCGGACGAGCAGTACGGTGCCGGTCTGGACAACCGCGATTACGCACCGTTGGCCGAAATCACCGGCCGTTGCCCGATTGCGCCCGAGGTGTTCAACTGCGCCGCCCCAGATACCGGGAATATGGAGGTGCTGGTGCGTTACGGCTCTCCCGAACAGAAGGAGCGCTGGCTGAAACCCTTGCTGGCGGGCGAAATTCGTTCCGGTTACTCCATGACCGAACCGGCCGTGGCTTCGTCCGATGCCACGAATATGAAGGCGACCTGCGAGGTCGACGGCGACGAGGTCGTCATCAACGGCCAGAAGTGGTGGACCAGTGGCGCTGGTGATCCGCGTTGCAAGATCCTCATTTTCATGGGTGTCACTGACCCCGGTGCCGACCGGCTCAAACGCCATTCCATGGTGCTGGTACCGCTCGATACCCCTGGTGTCAAGATCCTGCGCATGCTGCCGGTCCTCAACTCACTGGACGAGCCACACGGCCACGCGGAAATCCTGTTCGAGAACGTCCGTGTACCGCTCACCAATATCATTCATGGCCCGGGACGCGGCTTCGAGATTGCCCAGGGCCGACTCGGTCCGGGTCGCATCCACCATTGCATGCGGCTGATCGGCGCCTCCGAACGCGCATTGCAGTTGTTGTGCCAGCGGGGACTTGGTCGTATCGCCTTCGGCAAGCCCCTGGTTGAGCTGGGTAGCAACCGCGACATCATCGCCAACGCCCGTCTGGCGATCGACCAGGCGCGCTTGCTGACGATGAAAGCGGCCTGGGCACTCGACAAACGCGGCACCTTTGGCGCGCTCAATGACATATCGGCGATCAAGGTGGTCGCACCCAATGTCTTGCAGCACATCGTCGACGCTGCGATCCAGATTCACGGTGGCGAGGGTGTGTCGGACCCGGAGTTGTCGCGGCTACTGGGCATGGCACGTGCACTGCGCCTTGCTGATGGCCCGGACGAAGTGCATCGGCGGCAGATTGCCAAGCTGGAATTGTCCAAGTATCTGCGCAGGTCATAAACGGTTGGGGACAGAGCACGCTCACTTCGTGTAGCTTTGGTCTGTCCCACAAAGACATAATCAGTTGGGGACAGAGCACGCTCACTTCGTGTAGCTTTGGTCTGTCCCACAAAGTTCAAGAAAGGGAAATATCATGAAGACACGCATCACGGAATTGCTCGGCATTGAGCACCCCATCATTCAGGGCGGCATGCACTATGTCGGCTATGCCAAGCTGGCAGCGGCAGTTTCCAACGCCGGAGGTCTGGGCATCATCACCGCCCTGACTCTGGGCACGCCGGAACTGCTTGCCAAGGAGATTGCGCTTTGCCGGGAGATGACAGACCAGCCCTTTGGCGTCAACCTGACCTTCCTGCCGGCCTTCTCCGAGCCACCCTACCCCGAATACATCCGCGCGATCATCGAAGGCGGCGTGAAGGTCGTCGAGACCGCAGGGCGCAACCCTCAGGCCTACATGCCTTACCTGAAGCAGGCCGGTATCAAGGTGATTCACAAATGCACATCGGTGCGACATTCGCTGAAGGCGCAGGCAATTGGCTGCGACGCCGTCAGTGTCGACGGATTTGAGTGCGGCGGCCATCCAGGCGAAGACGATGTGACCAACTTCATCCTGCTACCGCGAGCGGCTGATGAATTGAAGATCCCGTTTGTGGCATCTGGCGGTATGGCCGATGGACGCAGCCTGGTGGCGGCACTCGCACTGGGGGCGGAGGGCATCAACATGGGCACGCGCTTCATCGCGACCAAGGAAGCGCCGGTGCACGACAACGTCAAGAACGCGATCGTCGCTGCCAGCGAGTTGGACACGCGTCTGGTCATGCGCAAGCTTCACAATACCGAAAGAGTCATGATGAATTCGGGCGTAGAACGCCTGCTCGAAATTGAAAAGCAAAAGGGCGATGCGCTGACCATCGCCGACGTCTACGAGCAAGTCGCCGGCGTCTATCCGAAGATCATGCGCGATGGCGAGATGGAAGCTGGCGCCTGGAGTTGCGGCATGGTCGCAGGTCTGATCCACGATATTCCAAGCGTCAAGGAACTGATTGACCGAATCATGAGCCAGGCCGATGCGCTCATCAACCAGCGGCTGGCTGGCTTGAGTCGGCCATAGTGGACAGGATGTCACGGCATGGGCAATGCCGGTCGTTTTTTATCAACTGCCCGAAAGGAAAACGGAATGAGTTATTCGATTGAAAGCAATCTCGGTGAGCTTCTCGACAACGAGCAGACCAAGGCGATTCTGGAACTGCATTTGCCTGGCATTTCCAACCACCCTTCCATCGGAATGGGGCGTTCCATGCCACTTAAAACCGTCGCCGGCTTTTCCGGCGGCATGATTACCGATGCACATCTGGCAAAGATTGCCGAAGACTTCGCCAAGTTGGCGTAGCTCGGAGCCGCAGCAAGAGTCAAGGCACAGTTGGACCTGAAGAATCCGCCGCTTGATTTCGTGCGCAAGGGTGAGAGCATGGGTGAGTCCTCCCACAATGGCCGAGCTCACGCTGCGCGTGTTGCTGCATCTGCTGCAGTCGTTGGCCCAGCTGTCGCAGTCGAGTGCGCGCGCCAAGTCGCTGTGCTCAACGCGCCTTCCCAAGGTCAGGGCCTAGCGCCGACCTCAGCATGCCGACCCAGTGTTCGCCAAATTGCCTTGATGCCGCAGCCAGAGGCGCAAAACCGTCAAAGCCGTGATAGGCCCGCGGCACAATCACGGTCTCCACGGGCACCCCCGCCTGCGCTGTGCCCGCCGATGGCAATGCGCCGGCGATCGATGCCCAGTTCATCCGCGTGGTCGTCTACCCAGCTCAGCGCCGCATAGTTGTCTTCGAGCGCACCCGGAAAGCACACTTCCGGTACCAGTCGATAGTCGACCGAGACAGCACGCAGGCGCAGTTTTCCGCGAGGCGCTGCAAAACAGGCAACCTCTGATCAGCCCGTCCAAGCACGTAGCCCCCGCCATGCAGATAGACAAACGCACCACGCCCCTTGGCGCCGGGTGATGGATCTAGGAGGATCAGCTTCACCTGCGGCGCGCCCGGTGGGCCAGGAATCAGTTTTACCACCGGCTGCGGCGCCGGTGCAGGCAATCGTCGCTGATCGAGCCGACTGAGGAGGGGTCGCACGATTAAGAGCGACCAATCATTCAGCGCAAAACTCGGCATCTTGTTGAGCGAAGCCAGCATCTCGGTGTCTACCAGCGCGTAGGCTTCTTTCGACGGCGCAGGCGCATAGACCAGGGCGAACAGCGATGCGCCCAAGCCAAGAATAGTGACGAGCAATAGGCCCAACCCAAGCAGGATGCGCGATTTCAAGCTTCGATCCCTATTCCAGGACGCACTTACCTGCCCGGGAAGTCCTGCTTGGTTTCGATGTTCAACTGGCCTGCAAGTCCGGCGATGCGGTGCTTTTCGATTTCCCGATATTCGGGAGTGCGCGTGATTTGACGAAACACGGCACGCGACGGATATTCCATGAGTCCTACGGTGTCCCAGAGCTCTTCGACCTCACCCACCATCAGACCAGAGACTTTTCCCGAATAGAGCAGCCGCCCGCCGGCCGCCTCAACCAGAGCGCGCATCTGCAACGCATAGCGCATATAAGCTGTGCGACCACTGACGTTCTCACCATTTTCGTAGCTCGCCTTGTCCTTGAACTTGAGAAGATTGACCATCACGAACGCTCCGTCCTCGGGAACTGAAAATATGGCGCTGACTTGTTCTGCTGTCGGGAAGACGCTGTTGCTGACCTTCATGGGTATTGGCCTTATCGGTGTGTTGTTGCCGGTATCAGGCCGTGCAGCCTGGACATTTTCAGTTAGCCCAGTAAATATAGGCGTCGTCAGCGCTCTGAGGCTCTTTGAGTGTCTTGTCCAGTGTGAACGCACCTTCAACCAATGCCGGCCATAGTGGCTTGGCCTGCTGCTTGTTGAAACCCTCGATCAGTGCCTTGAGCTCGGCCACCTTGGCCGGCTCACTGGCAGCGAGATTGTTCTTTTCGCCTGGATCCTTGGCAAGGTTGTAGAGCCAGTCCTGCTTCGGTAGCTGGGTGAGCTGCAGCTTCCAGTCGCCATCGCGTACCACGCGGTAGTCTCCACTGCGCCAGAACAGGCGATCATGCGGCTTGCCCGCGGCCTCGCCACGAACAAAGGGCAGCAGATTGACGCCGTCGATGATGCGATCAGTCGGTGCCTGAGCACCTGCTGCAGCTGCCGCGGTGCCGAAGATATCGAAATGGCTCACCATGGACTCATAGCGTGTGTTGGGTGGAATGGTCCCGGGCCAGCGCATGAAGTACGGCACATGCGTACCACCGTCGAAGAAGGTCGCCTTCCAGCCGCGATAAGGCAGGTTCAAGCCCGGCACGCCGATGTAATTGGCACCGCCGTTATCGCTGGTGAATACGACCAGTGTGTTGTCGTCGATTCCCTGATCTTTCAGCGCCTTCATGACACGCCCGACATTGCGATCAAGTGAGCGGATCATGGCGGCGTAAACGCGCGTCGTGTGGTCCTGGATGTGAGACAGCGCTTCGTAGTCGGCGCGCGTGGCCTGCAGCGGCGTGTGCGGCGCGTTGTAGGCAAGGTACATCAAAAAGGGGCGATTCCTATTGGCTGCGATGGCCTTGACTGCTTCGTCGGTCAGGTAGTCGGTCAGATAGTTGCGCGGCTCGAACACTTCGCCGTCGTTAAACCGCACGCCCCAGGGCGCGCTGGCCCACAGAAACTGGTCGATCATGTCGAAGTCCTGCTTGGAGTTGACCACATTCGAGTCACGCTCGGGCAGGAACATCGAAGCGCCGTGCTGCAAGGACAGCGATTCATCAAAACCGTGGGCGTAGGATCGATATTGCGGGCTGTCGCCCAGATGCCATTTGCCCAGATGCAGTGTGCGATAACCGGCTCCCTTGAGCAACCTGGCAATCGTGACTTCGCTGGTCGGCAAGCCCATGTCTTCGTACACCGGCATGTCGCGCTCCCGCTCCGCATAATAAATCGTATCGCGCAGACTGCCGGGCGCGTGGTGCTTGCCCACGAGCCGGGCGAATTCCACTGGCACCGGAGTGAACTCGAAACCGAAGCGGGTCGCGTAGCGCCCGGTCATCATGGCAGCACGCGAGGGGGCGCAGGTTGCGTTGCCCGCGTAGCCCTGTGTGAAGTTGACGCCATCGCGAGCAATGGCATCGATGTTCGGTGTTGGTACGCTACCGCCCGCGATGCCGCCACCATAGAACGTGATGTCGTTGAAGCCAAGGTCGTCGGCCAGAATAACAATGATATTCGGACGTTTTTTGTCGCCAGGCTGAGGGCTTGCCGGCCCGGCCTGCCAGTTCACTTCCCGAAACGGGGCGCTGGGCTTGCGCAGAATGTACTTCACATACAGCACCATGGCGCCTTCGCGCCCGCCGATGGCGACCAGACCCAGCCCGCCAAATAGCAGGAGGACGATCAGACTCCAGACGATGCGCTTGATCATTTTCCAGTCTCCGTGATGATTGCGATACCCAAGCCGGCAAACTCTGGGTTCAGAGGTAGTTGCTGGCCATGGCTCTGACTGTTTCCTCAAATTCCCGCATGGTCTCGGCAATGATTTCTGCTACGGTCTTGACGCTCGCTATGCGTCCGGCAACCTGACCGCACAGCGCAATCGAGGCTTCCATATCGCCGTTTTCATAGAGGTCCAGCATGTTGCCAAATTCCGCCATCAGGGGTGGGCCGGCGTAATTGGGCACGAGTTCGCGTTCCAGGCGCGAGGTCTTCTCCGTGCGCAACACGCGAACGACCGGTTTGGAGAACTGATTAAGAAAGATGGTATCGGTCTCTGCCGCATTCACAATGGCCTGCTTCCAGTTGGCATGCACCGGGCTTTCCTGCGAGCAAACCATTCTGGTTCCCATCTGGATGCCTTCGGCACCGAGCGCAAACGCCGCCGCCATGCTGCGACCGCAAGAGAAGCCTCCAGCCGCGATGACAGGCACGCCGACCTTTTCGGCGATCAGCGGCAGCAGCACCATCGACATCACCGGCTGCGGATTTTTGAAGCCACCGCCCTCTGCACCCTCAACCACCAAACCGTCGACGCCGGCTTCGATCGCCTTCAGCGCAGCCTTCAGAGTTGGCACCACATGAAACACGGTCAGGCCAGCCGCTTTGAGTGGTGCGGTGAATTTGGTGGGGTCACCGGCACTGGTGGTGACAAACCGTATCCCCTGGTCGACCACAAATTGAACGATGCCCGGATCGCGCACGTAGGCCAGAGCGATATTGACACCGAAGGGTTTGTCGGTGAGATTGCGCATCTTTGCGATCTCACCTTTGATGACATCGAGTTGGCCAGACGAAGTCTCTATGATGCCCATGCCACCGGCGTTCGACACCGCCGCCGCAAGTTGGGCTCTGGAAATCCAGGCCATCGGCGCCTGCACGATGGGATACTCTACACCCAGCATCGCGGTAACGCGGTTATTGATTGCCATCGGGCTTCTCCATTTCAAAATTCCGCAGTTGGGAAGTTCGTTTCGCGCCCTTAAAGCTCGGGCCAGGTGGCTGACTCTGTATCACCAGCACTACCTGGCCCTCATTCGGCCCTTCGTCATCATTCAGCTCAAAAATCCTTAACAAAGCGCAGCTGCAAGTAACTGCCGTACTGCGCGTTGTGGCCGCCAAAGTTCTTCGTGTAGTTGAGGTTGAAGCCGGCGTTCTGGTCTGGCAGCTTGAAGGACAGAAAGGGACCGATGCCGCTGAGCTGAAAGCGCACCAGAGGGTTGGTGCCCAGACCTGTTCCGCTGTCGTCAGTCGTTTGTTGAATATGAAAGATGTTGGTGCCAAAGGCCAGGCGCGCGCCGGGCATCACCTTGACGATGGCCGCCTCGGTGTACAAAAGATTGCCGGTGCGGTAGTCGGTGTCGCTGTTGGTGCCGTTGATCATGTAGGAGACGCGTCCGGCCACGGTAACGCCGCGGTCCCAGTCTTCGCTGGCGTGGTCTGGATTGAGCGAATAAGTCACTGCAACGCCAGGGCGCACGGAGAAGAAGTTGCCGTAGCCGAGGTTGGTGCCGCGATTGGCATCGTAATTGCCCGTAGGAGCAAAGACCGAAACGCCGGCAGCGATCTTCATGCGGTCCTGGTGACGCACCCACAGCGCCGAGAGTTCGGTATCACCAAAGCCCTCAATGCTCATGTTCTGGGTCACCAGCTTTGCAGCAAGTGCGGCCACGATCTGCGCCTGGGCAGCGGCTGCTACAGCATTGACCAGCGGCGCCAGCTGCGCCGGAGGGGTTGGTGTGACACCGAAAGTGAGAGGAACAGCCAGGGTGCGATCCTGCTGCTGGTATGAGGTCTGTAAGGCAAACGCCAGATGGCCACCGGCATAGGTCTCTTCGGTCATGTAGCCACCCAAGAAGGTAAGCACCTTCTGGTTGTTCAGAAGATTGACCGGTCCGATGCCAGTGAGCTTGAAGGTCCCATCGGGTACCGCGCCTTTGGAGGGAGTTCCAGTAGGCAGAGGCACGACCGAGGGTATGGGGCTCTTGCCCAGCGGCGCGGTGGCCGACGTGGCGTCGTCGCCGGTGTCATCGGTGACGCCGGTGATGTGTGCATAGGTCAGGATCATGCTGCCGAAAAAGCCGGGCTTGTCGGCCGCCGCTGCAATCTCACCGCCAAAGGTGCCCATCGGTGCCTGGCGCGAGCGCGAACTCTCCGCTGCGTTCACCTGTGTGGCTAGCGCCACCAGAGCCAGGCAACTGGCAGTCTTGAATACCCTTGTCACGGGCCGATTCCTTGCGTCTGGTCTGTTCATGGTGTTGTCTCCTTGTAAATTTCAATCGAGGGCATGCCGACTTGGTTTGATCTGGCACATTTCTGATACATTCGCTTTCCGTACACTGATGTACGGGCCGGACCCAATATAGCACCCCATCGCAAGACCATATAACAGGGTTTTCACTAGGTCGTGGCGTGTCAAACTGCATGTTCTGTTTGCCTGCTCGGGAAACAAATGTGCCGTATTCGCAGGAGATAGACGCATGCTTGAAGAGTCAAAAAGAAGATGAAATCAGCAACCAAAGCAAAGACCAGTGCGGTGGTACCGCGGTTGACCAGAGAAGATTGGCTGGACGCGGCGTTCAAGGCGGTGGTGGAAGGGGGTTTTGACAATGTTCGCGTGCTGATGCTTGCCGACAGGTTGGGCGTTACACGTGGCAGCTTCTATTGGCATTTCAGTGACCATGCTGATTTGATTGCCACCCTGCTAGCTCGTTGGCACAAGCGCGAGGTTGAACTGGACCAAAAAGTCAGAAGTCAGGCCACGGGTGATCCACCGGCCGACTTGAAGCTCATCCTCAAAGCGGCCTTGGCGCACGCCGGAAGCGACGTTGAAAACCTGCGCTTCGAGTTGGCTCTGCGCGGCCTTGGGCGGCGCGACCGGGCAGTTGCAAGCATGCTGCTTGAGGTGGATCAAATGCGCTTTGATCTTTTCGAACAGGGGTTCGTACGACTGACGGGCGAAGCAACGAAAGCGTCCGAGTTGGCAGCGCTCTTCTATTTAGCCATTGCAGGTGGTCACCAAGCGTTAAGTCGGCCATCAAGCACGGTCAACTCGAAGAAGCACCTGCTGTCGGTTATCACGAAGTATCTTATTGAAAGGCAAACGCCTGCGTCTTCGGGATAGTTTTCATTGGACTATTTCGATAACGACCAATTGCTGCTGTACCGATCCTGCAGCAATAACCGTCTTTGCCGGCGCTGCCGGATTGCTGGCTGTGCTCCTGGTCTCAGTCATTTTCCGCTGACAATGCAACGCTCTACAGCGTCTGCGTCACGAGTTTGAAATCGGCGTCGTCCGGGTACTGCTTGATGGTAAAACCCAGAGCGCGCATCAGCTTGAGCATGGTCGGGTTGTTGGCCAGTACCAGACCCTCGATTTCCGTCAGACCCTTCTCCCGGGCAAAGTTCATGATCGAGAGCATCAGGCGCGAGCCAAGGCCTTTGCCTTTGCTGTCGTCTGCTACCACCAGCGAGAACTCGCAAGTGCTGCGGTCCGGGTTCGTGATGTAACGCGAAACGCCCAACAGGCGCGAAACTTCCGCAGTTTCTCCATCCGGGCCAACACGCTGTTCGCGCACCACGGCCACCAGCGCCATTTCGCGGTCGTAGTCGATCAGCGTGAATCGCGCCAGCATGCTGGCCGGCAGTTCCTGCATGCTCGAAATAAAGCGGAAGTAACGGCTCTCGGGAGAGAGGTCGCGCACAAACTCCTGCAGCATGCTGGCGTCGTCCGGATGGATCGGGCGCACCGTGTATTCACCACCGCCAGGCAGTGGCCAGACCTGTTCGTGTTGCGATGGGTAGGGCAGGATCGCCAGGTGGCTGTAGTTGTGCATGCCGGGCGGCGCGTTGTCCACCACAATGCGCGCATCGACCGCCACGGCACCGGACTCGTCAACAATGATCGGGTTGATGTCCATCTCGCGCAATTGGGGCAGTTCGCACACCATCTCCGAAACCCGCAACAACACCTGTTCGAGCGCCTCCATATTGATAGCCGAGCTGCCGCGCCATTCGCCCAGCGTCTCCGCAACCCGCGCCCGCGCAATCAGGCTGCGCGCCAGGAACTGGTTGAGCGGCGGCAACTCCATGGCACGATCGTTGATCAGTTCAATCATGGTGCCACCGGAGCCAAACACAATCACCGGTCCAAACGGCTCGTCCGTGACCATTCCGATGTAGAGCTCACGACCCCGCTTCTGGCTCGACATGTTCTGCACCGTAACACCGTTGATGCGCGCCTGGGGCTGCAAGCGCGCTACCGTCTGCACCATGTCGGCGTAGGTGTCCCGCACACCAACCGCATTGAGGATGTTCAGTGCCACGCCTTGCACGTCCGACTTGTGGCTGATATCGGGTGAATCGATCTTGAGTGCTACCGGAAAGCCGAGTTGGCTGGCGATCATGATCGCTTCGTTGGCACTGCGCGCCAGGATGGTCCGCGTCACGGGTATGTGGAATGCGGCGAGCAAGGCCTTCGATTCCATCTCGGTCAACACCTTGCGGCGCTCGGCCAGCACGTTCTCGATCAGCATGCGGGCGCCATCGAGGTCGGGCTTGGCCAGATCGGACATGGGCGGCGGCGTTTGCTGCAGCAATTGCTGGTTCTGATAGAAGGAAGCGATATTGCCAAAGGCTCCCACCGCCGCCTCCGGTGTGCGAAAGGTCGGAATCGCTGCGTCGTTGAGGATCTGGCGCGCCTGCCCCACCGTTGCATCACCCATCAGGCAAGTCAGCAGCGGCTTGCCAAGCGTCTTGTTGCTGGTCGCCAGCACCGAGGCAATCGCGGCGCTGTCGATGCCAACTTTCGGCGAGTAAATTGCCAGCACACCATCCACCTGACGCGCCTTGTCGGCAATTTCCAGCGCCGCCTTGAAGTGCTCGGGACCCGCTTCCTCGGATACATCAATCAAGTCAGTCAAGGAGGCCAGTGGTGGCAGTTGGGTTTGCAAAGCCCTCGACTGCTCGCCCGTCAAGCAGGCAAGTTGCAGGTTGACCTCGCTGATCCAGTCGGCCGCCAGGACACCGGGGCCACCTCCATTTGTCACAATCGCCAGTCGCCGCCCCACGACGCGATAACGCGAAGCAAGACACTTGGCGGCGGAAAACAACGCAACAAAAGAGCGTACACGCACCGCACCGGCACGCCGCAAGGCTGCATCAAACACGTCGTCGCTGCCAACAATGGCGCCGGAATGGGTCAGCGCTGCCATATTGCCGGCTGGCTTGCGGCCGGACTTGAGTACCACCACCGGCTTGACGTTGGCGGCAGCGCGCAAGGCGCTCATGAAACGGCGCGCACTGCTGATGCCTTCGAGGTACACCACGATGCTGTGCGTCTGCGCATCAGCCGCCAGAAAATCAAGCACCTGCGCCATGTCGACGTCGGTATTGGGTCCGAGCGAGACGACGGTTGAAAAGCCGACACCGTTCTTCTGCGCCCAGTCCAGAATCGAAGAGGTCAGCGCGCCCGATTGCGACACCAGCGCCAGTGGCCCCTTGGCACACAGCTGACCTGCCACGCTGGCATTGAGTTGCAGTTGAGGCCGCTGGAACCCCATGCAATTGGGGCCGAGCAGATAAATGCCGTCGCGCCGTGCAATCTTGTGCAGTTCAAGCGCCTGTGCGGCGCCCATGCCACTGGAGATCACGAGCGCTGCACGGCATTTGATGCGACCGGCCAGTTCCAGGGCCGTCGCCACCTCGTCAGCGGGCAAAGCGATCAAGGCAAGGTCGGCCTGGGCTTCAGCCAGATCGGCCAGCGTGCCCGTGGCATGAATGTCCACAAAAGCCAGAGTGCCGGCAAAGCGCTGCGCACGTAGAGCCTGCAAGAGCACCTTTGCCTGGGAAGTCTGCGAGCTTGGATCATCCGCCCGACCGGCAAATACCGCGATCGACTTGGGTGAAAAAAGTGGCGCCAGAAAGTGCTTGTCCATGCTGATTCCAATTTGTAAGGCTGTTGCACCGCAGCATACCGCCTTTGTTGATCACACGGCTTGATCCTGATCATCAGGTTTCCAGTCGGGGACAGAGCTAAAGAACTGTCCCGCAAAGTTTCAGGCTTATCCTCAGACCATGAACGAAAAGATACGCCGCATCGCGCACCTTGACATGGACGCCTTCTATGCCTCGGTCGAGTTGCTGCGTTATCCGCAGTTACAGGGCTTGCCGGTGGTCATTGGTGGTGGCAGGCGCAACGTTGACAACGCCATTGATCCGACGCAACAGGAGCGAGCCCTGAACAGGATCCCCGTCAGTGAATTTCCGCTCCTGAAAGACTACACCGGGCGCGGTGTCATCACTACCGCCACCTATGCTGCACGCCAGTTCGGTGTCGGCTCGGCCATGGGGCTGATGAAGGCCGCCAAACTCTGCCCCCAGGCTCTGCTGCTGCCGGTCGATTTTGCGCAATACCGCAAATATTCCAAAGCATTCAAGGCGATCATCACCGACATCGCGCCAATGATGGAAGACCGAGGTGTGGATGAGGTCTATATCGACTTTACCGAAGTACCTGGCGGCCAGCGCGAGGGCGGCCGGGTGCTGGCTCGCCTGATCCAGAAGACCATCTTTGAGCAGACCGGTCTGACCTGCTCGGTTGGTGTTGCCCCCAACAAGCTGCTGGCCAAAATGGCCAGCGAATTCAACAAGCCCAAGGGCATCGCCGTCATTTACGCAGAAGACCTGCAAAGCCGCATCTGGCCCCTGCAATGCCGCAAGATCAACGGCATCGGACCCAAGGCCGACGAAAAACTGCGTGGTCTGGGCGTCCAAACCATCGGCGACCTGGCGCGACAGGAACTCGACTGGCTGATCGACCACTTTGGCCAGAAGACCGGCGACTGGATGTTCAACGCGGCGCGCGGCCTCGACGAGCGGCCCGTGGTTCTGGCAAGTGAGCCTGTTTCCATCAGCCGCGAAACCACTTTCGAGCGCGACCTGCACGCGCTGCGCGACAAAGCCGAACTGGGTGCCATCTTCACCCGCTTGTGCGAGCAGGTGGCCGACGATCTGCAGCGCAAGGGCTACGTCGGAAAAACCATTGGCGTCAAGCTGCGCTACAGTGACTTCCACAGCGTGACCCGCGACCAGACACTCGACCAATACACGGCTGATGCCAAGGCCATCCGGCAGACAGCCGGGCTCTGCCTGAAACGCGTGCCGCTGGCGCAGGCGATGCGGCTGCTGGGCGTGCGCGTGGGGTCGTTACTGAAGGCGGACGAGGTCAGCGCTATCGAGCAAGTTCGCTCGGGTGCAGCCTTGCACGACACCACGGGTCAGCTTTTTTGACCAACTGGCCTTACAGTACGGTCAGGAGAATCCCATCATGAAATGTTTTGCGCTCAGCACTGAAGATCATATTGCACATCTGGTTCTGAACCAGGGCGCCACCTTCAACACCATGGGGCCGACCTTCTGGCGTGAGCTTGACGAAGTTCTGACCGCCCTGCACAAGGACGCCGATGCCCGCGTGCTTGTGCTCAGCAGCACCGGCAAGCATTTCAGCGCCGGCATGGCGCTGGAGACCTTTGCCGGTGCCATCACCATGGACGACCAGACTCCACAGGGCCGCGCCGCCATATTCGACCTGCTGACCGATATGCAGGCCACTTTCACCAAGCTCGAAACGATGCGCATACCGGTCATTGCAGCGATCCAGGGTGGCTGCATTGGTGGCGCGGTCGACATGGTGACCGCTTGCTGCCTGCGCTATGCCACGGCCGACGCCTTTTTTTGCATCCAGGAAATCAATATCGGCATGGTGGCAGACGTTGGCACGCTGCAACGCCTGCCCAAGCTGATCCCGCTGGCCGTGGTGAAAGAATTGGCCTACACCGGGCGTCGTCTGAGCGCGCAAAAAGCGCTTGCCTACGGTCTGGTCAATGCGGTTTTCGATACAACCGAGGCCATGCTTGCTGGCGCCATGGAGTGCGCCGCCGAGATTGCCACCAAGCCGCCGGTGGCGATCTGGGGCACCAAGCAAGCCGTGCATTACGCCCGGGATCACTCGGTGGACGAGTCACTCAAGCAAATGGGCTGGTTGCAGGGCGCCATCTGGAGCAACAAGAATGTCATGGAAGCCGTCGTCGCGCTGAAGAGCAAGCGCAGCGCCGAATTTGCCCCGCTGCAGGGCTTGCGCGGTTTTCGGGACCTCGGATAGGCAAATTAGTGATCCGCGTCAAAAAAGTGCCGATCAATATCGGAGTTAAGGGTTTTCCCGTAGATACTTGAGGCACTATGAATTTTCCTCTGAACTCTGATCTGATCGAAAACGTCACTTTTGACGAAATCACCTTGGGCCAAAGTGCCCGCCTGCTGCGCACGCTGACGTTGGCCGACATACAGGCCTTTGCCGCCGTATCCGGCGATACCAACCCTGCGCACCTGGACGCAAAGTACGCCAACGACACCCTGTTTCATGGCGTGATTGCGCACGGCATGTGGGGCGGCGCCCTGATTTCCGCGCTGCTCGGAACACAGTTTCCCGGCCCAGGCACCATCTACCTCGATCAGGTGCTGCATTTCACCAAGCCTGTACGCATTGGCGACACGCTGACCGTGACTGCGACCGTTGTCAGCAAGGACGAAGCGAAGAAGAGCGTGGAACTCGACTGCCAGGTCCTCAATCAAAAGGGGGAGCGCGTGCTGCACGGCACGGCGCGCGTGCTGGCTCCGACTGAAAAAGTGCGTCTGGCGCACGTCAACGCGCCACAAATCCAGTTGTTTGACCCGGAGGCCCGCTTCAAGGAACTGCTCGCGCTGGGCGCAGGTCTGGCGCCGGTACGCTGCGCCGTGGTGCATCCCTGCGACGCTGGTTCGCTCAGCGGCGCGATGGACTCGGCCCGCTACGGCTTGATTGAGCCGGTGCTGATCGGCCCGGAAAAGCGCATCCGCCATCTGGCAGAAGAAGCGGGACTTGATCTTCAGGGAATCGAGATCATTTCGATGCCACACAGTCATGCGGCAGCAGAAAAGGCCGCCGACCTGGCGGTGAAGGGCCTGGTCAGCGTCATCATGAAGGGCAGTCTGCACACCGATGAACTGGTCCACGCTGTGCTGGCGCAGCGCAGTCTGCGCACCGGCAGGCGCATGTCGCACGTGTTTCGCTTTGATATTCCGCTCTACAGCAAGCCCCTGCTGATCACGGACGCTGCGCTTAACATCCATCCGACGCTGGAAGAGAAGGTTGACATCATCCAGAACGCGATCGACTTTGCCCGCATCATGGGCGTCAAGGTGCCCAAGGTCGCCATCCTGTCGGCGGTGGAAACAGTCAATCCCAATATTCCTTCGACACTGGATGCTGCAGCGCTGTGCAAAATGGCCGAGCGCGGTCAGATCAAGGGCGGCATACTCGACGGTCCGCTGGCTTTTGACAACGCCATCTCGGCCCACGCGGCGCAGATCAAGGGCATCAAATCCTCGGTCGCGGGTGACGTCGATATTCTGGCGGTGCCCGATCTGGAATCGGGCAATATGCTGGCCAAGCAACTTGAATATCTGGCTGGCGCCAGTGGGGCAGGTCTGGTGCTGGGAGCTCGGGTGCCGATTGCCCTGACCAGCCGCGCCGATGGCCCGATGAACCGGGTTGCCTCTGCACTGTTGGCGCAGCTGGCGGCACACAGCGCACAGCGCGACCAGCCCCGCCAGGTCTGGTAGGGCACTGGCATGGCCATCCTTGCCGTCAATGCCGGCTCTTCGACGCTGAAATTTTCGCTCTACCCGCTGCTGGGCGGTGTGGTTCAGAGCAGCCTGCTCAGTGGCAGCATCCAGGGTCTGGAGCCGGGCGGCTCGCCCATGCTGGACTGGAGCTTTGAAGGCCAGCGGCAAAACCGGGCTTTGCCTGCCACACAGGAAGACCACTTTGCGCAGGCCTTGAGTTGTCTGGGCGAACTGCTCGCAGCCAACGCCGCCCTGCCGGCTTTGCAAGCCGTTGCACACCGCGTGGTGCATGGCGGCGAGCACTTCAGTGCCAGTGTGTTGGTCACCGACCAAATCCTGGCGCAGCTCGCACAACTCAATTCGCTGGCGCCGCTGCATCAACCGCAAAACCTGCAAGGCATTCGCGCTTTTCAAAAGGCTTTTCCGGCGATACCGCAGGTCGCCTGTTTTGATACCGCATTTCACGCCACACTGGACCCCGTCGATTACAGCTTTGCCCTGCCGCCCTGGCTGGCAGCGCAAGGTGTGCGGCGCTACGGTTTTCATGGCCTGTCCTACCAGTATGTGATGGGTGTCCTGCAGCAGCGCAGCATGCTGGCTACCGGTCGCGTGCTGATGGCGCATCTGGGCAACGGTGCCAGCCTGTGCGCAGCGGTGGATGGCCGCAGCTGCGCTACCACCATGGGTTTTTCTGCGCTGGACGGCCTGATGATGGGCACGCGCTGCGGCTCGCTCGATGCCGGCGTCGTGCTCTACCTGCTGCAACAGGGCTGGGACTTTGAGCGGCTGCAGACTCTGCTCTACAAACAAAGCGGCTTGCTCGGTGTCTCGGGTATCTCGGCCGACATGCGGACGCTGCGCGCGGATGGCAGCGCGTCGGCGCAGCAGGCCATCGACCAGTTCACGCACCGTATCGTGCGCGAATCGGGCGCGCTGGTGGCTTGCGTGGGAGGTCTGGATGTGCTGAGCTTCAGCGGCGGCATTGGGGAGCACGACGCCGTGCTGCGCGCTCAGGTTTGCGAGCGTCTGGCCTGGCTGGGCGTGCAACTCGATCCGGCGCTCAACCAGCAGGCTGGCGGGGACCAGGTGCTGGCCATTCACAGCCCGGCGAGCCGGGTCGAGGTCTGGCTGATTCCGACCGATGAAGGGTCGGTTGCGGCGCGAGAAGCGGCAGCGCTATTGCCGGGCGGTACGGGTGTTTTGCGGTAGCGCCTGCGCAGAGCTGGTACGAAACGGATTGATGTCCAGGCCACCACGGCGCGTGTAGCGCGCATAGACCGCGAGCTTGAGAGGCCGGCATCGCGTCCAGATGTCGATGAAGATGCGCTCCACGCACTGCTCGTGAAATTCGTTGTGGTTGCGAAAACTCACCAGGTACTGCAGCAACCCCTCCTGATCTATCGCAGCGCCGGTGTAGCTGATCTGCACGCTGCCCCAGTCCGGCTGCCCCGTGACCAGACAGTTGCTCTTGAGCAGGTTGCTGACCAGCACCTCGGTCACCGGCGCTTCATCCGGCAGCACCTTGAGCAACTCCGGCGCCGGCGTGAAGCAAGTGCACTCCACATCCAGCCGGTCCAGACTCAGACCATCAAGCTCGTAAATCGGCTCCCGGTCAAACTGTTCGGGCGGCACGATCCTGAGGCCTATCGTGGCCGCTCGATCGGCGCCGCGCCACACCGCCTCACTGAGGTCGGCGCGAAGACGTTCCTTGACGGCATCGACGTTGGCAAAGCGGCTGTTGTTGAAACTGTTGAGGTAGAGCTTGAGCGACTTGCTCTCGATGATGTTGACGCTCTCGCAGGGCACAGTGAAGTGCGCCAGTGCCACCTGCGGCTTGCCGCGCAGATTGAGCCAACTGAGCTCATAGGCCGTCCACATGTCAGCTCCCAGAAAAGGCAGCACTCCCGCCAGCCCCAGCTCAGCGCGCTTGCCGGCGCGCGCTATCGGAAACAGCAGCGAGGCATCGTACTGGTCAACGTAGGCCGATGACTTGCCTAGCTGGGAATCTTCTGGCCGGTTCACGATACGGGACCGCCACGTCGGAAGACCAGACGCTGCGGGCCTGATGCACCTGCGGCAAAAGCGTAGCCTTCCACATCGAATCCCTGCAACTGCTGTGGCGTCAAAGCTTTTTGCTGTGCTGCATGGCGCGCCATCAGACCACGTGCACGCTTGGCGTGCAGGGCAATCACCTTGTAACGGCCGGCGCGGTATTCTTCAAAAACACAGTCAACCACGCGCGCCTTGAGTGCTTTCAGGTCCAGCGCCTTGAAATACTCCTGCGAAGCCAGATTGAGCACAACCGGTGCAAGCTCGGAGCGCAGGCGCTGGTTCAGGTACTTCGAAATGTGCGCAGCCCAGAACTGGTAGAGATTC
>SESH01039101.1_pt1 | contig 34255 bp, 30 predicted proteins | sample 3171561 | NCBI WGS metagenome assembly SESH01 (sample SAMN10866947, study PRJNA518727) | freshwater metagenome | biome: subpolar coniferous forest; feature: holomictic lake; material: water; isolation source: holomictic Lake 442 2011 16.5 m and 2014 13 m | place: Canada: near Kenora, Ontario
TCATTGCCTCGGTGCGGGCGTGCAGCACGAAACACTCCTTGTGGTTCGGGCATTCCTGCCCCAGGCAATTGTCGCGTGTGGAGGTGACCTGCAGCCAGATCGGCGCATTTTCGGGTACATCGGCCACGCCGCTTTTATCGCCCGTATTGGTTATTTTTGCGTATTTTTTGATCTTGCCCAGGTGTTTGATGTCCTCGCGCGTGGCGAATCGGCCGTCGTGTGCGGTGCGCTCTAAATGATAGTGGCAGATATAGTTTGCGCGCCCCTTGAGCAGGGCGATGGAGACGGGGGCTTTGAGGGCGTCCCTCACCATCGGCAGATCCTTCTGAAACAATTGATCCTGCAAATTCTTGGTGCCGGTCGAGATGATCACCTTACCGCCACCCAGCAAAGCCGGCACCAGATAGGCAAAGGTTTTGCCGGTGCCGGTTCCCGCTTCCGCGACCAGAATGGCGTTGTTTTTGATGGCATCAGCGACCGCCAGTGCCATTTCCCGCTGCTGCGCGCGCGGACGGAACGAGGATACTTCAGTGGCAAGCGGGCTTTGTTCGGAAAAGAAACGGGCTACTTCAGTGGACATGGTATCGGCAGGCAAAAAATCAGCCGTGATGGTAGCGTAATTTGCGCTGTAATGTGTTGTGAAGATGGGGGGCGTTGGGTGCAGTAAGGGAAAAAGTCAGCCGCCAGATGGCGGCTGACCAAGTCGGTTGATCCCCTACAAAGCTTTATATCCACGAAAAACACGAAATTCACGAAATGTTTCAAGTAGGTATGTTGCGCTATGCGAAATAACACTCCAATAAATCAATATGTTAGTTTAACTTTGTTTTTTACCAAATGGATAGAAACTCGACAAAATATAACCACATGATTTGTTCGTGTTTTTAGTGCCTTTCGTGGACATCTGCTGTGTTTAGGTTTATTTGGCTTCCGCGGAAATTTCGATTTGTCGTGGCGGGAAGTCGATTAACGCTTCGCGATTTTTGGGCACGAAATCAAACTCAAAAATCACAGGCAATTCCTGCTGTGCCACATTGGCGGCTTCTTCCTTATAGCCAAAACGCCAGTCGGCGAGTTTGTAGGCATCGGGATTTTGCAGCAGGTTTTGTGCTTCTTTAAAAGCACGTTCGTAGGGCTTGATCGCCATTTCCTCGCGACCGATCTTCACCTCGCGCCAGGTGCGGGACGCCGTTTGCACTTTGCCGTCACCGCCTACCATGATATCGATGCGACCGCCCAATCCCAGTACATCGAGCGTCTGGTTGCCGTTTTTGATGCGGCGGTTGATCGTCACGATCGAACCTTTTTCACCGTGTGTGATGTCCGCATCCCGACCACCGACCGGCATGCTGGCCGTCAACAGTTTTTTGGAACTGATCACGCCGGTATCCTCACCCATCCAGCCCAGTTTACGGACCAGCGTGACGGCACCTTCACGTTGTGCTGTTTCAGAGAGCAATGCGCGAGGTGTAACGGCCTTGCCGCTGGCACGCAAAAACACCGCACCGCTTTGCTCGTTGCGCTGCAGCACGGCACTGCCGCCGTTAAAATTAGCATCACGTATCTGCTCGATCGATTTCGCGGTAATCAGGCGGGTTTTAAATTCGGGCGGATCTTTTGGCGTGACAAGGCGCACGCGGAGCAGTGTGTGCGGAATCAACTCGGGTTTCCAGATAAAGGCGGGCTGCTGGGTTTGCGTGCCGCCCGCATACAGAATGTGTAGATGCGAACTGCCGGATGTATTGCGGCGGTTGGTAAAGGTTGCATCGTACAGCGGCGTGTTGACGATGTTGCTGCCACCCCGGGTGATGCAAAGGGGTTTGACCGTTGAACTGCCAAGGCCGTTGATGAAGGCTTCTGCCACCGAGGCGCCGTGGTTGTTGAACTGATCCCAGATCGCATTGACGTTGCCTTCGTGACAGTAAGCGAGCGTGGAGACGCCGCAGGCCATGCGAAGATCGTTGCCCAGCGCTGGTCCCCAGCGCTCGAAAACATTACGCATGGAGGCGGAGTCCGCCGAACCGTCGAAGTGCTCCGGCTGCGAGTAGTCGCAATCGCCACCGCTGCACACCTGCGGGCCGTGCGCGAAGACTTCACAGGAGCATTGCCAGTAATAGCGCAGCTGGCCGCCGCCTGCGATATTGCCCAGCAGGGTATCGCCCGGATGCCCGTTGGTACCCAGCGCGTTCCAGGTGGTCGGATTGCCGTGTCCGGCGTAGAAAAACAGCATCGGCTTGTCGATGCCGTTCACCGCATCCGTGTCGTCGCCTGCCGCGACCTTAGTCTTGTCATTGTAAAAATGCGCCGTGTTGTTAAGCCCCGTATGAATGTGGGTCTTGCTCCAGGCGGCGGGGGCGAAGTTGGCTGCCGTGTTGTGGTTGCTCATATCTTTGCCAAACAGAAATTCATTGGCCGTGTCGATATGCCAGTCGGTGTTGCCGTGCGCTGCACGCGCGCTGTTAAGCGGTGGATCGCAGGCGATTTCGAAATCGGCGTGCGGCGACTCGATTGCCGTGCCCGTTATTTTGACGGCCTGCCAGCCTTTGTAGCCTGGCAGTGCCGAGCCTCCCAGTGTCCACGAGGTGGAGACCGCTTTGGAGCCGGCTTTGAGGAATTTGAGCGTACGGGTTGCGGTATCCGTTGCGCCGTCGCTGCGTGTGAATATATAGCTGACGGTGCCCGGTGCATTGACGGTGATGGTGCCGTTGAAGACGACTTTGGCCGGACAGTCGCCTGAAAATACCTTGACGGCCGGTGATAGTGTGACGGCTGTGACGGCCGCCTGGCTGGTTTGGGCGCATAAAAGGAGCAGGGCGCCTGTCACGGCGCTCATCCCCGTTCGGGTTATTCGGTCTGAAGTATGCATATTGATCTCCTGGCGGGGGCGTCTTCGAATGTTTCAGGCTCATCCCCCCGAATGAGTCTGAAACAGCTATGATTGCCTGGTGCTGCGTGAGTATCCGTTTGGGATTTTGTGCTGTCAATATGCCAAAATGCCTAGGGATTTATTTAAATTTTGACGGTTAAGTTGCGCAACAATGGGCGATGGGGCCATTTTTGGAGAGGTTATGGCTAAAGTAAAAACGATATATTCCTGTACCGAATGCGGGGGGCAGACGGCAAAGTGGCAGGGGCAGTGCCCGCATTGCATGGCGTGGAACACGTTAGTCGAATCGGTAGCTGAAACCGCGAGCAAAGGCGTGAATCGTTTTTCTGCACTGGCGGCCTCTAGTTGTGTGCAGATGCTCTCCGAGGTGGCGGCCGAAGAAATGCCGCGCATACCGACAGGCATTGATGAGTTTGATCGCGTGTTAGGCGGCGGCCTGGTATCCGGCGCCGTGGTTTTGATCGGCGGGGATCCCGGGATCGGCAAGTCCACCTTGCTGCTGCAGGTGTTGGCTCATCTGTCGGTGCACCACAATACGCTCTACGTCAGCGGTGAAGAGTCCGCCCAGCAGATTGCGCTGCGCGCTAAGAGACTAGTGCTCGACGCACAGAATTTACGCCTGTTGCCGGAAATTCAGCTGGAGAAGATACAGTCGACTATCGCTGCCAATAAACCGGACATTGTGGTGATTGATTCGATTCAAACCGTGTATTCGGAACAGTTGACCTCGGCACCGGGTTCGGTCGCGCAGGTGAGAGAATGTGCCGCGCAGTTAACACGCATCGCCAAGAGTCAGAACATCACCATTATTCTGGTGGGGCACGTCACCAAGGAGGGCGCGCTGGCAGGGCCGCGCGTGCTCGAACACATTGTCGATACGGTGCTGTATTTTGAGGGGGATACGCATTCAAGTTTTCGCCTGATCCGCGCATTCAAGAATCGCTTCGGTGCGGTGAATGAACTGGGCGTCTTTGCGATGACAGAAAAGGGCTTGCGCGAAGTCTCCAACCCGTCGGCGATGTTTTTATCTCAGCACGGTCAGCAGGTGGCAGGTTCCTGTGTGATGGTGACGCAGGAGGGCTCGCGCCCCTTGCTGGTGGAAATACAGGCGCTGCTCGATGAAGCGCACAGCCCGAATGTTAAACGCTTGTCGCTGGGATTAGAGCAGAACCGGCTGGCGATGCTGCTGGCCGTACTGCACCGGCATGCGGGAATTGCCTGTTTCGATCAGGATGTGTTTATCAATGCGGTAGGCGGCGTCAAAATCACTGAACCGGGAGCCGATTTGGCGGTGATACTGGCGATGGTCTCCAGCTTACGCAACCAGCCGCTACCGGAAAAACTGGTGGTATTCGGTGAGGTGGGACTTGCAGGTGAAGTGCGTCCGGTGCAGCGCGGTCAGGAGCGCTTGCGCGAGGCCGCTAAACTCGGGTTCACGTCAGCTATTATTCCGAAAGCGAATGCGCCCAAGCATCCGATACCCGGGATGGAGATCATTGCGGTCGAACGGGTGGAGCAGGCTGTCGATAAAATGCGTTGAGCCGTATGTTGTGCAGATGGCCGTCTCGCGTTAGAGTGCGGTTTGGTCAAATATCGTGCAAGAGGAGAGAGGCAATGTTGTTAACCGTATTGGCTGCGCTGGCCACCTTTATTCTGCTGGCCTTTTTTCGCGCCACAGTGGTCAGCTGGTTGTTGGCTTTTATGGTGATGGTGCCCGTGGTGGCGATACAGGCGCGTCTGTCCGAAACGGTATTGCAAGTCGTGTATTTGTTATTGTTTTTAATCGTTGTGGTGTTTGGCGTTCCCTTCTTGCGCCGCGCGATTGTCAGTGCAGCTGTGCTGAAACTGTTCCGAAAGATTTTGCCGCAGATTTCTGCTACCGAACAGGAGGCGATCGATGCGGGTACGGTGGGGTGGGACGGCGAGTTATTCAGCGGTCACCCTGACTGGGATAAATTGCTCGCACTGCCCAAATGCGCGCTGAGTGAGGCTGAACAGGCATTTCTCGACACGCAAGTTGAACAGCTGTGTGCCATGCTGGACGACTGGGATATCACGCATAACCGCGTCGATTTGCCGCCATCTGTCTGGAAGTTCATGAAAGATGAAGGGTTTTTCGGGATGATCATCCCGAAAGAGTATGGCGGGATGGCTTTTTCAGCTCAGGCGCATTCCGCCGTGATTGCCAAAATCGCCTCCCGCAGCAGTACCGCCGCCGTGACGGTGATGGTGCCCAATTCGCTGGGGCCTGCCGAATTATTGCTGCATTACGGTACGGATGAGCAAAAGAAAAAATACTTACGCCGTCTGGCGCGGGGGCAGGAAGTACCGTGTTTTGCGCTGACAGGGCCTGTCGCCGGATCCGATGCAGGGGCGATTCCCGACACGGGCGTGGTGTGTCGCGGGGAGTTTGCCGGGAAAAGTAACGTGCTGGGTATCCGCCTTAACTGGGAAAAGCGCTACATCACACTGGCGCCTGCGGCGAGCTTGATTGGTCTTGCTTTCAAACTGTACGATCCTGATCACCTGTTGGGCGCGGAGGTTAACCGCGGTATCACGCTGGCTTTGATTCCTGCGGACACGAAAGGGGTCGAAATCGGTCGCCGGCATTTGCCACTTAATTCAGCCTTTTTGAACGGCCCGACACAGGGGCGCGATGTGTTTGTTCCGCTCGATTATCTGATCGGTGGGGAGGCCTGCATCGGCCAAGGCTGGCGGATGCTGATGGAGTGTTTGGCGGCCGGGCGTTCGATTTCGCTGCCCGCGAGCAGTACCGGCGGGATGAAACTGGCTGCGCGCACCAGCGGAGCCTACTGCCGGGTTCGTCGCCAGTTCAATCTGCCGATCGGACGGTTTGAAGGGGTGGAAGAGGCGCTGGCGCGCATCGGTTCCTATACCTATATGGTCGATTCGGCGCGCGCCTTAACCGCGCAGGCCGTGGATAGGGGCGAGAAGCCTTCCGTTATTTCGGCCATTATGAAATATCACGCGACCGAACGCGGCCGAACTGTGATCAACGATGCGATGGATGTGCACGGCGGCAAGGGTATCAGTCTGGGGCCCAATAATTATCTGGGGCGCTTGTATCAACAGGCGCCGATCAGCATTACCGTGGAAGGCGCGAATATTTTAACCCGCAGCCTGATGATCTTCGGTCAGGGGGCGATCCGCTCTCACCCTTATGTGCTCAAAGAAATTGCGGCGACCCTCGAGGCGGATCACGAGCGTGCGCTGCACCTGTTTGACGATGCCCTGTTCGGTCATGTCGGATTTTTCTTAAGCAATACCGCGCGCAGTTTCGTGTTCGGACTCACGGGCGGGCGGGGCATTCCTGTGCCCGCAGGGGTTGTGTGTCGCCGCTATTATCAGCAGTTGACGCGATTTTCTTCGGCGTTTGCCTTGACTGCCGATGTCGCGATGGCGGTGTTAGGCGGCTCATTGAAGCGTCGTGAACGCCTCGCAGCCCGTCTGGGGGATGTGTTAAGTCAGCTCTATTTGTGCTCGGCGACCCTCAAGCGCTTTGCCGATGACGGCAGGCCTGCCAGTGACTTACCCTTAGTGCACTGGGTCATCCAGGATGCGCTGTATCAGATACAGTTAGCCTTCGCAGGTATCATTCAGAACTTCCCAAATCGCGTTGTTCGCGGCCTGTTGTCCGCACTGATTTTTCCGTTAGGAAAACGCCTGTTGCCGCCGTCCGACCGGCTGGCGCATGAAGTGGCCGAGCTGTTGATGCAGCCGGGTGAAGTGCGGGACAGGCTGACGGCGGGGATTTATATTTCAGCCAGAGAGAGCGATCCGGTGGCGGCCCTTGAGGCGGCGCTGGAGAGCGCACTGGCCTGTGAGCCCCTGCAAGACCGTTTGGCTTTGGCACGCCGTGCCGGAAAACTGCTGGCGCAGGACGAATTGCTGCAAATTGCCGAGGCGCGCAAGGTCGGCCTGATCACGGCTGCGCAGGCGCTGGAGCTGGAACGCGACTATGCGCTGCGCTGTCGAGTGATCAGGGTGGATGATTTCTCCGTGGAGCAACTGCGTGCTGGCGGCAATGATCTTAATCATGCCTATGAAACCGTGATGAATCACGTGATGGACAACGATCCGCATGCGTCTTGACATTATTTCACCCGAACAGGCTGGCAGTTTGTACGGTTTGTTGTTGGCGCGTGTGCGCAGCACGCCCGAGAAAATCGCCTACCGCTATTTCGAACAGAATGCCTGGCAGGCGCTGAGCTGGCGCCAGATGCAGTGTGAAGTCGCGCGCTGGCAGACGGCGTTAAGCCAGCTTGACTTGCAGCGGGGTGACCGGGTTGCCATCATGTTGCGCAACTGCCCCGCGTGGATTGCTTACGATCAGGCCGCCCTCTCGCTCGGACTCGTCACGGTGCCGCTCTATACGGTAGACCGACCGGACAATCTTGCCTACATCGTGAACGATTCGGGGGCCAAGGTCTTGTTGTTTGAATCCGCCGTGCAATGGCAAGGATTGCGCACCGTGCGCGAACAGTTGCCGTGCGTAGTGCGTTTTGTCAGTTTCGATTCACTGCCGGATGAGGAGGAGCCCCGTCTGATTTCGATGGCGAAATTTTTACCCGAGACCGCGCAACTATTGTCGCCTGCCGCCTGCGGAATGGATGAGTTAGCCAGCATTATTTACACTTCAGGCACGACCGGTAAGCCTAAAGGCGTGATGTTGAGTCACGGTAATATGCTCAGCAATGCGCACGCCTGTCTGGATACGTTTTCGGTGAATGGTGAGGATGTGTTTTTGTCATTTTTGCCGTTATCACACACGTTTGAACGCACGCTGGGCTATTACCTGACCGTGATGACGGGGGCCACGGTTGCCTTCGCGCGCTCCATTCAGACTTTGTCGGAGGATCTGCAGGTGATCCGTCCGACGCTGCTAATTTCGGTGCCGCGTATTTTCGAACGGATTTATTCGGCGATACGCGCCAAGCTCGAAGACGGCCCGCGTTATAAACGCCGGCTTTTTTATCTGGCGGTTGAAACCGGTTGGGCGATGTTCGAGCACCAGCAGGGGCGCGCCCCCTGGCGCGCATCATTTTTGCTCTGGCCTGTGCTGCAAAAACTGGTGGCGCAAAAAGTGCTCGATAAACTGGGCGGACGATTGCGGGTGGCGATTAGCGGCGGGGCTGCGCTGGCCGCGGAATTCTCGCGGGTGTTTGTAGGCCTTGGGCTGCCTATTGTGCAGGGCTACGGGCTGACGGAAACGAGCCCTGTGATCAGCGGTAATCATCTGGAGAATAACTTCCCCGACAGCGTTGGTCAGCCGATACGGGGCGTTGAGGTGCGCTTAGGGACTTTGAGCGAATTGCAGGTCAAAGGGCCGAATGTGATGCTGGGCTACTGGAATAATCCCGAGGCCACCCGTGCGACGTTCGATGCCGACGGCTGGCTGCATACGGGCGATGTCGCGCATCTCACGGATACCGGGCACATTTACATCACAGGGCGCATCAAGGAAATTATTGTGATGTCGAACGGCGAAAAAATTCCGCCCACCGATATGGAACTGGCGATTTTGCACGATCCCCTGTTCGAGCAGGTGATGGTGTTCGGTGAGGCGCATCCGTATCTGGTGGTGCTGGCCGTGCTCAACCCAGAGGTGTGGCTGCATTTTGCCCATGAAGTCGGTATCCGGCCTGATATGCCAGAAGCGCTGACCGACAGCCGGATCGAAGCGAAGGTATTGCGCCGCATCGCACGCAATCTGCGCGGTTTTCCAGGGTATGCCAAAGTCAACCGGGTGTTGCTGTTGCGTGAGCCCTGGAGTATCGACAACGGCTTGTTGACGCCGACGATGAAACTGCGCCGCGATGAAGTCACCCGCCGCTTTGCGGCGGAAATTAAACAGCTATATGAGAGGCGCTGACTATGGATGAATTGACCACCCTGCCTGATCGCCAGCCGACCTTGCGCGTTGTCACGATGCCGGCCGATTGCAGTTATACGGGCGATGTGTTCGGCGGCTGGATTATGGCGCAGGTCGATATTGCCGGCAGCATTCCGGCGGTACACCGCGCGCGTGGCCGTGTGGCGACCGTAGCCGTTAATTCCTTCTTGTTCAAACAGCCGGTATTTATGGGCGATATCGTCAGCTTTTATGCCCATATCGACAAAATCGGGCGCACCTCGATTACCGTGAACGTCGAAGTGTATGTGCAGCGCGATCCTGAAAAGCCGGTTTGCGTGAAGGTCACTGAGGCGATACTGACGTATGTAGCTGTCGATGAAAATCGTAAACCGCGCCCTGTTCCCGCTGCTGAATAGTTGTGGTACCGCAGGTCAACTCTTGGGAGTTGTACGATGACGATTCGTAAAGTTGCCGTGCTGGGCGCTGGCGTGATGGGGGCGCAGATTGCCGCTCACCTGGTCAATGCCGGCTTGGAAACCCTGCTGTTCGAATTGCCGGATCCCACAGGCGCGCCCAACGGGCATGTCGAGCGCGCACTAGCCGGTTTGAAAATGCTCGATCCGGCGCCGCTGAGCAGTGCGGCCAGACTCGCGTTTATTCAGGCGGCCAATTACGGACAGCACCTGGCGCGTCTACTCGAATGCGATCTGGTGATCGAGGCGATTGCCGAGCGCATGGACTATAAAACAGATTTATATCAGCGGGTGGCGCCATTTATTGCGGCGCACGCTATCTTTGCCAGCAATACCTCCGGATTGTCGATCAATGCACTGGCGCAAGCGTTGCCCGCTCAGCTGCGTCAGCGTTTTTGCGGCGTGCATTTTTTCAATCCGCCGCGTTATATGCATCTGGTCGAACTCATTGCTTGTCGCGAGACGGATTGTGCATTGCTCGATCAACTCGAAACGTTTTTAGTGTCGACGCTGGGCAAGGGCGTGGTGCGCGCAAAAGATACGCCCGGTTTTATCGCCAACCGCATCGGCGTGTTTTCGATGCTGGCAACCCGTCACCATGCGCACGCGTTCAACTTAGGGTTCGATACCGTCGATGCGCTGACCGGACGCTATCTGGGACGTCCCAAGAGTGCGACTTTTCGTACGCTCGATATTGTCGGACTCGATGTGTTCGCCCATGTGGTCAATACCCTGCGCGAGAATTTGAACGACGATCCCTGGCATCAACACTTTGAATTGCCCGTTTGGTTTTCCTATCTGGTCGATCAAGGCGCGTTGGGGCAAAAGACACGGCGCGGCATTTACCAGAAAATTGGCGGTGAGATTCATGTGCTCGACCTGCATACCCGCGAGTATCGCCTGTCAGATGCGCAGATAGACGAGGGCGTAAAAGCGATTCTGCGCGAGCGGGATTGGGCTCAAAAGCTGGCCGGTTTGCGAGCCTGTCCGCATCCAGAGGCGCAGTTTCTCTGGGCGGTGTTTCGCGATGTATTTCACTACTGCGCACTGCAGCTTGAATACATCGCTGACAACGCGCGTGACTTTGATTTTGCGGTGCGCTGGGGGTTTGGCTGGGACAACGGCCCGTTCGAGATCTGGCAGGCGGCAGGTTGGCAGCAGGTGGCCGGCTGGATTGCCGCCGATATTAAGGCTGGGAAAGCGATGGCGAATACGCCGCTGCCCGCCTGGGTGACTGAACCTGCCCGCACCGGCGTCCATACCTCTCAGGGTTCCTATTCGCCTGCGCGGCAATGCGATCAACCCCGTTCGTCGCTGGCGGTTTATCGTCGTCAGCTGTTTCCTGATCAGCTGGCGGGCGAGGTGCGCGAATACGGTGTGACGGTGTTCGAGACGGATGATCTGCGTATGTGGCATCTGAACGAGGGCGTGGCCATCGTCAGTTTCAAAAGCAAGATGCACACGGTTTCAGATGGGTTGCTGGACGACATGCTGCGCGCGATCGCTGAAGCGGAAGCCAATTTTTCCGCGCTGATTATCTGGCAGCGCGAGCCGCCGTTTTCCTATGGCGCGAATTTATTGCAACTGATGCAGGGTGTACAAGCGCCGGCGATTCATTCGGGGATGTTCGAACAATTCCGTCAGGCGGCCAATCGCGTCAAATACACGGTCGCAGCAGGCGGTGGGTTGGGCGAGATGTTCAATGCGGCCACCGGCAACGTCCCGCGCGTCGAGGATGTGGTGGCTAAATTTCAGCGTGTATCGCAGCGTTTAAAATATGCACAGGTGCCGACCATCGCAGCGGTCGACGGGTTAGCGCTGGGCGGGGGCTGTGAGTTTGCCCTGCATTGCACGCGTATTGTTGCGACCCTTGAGAGCTACATCGGTCTGGTGGAAGTCGGTGTCGGTCTGTTGCCGGCAGGGGGCGGCTGCAAGGAGATGGCGATGCGCGCCTTTTCTGAGGCGCAGCGTTTTGCCAACGATGACCGTATCGATGTGTTTCCGTTTGTCAGACGTTATTTTCAGCAGATCGCTTTAGGGACGGTGGCTAAGAGTGCCGAGCAGGCGCGTGAGATGGGCTATTTGCGCGCATCGGACCGGATCGTGATGAATCGCTTTGAGTTGTTGCATGTCGCGCAACAGGAGGCGCGCGCACTCACAGCGACGTCGTATTGTCCGCCGCTGCAGCAGCGCCAGATTGCCGTGGCCGGCAGCACCGGTATCGCTACCCTGACTGCGGCGATGATCAACATGCGGGAGGGCGGTTTTATCTCCGAGCATGATTACAACGTTGGTTGCCGTGTTGCACAGGTGATCTGCGGCGGCGAGGTGGATGCGGGCACACTGGTGGATGAACAATGGCTGCTCGATCTTGAACGTCATAATTTCATGGCCTTGCTCGCCACCGGCAAGACTCAGGCTCGAATCGAGCACATGCTGAAACACGGCAAGGCGTTGAGAAATTGAGGAGGTTTAGATGAGTCGTCAGGTTCAGGAAGCCTATATTGTTGCGGCAACCCGCACGCCGGTGGGGCGCGCGCCGCGCGGTATGTTCCGCAACACGCGCCCCGACGATCTGCTCGCCCATGTGTTAAAAAGCGTGCTGGCGCAAGTGCCAATGCTTGATCCTGCCCTTGTCAGCGACGTGATCGCAGGCTGTGCGATGCCTGAAGCGGAACAGGGCATGAATGTCGCTCGCATTGCGTTGCTGCTGGCAGGTCTCCCGCACACGGTGTCCGGGATGACGGTGAATCGTTTTTGTGCATCGGGCTTGCAGGCGGTGGCTCAGGCGGCCGACCGCATCAGGCTGGGTGAGGCGGAGGTAATGATCGCCGCAGGCGTTGAGAGCATGAGCATGGTGCCGATGATGGGCAACAAGGTGGCGTTTAATCCGGCTATTTTCGAGCAGAGCGAGCATCTGGGACTCGCCTACGGCATGGGGCTGACAGCGGAGCGCATCGCAAATCTGTGGAAAATCTCCCGCGAGGATCAGGATGCGTTTGCGTTGCAAAGTCACCGGCGCTCGCTCGCGGCCATTAATAACGGTGAATTCGACGATGAAATTACCCCGTATTTGCGGGAGGCGCATCTGGCGGATCTGGCTAGCCGTTCGGTGCAGAAGAATTACGCCGAGTTGACTCAGGATGAAGGGCCGCGCGTGGATACGTCGATGGATGCGTTAGCGCGTCTTAAAGCGGTATTTGTACACAACGGGACGGTCACCGCCGGTAATAGCTCGCAACTGTCAGATGGTGCCGCCGCCGTGCTGCTGTGTTCGGGGGCTGCGCTGGCGCGTTACAATTTGACGCCTCTTGCCAGATTTGTCGGGTTTTCGGTCGCCGGTGTGCCACCTGAGATGATGGGGATAGGCCCCGTTGAAGCCATTCCGCGCGTCTTGCGTCAGACGGGGTTGCAGCTTGCCGATATGGGCTGGATTGAACTGAACGAAGCCTTCGCCGCGCAGACGCTGGCGGTGATCCGTGAGACAGGTCTTGATCATGTACTCGTCAATCCGCTGGGTGGCGCGATTGCGCTGGGTCACCCGCTGGGTGCGACGGGGTGTATCCGAACGGCGACGATCGTGCATGGTATGAGGCGAAAAGGGCAGAAATACGGTATGGTAACAATGTGTATCGGCAGCGGAATGGGGGCTGCCGGGATATTTGAGTCACTATAACGCTCGAAGTACGGTTTGAGAGGGAAAAAGGTTGATGAAAAAATTTTTAGTGTGCGCAATGATGTTGTGGCTGAGTCAAACGACGACGGCCGTTGAGCTCGACGGGGTTACGCTGCCCGATACGGTGCATCTGGGGAACAGCAATCTGGTGCTCAACGGCGCGGGGGTGCGCAGCAAATTTATCTTTGATTTGTATGTGACGGCACTCTATTTGGGCGCCCGAAAGAATATGGCGACGGCGGTACTCGCCGACCCGGGTGAGAAGCGCATCGCAATGTATTTTTTGGACGATATCAGTGCGGAAAACCTGTTGTACTCATTTGATCATGGGATACGGGATAACCATACGAGTGATGAACTGGCGGTAATGAAGGAAGATTTACACAAATTTGATGTGATCTGCCACAGGATGATCAGGCTCAAAAAAGGGGATGTGATTCTGTTTGATTACCAGATCGGAACCGGCACCCAGATCTGGGTCAACGGCGGGGGGCGCGGCACGATCCCGGGCGCTGCGTTCTATAACGCGTTGCTTAAAATATGGTTGGGCGAGAAGCCCGAGCAGCAAGATCTTAAGTTGAAGCTGCTGGGTGGTTTTTAAGTGAGTGAGGCGGCACGGCTCAATTCAGATGCGACTGCGGGACGTTTAGACCGCGCAGCGCTCGAGGCGGCGTTGCAGGGCGAGGGTGAAACGTGCTACGAGTTAGTCAAGTCGCGCGGCCTGTTCGCTGACGTATGCCTTTTTATCAACGCGGCGCAATTACAACAGATGCAAGGCGTGATTTCGGCAGTAGAGCGGGTGGTTCGCAGCGATCAATGGACAATGGACAATGGACAACCGGAATACGGCAACCGTCGTGCAAAGGGCGTATTTTACGGCTATGATTTTCATCTCAACGCTGAGGGTGCGCACCTGATCGAAATCAACACTAATGCGGGCGGCGCTTTTTTAAACAGCGTACTGATCGAGAGTCAGCGCACCTTGCGAGGAGACGCGGTGAGTCTGCCAGGTCTCGAGGCGGTGTTGGTTGACATGTTCCGTCTTGAGTGGCAACTGGCGCGCGGCGATGCGCCTCTGTGTTGCATTGCCATTGTCGATGAGCAGCCGGCGCAGCAATATTTATATCCGGAATTTTTGATCGCGCAGCGTCAATTTGAGCGCGCGGGTATCCATGCTGTGATCGTCGATCCCGCAGAGCTCAGGGGGGGCGATGAGGGACTGTTTCTGGGCGCACAGAAGATCGATCTGATCTATAACCGGCTGACGGATTTTACCCTGCAGCAGTATCCGGTACTGTTACAGGCTTATCTGAACGATCGCGTGGTGTTGACGCCGGGGCCTGAGCACTATGAGCGTTACGCCGATAAACGCAATCTGGCCCGTCTGACCGACGCGGAGGCGTTGCAGCGTCTGGGGGTTCTTGAGGCCGATATCGCGACCTTGCAAGCGGGTATTCCCCATACATTTGTCGTGCAACCTGACTTGGCAGATGCTTTGTGGGATGCACGCAAGTCATTGTTTTTTAAGCCTTGTTCTGGTTATGCCAGTAGAGGTGCGTATCGCGGCGAAAAGCTGACCCGCCGTGTGTTTGGTGAGATTTTGCAATCGGCGTATGTCGCTCAGCAGTTGGCCGCACCCGGCGTGCGCGCGATCGGCGATGACGTCGAGCTTAAATACGATGTGCGCTGCTATGTGTATGACGGCGTCATTCAGTTGCTGGCCGCTCGCCTGTATCAGGGGCAGACGACTAATTTTCGCACAACGGGCGGCGGGTTCGCACAGGTCAGGCGGCTCGGGTAGAATGCGCGCATGTTGATCTATTCATTTTTGGCCATTGGTCTGGGCGCCGCGCTAGGCGCCTGGTTGCGCTGGGGCTTGGGGCTATGGCTTAATCCGGCCCTGCCAGCGCTGCCGATGGGGACGCTGACGGCGAATCTGCTTGGCGGTTATTTGATCGGGCTTGCGATTGCTTTTTTTATCCAGCATCCCGGTCTGTCGCCTGAATGGCGGCTCTTAATCATCACCGGATTTCTGGGTGGATTGACGACGTTTTCTACTTTTTCGGCTGAGACCGTTACGCTGCTTTTGCGCGGACAGTATGCGTGGGCCGCAGGCATCATCGCAGCACATATGGGCGGGTCGCTGTTGATGACGGTGTTGGGTATTCAGACCTTCAAATATCTACAGGGAGTGCAATGATGAATCAGCTTTGTTTTTACGTCGGCGAAAAACAACATCACGCAGGCATGATGCTGTACGAGTGGCTGCTCGAAGAAGCTAAGGGCCTGGGTATTCACGGCGGTTCGGTGTTTCGTGCGATTGCAGGATTCGGGCGGCACGGCAGGCTGCATGAGGAAACGTTCTTTGAATTGGCGGGCGAGCTGGCGGTCAAAGTCGAGTTTATTCTGGACGATACAATTACCGAGCAGATGTTGCAGCGTGTGCATATGCAGAGCCTGAAGATTTTTTATGTCCGGACTCAGGTCGAGTCGGGATTCGTGTAATTCAAAGAGCGTTAGACAGGAAAAACAGCATGAAGAAAATTTTAATGATACTGGCGTTGTGTTTGTCGGCGATCACAGCGCAAGCAGCAGTGCAGGGGCGTGAAGTTAGTTATCAGGAAAATGGCGTGACGCTCAAAGGCTATGTCGCCTATGACGATGCGTTTAAGGGTCGTCGTCCTGCGGTACTGGTGGTGCATGAATGGTGGGGGCACAACGACTATGTGCGTCATCGCGCCGATATGCTGGCGAAATTGGGTTACACCGCGCTGGCGGTGGATATGTATGGCGACGGTAAACTGGCGAATCATCCTGATGATGCGGGGAAATTTGCCACCGCATTGAACAGCAATATGCCGCTGGCCAAAGCGCGCTTTGATGCCGGTATCAAATTTCTGGGCACGCAAAAGACCGTGGATGCGGCTCAGATGGCGGCGATCGGTTACTGTTTTGGCGGTGGCGTCGTGCTGAACATGGCGCGTCTGGGTGAGCACCTCAAGGGGGTTGCCAGTTTTCACGGCGGTTTGAACACGGAGATTGCGGTTGTCCCCGGTACGATACGTGCGCGTGTTCTCTCCTTTACCGGTGAGGACGATGTGATGATCACCGCCGACAAGGTGGCCGCTTTCAGGACGGAAATGGATGCGGCAAAAGCCAATTACCGCGTGGTCACTTATCCGGGCGTCAAACACAGCTTTACCAATCCGGATGCGGATGAACTGGGAAAAAAGTTTAACTTGCCGCTGGCCTATAACGCCGATGCAGACAAGGATTCCTGGCAGCAGACGACGGTATTTTTACGTGAAATTTTCGGCAGATAGCTTTTAAAGGCTTTGGTGAGGCGAGCGGCCTGGGCTACAATCCGGCCGCTTTTTAAATCTGATGACTATGAGGAAGAGCTCTATGAAAAAAATTTGGATTGCGCTGCCCTTCGTTTTGCTGTGCGCGTGCGCGACGACCGATATTTATTTTCCGGCACCGGCGGCTCAAAATGCGGCTGACCAGATTATTTCTGACGTCTGGCAGGTTAAACCCGCCGGCGTGAAGGGGGCCAAATGAATCTGATTAAATACCTGTTTACACTGGTTTTTGTTTTTGCGACCCTGCAGGCACAGGCGGGTGCGGAGCTGGATGTGAATACGCCGGGTGTTCAGGCGATTAAACTCCGCATGCAGGCGCGTCACGGACAACTGGCCGCGTACTACACCAGCGGTGCGGTGGGTCTCAACATGGATGGCACGATCAGCCTGCGCGATGAAGCCTCGGTGCCGCTGGCCGCCCGCCGTCCGTTGAGTTCGCTGGTCGAGGCCGAAAACACGGATCGCGAGCGTTTGTATTCCGAAATCGCCAATGCAAACGGCCATCCTGAGTGGCATAACGAAATCCGCCGCGTGTTTGCCCCGCGCTGGTTGAACTTCGCTCAGCGCGGTTGGTGGATGATGAGCGATCACGGCTGGATACAAAAATAACGGCTGCGCGGTGCCATTAACTTGGCGCCGCGTGAGTTCGGTCAATGGGTAAATTTGCATGAATCCAACGCTGGTGTTTGACATTGAAACCGTGCCTGACGTGAAGGGACTGCGCACCTTGCAGGGGCTCGACGCGAGTGTCAGTGACTGGGAGGTCGCGGAAATGGCGTTTCAACAGCGCCGTCAGTCAACCGGCAGCGATTTTGTTCAGCACCATTTGCAGCGCGTGGTTGCCATCTCCTGTGTGTTACGCGAGGGCGATCACGTTAAGGTCTGGTCGCTGGGTGACCTGGGCGACGATGAAGGCAGTTTAATTCAGCGCTTTTTCGATCTCATCGACACCTATACGCCGCAATTGGTGTCTTGGAATGGCGGCGGCTTTGATCTGCCGGTGCTGCATTATCGCGGACTGATCCACGGCGTGCAGTGCGCGCGCTACTGGGATATGGGCGAGGATGACCGCGAATTCAAGTGGAATAACTACATCAGCCGTTACCACATGCGCCATCTGGATCTGATGGATTTGCTGGCGATGTATACCGGACGCGCCAATGCGCCGCTGGATGATCTGGCCAAACTGATGGGGCTGCCCGGCAAGTTGGGGATGGACGGCTCACGGGTGTGGGAGTCATACCAGCAGGGGGAATTGTCCGACATTCGCAACTACTGCGAAACCGATGTGGCGAATACCTATTTGCTTTACGCCCGCTTTCAGATGATGCGCGGCGTGTTAAGCCCTGATGCTTATAAAAGGGAATGTGCGCTGGTCAGGGGCGCACTTGAAAAATACCCGTTGCCGCACTGGCAGGAATTTCTGGCCGCCTGGCCTGACACCGGATGCTGAAATACACACGTTTATGGACTGCGGTCGGCTGGGGCTTGGTTCTGCTGGTTGTGTATCTGTCGCTGGTGCCCAATCCCCCAGCGCCGATGACGTTTGATCATGCCGACAAACTGGAGCACGCTTTGGCCTATGCCGCGCTGTCGTTTTGGTTTTGCCACCTGTATGGACGCCTGCGGGTGATCATCGCCCTTGTCGGATTGGGTATTGCGCTGGAATATGTGCAGGGCTGGACGGGATACCGCAGCTTCGATGTGCTGGATATGCTGGCGGACGGGGTGGGTGTATTGGCCGGTGCCCTGTTGGAATTGACGCCGTTAGGGAAATTGCTTTGCTGTATTGAGCGCCGTCTGGCGCGATAAATTGAATAGAAACTGGAATAGAAATGACGAGTGACAATAGAGTAACAATCGAATCATTGGATCAGGAAGGTCGCGGCATCGCGCATGCGGAGGGGAAGGTGATTTTTATTGAAGGCGCGCTGACCGGTGAAGCGGTGAGTTATGCGTCCTACCGTAAAAAGCCTTCGTTTGAACTGGCGCAAATGACGACGCTGCATCGTGCAGCTTCGATCCGGGTCGAGCCAAAATGTGTTCATTACGGCATGTGTGGCGGCTGTTCGATGCAGCATCTGGACTCGCGCGTGCAGGTCGCGGTGAAACAGCGCATTTTGGAGGACAGTCTGGCGCGCATCGGAAAAGTGAAGCCTGAATCCATTCTGCCTGCGATTTACGGTCAGGCGTGGGGATATCGTGAACGTGCGCGGATCTCGGCTAAATATGTGATTAAAAAAGAGAAAATGCTGGTGGGCTTCCATGAGAAACGCAGCAGTTTTGTCGCCGATATGCAAAGTTGCGAGATTCTGGAGCCTAAGGTCGCCTCCTTGATCGTGCCGCTGGCTAATCTGCTGGCGGGCCTGTCGATACGGGACAAATTGCCGCAGATTGAGGTGGCGGTCGGCGAACACGTGTATGTACTGGTGCTGCGCATCATGGCGCCGCTCTCCGGTGCGGACGAAGCCGCTTTGCGCGCCTTTGCCGATCAGTATGAGGTGCAATTCTGGCTGCAAACTAAGGGCCCTGAAACGATTGTGCCTTTCTATCCGCTGGATGCGCCAGAACTGTCGTACAGTCTGCCGGAGTTCGATGTCGTGATGCCGTTTGCGCCGGGCGAATTTACCCAGGTTAACAGCCAGCTCAATCGCGTGATGATCAGCCGTGCGATGCGTCTGCTCGATCCTAAAAAAGGCGAGCGCATCGTCGATTTCTTCTGCGGACTGGGCAATTTTACCCTGCCGATCGCCCGCAGCGGTGCGCAGGTGACGGGCATCGAAGGCAGCGATGCACTGGTTAAACGTGCCGCGCAGAATGCCGCCTCTAATCAGTTATCAGCGAACACCGAGTTTAGTGCGCGCAATTTGTTCGAGATGGATGAAGCCGCGCTCGCAGCCCTGGGCCGGTTCGACAAATGGTTGATTGATCCGCCGCGCGATGGCGCGATGGAACTGGTCAAATCGATTACCCCCGAAATTGCCCCTGAACTGATCGTGTATGTCAGTTGTAATCCGGCAACGTTAGCACGTGATGCGGCAGAACTCGTGCTGCGCGGTTATGTGTTGAAATCAGCCGGCGTAATGAATATGTTTCCGCAAACTTCGCATGTAGAATCGATTGCGGTATTTGCCCGTGTCTAGTTGTGTGGCCATTCCATGTCATTGGGACTAGAATGCCTAGGGAGTTGACGATAAGGCTGCTATTTTAAGGCGTTGACGATAAGGCTGCTATTTTAAGGCGGTAGCAACAAGGGAATGCCGATGTCCAAGGACGGGGTTGTTGTACGGGTGATATGTTCCTGAACGCTAAATTTGCAAGCTGCCTGTTGCTGCTCGCTTGCTTGTTTGCGCCTGAAGGTCATGCTGAGCCGGTATTCCGCGTGCTGGTCGTGCAAAGCGATAACACGCTGCCCTACCAGACTTTTACCAAAGCGCTGCATTTTCCTGCGCATTTTCAGATAGAAATCCTACCGCGCGCCGAAGAATTTTCAGCTCAGCCGGCTGACCTCGTCGTCACTCTGGGTGTGCGTGCAACCGAACTACTATCAGGGAAAACGACACTGCCGGTCTTAGCAGCGATGATTCCGAGTGCCACGGCTTTGCCGGCTAAACAGCTGCGCAGCCGCACCCTTACCGCCGCCTTCCTGGATCAACCCCCTGCACGTCAGGCGGCTTTTGTGCGCGCGGTATTGCCTGAACGTACTCGAGTGGGTGTGTTGTATTTCACGGATAACCGGTTTGATTTGGCTGGATTTCGTGCAGAATTGTCGCGTCAGGGCGGCGTGCTGGTGAAGCAGAATTTACGCAGTGATGCCACCTTGTTCGAGGATTTGGAAGCCGTGCTGGGCGAGAGCGATGTACTGCTTGCCGTCCCGGACAACGCAGTTTATAACGGCAACACGATACGCAATATTCTGCTGAGCAGTTACCGTCGCAGCATTCCTCTGGTCGGATTTTCACCGTCATATGTCAAGGCAGGTGCCTTGTGCGCCCTGTACTCCACACCCGAGCAGTTAGCCGCTCAAGCGTCAGCCATGATCATTTCGTTTTCTGTGATGGGTAAATTGCCCGAGCCTCAGTATCCCTTGTTTTACAGTATCGCCCTGAATCAGGAAGTGGCCAGAACCCTCGGGTTGACACTGACTTCGGTTGAAATGATTCGCTTGCAGGTAGAAAAAATGTCCGGTTCTACACGATGAAAAAATACGGTATTCGCACTTATGTTGCCTGGCTGATGTTGTTGCCTATGCTGATAATGGTAATTGGCCTTGAAGCCTATTTTCTTCATGAACGCTATACGGGACTCGATCAGGAACTGCTCACGCGCGGCCAATTGATTGCGCGTCAGTTAGCTGCCAGCAGTGAATATGGGGTGTTCGCCAATAACCGGATATTTTTGACCAGTATTGCCGAAAATACCTTGCAGCAGCCCGATGCCACTACGGTGCTGGTATTAAATGCGCAGAACGACATTCTGGCGCGCTCGGGGCCGCACGTTGATACGGCGGCGAACCCGCGACTCTTGCGCGTCAATCGCGATCACCCGGTCGATGACGATGGAAAATCGCTGATGCTGTATCAGCCCATCACCTCGACTCAGGTTCTGTTTGATGAGATGGATGCAAGTCCCGTGGTGCAACAAGTCGGTGCGGTGATTATTGAAATGAGTTGGGAGGCAACGCGTAAACTTAAATCCGGATTGCTGGGGGTAACGCTGTGGGTGACGGGCGCATTTTTGCTGCTGGCACTGTTTTTGGTGCAGCTTGCCAGCCGGCGCATCATTGAACCTGTCACACAATTGAGCGCGGCGATTCAGGCGATAGGCTCGGGTTATCTCAATACGCGGGTTGGTGTGTCTGACCGGATTCAAGAGTTGAACACCCTAGCCACCGGGGTGAATAATATGACGGTGGATTTGCAACGGCATTACGAACATCTCGAAGAGATGGTACGGCAGCGCACGGCAGATTTGCAGCAAAGCGAGCTTGTGACCCGTCACGCATTAGGTGCATTGCAGCGCCAGAAAGATGTCATTGATAAACATGCGATTGTGACCATTTGCAGTGTGGATGGCCTCATCACCTATTGCAATGACAAATTTGCCGAGGTCAGCGGATATACCTCCGATGAGCTGATCGGACAGGATCATCGAATGATGAATTCCGCTCATCATCCCAAAGGTTTTTTTAAGGGCATGTATGAGGTCATTAACCGTGGCGAGGTCTGGCATGCCGAAGTATGCAACCGGGCGCACGATGGACATGCGATCTGGTTCGATACCACGGTCGCGGCCTTTATGGGTGATGACGGTACACCTCGCGAGTACATGGCGGTGCGCACCGATATTACCGAGCAAAAGCGCATCGAGGAAGCAGCTCACGCCGCCAGTCGCGCTAAATCTGAATTTTTGGCCAACATGAGCCATGAAATTCGCACGCCGATGAATGGCGTGCTGGGGATGGTGGATATTTTGCAGCAGACAGAACTCAATGCCATGCAGCACCGTTTGCTCGGTACGATACATAACTCCTCGCAGGCTCTGCTCAATATTCTCAACGATATACTCGATTATTCCAAGATCGAGGCGGGGCGACTGGATATCGAATGCATCTCAACGTGCCCGCGCGTCGTGGCTGAGGAGGTGGTGCAATTGATGATCTCGCAAGCCAAATCGGTGTCGCTGTGCGTGTTTGTCTCCCCTGATTTGCCGTTATGGATGGCATCCGATCCGTGCCGGTTGCGGCAGATTTTACTCAACCTGCTAGGTAATGCGATTAAGTTTACCAGCGGGATTCAAGGCCGTGCCGGGCAGGTCAGTTTGAATGTGCTGCCCTGTGAACGGGCGGACGGGCACGCCGGAATTCGTTTTGAGATTACCGATAACGGCATCGGCATCACACCTGAGGTGATCGATACTTTGTTTCAGCCCTTTGCTCAGGCGGATGCCAGCACCGCTCGAAAATTTGGCGGCAGCGGTTTAGGGCTGAGTATCAGCGGGAGGCTTGCATGGCTGATGGGTGGCGAAATTAAGCTTTTGAGTCGGATCGGCGCGGGCTCGGTCTTTACGCTTGAATTGCCGCTTAACGCCGCGCCATCGGGTGAGGTGGACACGCTGACTCTGTCGGGGCTCAATGTGCTGGCCGTTTTGCGCGATGACTGGTCGGTACAGCATGTGCCGGCCTATTGCCGTGCAGCGGGTGCGACAGTGACGGTAAGTGGCGAGCTTACCGACGGGGCGATTGATGCGGATAGCATCGTGTTGCTGGGCTTGGGCGTCGAATTGCCTGATTTGCCTAAGGCGCTGCGCGTGGTGCGTCTGGTATTGCGAGATCAGGTGAGTGAAGTGTCCGGCTATGAACTTGCCGTTCCTATTGCGCCGATGCTGTATCAGGATTTGATTAGCGGGCTGGCACTGGCGGCAGGGCGGCTCACCCATGCTGACGTGGCCTGTGCACCGGATCGCCGGCATGCACCCAGAATTTCGGTGCCTGAACGCGACGAGGCGGCGGGTGCCGGCTCACTCATCCTGCTCGCTGATGACAACGAAACCAACCGTGAAGTGATGCTGGAACAATTGCGGTTATTGGGCTATGCCGCGGAAGTGGCTGTCGATGGGGTTGAGGCGCTGGCAATGTGGCGCAGCGGCCGTTACGGTATGCTGCTGACTGATTGTCATATGCCGAATATGGACGGATTCGCATTGACACGTGCCATTCGAGATGCCGAGGCCGTCGGGGTACATCTGCCGATTATCGCCGTGACTGCCAATGCCATGCAGGGCGAAGCACAGCACTGCCTGTCGGAAGGGATGGATGATTATTTGTCCAAGCCCCTGAGACTGGATGAGCTGGGGCGCATGCTGGCCAAATGGCTGAAACGTCCCAGCGATGTCTTGCCCTCTCCCGCTGGGGAAACCTTGCAGCAGGTTATCTGGGATCCGTTGATGCTGACGCGCATGGTGGGTGATCAGCCTCAGATGCACCGCCGCTATCTGGACAAGTTCCTGTTAAGCGCTGAGAAACATCTGCTTCAAATCAATATTGCCGTTGCGGCAGCGAATACGTCTATCGTGGCCGATGTGGCGCATCAACTCAAATCAAGTTCGCGGACAGTGGGGGCGATGCGTTTGGGGGACGTGTGTCAGGAACTTGAACTGGTCGGGCGTGCCGGCGATCAGGCGGCCTGTCAGGTGCTGGCCGACCACTTGAGTCGGGCTTGCTTCGACGCGGCTCAAAAAATAAGAAATAGTTTTATTGAGGCTCACTAAAGGTTGTTCAGATGGGCATTAAGCCCTGGTTTGAGATAAATGAATCAAATTGCGGCCTGCTTCTTTGGCTAGGTACATGGCCTCATCAGCCCGTTTCATCACATCGTTCGGGCTGTCATCGTGGTTGATAAACAATGCGATGCCGATGCTCACTGTGCAATGATGTTCCACGATCATATCGGGCAGTCCTTCTTGCTTTACTTCGAGCAGGTAGGGGGCTGACAAGCTGATGCGGATTTTTTCAGCGACTAATGACGCTTGTGCGGCAGATAGCGTTTCATCCGATCCTAACTCATTGACTATCATGACAAATTCATCGCCGCCAAAGCGTGCAACGGTGTCCATTTCTCGCGCACATTGCTTAAGCCGTCTGGCGGCCTCGATGAGCAGCAAATCGCCCGCATTGTGCCCGAGCGTGTCATTGAGGGGTTTGAAATTGTCCATATCCAGAAACAGGACAGCGCCATAGCTGTGGTTGCGGCGGCTGGCGGCCATGCCTTGACTCAGGCGGTCATTGAAGAGACGGCGGTTGGGCAGGCTGGTGAGGGAGTCATAAAATGCTAACTGACGCACCTGTTCTTCCATCTGTTTGCGTTCTGTAATGTCGCGGATGATGCCTAGCGCATGCCAGCAGTTTTGGAACATGAATGCGGAGATGGACAGTGCGATTGGAAATTCTTCGCCATTTTTGTGCAAGGCGGAAATATCGAAGGTCTGGCCGACTAAACTACCGACGCCAAATTGCTGGAAGCGATCGAAGCCTTTGTGAGCGGTTTCTCTATAGCGTTCAGGGGTGATCAGGTTGTGCAGGTTTGCGCCGATAGACTCGTTTGCCGAGTAGCCAAATAATGCTTCGGCTGCCGGATTCCAGTAAACAATGATTCCGTCTTTCCCGATAATGATGATGCCGTCTTTTGCATTGGTGCTAATCAGTCGAAACTTTTCTTCACTCTCGGCCAGTGCGCGGCTGCGGCGCTCGAGTTCGGTTGTGCGCTCTCTGACGATATCCTCCAATTGATCGTGGTGTACGCGCAACTCGTCAGTGACGCTTTGCAACTTGCCTATAATAATTCTGACGTGCCTGACGAAGGGGTGGAAAATCAGTAAGGCTTCGAGTGTTAACAGCAACAGCGTGCCCAGCCAGAAAATCGTCTCGGCATGTTGTAACTGATTGACAGCGGCTTCGCCCTCGCGTTGATACTGGCGCACCATCTTGTCGAGTTCAGCTACCAGCGTGGTTGATGCAGTTTGGGTGATTTGTCTGAGTAATGGATTATCGCCAGTCAGCTCGTTATCTTCGAGCTTCAGCCAGGCCTGTACGGCGGCGATATAGTTGACTACCTGATGATTCAGTGCGGCCGGTGCGCCGTAGTACATGGCGCGGACAGCGGGTGAGAGGGTGTCAGGCAAACCCATTGAGGCATCACCGTGCGTGAGCCCTTCGTGTGAGCGCTCCATCAGGTTAATGGCGTCTTTTAGCTTGCTGCGAATTGCCGCACGTTCCTCGGGCGGCGCTGTTACCAGCAGATTGGCGTATAAGGCTGTTCGCTGGCTGAGCATGCGCTGACGTCCACTGACGTTGACGACCGCGGCTGTGCTTTTCTGTTCTGAGATTACCAGATGTAAACTGAGCCACGCTGCGGTAGACAGCGATGCGACCAGAATCAGCGCAACCACATATCTTAATGTTAGCGACCGCGCAACGTTTTGCTCACTCATCCAGTCTGTCATGTTCGGACTCATGCCTTGCCTTCTGCAACACAGATGTTCAAATTATAGGCGAAAATATCCCTATAAGTGGTAGGAGTTTGATGAGTCGCCTCAGTCAGCCGGGAAAAGTGGATTTTTTTTCACCAGCTTTAGGCGTTCGCCAAATTCCTGTGCGAAATTTTTCATCGCTTTGGCGGCCTCTTTTTCGCCCGTGGCGCGCTCCAGCGTATCCGCCATCGACAACAGTGTCTGGTGATAAAACTGCTTCATTTCATCGACCATCATCTCCTGCGTCCATAAATCAATGCGCAGGGTGTTCTTTTCTTCCGCATCCCAGACCGAGAGCATGATCGCTTTGCTGGTACTCAACACGCCACCATCTGACGCGCTCCAGTCGATTTTTTGCGGCATATTCCTGTCATCCAGTGTGACGGTGAATTTGATTTCTGATTGTTTCATAAAGGCTCCGTTGATAATCTTTAGTTGATCCTAAAAACAGCAATTGTCCACGAAATGCACGAAAAAAACTAACATATTCATGCGCTTATACAAACTAGGTTTCTCAGTAGTTTGGTGCGAAATAAAACAAATCTAAGATTTTTATTTGTTTCGTGAATTTCGTTTTTTTCGTGGATGAAAAGCTTTTTCAAGGTTGATTGTAGCTTGTATCGCGTCAACTCTTCAGTTTTGAGAAGGCTGAGGCCATGGCACCTGGCACCGGGAGTTTAACGTTTTCTGTTTTGGGTTGCTTGCGATTATCGGGGCGTGGCTCAGGGCGTTTTGCATCGACTCGTGGTGCGGCATCGGCAAGGCGCATGGATAGCGCGATGCGTTTTCGTATCTGATCGATTTCAAGCACTTTGACTTTGACGATTTGCCCCGCTTTGACCACCGTGTGCGGGTCTTTGACGAAGGTATTGGCAAGGGCTGAAATATGCACCAGGCCGTCCTGATGCACGCCGATATCGACGAAGGCACCGAAGGCGGCGACGTTGGTGACGACACCCTCCAGGATCATATCGGGCTGCAAATCTGAGATTTTCTCTATCCCTTCGCGGAAGCTGGCGGTGGTGAATTCAGGACGCGGGTCGCGCCCCGGTTTTTCCAGTTCACGGAGAATGTCGCTGATGGTGGGAATGCCGAACTTCTCGTCGCTGTATTGCGCCGGATTCATTGATTTGAGCAGCGCGCTGTTGCCGATCACGGCTTTAATGTCCAGCTTGAGATCAAGCAGGATGCGTTTCACCAGCGGGTAGGATTCAGGGTGCACGGTCGAGGCATCGAGCGGATTGTCACCTCCCATGATGCGCAAGAACCCAGCGGCCTGTTCGAACGCCTTTTTGCCCAAACGAGGGACTAACAGCAAGGCCTGACGCGTGGCAAAGCGGCCATTGCTGTCGCGGTGGGCGACGATGTTCTGTGCCACCGTGCTGTTCAGACCTGAAACCCTTGCCAGCAACGGGGCGGAAGCGGTATTGATATCGACGCCGACGGCATTGACGCAATCTTCGACCACGGCTTCGAGCGAGCGCGCTAACTGGCTTTGACCTACGTCGTGCTGGTATTGACCTACGCCAATGGCTTTGGGGTCTATCTTCACCAGTTCCGCCAGTGGATCTTGCAAACGACGGGCGATGGACACTGCGCCGCGCAAGCTGACATCCATGTCGGGCAACTCTTTTGACGCAAATTCAGAGGCGGAATACACCGACGCACCGGCCTCGGATACTACGACGTTAATCATGTTCAGTTCCGGACGTCGCTTGATCAGATCCAGCGCCAGCTTGTCGGTCTCGCGTGACGCCGTGCCATTGCCGATGGCGATCACCGCGACACGATGCTTGTCAGCCAGTTTTGCCAGGGTGTGAAGCGCGCCATCCCAATCATTGCGCGGCTGATGCGGATAGATCACGGCAGTATCAAGCACGCGTCCCGTCTCATCTACCAGCGCGACTTTGACGCCGGTGCGGATGCCGGGATCCAGTCCCATCGTTACACGCGGGCCGGCGGGGGCAGCCAGTAGCAGATCTTTTAAATTGCGGGCAAACACGTTGATCGCTTCTGTTTCTGCCCGTTCACGCACAGCGCCCATCAACTCGGTTTCCAGATGCAAAAAACACTTTACGCGCCAGGTGTAGCGCACTGTTTCAGCCAGCCAGGCATCAGCGGGGCGGCTCAGGTTTTTGATGCCGTACCGCGCGGCTATGCGCGCCTCGCAGGGGTTGTAGGGCGCGCTCATTAACGGTTTCTCAGGTTCGCTGTCGAGGCGCAATTGCACGTTCAGTAATTCCTCGCGCCGACCTCGCAGAATAGCCAGCGTGCGGTGCGACGGGATAGTCTTGATGGATTCGGAATAGTTGAAGTAGTCGGCATATTTGGCCGCCGCTTCTTTTTTCGCTTCGATCACGCGCGCATCCACCACGCCATGATCCTGAACGTAGCCGCGCAAGAATTGCAACAAGCCGGCATCTTCTGAGTAGCGTTCCATCAAAATTTGCCGAGCGCCATCCAACGCGGCTTTGCCATCCGCGACCCCGGGGTTCTCTCCTTGCCCGGTAGTGAAGGCCGCTTTTAGATACTTTGCCGCTTCCTGTTCCGGGTGCAATAAGGGGTTCGCCAGCAGCGCATCCGCAAGTAGCTCGAGTCCCGCTTCCCGGGCAATTTGCGCGCGCGTTCTGCGTTTGAGTTTATACGGCAGATATAAATCTTCCAGCAGCGTCTTGTCTGCCGCATGACTGAGGGCCTCCAGCAGTTGCGGCGTCATCTTGCTCTGTTCACTAATCGCCGCAATGATGGTGGCGCGGCGCGCTTCCAGTTCGCGCAGATAGCCCAGACGCTCTTCTAGCCGCCGCAACTGAATGTCATCCAGACCGCCGGTCGCTTCCTTGCGATAGCGCGAAATAAACGGCACCGTCGCCCCTTCATCCAGCAGGGCAACGGCGGCGACTATTTGTGCGGGTTTGGCGGAAATTTCGGTGGCGATGCGGTGTTCTATGGATGGCAGCATGTTCTATTTCTGTATTAATTCGGCCTCGAAGAGGCAGCTGGATAGTTTTTGAAGAACGGACTTTGGAAAATTTTTTAATTTCATCAGAACCGTTCTTGATAGGAGTCAATAGTTCTGAAGTTGCCGTCAGTGCTCATGGTTTATTCGCCCTAAACCGTCAGTTTTTGTAGCTGAAGCGGTACGTCATTTCATCCTGCCGGAGCCCTACGCGACATCTATCCCTGCGAAAACGTCCGTCATGGCGACCTTGCAGTTGATGCTGGCCAGTTCCAGAGTTTTCGATTCGCTCATGTCAAACAGCACGAACAAGCCATCGGTATTGATGCGAAAAGCCTCGGCACGGCGGGTTTCCGGGTCGATCAGCACGTATTCTCTAAGGCTGGACAAGCGGCGATAAAGTGCAAATTTCTGGCTGCGATCATAGGCTTGTGTGGAGGGTGACAGCACTTCGATAATCAGCGTCGGTGCGCGAAAGATTATCTCGGTCTGCAAATCTTGCCGGTCGCAGGTGACGAAAATATCGGGATAAAGTACCGTGTCGTCGGCGATCTGGATTTTCATGGATTCGGAAAAAACACGACAAGGCGTTCCTGCCAACTGGTTGCCAAGATGTCGCACCAGATTGGCGGTCACACACCCGTGCGACCTTCTGCCGCCTGTCATGGCGAACACTTCACCACGATAGAACTCATGCCGTTCCGGTTGTTCGTTTTCCCATTCAAGATACGCTGGCAGGCTAACTTGTTGTTCTGGCAATCCCATGATGATTCCTTTTTTGATTCATATTACTTGCATCGCGCAATCTTACAGCAAAGGGTGCGGTAGGCACAAAAAAGGCGACCCGCAGGCCGCCTTTTTATCGGGTGAGGATGTGTTTAGTCTTTTTCGCCGCTGAAAGCCATTAACAGGCTGAGCAGGTTGACGAAGATATTGTAGATGTCGAGGTACAGCGTCATGGTGGCCATCACGTAGTTGGTTTCACCGCCGTGGATGATCTGGCTGATATCAAACAGGATATAGGCGGAGAAGATCAGGATGGCAATCGCCGAGATGGTCAGTGACAGGGCCGGGATGGCGAAGAAAATGTTCGCCAGGGATGCCACGACCAGCAGGATCACGCCGATGAACAGGAATTTTCCCATGAAGCTGAAGTCTTTTTTGGTGACCGTTGCAATGGTTGCCAGACTGAAGAAAATCAGACCCGTGCCGCCGGCTGCCATGCCGATCAGTTGCGCGCCGTTTCTCAAATGCAGCGCGACTTGCAGGATAGGCCCCAAAAATACGCCGGCGACGAAGGTGAATGCCAGTAATGCGGCAATGCCCCAAACGCTGTTGCGCAAGGCGCTGACGGTAAACAACAAGCCCATCATCGCGCCGAACATCAGCAGTGCGCCCATGATGGGATGTTCAGTCATGAATGAGAAATTGATGGAGGTGCCGATGAACGCGCCGAAAATGGTCGGGATCATGGTCATTGCCAGCATCAGATAGGTGCTGCGCAGCACCTTGTTTTGTTCGGTGGCGAGGCTGCCTGCGTTGGCAAATTGGTTTTGGTATTGCATGTGTGGGCTCCTAATAGTTATGCATTATTTCAACAACGGGCGTGAGACTAGCGAAGTATCGTGAAAGTTGCAATCGCGAAGCGTTTTTTGTTGTTCTATAACGCGTCGATTATAAGGGGTAATTAGCCTATGTTTTTGTATCGACGTTCGGACGTTCGCCGCGCCGCCTGTCCATCCAGTAGGCCAGCACCGGCAGCATAAATATGCCACCCGGCATCAGTATGGGAATCAGGTACGGGCTCAGATGAAACAGCGCACGCAAGTCGCGCAGCAGTGTTTTGCGCTCCTCTACGCTCCAGCGCCCGCCATTTCTGCGTTTCATCAATAACGGAATCAGGCCGCGCGCCTGGTTGAGCTCGCTGCGTATTTGCCCGGCATGACGCTGGTTCAGCGCGCGTACACGCTGCCATCCTCGCTGCAACCGGGCTAAATACTTCATGCTAACGGTAGCCATATCGGGGGCTGGCTTCGCTGGGTGTGTTGAAGGAGGTAAGGTTTGTCAAAATAATCGGATCAATTGTGCATGGGGCGGCAGTCAGCTCACTCGTGGTTTTTAAGAGTTTACAGAATTGCAGCCGGTTAAACAAATGGAAGACCCGCAACCCGGCTGCGGGTGCGGCTGTGTATCCTGTCATTAGGACTTAAAAAAACCTTTGCATTTGTATGATTTTCGGCTGATGATACTGACCGGTCTGTTGTTTTTTCAGATAACCCAAAGGAGACGGATATGTCAGAGATTAAATTGAATACGCGATTTGGCGAGTTAAGCATTGATTCATCTAAAATTATTACTTTTCCAAAAGGGATCCCCGGATTCGAAAATTACACGCGCTGGACACTGTTTCATGAGTTAAATGAAAAAGGCGAGCCCGTGAGCGGCGTGGTCATACACTTGCAGTCGCTTGATGACGCGAATGTGTCACTCCCTCTGACCGAACCGAATTTGTTCGGGTTTAATTTTGAGCTGGTATTAACTGATAGTGAAGTGGCTGATCTTAAACTGGAAAGTTCTCACGATATTCTGGTGTTGACGACGCTGTCTGCAAAAAATGCCGCGCAAGGTGCCGCACCTCTGTCCCCTGAGGACATGTACACCAATATTTCAGCGCCTATTTTGATTAACATCAAATCGCGTGTCGGCATGCAAAAAATTCTGGTTGGCAAGAAAGATTCAAAAGTGGTGTTCCGTACAACGATCGAAGTTTAAAGAATATCATTGGTGTAAAAAGGGCAGAGTGAAGTCTGCCCTTTTTTACGTCTGTAGAAAATTGCTCAAGGAGGTCTTGGTCGTATTCAAATCAGCTGCGCATGATACGAAGCCAATCTTACAGAGGGATTACATTGGAACGGTGTTTGACAGTACAACAATCCATTCTGAAGCAGTTAATGACGCCAAAACGAAATATTTTTTCATGCACAACCCTTTCAATAAGTTAACAACCGCATGCTGTGACGGGCTGATCAGTAAAAAGTTCAATTCATACTAAATTGCTTGGGTTAATAAGGATGCAACCTCAGTCAAGATAATAATGCAATGAGTTTAGGAAGGGCCCCTGTTTCACGCAGCTGGACGGAGGGTGTAAGAAATTTTGTGTAAGCCAGTCATTCGGTAGGAAGCTGCAGCCAATTTGAAAGGAGTTGCAATGACCGTAGCAAAAGCACTGCCGTCAGTCGTTGCGATGCGTAAGCGGATCAGCCGCTAATGCATGTCCGCCAATATTGGCAGACTGCTTTGCAGACGGTGTTCTCCACGGGTTGCATGATCCATTTCGCGAGCCAACGCTTCGACAGCGTAAAGTTGGGTGATACGCCGCAACGCTTCCGCCGCCTGTGGATGCGGCCACTGACCTGAAGGTCAAAGAATTTGCGACGCGCATACGCCCAGCAACCAAGCTCGGTGATAGCGAATTTTGCGTCAGCAGCAAACATCATCTTGTATCCGCCGTAATCATCAACCATGAAAAGTCCTGCCACCCCTGCAGAAAGTCTCGCGCATGTTGACCAGATGCAGCCTTGCCGCTGCCTGAGCAGTTCAGATAACCGGTCTGCCAAGGGCTGTAGGGCAAAGCCCATGCGACCGATCCACTTGCTCATGGTGTAGCGCTAATCCCCTAACTTAAAAATTATAAAATAATTAGATGCTAATAGGAATTTTCTAATTGCGCATAGGGTATTAACTCGAAGATAATGCAAAACGAAAATAAAATAATTATTCATTTAGATAAAATCCATACAAAAATATGACTAAGTATAAAACACACTCACACTATTCATTAATGCTCACGGTAATCAGTTCATTGCTTCTAACTGCATGCGCGTCTGCATCATCAGTTTCCGCTAAGCAAAATATTGGTGTTATTGACGTATCACCAAAAATGGCTCATTACACACAGTTCGATCTCGTTTCTCAAAGTAGTGGCTCTGCTGAGGAACAAAAAATATCCGGGACATTGCTTTATAAGCCTACTTCTGCATATTTTGAAGTTCGCACCAATGAAAATTCAAATGTAGATAGATTATTTATTCAGCCAGATGAGTGTAGAGATGATGCAAGTCCGGATTGTCAACGCCGTTTTGTTATATCAGGTAGGCTAGCTGCATTCAAAACATCCCTAAACTGCTACATTCAGGTGAGAAACGATACTTCAACCGGATATTCTGGGCAATCCATTGCTGGACTTTGCCAAGATCGCAATAGGCGCTCTTATTCCATTACCCTGTTTGCTAATTAAGGGATTTATTGATATGTTTCAAATTTCAAATTTTAAAATTTGCTGCTGCTCCATAAAATTTATTGGAGCGATAATCGCAAGCTTGATTTTTTGTTTTGTTTCAGGTTGCGATGTTGATTTTATGAAAAATGCCCAAAACATGAAAACAGAAGCCAGACAATCAATTGAAGCAAAAAATTATTCTGAAGCAGCTACGCTGGCGCAAAAATTAACGGAAAAGTCACCATCTGATTACGAGGGGTACTTCATTTTAGCGCAGGCTAAGGCGCAAATTGGTGATAAAAATTCAGCAGTATCAGCGTTAGAAAAAGCAATTAAAAACGGGCTGAAAGATGATGAGCAAATACTTAAAAATAGTAATCTTGACCCGATTAAATCAATGACAGCGTATATAAATTTAATGAGTTCTAACTTTCCCAACAAAGCAGCTGGGCCAGTAAATAGCGCTTCTGCTTCAGAAAATAACAGCAGCGAGGTATCAGGTAGTGTCAGTATACAAGAAGTTAATGGAAAACAAGTAATTAGAGCTGGTGATCTCGTCATTGAAACACCTAATACTAAATAATATTTTGGATAAAAGTCATGAATACTAAAAAATACGCAAAGCCTATTCTAACCTGTATTTACGCCGCTCTTCTTAGTATGAGTGCATTAGCTACTGCTCAAGAAACTGTTTTTGGGGAAGGACGTACTTCGTTAGGAGCCGGAGATGCGTCTGCAATCCGTAATGCGGCTAAACAAGATGCCATTCGTGACGCAGTAATCAAGGCAATTAAAGATGCCACGGCACTTGATGCGAGTGATGCTCGCTTTGCTACTATTGTTAATGAAGTTGCAAAACAGTTGCGTGATGTCAAGGTTCAGGAAGAGCGTAAAGAAGGTGCCGATTATGTTACCCGAATTGAGGCTGTGGTTGATCGCAAGCAGATTAAAAATGCAATAAGAGGTACTGATCTTGATAAATCAAAAGATCGCAGCTTTTCAATTCTTATGTTAGTCGACGAGTTTGTCACCAGCAGTCATGATTTAAATATGCCGTTATCAGTATTGACAGAATCAAGTATTGACGAGGGCGCTTCCTTCAAAGACAAATCTTTAAAAGCTAATGCATCATCTGCAGCTAGTAAATCTGCTGTTGCCGCATCCTCTAGTGAAAGGGCGTCAGTCGCTTCTTCTACAAATGTTAGTGGAAAGTCCAATGCATCCTATGCTGCACAGGGTAGAGATGAAAGTGGTTCAGCAGCTGTTAGTGCTAGCCAATCAAGTAACTATAGCTTCAACAATTTCAGTGCGTCTAGCTACAGATTCACTGAATAGGTCGAATTGGTGCTCACGTTATTGAAATTAATTCCCGAAAACCGTTTAATACCTCAAGCGGGGTTTTGTAGGATTTTTTGCAAGAATGATTCGCCGTGTTTTTCGTATAAACTAACCGCAACGGTAATCCCCCTTTTTTAGTTGGGGTTATAAGCAATACCGAAATGCTTTGGTGCGCATGCGCCAGGGTGATTCTGATCGGGATATTACCCGATCAAAAACGTTATAAATATCAACAAAAGGAAATAATATGGCAGCCAAGAAAGAAGTCAGTAGTACAGTTGTTAGTAAAGCGAAACTGGACGCATTAGCAAAGGTATGCATTAGAGTTTGCTTCTGATGAAATCAAGGCGGACAGAAATATGGTGCTGGCTGCGGTTAATAA
>SESH01002929.1_pt1 | contig 34241 bp, 34 predicted proteins | sample 3171561 | NCBI WGS metagenome assembly SESH01 (sample SAMN10866947, study PRJNA518727) | freshwater metagenome | biome: subpolar coniferous forest; feature: holomictic lake; material: water; isolation source: holomictic Lake 442 2011 16.5 m and 2014 13 m | place: Canada: near Kenora, Ontario
CACATACGTCGGAAATGATCCGCTGGATCGAACCGACCCAAGCGGCAATGAAGGAGTGCTTAACGCTATTGCGGATGCTCTCGATGTGGCTGATCGGGAGTTCTTCACGCCGCTTGGTCCTATGGGCGGTATGGAAGAGCACCTGCTCGAGGTTCCGATTGTTGCCGGCTTGCGAGCGGCCGCTGGCGTGGCGTCTGTTGAAACAAAGAGCGTGCGGGCGGCTCAGTTAGCGAAGAATGTCGAACAGGGCGCGAAGGGTGAAGTTGCAGCGGCCGAGAAGCTTGGCGATAAAGTGGCGGGGAAACAGGTCACGTTCAAAACGAGTGACGGTACACGAACACGAGCAGATATCGTTACAAAAGACAAAGGCGTTGTGGAAGTTAAGACAGGGAATAGCCCGCTGACGAAAGGCCAGCAAAAGCTTCAGGACGACATCAAGGCAGGCCGTGAAGTTACTCCGGTCGGAGGGAATGCAGGAAATGCGGGCTTGACTCCTGGGCAACCTACGAAGATGACAAGCTGCACTGTTGATCGGATCTGCACGCCGTAGTTATGCAATCAGCACAGTCAATTGACACGGACTTCAAGCAGTATGTGCTTGCCCAATGCTATGAAGCACTGGCTGCGGCGGGGTTCACACGTTTTCGTAAAGAAGGAGTGGATTGGCCTTTAGAGAATGGATTTCATTGTTGGATCGGCCTAAATACTGCGCTCAACAATGCATATGTCGAAATAAACCCGTTTGTCGGTGTTCACGTGGTGCCGATTGAAAAGCTTTGGACCACGATGAAGAAAGGCAAATACCCCGGCAAGTACAGTCGCGGGATCGCGACGTATGCGCGGCACATGGGCGAACTCGCGCCCGATGAGCGCGTTTTTCACTTCACTCGGCAAACGGACGTCGATGCTGAAGCGAAACGATTGGCGCGGCTCTATGTGACTGTGGGGCTGACCTACGCCAAATCGATCGCTAGCTACGATGCATTGTTACCGTTGCTTCAAGAACGCAGTGAAATGCTTGGCGCCTATCCGGAGAGAGTGGCAAGCTGCCTTTATCTGATGGGCCGCAAGGATGCGGCGCGATCATTTACCGAAGAATTCCTCACTCAATACCGAGAATATTTTGAGGGATTTGCCGCACCGTTCTTGCAGATGCTTGCCCGCGATGCAATTCATTAGTAGCGGGCGCTGCCGGTAGCTATCGACTCTGCTGCGAGAGGACAGTGTCGATCATCTCCATGACGAACCGCTGCTTGGCGCGTGGCAGCTGCTGGATGCGCTCGATCTGTTGCTGCAGCTTTGGAACAGGCCCCCGCTTGGATGGCGGTGTCTCTTCGCCCATTAGCTCCTCGACACTGACGCCCAAGTGACGCGCCAGCATGGGTAGCGCCGACACGGGCATCCTGCGCCGACCGACCTCATACGCAGTGACGGTCTGCTGGGATACTCCGAGGAACTCGGCGAGCTGTACCTGGGTAATCCCCTGAGCCTTGCGAACCTGCGCAACGCGGGACCCAAGTTGAGCAAAGAAGGCCTTCTCATCCTTGCCGATGGGCATGGAGTCGATCCACTTGAACACCTCAGAAGGGCCGATGTGATCACTCAGCCTCGGGCAGGGATAGCGCCTGACAACTCGCCAGGTTCATCACATGGGTGGTAAACCATTGCTTCTTGTCCGCCGGCAGCTTCTCCACGGCCGCCGCAAGTTCCTTCTTTCGTCGCAAACAGACTCTTTGCATTTCGGTGGAGTACTCGCTGTGCGGATCACTCGTCGTCATTAACGAGAACGTGACATAGGGCATCATCCTTTCTGGCACCAGAACTACTGCCCTCGCGATATTATGTGCCAGGCGATCGCTCAAGCCCCCCAATACCTTCATTTCTGCCACTGTCTCCCGATCGCACATTGATTCTCCAAGACTTCCCCAAGCGATTTGCTGCTCTTCACTTGCGGGAAGCAGATTCAATAGTAGCGTCGCAGAGCGCCTGTCTCCGTGGAGTTCAATGCGCCGCGCTGCGGACACGGTACGAGCTAGATAGCTTTCATTCAGTTGTTTCGCGCCCGATTCAAGCGATTTGTCGTTTCTCGCAGCGGCCACCTTAGCCATGGCGGTGACGGCGCCGCAATTCATCTCCATTGCTCGTATCGTGGTCGCGCCTGCACCAATAAGGGCGAGAACGGCAATGCACGCAAGTCGTGCACCAATCGTCATGGCTCGTTCTCATCAGTGTCGATTGATACCCCAAAATGCCTCTGTGGTGGCCCGGCCCCTGGATTCATGCCAGTGGCGCGCTCGAAACTGCCGTACTGACTGGTGCACAAGGTTGTGCACCCCTCCGAGACTGCCCCTCCGTCTCTGCCGATACCGGTAAAGTTGTCACGACCTGCTGCATGAATAAGGATTTGATTGGCGACGGACGCGTGATCTGGTCGTGAGGGATTTGGCCCCACCGTGGGTACGTTCTGGCGCTGGTTAAGCGCAATTACAAGTTGGCCCTTGTGTTTGTCCAGCGTACCCGAATACGTACCGTTGGCGACTGTGGCGAACTTGCTTGAGTCGCTCGGAGGCGTCTTTACAAGGAATGTACCGGCAGCCTTCCCATTGACCGACACGGTGGCTGTTGCGTTGTAATTGGCTTGGCCCTTCACTCCCGTAAACTGGTCGTTGTACTTGCCGGCGTCATTCTTAGTCCTGTCGGCAATGGCAATGGTGACCACACACTTGCTGTCGTCCGATCCGCTGCAAGCGTTCATCCCCGTTGGATCGGTCTTATCGAGCGGATCATTTCCGACGTATGTGTCGGAAGTTTTCAAGCTCCTTGTCGCATGAGTGGTTTGACTGTATCTGGTCTTCTGATTTGAGTTTTTGAGTCGGATTTTTCCTTTTTTTCGAAGGTTTCTGGGTTGAGATGGACCATGTCGACGCGACGCCAGTTGCGAGTTTGTGTAGGCTGCGCGCTCTGAAACGTGCGCAGTTGGTCGGTTGCCAAGCGCACTTTGGCCGTCATCAGGGCCACCGCATTGGCTACTTCTTGCACAGCATGGGTGCGCAGGGACTGGAACGTTGCGCTGAGCGCTGTGTTATCCGGGTGCGGTTGGCCGAGCAGTAGGCAGGCGGCTTCGAAGGCCGGTGGCGGTGGGGGCGCACGGTGCTGGAAGCGCGAGGCCCAACCGCCGTCCCCTGCCCAGAAGGCACGTTCGAACGCATAGACCGCTGGTGCGAGACGCAGGCACTGGCGGCCTTCGTACAGTTCGCGCAGTGCGGTGGTGGCCGTGTCGGTATCGCCGACGGCAGTGGCTGTTGCGCTGCGCGTCAGTACTGCAACACGGGTGGCTAGCAGTGCCGTGCGCGTGGCTTGTTCGAACTCGTCATTACTAGCGTAGAGCCAGGGCACGAGCGCATGGCGGGTCGCCATCAGGATCCGATTCACCGCATCGGTACGGGCAGGATCGGTCACCGCTTCGATGGTGGCCGCGGCCGCTCGGAAGGCGGCGAGCGCGTCGTGCAAGGCGCTGAACGAGACCTCCGGCACTTTCGAGGCATCCTGGTCGAGTTGTCCATCCACGTAATCGGCCACCGCCGTCAGTGCGATCGGTAGGCGTTGTACGCTCGCGGCGCGCCACAGGCTCAGGGTGATCAGTCGCAGGTCCGTCCCCATGTTCTGGTAGAGCTCGGGGCGATACGTGTCCATCTGCGTGTGGTAAATCGCGAAGTAACTGTCCGGTACCCGAATGAGGTGATTGGTCGCCGCGCCGCCGACGACGCCGTAGTTCCAGGCGTCGGTGGAGCTGCCAAAGGGCACCTTCTGGCTGATCGATCCGCTCAGTCCCAGATCGTGGAGAATCGTTGTCTGCTGCGCGAGCAGATCCGGTGTGGAGAGCAGCGTGGCGCTCGGTGTGCTCCAGCCGAGCAGGTCGATGTTGAATGCAAGCGCGGCGCTGCGCAGCACGTCGGGGTGCCGCGTCACAAAGGCGTTGGATCCGGCCAGCCAATCGCGCTCCGGGTCCTCCAGTCCCGCCTCCTCGCTACCGGCGAGGACAAACAGCAGGGTGCGGCGTGGCTTGAGTCCTGAGCGAGCGAAGGCCCGCGCGATCTCGAGTACGGCGGCGACCCCGCTGGTGTTGTCCGCGGCGCCCTTGAACCAACGGTCGTAGTGCGCGGAGACCAGCACATATTCATCGGGCCGTTCGCTGCCGCGGATGCGCGCAACGACATTATGTGAGAGGCCATCGGCTACCTCTGCACGGTTCTCGAGCGCAATCTGCACCGCACCGCTCGCCAGCTGCGCCTGGAGCGCCTCGCCGGAGCGCCGACTGATGGCCACTGTCGGCAGTTGGTCATGACCCCACAGGCTGTCTTGACGTAGTGCGTCCGGCTCTTGCTGCGCGCCGGGATGATCGTAGAAGACGATGGCGACGGCACCGTGGTGTGCCGCTTCGGTGATCTGTGCGGGTGGCCAGTCGCGCAAGTCGCGTCGTACGAGGACGACTTTGCCGTGGACGTCACCGAGGCGCGCGTAGTCCGGTTCGTAGCCTTCACCAGCATCGACGAGCGTTGCGCGCAGCACAGGTCCGCCGTCGCTGCCGTGCGCGAAGGGGACGGTGTCGCGTGTGCCCCACGTTGCGCCCGTGGCATGTAGGCTGATCGCGGCGATGGACTCGCCATTGGCCGTGAGGGTCACCACGCCGTAGCGGTACGCCCGTACGGCGAACTCCTCCAGTGTGACCTCTAGACCCACAGCGCGCAGGCTCCGCGCCAGTGCGCGGGCTGCGGCCGCTTCCTCCGTGCTGCCGGAGACAATGGTGCCAGCACCCAGCCCGGTCGGGGCCGTTACCGCCCGGTCGGATAGCCGCTCAAGGTCTGCTAGTGCGCGCGGCGCACTGAGCCGCGCAAGCAATCGTTCCTCGTCTCGGCTGAGGCTTGCCTGCGCGGCTGGCGTGGCAAGCGTGAGCGTGCAGGTCAGTAGCAGCAAGAGCCTGAGTGTCAGGAGCGATCGGGCAAGTGCCATGGACAGATCCTCGCAAGACAGGGCGTGGACGGACAGCGCTGGGGGCGTCCCCGGCGCGGCTATTCTATGCCTAAAGTCGGCGCCGTTTTGGCGCACGCCCCGGGGACGAATTGTCCTGCGCTGTCTCGAATCGAGTGCGTGGTGCGCGTGTCGCGCGCGGCATAAAGGCTTGTCGCCTTGGGACTAGGCTGGAATACCAGCATGCGCATTCCCGGGCTCTTGTGGCGGCGGGCTCTGTTGACTGCGGTCAAGGGATGGACGAGGGCGGTTGCAGCGGCGTAGTTATGAACGACGGCGGATCGAGGGAACGCTCGATCGCAGCTAGACCGTGGGCTTGCCTAGAACGACTTTGTAGGACACTGCCGCTGAGCTGGCGGCCTGCGCAGTGGAGTATCGCGGTAACGCCCGACGCCGTTGCGCGCAGCAGTGGTGATGGTAGGTGCGCGGATCACGGCGCAGGGGGTCGTGCGTCGGCATGCGTGCTGGACGCTACGCGTCTGATTTCGCGGCCGATCAGACCCAAGGTCGTCAGGTGCAGGGCCGCGATGAGGAGATTGCTGATCACGACCGGATTCATGAAACTGCCCACGGTGAATGGCGTGGTCAACTTATAAAGCACCTGCACGAGTAGCAATGGCGCGACGAACAGGGGCTCGCGCTGAAAGAACAATCCGATAGAGACGAGCAGTATTGCCCCGTAAAGGGACAGGAGGATGCCTCTGGCGGGGCTATTGGCACCGTACGCGGCGCCCACCCAAGACGCATCAACGAGCAGACTCAAACAGACGGGGATGAGCACCACCACGTTGGCCAGCAGCGAGACGAGAATCATCTGCTTCATGCGCGCAACTCCCTATTCTATACAGTAGCCCACTCTGCTGGCGATCGCCCGATTGCAATGCGCGGGAAGGGTATCGCCGGGCATTTTACGGTGTCTCTTCGGTGATGGGCAGTGCTGGGTTTCAATAAATTACTATCGCCTTTACATCCTTTCTAGCGGCGCGTATCTAAAAGTCGTTCGGACGTCACCCCTGTGGCGCACTTGATTATTCGAACCTGCAGACGCAAGACTTGCCATCTGGAACACGCGTGCTCTGGCATGCGACGTCTCGGTCTTTGCGCCTGCCTGCAGCGCCGGTCAACGTTGTGGGAATTGCGTCGGGCGGCTACCTGCCCAACCCTCCTGACGCGCAGGGCTGCGTGGCTGAACTCGATGTCGTTAGGCGTCTGCTCGAGGCGCAGTAGCACACCCGCAGGACGGCGACAGCGGGTGCACCGTTGTCAATGGCAGTGGCAGGATGGACGGCCGGGGTGATCTTGTCCGCGCCGCTGAGACCCAGTTGCCGAAGCCGTAGGCGGTCTATTGATAGCGATCCGGTAGGGAATCGAATAAGCGAGTATCGACTCAAGGCGTAGCCCCATTCTGCAGATATAGCCTGCCGACGCCATGGGCGATTTGGTCTGGCTTCGATGCCCCCAAATTGGTTAACACGACGACAGTGAGTTGGTCGTCCAGGTAGCGAGAAATTTGGGTCTCAAAGCCTTGCCAACTGCCTTCGTGCTCAATAACGCGATGACCGTCTTGGAAGCCGATAAACCAGCCGTAACCGTAATGACCAGCATTTTCTTTTCCATCCCGAAGAGGCGCGACAGTCCACATTTGCGTGAGACTTGCTTGTTTCAACAGCCTGTCGGTGTAGAGCGCGGCGTCCCACTTGGCGAGGTCCAGAATCGAGAAATACAAACTGCCGTCGGCGGTTGTGTTGAGCGAAGGGGAGACCCATTCCTGATTTTTCCATTCGCCCTTGACCAACCGGTATCCGGCGGATCGATTCGGGATAATGTCTGCCTCATTGATGATGCGGGCGGTAGACATCCCAAGCGGTCTGAAGATCCGCTCTTGCAGGAAGTCGCCATAAAATTGGCCGGTCACTTTGTGAATGAGAATCCCAAGGGTGAGATAGCCTAAGTTGCTGTAGCTCCAGTTCGTGCCCGGTGGGTACGCGAGCGGTAGTGCTTCAACCAGCTGCAGCAGTTCTGTCTCGGTGTAATTTTTCTGTTCATCAAAATCGGCGGGATAATCGGTGAAGCCGGCGGTATGACTGAGGAGTTCTCGTACCGTCACTTGACTCCAAGTGGCGGGCGCTTGGGGAAAATACCTCGTGATGGGATCGTCTAATCGGACCTTCTCCTCCTCGACCAGCAGCATGATCGCCGTAGCGGTAAACTGCTTGCCGACGGAGCCCGACTCAAAAATAGTGTCTGGTTTGGCGGGGACGTGCAATTCTAGGTTCGACAGTCCGTAGCCTTCAGTTCGGATGGGCCTGCCGTTCTTGGACACCAACAGCGTCAAGCCCGGGATGTGCTGGTTTTGCATTTCGGCACGCACAAAGGCGTTGACCGGATCGATCGCAGGTTCCGCGGCGAGCAGTGGGGTGGCGATCAATAGTCCGACCAGGAACCCGACGACATTTAAACGGTGCACTGCAGTTCTCCCATTTCTTTTGGAGCGCGATAGCGAGTGGTGTCCGCACGAATTCTCGCTCTCCCGTTTATACGCGCGTTTTTACACGTCGCGAAGTTTGCCGCGGATTCTCCAATTCCCAATTTCCAAGTTTTACGTAGCGCGTTGCGCTTGGGCATTTTCCCTCCATGTGGTGCAGGACTGCGCTGCGGGCAGAGGATGGACTGCGGTGGGATCCACGCGTTGACGCACGCGCCGTCTTGTCCGTTCACGGGTTCGCTGCAGCGCAATGCTTTAACCGAATGGCCCATTGAACGTTCTATAAGACCTGCGCGATGGCCGGGGGCGCCGTTGGCCGTCCGTCCTGGTCTCGAAGCCGTGCCGATGTAGCGTGTTCAAGCCCGAACGGCGCGCCAGCGCACCGTGAGGCTCGCGGCGGCCACCACGCCCAATAGGCGCGCAAGCACTGTCAGGATGGGTAGCCACTGCGTGCTAAAACCCAGTCCCGCACCGAGCGATGGTTGCGCGCCGAGTGCCGAGGGCGCCTCGAGGCTGACATTGGCGCAGGCGAATAGCAGTGCGGTCAGTGCCGCACCGCTGAGGTACGTCGAGGGCGCCACGCGATCGCGTTGCGCGTTGCGGAGGGTGTGGTGACAGACCATCCATGGCACCAGATAAAGCGTCAGCGTTTGCAGCCCGAGTCGCCAGGCACCGACCGTGTCGGCGGTGAGATGGGCTTTGAGTGCATCGCCACCGAGGTGCAGAAACAAGGCCAGCAAGGCGATCACGAACACCGTGGCTGCGAGCGGTGGGCACAGTACGTAGACCAGCAATGGATGCCGCTGGCGGAATGGGTGCGGCGTGGTAGCGCGTGGGTCCATGACGAGTTCCTTGCGCGCAACGGGTTTACCGCTGCCGCATTAAGGGGCGTTGACGAACGGGAGAAGCACTTGGGCGAAGGTCTCGGGCTGCTCCCAGAAGGGATTGTGGCCGAGGCCGGTGAAGGTATGGACCTGCGCGTTGGGCAGTGCGTGGATCAGTGCACAGCGTTGACGGGGTCCAAAGATGGGATCTTTTTCACCCCACAGCAGCAGCGTCGGCGCAACGATCTTCGGCAAGGTGGCCTGCAAATCGCTTTCTGACAAGCCTTGCTCGAGCACGGCGAGCCACACCTGGACCGGCATGTGCGCGGAATCGACGCGTTGGCGGCGAATGAATTCCGCCGGCACCGGCGTGGGCGATGCCCACCATTCTTGCATCCAGGGGGAGTCGGGATCGATCGGGTCTTTGAGTTTGATGATTTCGCTACGAAAATCCATGGTCTGTACGCCATCGTCTGGGCAGGCGGCATGGATCCCCCCGGTGGAGGAGACGAGTACCAATTTGTCGGTGCGCTCTGGCCAGAACTCCGCAAAGCTTTGTGCGATCAGACTGCCGAGCGAGTGACCGACCACGGTGGCGCGGGCGATGTGCATGCGGTCGAGCAGCAATTTCACGTCATAGGCAAAGTCGAGGCGGGTATAGCAACACTCGGGTTTACTGGAGGCGCCGTGACCGCGGATGTCGATCAGGATCAGATGCCAGCTAGGATCAAGCGACGATACCAGGGGCGCCCAATCGCGCGCGCTGTCGGTATAGCCGTGAATGAGTACGACGGGTCGCCCGTGCTTCGGTCCCATCTCAATCACGCCCATCGCAATGCCGTTTGCTAAGGCGACGACGTGCTTCTGGCGATCAAACTGATCGATGTTGAGGGCAGTCGGCGCGGCACTCGCTGTCAGCGAGAGCGCCAGCCACGCGCCAGCCCACACCGATCGGCGTCCGGGTCTATTGGTCATGCATCTACTCCTGCACAGCGCCCCAGTATAGCGACCCGCGCGCCCGACCTCGCGGTCCCACCGGCGTCGCCGGTAGTCGCCGCAGTGGCGGGTCTGCACCCGAACGGCGCCCGGTCCCACGCACATCCACTGGCGTTGACGCCCCGGCGCGTTAGAATCCCACGCGACCGATCCGGTCCTGAGGTGCCGCTGTGCAGTCCAATCCCCGCTCCCCGACTTCCTTGCCGCCGATCGCGGCGCTCGGTCTTGTGATGGCCGGCCTCGGTCTGTTGGGCATGACGGCGGGGGACCTACCCGGGATTGCCGAACAAGTGGCCGCGCCGCGTTGGCTGATGGGGGCGCTCGGTGGCCTGTTGGTGGGCAGTGGCTTGCACGCGGGCCGTGTGGCCCCGGATGCCACGGCGAAGCGGCCGTCGCACTGGGTGGTGCTGGTGGGCTTTTCGGTGGTGGGCATTGTGCTGGCGCGCTTGTCAGATCTGACGCGCAGCGAGTTGGGTCAGGGTCTTGCGCTGCCGCTCGGTGCGGCGGTCAATGCGGCCGCCCGCGTTTTGTTTGGGATTGGTATCGGCATCGTGCTCGGTTGGGTCGCTTACGAAGGCTCGGGCGGCCGTAAACGTCCCTAAGCTTAGCGACCGAAGCGGTCGCGGACGCGGCCCAGCGCCACCCCGAGCGCAACGCCCACCGGCCAGAACCGGTGCAACGGGATGCGGGGGATGGCCGTCACCGGCCACGGTAGGGCGTCGCGCCCCGCGCCGCTGACCGACTCGGCCAAGGCCGCACCGAGCCGGGTGGCCAGCGCCACCCCTCGCCCGCTATAGCCCAGTGCCACCCAAATGCCCGGTGCGGGAGCATGCACGCGCGGATAGAAGTCCGGCGTCAGCGCAAATTGCCCGTTCCACGCCTGCGGCCAAGCGATGCCGCGTAGCTCTGGCCACCAGCGCGCGGCGTAGTCGGTCAGATGGCGCACGTCGGCGTGCGTGCGCAGCGGCCGCTGTACACCCCGGCCACCGATGAGCAGGCGACCGCTGGCATCGACGCGGTAGTAGGTCGGGACGTGACCGGACTCATAGACGACGGCGCCACCGGGCAACAAGCGTGCGCGCAAGGCCGGCGGCAGCGGCGCACTCGCTGCGATGGAACTGTAGACGGGGATGATGCTGCGGCGCAGTCCCGGCCAGAGTGCGTCGCTATAGCCGTCGGTGGCCAGCACCACCTGCGGGGCGCGCGCGGCGCCTGCGGCGGTACGGACGCGCCACTCGGCACCGACTGGGGTGATGGAGAGCGCGCGACTGTTGCCGGCGAGCGTGGCGCCGGCGGCGCACGCGGCTCGCGCCAGCTCGCGGGCGTAGGCGAGCGGGTTGACGCTGCCGCCGCGGCGATCGAAGGTGGCGCCGACATAGCGATCGGTGCCGGTTTGGTGGGCGGCGCCGCGCGCATCGAGGCGCTCGAGTGCGACGCCACGGCGCGCCCATTGCGCGACCTGTGCATCGAGACTCGGCAAGCTGGCGTGCCGGTAGGCGGCGCGCAAGGTGCCGCTTTGGCGGGCTTCGCAGTCCAGTTGTAAACGGTGTACTAGGTCAAAGAGGAACTGCGGGCCCGCACCGGCCAGTGCCACAATCCGCGCACCCCGCTCGGCGCCGTAGTGCGCTTCGATCTCGTCCGGTTCGTGCTTGAGTCCCGGATTGACCTGTCCGCCGTTACGACCGGCCGCGCCAAAACCCGGTTGCTCGGCTTCGAGCAACAGAACCTTGCAGCCGCGTTCGGCGGCGTGTAAGGCAGTCGACAGTCCCGTGTAGCCACCACCGACCACGATCAGATCGTGGCGCTGCTCGCCCTGTAAGGGTGGTGTGGCGACTGCTGCGGGCGCGGTGGCCGCATACACCGTAGCGCAGGGACCCGAGCCGTTCATACGGCCCGCATTGCCGCCGCCCGTGTGCGCAGCGCCACGCTCAACAGCACGAGCGCCACCACCGCGCAGCCGAGCAGCGCACCGAGCGTGGTGCGGTAAGTGCCGACCATATCGTAGAGTCGACCGGCGATGACGGGCGCGCACAACAAGGTGCCCAGTTCGACGAAGTACCAGGTGGTGTACTGAAAGCCGACGCCCACATGGGGAAAGCGATTGCGCACGAAGGTGACGAAGAACACGTCCGAGCCGCCGATCATGAGCCCAAAGCAGACCCCATAGACGCCCAGAGCGAGCAAGGACGGCGTGTGCAGCACGGTAAAGAGCGCGGCGGTGCCGGTGATCAGCAGCAGATGCATCAGCAGGCCCACCCGGCCCAAGCTCCAACGGTCCAGCAGCCAGCCGGAGGTCGCACTACCGAGTGCGGCAAAGCCGGTGGTCAAACTGAGCACCCACGAGGACGCCGTGCTCGAATAACCGGCCGCTTCCACAATGGCCCCTTGGTGGGCGAGCACGCCGCCATAGGTCATATAGAAGAAGAGGGTGCCGAGCGCGATCAACCAGAAGGTGGGCGCGCCCAATAAATCCGGCAGTGTCCCGGTCGCCGCCAAGTCCGGTGGGGCATGGGTCGGCGCGACGGGGGCCGGTGTGCCGGGCGCCTGCGCCAGCGGATCGCCGTCGAGTCCCAGTCCCAAGGCGGCCGGCGAGGCGATGCGCTGCACCCACAGAATCGGCAGCAAGGCCAAGGTCAGCAACGCAATACCGAGCGCGACGCACGCGGTGCGCCAACCGGCGTGGGCGATGATCACGGCGGTCACCGGCGCGAGCACCATGCCGCCGATGTGCCAACCGGCCCAGGCAATGCCGAGCGCGAGGCCAAAATGACGGGAGAACCAGCGCGCACAGGTGACCGGAATGGTCGCGGCAAAGAGAATCTTGCCAAAGCCCATGGCCCCGCGCAGCAGGTACATCTGCGGCAGTCCGGAGACCGTGGCCAGCAAGATCACGCACAGCGCTTCGATACCAATGCCAAAGGCCAACATACGCGTGACGCCGAAGTGTCGGATCGCGTAGCCGCCCACTAGGAGCAGTGGGAATGACAGCCAGAAAGCCGAGACGATGCCACCGGTACTGGCCCGGCTCCAGCCAAACTCGGCGGTTAGCGGGGTCACGAACAGGACAAAGCAGTACAGCCCACCCCCGTAGACGAAAAAACCCGCCAAAAACAGCGCGATGAGGACTTTCCAGCCGTGGTACAGGCCGGCCTTGCGGACAGGGGGGGTGGATGCATGCATGGGTTCAGTATCCATCCCTTTATGGCGCCGCGCTATGGCCGAGAAGGCGGGCGGTGGGCCGTTATGGCATGATCGGGCACGTTCAATCCATAGTCCCCGGGGGGCCCTCATGAGACTGGGTCGTTTTTGTGCCGCGTTGGCCGCCTGCCTGCCGGCAGTCGTACTCGCCACGACCACGCCGCCACCGTTGGCGCCTGAGCACATCGGCGTTGAAAAACTGCCGGCGCGCTCCGCCCATTGGGCCTACCTGTTGGACGTGTCGTGGAACAACTACATCGACGAGCGCGTTTACGTCTATGACGGCGATGCGGGCCGTCTGCTGGGCATGATGGATCTCGGGTACTACGGCAACTTTGCGGAGTCACCGGATGGCAAGACCTCGGCACTGGCAGCCACCTACTGGTCGCGCGGCAGCCATGGCACGCGCACCGAAGTGCTCGAATGGATCGACAACCAAACCTTGAAGCCGCGCGGCGAACTGGTGCTGCCGGCCAAGCGCGCGCAGGTCGGCGCGATCACGCCGTTCAATCTCGCCTATAGCGCCGATGGGCGTTTCTTGTATTCGACCAACCTGACCCCGACCGCTTCGGTCTCGGTGGTGGACGTGGCCAAGAACGCGGCGGTGGCCGAGATTGATACCGATGGCTGTGTGCAGGCGATCCCGTCGGCCTTGCACCGGTTTTCGGCGATTTGTGAAAACGGCCGCTTGTTGACCGTCACGCTCGATGAGACCGGTCAGGAAGCTGCACGCGCCCTATCGGAACCCTTCTTCGACGTGGATGCGGATCCGGTCTTTGTGCAGGCGGTGCCGACCCCGACGGGCTTGACCTTCATCTCCTTTCTCGGCGACGTGCATGCGGTGGATCTGAGCGGCGCGGCGCCGCGCTTTGACGCCGTGTGGTCCGTCACCAGCGGCAAGGACCGGGGCCGTTGGCGCCCGGGCAGCCAGCAGATGTTGGCCTTCAATGCGCCCCTGCACCGGCTGTACGTGCTGATGCACCGCGGCGGCCCCGGTTCGCATAAGGACGCGGCGTCCGAAATCTGGGTCTTCGACGTCGCCTCGCATCAGCGGGTGGCGCGTTGGCCGCTGCATGTCGCCGCGCACGGCGGCGCGATTGCCGTACTCGCTACCCGCGATGCGCAGCCGCTGCTCTACGTCGCCACTGAGAAGTCGGCCTTGCTCGTGCTCGATGCACGTTCAGGTCGGGTACTCCATACCGAAGCAAAATTGGGGCAGTCGCTGTGGTACATGCAGAATCCATAACCATCTCGATGCAGGCGCGCTTGGACCGCCTGATGGAACTGGCCGCGCGCTCCGTGGCCCGGCGCACCTCGCGCCGCGGCTTTCTGGGGTCGTTTGCGATGGCGCTGACGGGTGTGGCGGCGTTGCCGCTGTTGCCGGTGCGTCGCGGTGCGGTGGCGGAGGCGGCCGAAGCCCCCAAGCCGGCCGCTGCGGCGGCGGGCGGTGCCACGGCCAAGGCACCGCCGAAAATCGTCACCGATCCGAACGCGTGTGAGTACTGGAAGTACTGCGCGATCGATGGCTTTCTCTGCGCGTGCTGTGGCGGTACCTCCTCGACCTGTCCGCCGGGCACCGAGCCGTCCCCGATCACGTGGATCGGTACCTGCCAGAACCCGAACGATGGCCGCGACTATCTGGTCTCGTACAATGACTGCTGCGGCAAGACCACCTGCGGCGCGTGTACGTGCGTGCGCAACGAGGGCGAGAAGCCGATGTATCGGATGTCACTGAACAATGACGTCAACTGGTGCATGACCAACGACAACCCGAACTACCACTGCTCGGTGTCGGTGATCCTCGGGGTGGCGCAGCAGTGAGGTGGGTAGCGGCGCTGGTGGCGGCCTTTGTCGCTGCCGTGAGTGGCGCCGATGCACCGCAGTTTGCCGGCGGCGCGGAGACCTTTCAGGCCAACTGCGCCGTCTGCCATCGTGCCACCGGCGCGGGCAATCCGGGCCTGGCCCCGCCGGTGATTCTGGATGCGCCGCATTTTGCCGAGACCGCCGAAGGCCGTCGGCAGTTGGCGATGACGGTGCTGTACGGCATGTACGGCGAGATCACCGTTGGGGAACGGCGCTACAACTTCAAGATGCCCGAGTTCAGTCGTTTCGAGGACGCGCAACTGGCGGACGTCCTTAACTACGTGGTCTTTGATCTCGGTCATGCCGAGGCGCGCGTTGCGCCGCTGGAGGCCGCTGACTTTGCACGCGAGCGCGTGCACGTCGTGGATGGGGCGGCCGTGCGTGCGCACCGCACCACCGTGATGGCGGCGAAACCCTGATGCGCGCTGCCGCGCTGGTCGTGGCAGCGCTCGCGTCGGTGGGGACCGCAGCGGCGCTGGAGCGCGTGCCCGGCGACGACGTCACGCAGAACTACACGCTCTTTTGTGCGGGTTGCCATGGTCAAGCCGGAGCTGGTTTGCCGCACAAGGTGCCGCGCTTGGCCGGTCGCGTCGGGCTGTACCTGGGCGTCGAGGGGGGCCGCGACTTTATGCTGCGCGTGCCCGGCGTTGCCAATTCGCAATTAGATGATGCGCGGCTCGCGGCAGTCATGAACCGGGTGGTGGCGCGCTTTGCGCCCGAGCGGGCGGCGACTTTCCAGCCATTTACGGCGCTGGAAGTGGGCGAGGCTCGGCATCGACCGTTGGTGGGGGTCGAGGTGGCGCGTACGCGGCTGCTGCAGGCCGCCGGTGTGGAGGCGGCGGCGATCGCCGCCGAATACTGAGGGTTTGCTGCGTGCCTAGCGCACGCGCCATTAAGCGCTGAGTAGCCGGATGAAGCGCTCGATTTCCGCCTCGGTGTTGTAGGCGTGCACGGAGGCGCGCACGGCGGCCGCGTGCCGCGCCCATTGCGGCGCATGCGGTGCGGCCTGTGGGCCCGTGACCGAGGTGTTCGCGCCGAGTGCGCGCAAGCGCAGCATCGTTTGCTGCGCGGCTTCGCCATCCTTGACGAAGGTCACGATGCCGCCACGCTGTTGCCCGTGATCGAGCACCGAGACGCCGGGCACCGTGGCGAGCGCGTCCCGCAAGCGCTCAGCCAGTGCGGCGATGCGGGACGTGACTGCCGTCACGCCACAGTCGAGCAGATAACGCACGGCGGCGCGTGCGCCGAGGCGGCCGGCCACATAACTCTCCCAACACTCAAAGCGCCGTGCCCCGTCGAGGAACTGGTAGCCATCGGCCGTGACACGACCCGAGTGCAGATCGATGAACGGTGGCTCGAGGGTGGCCAACAACGCGCGCTCGACATATAAAAAGCCTGTACCGCGCGGCCCGCGTAGAAATTTACGGCCACTGCCGGTATAGATATGGCAACCGATGGCGCGTACATCGATGGACAGTTGCCCTACCGATTGGCAGCCATCGAGCACGTAGTACAGGCCATGGCGGCGCGCGATGACGCCCACCGCCGCGGCGGGATTGATCAAGCCGTCATGTGTGGGCGAGTGCGTGAGCATCACCGCACGGGTGCGCGTACCGATGGCACGCTCGAGCGACTCGAGAGCGATCGTGCCGTCACCGGCCGAGGGCACGGTGGTCAACACCAGGCCGCGTTGGCGCGCCAGTTGTAACAGCGCCAGATGGTTCGAGGCATAGTCCGAGGCGTGCACCAGCACCTCATCACCAGCCTTGAGCGGTAGTGCATGCACCGCCAGATGCCAAGCGCGCGTGGCGTTTTCGATCCACGCGATCTCGTCCCGGGCACAGCCGAGCAATTGCGCAAAGGCAGCGTAAAAGTCCGCCAGCGCCGGTGCGGCGGCCGCTTCGGCCTCGTAACTGCCGATGCGCCGTTCCAGATCTAGGTGCGCGAGGATCGCATCGGCGACCGGGTTGGGCATGAGGCCCGCGCCGGCATTGTTGAAATGGATCAGCGACTCGCAGGCCGGTGTGTCGCGGCGCAAGCGGGCAAGGTCGAGGGTCATGGGTCGATGCTTCCGTAGGCCAGGGTTCAGGTGCGCAAATAACTCGCGCCGTTGACATCGAGGATCGCGCCGGTCATCGCGGCGGGTGCATCCAGCGCACACCACACCGCTGCTTGCGCCAGTTCCTCCGGTTGCGTGATCCGGCCGAGCGGATGCTGCGCGAGGATTTCCGCGCCGTTCGGTCCGTTGACGTGGCCGACGGCCATGTCGGTGGCAACCCAACCGGGGGCGAGACTGTAGGCATAGATCGCGAGGGGCGCGAGCGCCTTGGCAAGCGACTGGCTGAGCGCATTGAGGCCCGCTTTGGAGGCGCCATAGGCGGGCGCTTCGGGCTCGCCGCGAAAGGCGCCACGCGAGGAGATCTGCACCAGGCGACCACGACCGAAGGCGCTGTCGCGCGGTGCCCGCTGGGCCATGGCGCTGGCCGCATGGCGCGCCAGTTGTGCCGGGCCGATCAGATTGGCGCCGAGAGTCCGTTGCCAGGCGTCCGTCCACGCGGTCGCCTCCGTGGTGAGCGGTGGGTGGTCTTGAAAGAGACCGGCATTGTTGATCAGCACATCGATGCACGGATGCGCAGCGCTGACCGAGGCCCACAACTGATCCACCGCCACGGGGTCTTCCAGTGCCGCTTGATGCAGGGTGTGGCCGTGGCCGGGCAAGCGCTCGCGCACCGCGGCGGCGAGGGCGGCGTTGTGGTGATAGTGCAGGGCGATGACCACGCCGCGCGCCGCCAGTTGTAGTGCGATGACGGCGCCGATGCCGCGCGAGGCGCCGGTTACCAAGGCAGTCAGTGGAGGGTGTGGCATGCAAGGCGCTCTGGTGGAAAGGCCAGAGCCTAGCACTGTGGTCGCGTGCTAGGCTCGCTGTCCCTAGATTGGGCTGCCGGATGCGCGCATGACGACGGGTTCGACCGCGGCGCGTGGGCTACTGCCACGACAAACGCTGGTGCTGCTGCTGCTGTTCGGCGGCTATGCCGCCTGCTATTTCGGGCGCGCGAATTTCTCGGTCTCGATGCCGTTGTTGGTCGACGAACTGGCGCGGCATGGCGTGGCGCCGGAGCGGGCGGTGGTGCAACTCGGCACGGTCTACTCGATGGGCGTGCTGGCCTATGCGCTCGGCAAGCTGTGCTTGGGGGGGCTGGGTGATTGGTGGGGCGGACGGCGCTCGTTTCTGATTGCGCTGGGCGGTTCGGCGCTGTTTACGTTTTTGTTTTCGGCCGGCGCCGGCCTGCCGCTGTTTACGCTTGCCTGGGTGGGCAATCGCTTGACGCAGTCGATCGGCTGGGCGGGCTTGCTCAAAGTGACCGGGCGCTGGTTCGACTTTCGTGGGCATGGCACGGTGGTCGCGCTGCTCTCGGTCAGTTACCTCGTCGGCGATGCCTTGGCGCGGGAGTCGATGGGGTTGCTGTTGGCGCACGGCGCGAGTTGGATGGACTTGTCGCGCTTTGCCGCGGCAGTGCTGGGCGGATTTTTTTTACTGAACCTGGTGTTTTTGCGTGAGTCGCGCGTGGACTGTGGCTACGCGGCCCCGCAGGTCAATCCGATCAATCTCTATGGGCACCACGTAACCGATGCGCCGCCGCTGACGGTGCGGGGCTTGTTGCTGCCCTTGCTGGCCAGTCGCTCGTTTCGGCTGGTGTGTGTCTTGTCCTTCGGCTGTACGGTGGTGCGCGAGGCCTTTGGGGTTTGGCTGCCGGTCTTTCTTAAAGAGGCGGCCGGTTATGACGCGGCCCATGCGGCGCGTTTTTCGGGCGTGTTCCCGGCGGTGGGGGCGGTGTCGGTATTGATGGCGGGTTGGGCGGGCGATCGCCTCGGCGTGAATGGGCGACCAACCTTGTTGTTCGTGGGCCTATGGGCTACGGCCGTGGCCTTGGGTGCGCTCTTTATTTTTGCGCCGGCGGTCGTTGGGCGCGCCACGACGGTGGCGTTGATTGGGCTGGTGGCGTTTTGTTTGCTGGGACCGTACTCCTATCTGGGCGGCGCTTTTGCGCTGGACTTTGGCGGCGGTCGGGGCGGCGCGATCGCCTCGGGTTTGATCGATGGGGTGGGTTACCTCGGTGGGGCACTGGCGGGCATCGGGGTGGCGCAGTTGTCGGTCGCATACGGCTGGCGCGGGGTGTTTGCGGGTTTGAGTCTGGTGGCCGTGCTGTCGGCGCTGGCCGCAGGTTGGCTTTACACTGCACAGCGACAGGCCCATCGCCGGGCGCGTGAGGAGTTGTATGTCGAGTGAACCGAGCCCGTGGGTGGAAGCACACCCCGACCATGTACGGATCGATTGGGGTCAGGGGGTCGCAGGCGCATTTGCGGCGCTCTGGCTTGCCGACAATCGTGCCGAAGATCGGCACGCCAATGGACAACGGTTGATTGATGTCCTGGATCTGCCGGAGTCCGTGCGTATCCAGACCGCCACCGTGGTGGACGGCATGCTGCACGTGACCTTCGCAGGGACGGTAGCCCCCTTGGTACGGCCGCTCGCATGGTTGCGTGCGACCTTGGGGCCGCTCACGGCCGCGCGGCCGGAACTGGATCGCGCGGCGTGGCTGGACGGCGCGCGGCGCGTGGCGGCGCGAGATTTTGCCTGGCGTACGTACGCGGCCGTGCGTGCGGATGCGGCGCTGCGCGGCGTGTGGTTGCGGCGCTTGGCGCGCGATGGCATCGCCTTTCTGTCGGAGGTGCCGTGTGTGGAGGGCATGATCGTCGAGGTCGGCAGCCTGCTGGGCGCCGTGGCACACACCAATTATGGGGTGTTGTTTGATGTGCGCGCAGAGCCGGTGCCGGAGAACTTGGCGTATACCGATTGGGGCCTTGGGCTGCATACCGACAATCCGTATCGCGATCCGGTACCGGGCTTTCAGGCGCTGCATGTCTTGGTCGCGTCCCCAGAGGGCGGTGACAGTCTATTTGCGGATGGCCTCGCGTTGGCCGCGCACTTGCGCACCATCGATGCGGCGTCCTTTGCGTGTTTGACGCGCACCCCGGTGCCCTTTCATTACCGTTCGGCCGCGGCGGATCTGTGCTCAGAGAAGCCGCTCATCGCACTCGACGTCGCCGGGGACGTACGCGCGGTGCATTACAACAACCGTTCGATCGCGCCACTGCGCTTGCAAGGTGAGGCGGCACAAGACTTCTATCGCGCCTATCGGGCCTTTGCGCGGTTGTTGCGCGAACCGCGCTTCCAATTGCGGCTGCGCCTGCAGGCGGGCGAGTTGGTGGTGTTTGATAACCGACGCATCTTGCACGGACGCACCGCCTTCGTCAGTCAACACCATCCCCGTCATCTACAGGGCTGCTACCTGACCCGCGACAGTGTGCTCAGCAATGCGGCTCTTTTACCCTGAGGTTTTTGATGCACCCCGTACCGCCGATTGTGCAGCAGATCGAAGCGCTGTATGCGTCCCGCGCGCTCGGCAATTATTTTGGTGAAGCGATCACGCAACTCGAGCACGGACTGCAGGCCGCTTATTTTGCGCAAGCGGGCGGTGCGTCGGAGGCGGTAGTGATTGCCGCCTTGCTGCATGACGTGGGGCATCTGGTCGTGGACGTGCCCGCGGACTTGGCGGACTGGACGCACGACGCGCAGCATGAGCAGACCGGTGCCGATTGGTTGGCGCACTATTTTGGTCCGCAGGTCACAGAGCCGGTGCGCTTGCATGTGGCAGCCAAGCGGTACTTGTGTGCGACCGATGCAGGTTACTACGCACGCTTGTCGGCAGCCTCCGTGCATACCCTGCAACTGCAGGGGGGGGCGATGACACCGGCCGAGGTGGCTGCATTTGAGGCCAATCCCTTCCACCAAGCCGCCGTGCTGCTGCGCTTGTGTGACGAGCAGGGCAAAGTGCTGGGCTTTGCGGCGCCGGCGCTGTCGACCTATCGGGCGCGCATCGCGGCGCTGTTGCGCTGATCAACCCTCGGCAGTGGCGCCGCGTCGGCCGGTGCCGCGGCGCAGCGTCGCGCCGGCGGCAGCACCCGAGGCGCGGTCCATATGGCCGGCCAGTTGGGCGCGGGCCCCGACCGTGAGGGGCCCTAGAGCGGCTTCGATGCTGGTGGCGGTCGGTTTTGCGCCCGGCACGTACGCATCCATTGCACGGCGCATCGCGGCGAGATGTTCGGGCGAGGTGCCGCAGCAACCGCCGACGACGCGGGCGCCGGCATCAAGCGCCATTTGCACGTAGAGACCCATCAATTCCGGGGTGCCGTTATAACGGATGGCGCCGTCCACATACTGCGGGATGCCGCAGTTGGCTTTGGCGACCAGCACGGTGCCCGGATCGGCGGCCGTTGCGAGATTCAGGATCGAGGCGATCAGTTCCGACGGACCCACCCCGCAATTACTGCCGCAACCGGCCAACTGGTGCGTGCGCGCGACGTCGGCAAGTTCGGCCGGCGTGAGCGACATCATGGTGCGGCCATTGGTGTCGAAAGACAGCGTACTGACGACCGGCAGTCCGGTGCTGGCCGCCGCTGCAATCGCCGCTTCGACCTCTTCGCGCGAGGACATGGTCTCGATCCACAACACATCGACGCCACCGGCCTGCAGGGCGAGCGCTTGTTCCGTGAAGGCCGCCTTTGCATCGGCAATGGAGAGGGGCCCCAGGGGTTCGAGGATCTCCCCGGTTGGGCCCATGCTGCCGCCGACGAGGACGGTGCGGGGGGACTGATCGGCGACTGCACGGGCCAGGTGCGTGGCCGCGACATTCAGTTCGTGCACGCGCGCTTCGGCGCCATGCAGTTTGAGGCGATAGCGGGTACCGCCGAAGGTGTTGGTCAGAATAATGTCGGCGCCGGCATCGACAAAACGTTGGTGCAGCAGGCGGATGCGATCGGGGTGTGCCAGATTCCAGAGTTCTGGCGCATCGCCGGACAGGAGGCCCATCTCGAACAGGTTGCTGCCGGTGGCGCCATCCGCCAGCAGGTAGGTGTTGCGTTGCAACAGGTCGGCGAAGGCATTGCGCATCAGGCGTCTCCGTGCGGGCGAACGGCCGGATGGGCCGAAGCGTTTAGTTTAACGTATCGCGTTGCGACGCAGGCGTCGGTCACCGTAGTGGGTGCGTGTGCAACCGGTCAAATGCGGTGAGGAGCCGACGGACTTCTCTAAAACACCCCTCGATGGGCGGCAAATTACCCGCTTAGATGTGCGCGGCCTGCGCTCGTGCTGCGTTTGCAAGACAAGGGATCAACCCTTTCTTTTGCGGTGGGCAGCCAGTGATTGCTCGGGTTGCGCGGCTTTTATTTGCTCGGCGTGGGGCTTTGTGTGCTCCGGATGAACGAGGCCACATCGCTATGGAATTGTTTCAAGATCGCTTCGTTCACATAGATCATGTGCCCGGCCTCGTAATAGCGATAGCTGATGTTCGCTTGCAGGGCGTTGGGAATGGGCAAGTGATGCATCTCAAAGATGCCTTGGTAATACGGCGTCGCCAAATCGTAATAGCCACCGGCCAACAAGATCTTCAGACCCGGATTGGATTTCATCGCAAAGGCAAGATCCGGCATCACGTTGGTACCACCCCACTGCTCGGATGCGGGCGCGCCATTGGGCTGGTGGTGACGTAGATCCCAAGAGAAGCCGTCGGCGTAAATATTAACCTTGTAGGTTTCGTTCTCGCCGTACTGGAGGTCTTTGCGCAGGTATTGATTGATCGCCGTGGTGTAGGCGCTACTGATGGCATTGCTTTGCGGATCGTATTCGGCCGTTTCACTGAGCGGATTCAGATCCGGGCCTTTGTAGCGAGAATCCAAGCGTCCCAACGTGGTCTCTTCGTCCAACGCCAGGGTTTTGGTAAAGGCGCCGCCGGAGACCCGTAAATCGGATTTCAACAGATAGGCCACCGGCAAGCCGGTGTACTCGTGCAGTTGCTGCGCCACCGCCTGCTTTTTGGCGGGCGACAATTCGCTGCCTTGCAGCAGGGCACTGGCATAGTCGCCGAGAGCGAACTGGGCGACTTCGGTTAAGAACGGCTCCAGAGCGGCGGGCTGCTGCGGCAGCTTGTGGTGGTAATAGGCGGTCGCCGCATACGTCGGCAAGGCGATCGCGTAGGCCTGATCCACGCCGGGGTTCGTTTTCGGGCCATCCACGCTGTTATCAAAGCTGAGAATAGCCGACAGCAGGATGATGCCGTTCAGATCGATCGTGCCGAGGTTCGCCGCGATCACGGCACTGCGCGGGGTGCCATAGCTTTCACCGAACAGATACTTGGGCGAGTTCCAGCGATTGTATTTGGTCAGAAAACGGCTGATGAAGTGCTTGAAGGCCTGTGCGTCGCCGTCCATGCCCCAGAACGCCTTCTCTTTTTCTTTACCGAAAATGCGGCTGAAGCCAGCGCCGGGGGCATCGATGAACACCACGTCGCTGACGTCGAGGAGGCTGTAATCGTTATTGATCAGTCGATAGGGCGCCGCGCTGTCGTGTTGGGTGTCGGTGGTGACCACCCGCTTTGGGCCGAAGGAGCCCATATGCAGCCACATGGTCGAGCTGCCGGGGCCGCCGTTGTAGAAGAAGGTGACCGGGCGCTGCTCGCTGGCGGCGCTCTTTTTGAAGTAGGCGGTATAGAACATCCGCGCGGTGGCCGGTTGCTCGTCGGTTTTGCTGGGCAGGTCGAGCCCTGCGGTGGGCAGCACGGCGCCGTCGAGGGTGAGCATGGCGTTCAGGGCGTCGGTCGAGCCGACGGTGAGGGTGCCGGCTACGGCGTCATATTGGATGACTTGGCCGTTGACCGTGACCGCACCACTCGTGCGCGCATCCGGTGCCGCGGGCACGAAGGCGCCCGCCGTCTTGTGCGTCTCGGGCGCTTCGGTCTTGTCATCGGCGATCGCTGGCATGGGCTGCGCACTGAACGCCGCCAGCAGCAGGGTCAGAGGCCAATGGAGTGCGGGTTGGTTCATGAGGGAGGCTTCCTACTAGGGCGCAAACGGGGGCAGACGGCACCGCAATCATTGTAGGGGGTGCTTGCGGCAATGGGGCAGTTGTTAGCGTTTTTTGCACGCGCACGGACGGTTACGCGCGGCCGAGTGCGCGCAGGTCGCGCGCGTGGGTTGCGCCTGGTACGTCCATGCGCCCCTCCTCGGCACGAACGCAGCCTGCACTGGGGGATGTCGACTGGCACCAAACCAATGCAGGTGGTGGGTGTTTGTCGGCAAGCGCGTACGGCTCGGTACGGCGATGACACACGCCCGTGGTGCTATCAGGCGTGCTATCGGAGTGCTTGCGGCTGCCTGTGGCAGCGACCGGAATGGGTCGATGGCTTGTCCGGCCCCTGACGTACGCCGCGGTGCACTCGCTGCACAGGCGGGTGGGATCGGCCCTGCGTTGGCATCGGGTCGCGCTCGGATTCGGCGCCGCCGCCGTCGACCGCCCGCACCCTCGCCGCTCTAGATTTGCCGCAAGGATTGCAGCGCTTCTGTGCACAACTGCAAATGGCGTTCGGTCAGGCCGGCCCCACGGGCTGCATCGGTCACGCTTTCCAACATCAGTAGCGCCAGTTCGACCTGACTGCGCATACGCGTGTTCTCGTTTTTGAAAAATCGCACGAGTTGATCGCGCGGATCGTCGACAAGGCCCGCATCTAGCGCGGTGGGATCGACATGTTCGCGGAACAGTTGGTCAACCACCGCTTGGTGTTGCACCAAGTAGAGGGGATTGATTTCCGCGGCGCGGGTGCCGGCCGCAGCGCCCGCCGCGGCGAGTGCCTCGTCCGTCAGTCGACGAAATCCCATCGTCCAGTCGGAATATTCGCGCCGTGCAATCTGCCGTCGATGGAGCAGTTGCACATCGGTGTTGCGCGAATCCACTTTGATGCGCCGCAGCAGTCGCTCCACGTCCTCTTCTTCGCCCTCCAGAGCCTGCAGGAAGGTCCCGTTTGCGTAAAAAAGCATACCGGTGACGGCATTGCCTGGATTATTGACGAGGCATTGGCGCAACAACGCCAGCAGGTCCTCTGCGGAGAGCGGGCTAGTGGCGCGGCTGACATAAGAGATGTGAATCATCGGGACATCACCACACGAAGAACCCAAACAGGATAGCCCAGTTTTCTGGCGAATCCCACGGGATGCGGTGGGGATTTTTGGAGGCTGTATCGGCGGCCTGGCGGCCGGGGTGTTGGACGTCGGGCGACCGCAGTGCCCGCTATGCAAGCGCGGCGGACCTGATTTGCGCTGCCTGATCCTGGCGGCTGTAACGTCGCAGTGTGGAACCGACGGTTGCATCGCTTTGCGCGCTGTCAGGCGGATTTTGCGCGCGGTCTACACCCCTCAAAAATCATGAGGATCGCGTTCGGTGCGCGCTGGTGCGACCACGGTAATCCGGTGTTATTGCCACGGCATAGCGGGCCGGGGTCTCGGCGCTCTAGGCTTGCAGCCATTAACGAACAGTACATCGCGCAGTGAACGCGCACTCTGTCAGGACCGGTGGCCACACGGGTTGATCAATCGGTGATCGCTCGGTCACCGAACCCCTGCGGTGTAGTCTCGATTCGTCTGGGCGAACGATTGCATGTGCGATGCGGGGTGGGTTTGTTTACCAGCGGCCTGCTGTCTGCGGTGCCGTCCTACGCGGAACGTGCGCCGCCGGTTCTGGCGGCCAATAGGGATTCCGGTAGGGTGCGCACGTCTGCTGGAGTGCATATCGGGAGGCCTTGGTATGGGATGACGCCAGTAAATCGTTGTCGCTGGTCGCGCATTTGCGCGTGACCCGCGCGCGCCAGTGCCAGAAACGGGTCGTCCTTTGGTGCACGGCAGAGGCGCCGTGTGGTGGTCCCGTGGACTGATTCGGCGAGTCGTGCGTACCAGCCAAAGAATGCCTGACGGTCGTGCAGGCGGAGATACCGATTGCATTTTTGACGCACGGTCGTCTGCGCGCGTTCGGTCAAGGTGTCGTTGGACACCCAGACGCGGGGCCTGATCAGCCGGCTGACGGCGCGGCCTGCGATCGACTGTGGTAGGAGCAATCGGCTGAGTAAAATATTCGTGTCCACTACGCCGCGCGTACTAGTCATCCGAGTGCAGCAGCGCCGCCAGTTTGCTGGCCGTCCACCGGAGTGCAGCGGCCTTTGCGCCAACGCGGTCACAAAATGACTGCAAATCATGCGCTGCGAGACCGGGCAGTCGGTCGTATTCTTGGGGTGCAATCAGGACGGCCTGATCTCGGGCGTGCCGGCCAATGACGATCGGGGCCCGTTGAACGGCGTCCAGTGCCTCGGCAACCTGTTGTTTTGCATCGGTGGCAATGATGTAGCGCCGGTCGGTCTCGAGACGTGTGTAGGGCACGAGAGCCACATGGTGCGAAATGTACATAAATGTACAAAATAGACGCTGCGTGGCGCGGACTGGCTCGTCAGGTCTGGTGGTGGGGCGGATCGCGTGCTGTTGGGTAGGACTAGGCTCGCCGCGTCCGATGGCCCATCCTAGGCGCCAAAGAGGGGTGTACAGATGAGCGCCAGTGCAAGTGTGTGGACGGTGGGGGTCGAAATCGCCGGCTGGGTGGGGGCCACCCTGATCTTGGCGTCTTACGGCTTGCTGAGCCTGCACCGGGTGCAAGCGACCTCGCCGCTGTACCAGTGGATGAATGCCATCGGCGCGGTGGGCTTTGCGATCAACGGGGGCTGGAATCATGCCTACCCGTCAATGACGCTCAACATCATCTGGCTGGGGTTTGCGCTCTACGGCTTGACGCGGGGTCGACGCGCGGCGCGCCGACCCCGTTGACTCAAGGGGTCGCCGGTGCGGTCAGCAACTCCAAGCCGGTGGAGAAGCGGCGCTTGAAGCCCTTCCACAGGGTCACCGGCGCGGTGCCGGTGCTGGTCATGTCAAAGCGCGGTGCGAGCTCCGCAGGCCAGGTGGTGTCATCGATGCGCGGCACCAACCCATCCAGGTAAGCCGCGCGCGTCTCGTCGCCCTTCACATAGCGATCGAGGAAGGCGGTGATCATGTGTGTGTTGATCGCGATGATCTTGTCCTTGCGCCACAGCGGATCCTCGAACCAACTGAAGTTCCACAGATCGTTCGTCATCTCCGGCGGCGCGGGATCCAAGCCGATGCCGTGGCCGCCGCCGAGGAAGGTCAACAGATACCGTGGGGCGTGCACCGCGTGTTCGAAGAAATCGTGCGCGCCGGTGCCGTAGTTGACGGTCAGATCATGATCGCCGGCGATCAGCAGTAAGGGCGCCTTGATGCCCTCGATGCCGTGATCACCCCAGACGTGGAGCGTGCCGCCGCCGGCGGGGGCCAAGGCCACGACCGCTTTGAGATGCGGCACCACCAGCGAGGCGGCCAGTGGATGGCCGGCAGCGTACGGCAGCATCACGCCACCGACCACTAAGTTCGCAGGACCGGCCGGATCCAGTGCGGCACCGGCGGCCGTCAGTACGCCGTAGCCGCCCATCGAGTAACCGACGAGCGCGACGCGGGTCGGGTCGATCAGCCCCTCGGTATCGAGGCTGCGGCTGAGCGTGCGCGCCACGAAGGCGATATCGAGGGGACGGCGCAGCAGGGGACCGGCGAAGGTGCTGCGATTGCCGATCATCGGGTCGACATGGCGAATCGCGGCGACCACGTAGCCTTTGGAGGCCAGATTTTCGGTCAGCCACGACAAGGCCACGGTGACGTTGGAGTAGCCATGCGAGACGATCACGAGGGGATGCCGACCGGCGACGGCAGGGGCGCCGCGGACGGCCAGGCCCGGCACCGTGAAATGCGCCGGTGGGGCGGGCTCTTCGGACACTAACTCATCCGCATAGTTCTCGGCCTGGGCGCCGGCAGCCGGATGCGCGGGGTACCAAATATCCACCACGATATGCCGATCGTGTTTGGGTACGACGCCCGCGGCGTCTGCGGCGAGCACGTCGTACTGGTCCGGGTCGACCAGTTCGATGGTGCGCACGCCGACGCGATCCGGGCCCAGGGCAGCCAGTTCCGGCGCATCAATCGGCGGAATGCTCGGCGGCGCGGCGGCCCACGCGGTAGCGGCGACAAACAAGCCGGCCCACAGAGCGAGCAGCGGGCGGTGGTGGCTGTGCAACATAGGCAATAGATGTCCTGGTGGGGTGCGTAGTCGGGGGTCACGCCGCGCCATGCGACGGGTTCCTCTCCGAGGAGGCCGATTCTAGCGAGGCCTGCGTTCGGGCGGGGACTGTTTGGGTATTTTCATGGGCCAGCGAGGGGGCTGGAGGCGCCGGTCTGGTCGCTACCGCTATCGTCTACGCCAATGCAGACCATTTATGGCCGTTCATGAGCGCCCCATGCATGCCATCCACCGGATTAATAAACGTCAATTCCCGCGGGAGCGCAGCCCGTCGGTGGCCTGCTAGAGGGCGTATTCCTCTCCATTCTGGATAGGAATATAGACGGCATTGCCCGCAACTGCGATCCTGCGTATCCGATGTGTTGCGATGCAACGCGAGGCACGTGTCCTAGCCAGGCGCGACCATGCTCATCGCCGAGGACCCCATGACGCAGATGCCCCGCCCCCGCCCCCTCGACGGCATCCGCATTGTGGATTTCAGCCGCGTCTTGGCAGGACCGTTGTCGACGGCGTTGTTGGTGGATTTGGGTGCGGAAGTGATCAAGGTCGAACCACCCCAGGGGGATGACTACCGGGGGATCGGTCCGTTTCGCAATGGCGAGAGTGCGCTGTTTACGATCGTGAACCGCGGCAAGCAGGGCGTGGTACTCGATCTCAAGCAGCCGGCGGCACAGGCCTTGGCGCGTGCACTCATTCTGGCGTCCGATGTGGTGGTCGAGAACTTCCGGCCGGGGGTCGCCGAGCGCTTAGGGATTGGCGCGGCGTCCCTGCTGCAGGCCAAGCCGCGGCTCGTGTACGTGAGTGTCTCGGGCTATGGGCAGAGCGGACCGCTGGCGGATCGACCGGCGTACGACATCCTGATGCAGGCGAGCACCGGTTTGATGGAGGTCACCGGTGATCCGGCGGGGGAGGCCACGCTGGTAGGCGAGGTGGTCGCGGATGTCGTGACGGGCTTGTATGCCTCGTGGGCGATCTTGGCGGCGCTGTTGCAAGTGCAACGCAGCGGGGTGGGCCAGCATGTCGATGTGGCCATGTATGACGCGACGATCTCGTTTCTGGTGACGTCCTTGGCGCGTTATCTGTTCACGGATGTCGTACCGACCCGGGTGGGCAATCGCCATCCCTTGTCGGCGCCCTTTGGCGTATTTCAGGCCCAAGACGGCCCGTTTGTGTTGGCGGTGTTGACCCATCGCTTCTTCACGCAACTGGCGGCGGTGGTCGGTCAACCGGACTGGCCTGCGGATCCGCGCTTTCAGACCGACGCGGGGCGACTCGAACACGAGGGACACTTGCGTGCGGGTATTGAAGCGTGGTCGCGCCGGTATACGGTGGCCGACGTCTGTGCGGCGCTGGACGCCGCTGGCGTCCCGGCCGCCTCGGTGGCGACCTTGGCGGACGCGCTCGCTGCCCCACAGGCGGCGGCGCGCGGCGTGTTGACGGCGGTGCCCGATGCACGCTTGCCGGGCTTGCGCCTGCCGCTGCAACCGGTGAAGTTCACGGGCTCTGCGGACAACGTGATTGGCCGTGCGCCGGGTTTGGGAGAGCATGGCGAGGCGATCTGGAGTCGCGTGCTCGGACTGGGAGTCGAGCGGATCGCCGAACTGGCGGCCGCGGGGTTATTTGGTGCGCGAGGGTCGACAACATGACGAGGCATCGCCAAGGCGTGACGGCGGAGGATCTGGATCTGGTGGAGGCGGTCGGCCGCTTTGCGCTCGGTACCTTGGCGCCGCGTGCGGCCGACTTAGATGAACGTGAAGGCTCCTGTCTGGAGCATCGACCCGCGCTCGGTGCCTTGGGCCTGTTGGGATTGAACTTACCCGCCGAGTGGGGTGGCCCGGGCGCGAGTGCTGCGGGGACGCTGCTGGCCTTGGTGGAAGTGTCCAAACAGTGCGCGGCGACCGCGTCGATGATCGGTGCGCACTATTTGGGCACGGAGGCGGTGTATCTGGGCGGCGATGACACGCAGCGACGCCGCTACCTGCCGGGTGCCGCGACGGGTGCCGAGCTGTATGGCTTTGCACTGACCGAACCGGGTGGGGGCTCGAATCCGGCGGATCTACGTACGCGCGCCACGCGCGAGGGCGATACGTATCGCCTCGATGGCAGCAAGCAATTCATCTCCAATGCCGCCGATGCAGATCGCTTGGTGGTGTTTGCGAAGACCGATATGGATGCCGGGGCGCGCGGCGTCAGCGCTTTTGTGGTCGATGCCACCGCCGCGGGTATCTCCGTGGGGCCGCCGGAAAAACTCATGGGCATTCGTGCGTCGCCTGCACATCCGGTGCGCTTGGACGCGGTGCGCGTGCCGGTGGCGGATCGACTCGGTGCAGAGGGCGCGGGCTTTCGGCTCGCGATGCGGGTGTTGGACAACAGTCGGCTCGATGTGGTGGCGACTGCACTCGGGATTGCGGAGACGGCGCTGGCGTTGACAGCGGCGTGGTTGCAGGAGCGGCACGTCGGTGGCGATGCGTTGGCGCAGAAGCAAGGCGTGCAATGGATGGTGGCTGATATGAAAGTGCGGCTGGAGGCGGCGTGGGCGCTCGCGATGCAGGCGGTGGCCAAAAAAGCGGCCGGTGTGCCGTACTCGATGGAGTCGGCAATCGCCAAGTTGTACGCCTCGGAGATGGTGGCCTTCGTGGTCGATACCGCGCAGCAATTGCACGGCGGCTATGGCTATACCCGCGTCTTGCCCTTGGAGCGGATGGCTCGCGATGCGCGCATTTTGCGTATTTACGAGGGGGCCTCTGAGATTCAACGCACGATCATCGCCCGTGCGGTGTTGGCGGCGCGCTGATAATTTAATCGAGTCGTATTTTGGTCTTTTTTCTGGGTGATTTCGTCCCTCACCAAGGCGTGCCTGGTGTCGGTATGTGGGTGCGTTACCCAGAAATCGCGGTGCGGTTTGGCGGGCCGTTACAGCGGCTGTGCGTGCCGCCCCCTGCGCCGGTGGCGGCTGGGTCTGATTAGACGATTAGGCACAACATCGGCGAAATTGCTAAAGCTGCAGAGTAGACAACAGCACTCGAACAGTTGGGCCATGGCGCTGCGTAAGGCGCGGAAAATGACATACCCGATATTGCATCCGATCCATATCGGCTGTTCGACTGTACCGCTCACAAACGCGTTTGATTAAAACGACCTACATTCCTTAGGAGATTTACAAGTCATTTTCCAACCAGTGCCAGCATCCGGAGCGGACTGCCTGATCCGCTGATGGCGTGGGTGCTTGTTGTGGTTGTGCGCGCTGCGCTGACCGGAGATTCCAGATCCAGCCTGCTGTTTCCTAGAATCGCGGAACGGAGGGTTCAGAATCATGCCGAAACAACGGTTTAATACAGAAGAGAAGATGCACAACCTGCGCTAGGCAGACTTGCTACCAGGTCACGTCAGAGCCGGACGATTGGCGCAGCGCGCAGCGCGACGGCGGTGAAGATCCGCCGGATGGACGACCGCATTATGCAAAATGCCTCCTCCGAGAAGTTTCCAGATGCAATGGAAGCGCGCCGTGGGGGCGGGCGTCATTGCGATCAAGGCACCACGGTCACGGTGACTATCGACATGAACGCAATCGAGCTTTCTGTACCCATTAGGAACGGTTATGCGCAAAACCTACGGCCAGCTGCCGCAGGCCGCGATGCAGGATTGTCTGCGTTAACTTTGATGATTTGACGGCCGGAACCCATTCCGCGAAACTTGGATTTAGTAGTCATTACGTTTGTGTTGGATCGATCCGTTCCGGCTTGATGGCACGCTGGACCACGGACATCAAGGATGCGCGTGCAGACCTGACCTCGCAGCGCAAAACTTGGTGCCGTCTGCACAGTGTCTTGCTGCACCTAACCCGTTCCTCGTTACCGTCTAAAAAATGAAGAGTTACGCATGAAGCAAATTACAACGTCTCTGCCCTCGGACTCCGCAGTGAGCGCGCCAGTGCTATGGATTGCTGTGGTGGGATTTTTGTTCTGGGGTCTGGGTTGGTTTGACCTGATGCCCAATCACGAGGCCCGTGTCGGCTGGGAGCTGGAATTCCTCGGTCCCTTGCTCATCACGCTAGCGATGCTGCTGTCTGTGCAGCGATGGGCGGCCCGCATCGGGTATCCGGCGGCCGTTACGGCGATCCTCGCGATGCTGGCCTGTGCGGTGTCTACGCTGCTATTTGCCGTCGATAAGACGGCTCTCGAAACCGAAGCAGGTGTCCGGTTTGGCTATGGAGCCTATGCTGTGGCGCTGCTGTTTGGGTCGCTGGCGGCACTGCTGGCGCTACGCCATAAAGAACGGCAACGGGACGCCGCAGCACGGCACGCCGCCCCTGGCTGTCAGGTCGGGTGCTCCTGTTCTGCATGCATCCACGCCTCTTTCTTTGCGCTTTCCGTAGGCGCGATGGGGTTCCTGATCTGGGGACTGGGCTTTGTGGCGCACACCATCCAACCGACCGGGGTTGAGTTTGGTTGGTGTCTGGCTGCGGTGGGCGCTGTGTTGGTCACCTGTGCTCTGGCCAGTCATTGGGAGCATATCGCGGCGCGATTTGGCAGGCCCGCAGCGCTCATCGGTATCGCGAGTGGGGCGGTCTGGGCGATGGGGTACGTACTGGAGGCCGTGAATCCGGGTGCTGGCGTCCTCTCCTCCTGGTATAGCGACCTGTTTGCCTGTTATGGGGTCGGTCACGTGCTGACCGCCTGGAGCCTCGTATTGGTCATTCGGCGTCGGACGCCGACTGCGCGCTAGTATGCCGGTAGGATCCTCGCGGGCCACGGCGGACTAGTCGCTGCCCGGTGCCCCGCGTGGTATACCTGAGGACCCGCTGTGCGCGTCGCGCGTGGGGCGTTGGGCGGTGGCCACTCCGTCGGGGGGCGAGGGATTGTTGTGAACCGTACGGTGTGGTGGCTTTGCCTGAGTCAGGCCTGTCTCGTGACGACATTGAGTGTCGCGGTGACGGCATTCCCGCTGATCAGCGTGGGGCTCGCGCCGCATGGCGGGATCGCTTCGCTGCCGCTGGCCTTGCTGTTCCTGGTGGCGACGTTGGTCCTGTTCCCGGCGGCCCGCGTGGTAGCGATCCATGGCCGACGTCCCTTGTTTATCGCCTCCGCTACGTGCGGAGCGCTGGGCTGCTTGCTTGGTGCGGGCGCGGTTCATCTGCACCAATACGGTCTGTTTCTGCTCGCGGCAGCGTTGCTCGGTATTTTTATCGGGATTGGTCAGGCTTATCGCTTTGCCGCCATGGAAGTGGTCGCGCCGTCGCAGCAGGGGCAGGCGATCTCGCTGACCCTGGCCGGCGGTATTTTTGCTGCGATATTGGGCCCGAATCTGGCACGCACGACGCGTGACATGGGCAGTGACCCGTTCGCCGTCACGTTCTTGGTGTTGGCAGTGCTGGCCCTGTGTAGCATCGCCTTGGCGTGGGCGATGCGTTGTGCACCGCCTTCCGCCGTCGCACCCGGCCTTGCGCGGTCCGCGCCGCGTCAGTTGATGACCCAGTCAGGGGCACGCGTGGCGCTAGGCGGGGCGCTGGTTGCCTGGACGGTCATGACGCTGTTGATGACGGCGACGCCGATGGCCATGACCGCGCGCGGGCACTCGTTTGCGCACACGGCTATGACCATGCAGTGGCACATGCTGGCGATGTTCCTGCCCTCGCTGGTGAGCGGTCGCGGCGTGCATCAGTTCGGCGCGGTGCCCCTACTGGCAACCGGTGCCCTCGTTGGACTTGCGGGTCTTGCCGTCAGTCAGTTGGGGGCATCGGTGCTGGTGTTCCAGGTTGGCCTCGTGCTGGTGGGTATTGCTTGGAATTTTATGTACGTAGCGAGTACGGCGCTGCTGTCAGCAAGCCACCAGACGCAGGACAAGGTCGCGGCGCAAGGGCTCAATGATGCACTGTCGATGGGCTGCGTGACGATCGCTGCCTTCAGCTCCAGTCCGCTCCTGGTCGCGTTTGGCTGGGTGGGCAGTAACCTGCTGATGGCGCTACCGCTCGTGGCGGTGCTGGTGGCCAGTGCGTGGCTGTGGCGACGAAACACGCAGATGGCCCGTCTGGAAATGCGCGCTACCTAGAGGCAGGATCTGCGCTTGCGTCGTGCTGGCTCTGCGCAAATGCGTAGGCAGCTGAAGGGGTTCATGCCACCCATTGCAGAAGTGCAATGCGTAGCATAATGGACATCAGAATCGGCATCAGAATCGATGCGCGTATCATCGGCGTGCGGCCTGAGCATGCGCGTTATTAGAAAATTAAGGGTGGGCTAACGCATGGCGACTACTATTCATCTGGTACACCGTGACAGCGGGTTGCGTAAGGTGGCCTATTACGGATTCTCTTGGACGACGTTTTTTTTCGGTCTCTTTCCGGCCTTATTTAGGGGCGACTTCTTGACCTTCATTGGCGGCTGCATCGTCGTCCTCTTAATCGGCGTGGTGACCGTCGGCGTTGGCGCTTGGATCGCTGTTGTCGTCTGGGCATTCTTTTATAATAAATATCATGCGCGACGGCTGATTGAACGCGGCTACGTCATTGTCGGATCGGATGATGAAATTGCGCGCGCGCAAGCCGCTATCGGCATTTCTTGAGCCGCAACAATGGACAGCGCACGGGCTCTGCGGGTGAGGTGCCAGTCTGTTCTGGCACCTGTAGGCGTCCGGTGCTCTCGTGCTGACCGCGTTCGGATGGTGCCCCCTGCGCTGCGGACGAACATCTTTTGCGTCGGCTTTCTCAATTACCCGTTGATCTGCAGGCGCCGCACCTGTGATGCACGGATGATGCAGTTTGAGCGCCGGCGCCTCGAAG
>SESH01051427.1_pt1 | contig 34205 bp, 27 predicted proteins | sample 3171561 | NCBI WGS metagenome assembly SESH01 (sample SAMN10866947, study PRJNA518727) | freshwater metagenome | biome: subpolar coniferous forest; feature: holomictic lake; material: water; isolation source: holomictic Lake 442 2011 16.5 m and 2014 13 m | place: Canada: near Kenora, Ontario
CCGCTGGGGGTCCGGCCTGTGTTCCCGCCGGCGGCAGGCGCCGGCTGACCCGGGCTCACGCCACGGCGATTTTGCGCGGCTTGAGGGCCTCGTGCTTCGGCAGGGTGACCTGCAGGACGCCCTCGTGCAGCTCGGCGGAGGCCTTGGCGGCATCCAGGCTGTTGTCATGCGCGAGCACGAGCTCGTACCCGGCATCCGCGGTCTCGCGATGGAGGGCGGTCCAGCCCGCGGGCTGAATCCACGTCCGGCTCCCAACGATGCGCAGGTTGTCGTTTTCGATGGTCAGCTCCAGGCCCTCCCGTGCGACTCCCGGCAGTTGCACCGTCAGGCGGAACGACTCGGCGTTTTCCTGCACGTCGTAGCTGGGCTTGATTGCCCGCGTCGCCGGGGCGGCCGGGGCGGTTCCGCCGGTCGCCGGCACTCGATTGAGGGAAGGAATGATATTATTAAACAGGGACATGGTAGTGAAGGATGGGGTTGAGGGTTGGATGACGCGGCGGCGCTTATTTCACCGCGATGGCGATCTTCTTCGGCTTGGCCTCCTCCCGCTTCGGGAGCGTCACAGTGAGGATGCCATTCTCATAGGCCGCACTGACCCGATCCGCCGCGATCTCAGCAGGGATGCTGAGGGAACGGCTGAACGAGAACGACTGCTCGGCCTGACCTTCGGTCGCCGGCGTCTTGCGCACCGCACTGATGGCTAGATTTCCGTCGGTCATTTCGACCTGAATGTCGTCGCGGATGACGCCGGGGAGCTCGGCTCGGACGTAGGCGTTGGCCTGATCCTCGTACAGGTCGACCGGGAACAGCGGGTTGGCCGGAGGCGTGAGGGTTGTTTCGAACAGGCGGTCAAACTCGGTCTCAAACCCGGACCAAGGCGACCGGGAATACAGGGCCGGCACAGTCAGTAAGCTGCGGGAGGGATGATAGTTATAACGGACGATTCTCATGGTGATTTTATAGTTGGTTTTTGTTTGGGGCTCTGAGCCCGTGGAATGCCTCCGTCTTGCATTCCAAATGCCTGTTTAACTAATTTCTTATTAACCTTATTTATAGCTATATACGTTTTTATTTCTGATGATTATTGGGACGGAATGTCAGAATTTACGTGGCACATTTGTGCAAAAAATTCCCGGCTGGATGTGGAGCAAAAATCACGCTCGGTTCTGAGCGATTTCCCCAACAACCGGGACCCCTCCAAGCACGATAAGCCTGGGTCCGAACTCCCGCGTTGGTGCGTGCCGGTATTCCTTCATCTTTCGGGCCAATGATCCGCTCATACGGGGCACTCTGTGCAGCAACTTCAGCACAGTCAGCCGCCCGAGGCATCCGATCAGCGCATTTATTGATCAGAAATATTACGTATCAATTAGTTATAGAGTCTTTCTCCTATCAAACTAAGGTGTTCACCCTAGTACCCAATAGAAATGCCCGTTTCCCGACCAAGGATCATCTTATTTCTGCGCAGATGGATCGTCTTAATGGCGATGCTGACGGGACTTCGCGCACAGGTCGTGACCGAGACTTTTACGAATTCCACGGCTCCCGGATGGGTTTTTACAGGCTCGGGTTACATGCCGACGCTGACTTCGGGGGTGAGCGACCCGGCTGGCAGCGGATGGCTGCGCTTGACGGACACCGGGGGCAATGAGGCGACGAGCGCGTATTACAACACCGCCTTCAACGCCAGCGGGTCGACCATCTACGCCAAGTTCGACTTCGAGTCCTACGGCGGAACCGGCGCGGATGGCATCACCTTCTTTCTTTTCGACGGCACGGTTCCCCTAAGCGTCGGCGCGTACGGCGGCTCCATTGGCTACGCGCAGAAGACCCTGGCGGGGGGCGGCGGCGCGGACATCAACGGGATGAACGGCGGCTACCTGGGGGTGGCGCTGGATGAATACGGCAACTTCTCGTCGGCCTCCGAGGGTCGCATCGGGGGCTACAACGGCACCACCGGGCTGGTGCCCGACTCCATCGGGGTCCGCGGTCCCGGCCAGGGGCTCAACGGCTACGCCTATCTGGGTGGCAGCAGCACCCTGCCCCAATCCATCGATTCCGTGGCCCGCCCGACCCAGACCAATTCGGTCCAAATCCTCCTGACCGCGACCAACCAGCTCACCGTCACGCTGCAGCAGGGCGGCGCCAATCCCCAGACCGTGCTGCAGATGGACCTCTCGGGTTATCTGCGGCCCGACACGCTCAAGTTCGGCTTTGCCGCGGGCTCCGGCGGTTCCACCAACATCCACGATGTCCGCAACCTGAGCGTCACCACCCTGACCTCGAACCTTTGGTCGGGCAACGGCAGCGACGGCCGGTGGGCGACCGGCACGAACTGGGATCCCACCGTCGTGCCGACCGTCGGCGCCGACATTCTCTTCGACAACACGCATGTGAGTTCGGCCCAGACCATCGACACCGGCGCCAACCGCAACGTCCGCTCCCTCTCCTTCGACGCGCCGTTCAGCTACACCCTGAACAACCACACGATCACGTTCGACAACCAGGGGGTCTCCGGCTTCTCGGGCGTCGCCGTCACCCAGACCCACGGCACGGCCACGACCACGATCAATTCGAGCCTCGCCCTGGCCAATGCGATCAACCTCCGCAACAACTCGACCGGCGGCCTGAGCCTCACGGGGGACATCGCCACCAACGGCAACGCCCTCACGCTCGACGGCACGGGCCCGAGCACCGTGCTTTCCGGGATAATTTCCGGGGCCGGCGCCCTGCTCAAGAACGACTCCGGCGCCGCCACGCTGGCGGGCGCCAATACCTATGCCGGCGGCACCACCGTCAACAGCGGCACGCTGAACGCCAACCACAGCACCGCCCTGGGCTCGGGCAACGTCACCCTCGCCGGCGGCACCCTGGGCTCCACCAACGGCGCCGCGATCGGCAACACTGTCAGCCTGACCGGCAACGCGGCCCTCCAGGGCCTCACGCTGCAGGGCGCACTGACCGAGACCGGCAGCCGCACCCTGAACCTGGCCAATGCCACGCTGGGCGCCGTCAATCTTTCCAGCACCAACACCGGCCAGACCCTGACCGCCCAGCTGGACAGCGGCACCAGCACCATCGGCGGCGTGATCGCCAACGGCGGGACCGGCGCGGGCGGCCTGACCAAGACCGGCGGCGGCACCCTCGTGCTGGCCGGCAGCAACACCTACACCGGCACCACCACGATCAGCGAGGGCACCCTCCAGTTGGGCGCCAGCGACCGGCTGGCCGACCTCAGCGGGATCAGCCTGGGCGCCTCGGGCACCCTCAATCTCAACGGGTTTTCCGAGAAGGTCGGGACGCTGACCGTCGGCGGCGGCGCGACCCTCGACTTTGGCGCCGCCGGCGGCACCAACACCTTCCTCTTCGGCACCTACGTCGCGCCGACCAGCGGCGTCCTGGTGGTCAACAACTGGTCCGCCGCCAACACCCTGGCCACCACCGTCGCCGCCGGCAGCCAGCCGACCAACGGCTCCGGCCTGAACATCAACAATTCCATCTACATCTCCGGCTATGGCCTGGCCACCGAGGCCGCTGCCCTCTCCACCACCCTCTACGGCCCCAACTCCGGCTACCTGCTGACCCCCACGATCGCGTCCACCGACGAATGGGACGGCAGCAGCAGCGCCAACTGGAACACCGGCAACAACTGGACCGGCACGCCGGCGAACACCAAGCCCGGCACCACCCAGATCGCCGTCTTCGGCGCCCTCGGCATCGGCCGCTCCGCCGTCACGCTCAACGGCGCCAACACCGTCGCCGGCATCCGCTTCGGCACCGGCGCCTCCGTCAGCTACAGCATCACCGGCGCCAACCCCCTGACGCTGGCGGGGACCGTGCCCTACATCCAGCAGCAGAGCGCCAGCAACCAGACGCTCAGCCCGAGCTCCCTCGTGCTGTCGAACCACACCGTCGCCGACCTCACGGGCGCCGGCAACCTGACGATCGGCGCCGCCATCACGGCCACCGGCAAGAACCTCATCCGGGACGGCACGGGCGCCGGCAAACTCATCCTCACCGGCAACAACTCGGCCCTGACCGGCGGCGTCTACGTCAACAACGGCATCGTCCAGGCCGGCCACACCAACGCCCTCGGCACCGGCGCGACCAATATCACCAGCGGCTCCACGCTCGAGCTGTCCGGCGGGATCAGCCCGGCCAACGCCCTGGCCCTCGCCGGCAACGGCGTCGGCGGCGCCGGCGCCCTCCACAATGTCAGCGGCACCAACACCGCCTCGGGCGCCCTCACCCTCGGGGGCGACACCCGCCTCGCCGCCGATACCGGCACCACCCTCAACCTGACGGGCAGCGTCGGCGGCGCGGGCCGCAACCTTGAGCTCACCGGGGCCGGCACGATCGGCCTCAGCCAGATCGCGACGGGCGCCGGCGGCGTGACCGTGAACTCCACCGGCACGGTCAACTACGTCGGCGGGGCGGTCGCCAACACCTACACCGGCGCCACGACGGTCAATGCCGGCACCCTCAACCTCGCCAAGAACAGCGGCGTCGCCGCCGTCGCGGGCGCCCTCGTGATCAACGGCGGCACCGTGCAGCTGGGCGCCGCCCAGCAGATCGCGGACACCGCCGCGGTCACGCTCAACGGCGCCGGCACCCTCAACCTCAACGGCCAGGCCGAGACCCTCGGCCAACTCACCAGCACCAGCGGCAGCGCCGTGGTCGCGCTCGGCGCCGGCAGCCTGACGCTCAACGGGCCGAGCAACACCATTTCCACCTACGCCGGCACCCTCACCGGCACCGGGGCGAGCAGCGTGAACGTCGGCGGCACCGGCAAGGTCTACCTCTCGGGCAACAACGCGGCCTACGCCGGCACGACCAACGTCGCCAGCGGCACCCTCAATGCCAGCGGCTCGAACAGCGTCCTCGGCACCGGCGGCGTCAATCTCAGCGGCACCGGCAACCTCCAGCTGCAGGGCGGCCTCAGCCTCGCCAACGCGATCACGCTCAACGGCACCGGCACCTCGGGCAACGGGGCGATCGAGAACGTGGCGGGCAACAACACATTGACCGGCCCGGTCGCGCTCGGCGGCGCCAGCCGCATCCAGTCCAACGCCGGCACGCTCACCCTCGCCGGCCCCGTGGCGCTCGGCGCCAGCACCCTGAACACCGGGGGGGCCGGCACCACCCGCCTCGCGGGCCCGATCACCGGCACCGGCGGCCTGACCAAGGACGGCGCCGGCGACCTCCGCCTCGGCAGCTCGGCCAACACCTTCAGCGGCGCCTCCTTCCTCAACGCCGGGACCGTCCTCGCCGAGGCCAGCAACGTCTTCAACAACTCGGCGCTGCTCACGATCGCGGCCGGGGCGGCGCTCAACCTGAACGGGCTCAGCCAGACAATCGGGGCGCTCGCCGGCGGCGGCGCGGTGGACTTCGGCACGGGCGGCACGCTCAACCTGACGGGTGGCAGCGCGACCTTCTCCGGCACGTTCACCGGCACCGGCACCCTGTACCTCGGGACGGGCGCGACGCTGACGCTGGGGGCGAATTTCCTCAACTCCGGCATCAACCTCGTCCTGGCCGGCGGGACGCTCAACCTGAACGGCAACCAGGGCACCTTCGGCAGCCTCAGCCTCACGGGAAACTCCGTGCTCGATTTTGGCGCCTCCACCGCCTCGGTGCTGAACAGCGGTTCGCTCGCGGTCGGCAGTCCCGGCCTCGCGCTCACCGTGACCAACTGGGTGGATGCCACCGACTTTTTCTATGCCCAGAACTTCAGCGGCGCGACCCTCGACACCCGGGGCGCCGCGCCGCAGAACCAGATCATATTTTCGGGCAATGCGGGCAACTCGACCGCCTGGCTGAGCTTTGACCACCAGGTCACGCCGGCGCCCGAGCCGGCGACCTACGGCGCCCTCTTCACCGCCCTGACCCTCGGCGTGGCCGGTTTCCGCCGGCGCCGCCACCGGCGCCCGGGCGCCTGATTTTCCCCGGCGGCAGGGCGGGCCCGGGCCCGGAAAAAAATCCGTGCCGATCCCGGGCTTCCGTGGTTCATTGCGGCTCCCTGCATGACCTTTGACTTCGACCACCCGCCCGGGCGCCTCGGCACCGACTCGCAAAAATGGCAGAAATACGCCGGTCGCGACATCCTGCCGCTGTGGGTCGCCGACATGGATTTCGTGTCGCCCCCCGCCATCACCGCGGCCCTGCAGCACCGCGTCGCCCACGGTCTCTACGGCTACGCCCGCCCGGTCCCTTCCACGGTCGAGGCCGTCGTCGCCGGCCTCGGGGTTCGCTACGGCTGGGCGATTGATCCCGCGTGGATCGTGTGGCTGCCCGGCCTCGTGGTCGGCCTCAACGTCGTCGCCCAGGCCTTCGCGGAGCCGGGCGATGAGGTGCTCACCCTCACCCCCGTCTACCCGCCGTTCATGAGCGCGCCGAAAAACAGCGTGCGCGTTTCCACCGGGGTGCCGTTCGAGCTGCAGCACGGGGCTTGGACCATCAACTGGGACGCCTTGGAGCGCGCCGTCACCCCGCGCACCCGGCTATTTTACCTCTGCAATCCGCACAACCCCCTCGGCCGAGTCTGGCGGCGGGAGGAGCTCGCCCGGCTCGCGGATTTCTGCCTGCGGCACCAGCTCGTCCTCTGCTCCGACGAGATCCACTGCGACCTGATCCTGGATCCGGCGCTGCCGCACGTGCCCACCGCGCTGATTTCCCCGGAGATCGCCCGCCGCTCGGTCACGCTCATGGCGCCGAGCAAGACCTACAACATTCCGGGGCTCGGGACCTCCTTCGCCGTCATTCCCGACGCCGGGCTCCGGGCGCGGTTCGCCCGCGCCAGCGCCGGGGTCGTCGCGGAGGTCAACACCCTCGGCTACACCGCCTGCGAGGCCGCCTATCGCGACTGCGAGCCCTGGCGCCAGGCCCTGCTCGCCTACCTGCGCGGCAACCGCGACCACCTGGCCGCGCAGGTCGCCCGCGAACTCCCCGGCGTCACCCTCGAGGCCCCGATCGAGGCGACCTACCTGGCCTGGCTCCGGGTCGCGGCGCTCGGGCTGGCCGATCCGGTCGCGCACTTTGAGCAGCACGGCGTCGGGCTGAGCGACGGCGCCTTCTTCGGCGCCCCCCCGGGCCACTACGTCCGCCTCAACTTTGGCTGCACCCGCGCCACCCTCGTCGAGGCCCTGCGCCGGATGCAGACGGCGGTGCGGGCCGCCGGACCCCGATGAAGCGCGGGCTCCAGGGGCTGTTCCTCGCCTTGGTGCTGGCCGCCCTCGCCCAGGGGGTGTGGCAGCACGACCGCTTGCCCGCCCGCGTGATGTCGCACTTTGACGCGGCCGGCCGGCCCAACGGCTGGATGACCCGCGACGCCTTCCTCGCCTGGCAGGCCGGCACCCTGCTCTTCCTCGCCGCCCTGTTCGAGGGGATCGTCCTGCTGCAGTCGCGGCTGCCCAAGGAGTTGGTCAATCTGCCCCACCGCGACTACTGGCTCGCCCCCGAGCGCCGTGCCACCACCGACGCGTGGGTGTCCGGCCTGGTGCTCACGATCGGCTGCCTCCTGATGGCTTTTTTCATGGCGCTGTTTCACCAGATTTACCGGGCGAACCTCGCCGGCGGGCCCCAGCCGCTGACCGGGGTGGGACCGCTGACCGCCCTCATGGGCCTGGCCAGCGCGGCCGTCATCCTCGTGACCCTCCGGCGCTTTGCGCGCAAGCCGGCGGCCTGAGCGATGCGCATCGGGGCCCTCGAGCTGTCGTCCAACCTGTTCCTGTCGCCGCTGGCGGGGTACACCAACCTGCCCATGCGCGAGACGGTGCGCGAGCTGGGCGGGCTCGGCTGGGCCACGACCGACCTCATCAACGCCCGCTCCCTGCTCGAACGCCACCCCGCCGCGCTCCAGCTCGCCGCCACCTCGCCCGCCGACCGGCCGCTCGCCATCCAGCTGTTCGGCAGCGTGCCGGAGGAAATGCGCGACGCCGCCGTCCTCTGCCAGGAGCTGGGCGTGCAGTCCGTCGACATCAACATGGGCTGCCCCGTCCGCAAGGTCGTCAAGATCGGCGGCGGCTCGGCCATGATGACCGAGCTCGCCCGCACCGCCGCCCTCGTCCGGGGCATGGTCGACGCCGTGAAGATCCCGGTGACCGCCAAGATGCGGCTCGGCTGGGACGACGACAACCTCACGGCCCCCGACCTGGTGCGGGTGCTCGAGGAGGTCGGCGTGGCGGCCATCTTTGTGCACGGCCGCACCCGCGCGCAGGGCTTCAGCGGCACCGTCAACCTCCCCGGCATCCGCCGGGTGGTCGCGGCCGCCCGCCGGATCCCGGTGATCGGCAACGGCGACGTCACCACGCCCGAGGCGGCGCGGCACATGATCGCGGAGACCGGCTGCGCCGGCGTCAGCATTGGCCGCGGCGCGTTTTATGATCCGTGGATTTTCCGCCGCACCGAGCAGTACCTGCGGACGGGGGTGCTGACCCCCGAGCCCGGCTTCACGGAGCGGGTGCGGGTGCTGCGGAACCACTTCGAGCGGTACCTGGCCTTTTACGGCGAGACGACCGGGGCCCGGCTCTTCCGCCGGGTGGGCCCGTGGTATGCCAAGCGCTTCGGCCCAGCCAAGAGCTTCCGGCGGCGCCTCCCCACGATCACCTCGCGCGCCGACTTCGAGGCGGCGCTCGCCGAGTACCTGGCGTGGCGGGCCCCCTTCTGCGACGACCAGGGGGAACTGCTGCCCAAGTTCCAGCCGGCCCCGCTGGTGGCCTCCTTCATGCGCGCGGAGGGCGACGGCGACGCGGAGCGCTCCGCCATCCCCGTCCCCAAGGGCCCGGTCGAACGGTGGTAGTCGTCTTGCCCCCGGCCCCGCGACGCGCGAGACTTCCGCCATGCTCCATGTCAGCCATTTCTGGGAACTGATCCTCGGCACGATCGTCGCCCTGCTGCCCCTGATCAATCCGCTGGCCTCCGCGCCCACCTTTCTCGCGATCACCGAGGGCAACACCCGGGAGCGCCGCCTGCAGCAGCTGCGGATGGCGTGCTGCTACATGGTCGCCATTCTCGTCAGCTTCCTCATCGGCGGGACCTTCATCATGGGCTTCTTCGGCCTCTCCATCCCCGGCCTGCGCATCGCCGGCGGCCTGCTGGTGGCCGGCATCGGGTCCGCGATGCTGATGGGGCCCGCCCCCGACGCCGCCGACAACCGCGCGCAGCAGGAGGCCCGGGCCAAGCGCGACGTGTCGTTCTCCCCGCTCGCCATGCCCATGCTCAGCGGGCCCGGCGCCATCGCCGTGACCATCGGCTTCACCTCCCTCGCGACCCAGTGGATCGACTACGTCGCCATCATCCTCGGCATCGTCATCGTCGCGATCATCACCTACGTCACCCTGCGGCTCGCCGAGCGGGTCGTGCGCGTGATCGGCGTCAACGGCATGAACGCCCTGACCAAGGTCATGGGCTTTCTCATCCTGTGCATCGGCATCCAGTTTGTCGTGAACGGCATCCTCGGGATCGCCACCGACCCCGGGCTGATCCGCAGCATCCGCGACGCCGTGCTGGCACGTTGAGTCCGGGAATATTTTCCCGCTCGGGACTGGACCCCGCCGGGGGCGGCATGCTCTAGTCGGTTTCCTCCGCCCATGCCCCGCCCCGCTTCCGGCAACCCCGGCGCCGACAGGATTTTTGCCCGCGCCCAATGGATCTGGCCCACCGACCATCGCTGGGACCTGCACAACGCCTACGCGCTCTTCCGGCGGGCCTTCACGCTGGACCGCGTGCCGCGGCGCGCCCCGCTCTTCATCACGGCCGACCAGTCCTACCAGCTCTACGTCAACGGGGCCTTCGTCGGCCACGGCCCGGCGCGCGGATTTCAGTCCCACTGGCCGTATGACGAGATCGATCTCGCCCGCTGGCTGGTGCCGGGCCGCAACGTGATCGCGGTGCGGGCGTACAATCCCGGCGGCAGCAACTTCCAGTACGTCCACCAGGGTTATGCCGGCCTGCTCGCCGCCGCGCGCTGGGGCCGCGGGCAGATCCCGTCCAGCGCCGATTGGAAGTGCCTGCTGCAGCCGGGCGTCCGGCGCGACGCCGTCCGGGCCAGCCTGCAGCTGTTCGCGCAGGAGCATTTTGACGCCCGGCCCGGCCCGGTGGACTGGATGAACTCCGACTTCGACGACCGGGCCTGGACCGCCCCGCGCGGCCAGGCGCCGGGCGTGCTGCCCTGGGCCAGCCTGGAGCCCCGCGGCCTGCCGCCGATGTTCGAGGAGGCCATCCCGCCCGGCCGCGTCATCGGCACGGGCGAGGGCGCCTGCGGCGCCGGGTGGGAGCAGGCGCGCAACCTCTACCTCCTGCGCCAGGAGGAGGATCATGGCCACGCGGCCGCCTCGTTGGACGCGGCGCACCTGACGGTGCCCGCCACCGGCCCGGCCCGGTTCCGCAGCTACCTGCTTGACCTCGGCCGCCCGGTCGTCGGCAACTTCGCGGTGCAGGTCGGCGGAGCGCAGGGCGGCGAGATCCTCGACCTGGTCTACACCGAGGTGATCGATCCGGAAAAACTTGCGCCCGCGCTGCGCTTTCCCGACGGCAGCAGCGTGTGCTTCAGCAGCCGGCTGACCTGCCGCCCGGGCCACACCCAGCACCGGTTCTACCACCCGTACGGGTTTCGCTACGCGATGCTGGTGGTGCGCCAGTCCGCCGGGCCGCTGGACCTGGCCCTGACCCTCTGCCGCACGGGCTATCCGGTGACGCGCCGCGGCTCCTTCCAGAGCTCCGACCGCGTGCTCGAGCAGATCTGGGAGACCTGCGCGTGGTCCCAGCAGAACTGCATGCTGGATGCCTACGTCGACACGCCCTGGCGGGAGCAGGCCCAGTGGTGGGGCGACGCCCGGGTGCAGGCGTGGAACACGTTTCACCTGAGCGGCGACGCCCGGCTGTTCCGCCGCGGCATTTACCAGATCGGCGGGCAGACCACGGCCGACGGCCTCACCTACGGGCACGCGCCGACGATGGCGCACAACTGCGTCATCCCGGATTTCACGCTCATCTGGATGGTGACCCAGTGGGATTACTACTGGCAGACGGGCGACCTGCAGCCGTTCCGCGACCAGCGCGCGGTGGTGGAGGGCGCGCTCGACTATTTTGCGGCCCACACGGGCCCGGACGGCCTCGTGCAGTACGATGCCCGCTACTGGCTGTTTCTCGACTGGACGGACCTGCCGCTGGCGGGCGCCTCGAGCCTCTACAATGGCTGGCTCCTGATCGCGCTCGAGCGGCTGGCGGCGCTGCACCGGCTGAACCGCGATCCGGCCGCCGCCGGGCGGTGCGAGCGCTGGGCCCGCCGCTTGCGCGCCAAGCTGCGCCAGCTGGTCAACCCGCGCGGCTTGCTGCGCGACGGCCGCTCGGCGAAGGGCCGCCCGCTCGCGAGCACGTCGCCGCACGCCCAGACGCTCGCCCTGATGATCGGGCTGGCGCCGCAGTCGGCCGGGGTGCAGGAGCAGTTCCTGCTCGACTACCTCCGGGACGAGTCGGTGCACCGCTCCAAGCCCAGCGCCTACTGGATCACGTATGTCTACACGGTGCTGGCCGAGCGCGGCCACGGGGCCGCCGTGGTGGCGCACCTCCGGCCCCGCTGGGAGCCCATGATTGCGCAGGGCTCCACCTTTGAACTGTTCGCGGACCACCCGGCCTTCCCCATCAGCCATTCGCACGCCTGGTCCGCCCACCCGCTGTTTCACCTCATGGGGATCATCGGCGGCGTGCGCCAGGCCGCCCCGGCCTGGAAGCGGGTCCGGTTCGCCCCGGAGTTTGTGGGTGACTCGGGCGGGGCCACGATTCCCACGCCTCACGGGCCGATCGTCAGCGCCTGGCGCCGCGCGGGGGCCCGGATCGAGGTTGCCCTGACCCTGCCGCGCGGGGTCACCGCAACCGTGCACCTCCCGGGCCGGCCGCCGTTCCGCGCCACCGGCCGGAACCAGTGGACCGTCGCCGGCGGGGCCGCAGACTGAGCCCGGCGCCGGGGGGACGCCGAATCGAGGTTGAACCAGTCCGGCCGCCCCGGCACGTTGCGCCGGTGCATCTGCGCGCAGCGTCTTCCGGCCTCCGTCCCTGGGCCACCCGCCTGCTGCCAGCCTGGGCGCTCGCCTGGGGGGTGCTCGCCGTGCTGCACGTCACGCAGGGCATCTGGCTGAGCGGCGGCCGGGCCTACCCCGGCGACCTGGGCGACGGCCGGTTCAACCAGTTGCTGCTCGAGCACGGCTACCAGGCGCTGCGCGGCCTGAGCGCGTGGGATTCGCCGGGGCAGTTCTATCCCATCCGCGGGACGCTGGCCTACAGCGACACCCACGCCGGCACGCTGCCGATCTATGCCGGGCTCCGCGGCCTCTCGATCTCGCGGGAGGAGGCCTGGGCGCTCTGGTTCGTGGTCGTCGCCGCGCTCAACGCCGTCGCCGCGTTCCGGCTCTTTCGCGCCCTTGGCGTCGCGGACTGGCTGCGGGGGCCCGTGGTCTTTGCCTCCGTGGGCTCGACCACGATGGTGTGGCTCGCCGGCACGCACATGCAGATGCTGCCGATTTTTCCCGCGCTCCTGGCGTGGGAGCAGGCCGTCCGCTGGCAGGCCGACCGCCGCCCGTGGCGGCTGGCGGCGGGGTTCGGCTGGTGGGCCTGGCAGTTCGCCGCCGGCCCGTACTCCGCCTTCTTTGCCGCGGTCATCGCCGGCTGGGTGGGCCTGGCCCGCCTGGCGCTGGGACCAGCTGCAGCCCGGCCGGCCGGTACCGCCGCCTCGTCCCGCGCGCCGTGGTGGGGCGCGATCCCCGTGCTGCTGGCGGGAACCGGGCTGGCCGCCGCCACGCTGGGTCCGTATCTTTCCGCCCTCCGCGCGGGGCATGCGCGGGGACTGGGCGAGGTCATCGATCTGGCGCCCACGCCCGCGTCGTGGTTCACCCCCCCGCCGGTGAGCTGGTTTTATCCGGCCGGCTGGCCGGCCGGGCACCCCAACCTCGTCGAGCACGCGTGGTTCTCGGGCGCGCTGCCGTGGCTGCTGCTGGCCGGGTTGCTCGTCGGGGGCTGGTCCCGCCGCCGCACCCCCGCGGGAGCCTGGGCCCTGGCGCTGGGCCTGGGGGCGCTCGCCACCGCGCTGTTCTTCACCAAATGGAACGCCGCGGGCGACGGCGGCTGGGGGTGGCTCGCCGCCCGGGTGGAACCCCTGCGGGCGTTTCGCGCCGGCGGCCGCGTCGCGGGCCTGCTGCAGTTTGCACTCGTCGGCGCCGCCGGCCTGCTGCTCACGCCCGCGCTCGCCGCGGCGCGGCCCCGCCTGCTCCGCGCCGGCTGCGTCGGGCTGGCCGGCCTCATGGCGCTCGAGAACCTCGGGCACCATCAGCCCGTCACACTGCGGTCCACGGCGCGCGCCCGCACCGCCGCCCTGGTGGCCGCGTGGCAGCTGGCGGGCGACCGTCCCGTCCTCGCCTTTGCGCCGGGCTACAGCAACCAGCCGGACGTCTGGATTCACCTCGATGCCTGGAGCGCCGCGCTCGCGCAGCACCGGGTGACGGTCAACGGCTATTCCGGCGGGCTGCCCGGTTCCCACATGCGCTTCGCCTGGAATCCCACGGCGGACAACGCGCGCGCCCTGCTGGCGGCCGCGGCGATCCCCGCGGACCAGGTTTCCCTGGTCACCCGCCTGAGCGCCGACGCGGAACGTCAGCTGGATTTTCAGCGGCTGGCCGAGCGGCAGCTGCGCGGACTGGTCGATTTCGAACTGCAGCCGTGCAGCTGGACGCTGTTCGCGCCGCTCGAGACGTTCACGGTGGACGGGCGCACAATGTATCAGTTCACCCCGCCGGCCGAGGTGTGCTTCGCCCTGCCGCCGGCGGCCACCCGGATCGTGCTCGCGGTGCGCATGCGTTCGGGCTCCTACGACGGGTCCGGCCGCTCGGACGGCGTGGGCCTGACCTGGATCCTGCGCGGCGGGGACGGGGTCGAGACCCTCCTGCGGCACGAGCTGATCAACCCGCGCGATCGCGCCGCCGACCGGGGGACGCTGGCGCGCGAGCTGGCCCTGCCGCCGGGTCCGAACCGCCTGCTCCTGCTGCGGGTCGACGCCGGGCCGCGGGGCGACACCGGGTGGGACTGGCCGCTCTTCGGCGCGCTGCGCGTGTCGTCAGGCGCGCCGCCGCCTCAGTAGCGGCGAGCCACGGTCGCGCCGGTCGAGTCCTTGAACACGATGCTCTTGGCCTTCGGGTCGACGCTTTCGAAGGTGATCCCCAGCGACGGGTCGACCGTCTCGCCCACGCGGATCAGGCGGCCGTTGATGAAGGCCCGGGGCGGCGTGCCCTGGAAAACCCCGCTGATCTTGGCATCGGCGACAAAGGTCCGGAAAGCTTGGCTCGCCTCGATCTCGGCCTGCACCGACTCGGTCGTCACGGTGACGCCGGGGGCCAGGTCGGTGGTCGCGGTGGTGACCGTGACGCCGGACTTGGACCGCGGCTTGGCCGGGCGCGGTTGGATGGATTCAACCGGCTCTTCCGCCGCCGGTTCCTTGAGCGCGTCGGAGTCGGGGGCCGGCACCGGCGCCGACACCGTGTTCCCGGTGGGCGCCGACGGCGGACGCGGCACGCGGCTGGACGGGGCCGGATCGTTAAACTTGAACATGGCCAGGCGGATGACGGCGGCGGCCACGAGCAAGCCGACCAGCGCCACCAGCGCCAACCGGAGGACTTTCTTCCGCTGGGCGGACGCCGCCAGCACAGAGGGCGGAATTCTCCGGGGCGGGGGACCCGGGCGCGGGGCGCCAGGGCGGATGATGGGGCGCAGCACCGGGGGCGGGGCCTCGTCCGGGGCGGACTCGGGCGCCCGCATCACGGGAAACGGCGGCGGGGCCCCCAAGGCGGGAGGCGTTTCCTCGACCGGCGGTTGGGGCGCACGGGCGGCGGCCTCGATCTGCGCCTCGGGAATCTTGATCTTGAGCCTGATCTTGGCCTCTTCCGGGGCCGGCGGTTCCGCCGGGGCGGACCCCGTCGGGCCGGGCTCAGCCGGGGCGGCGGCGGGCTCGGGTTCCTGGCTCAGCCGGGGCTTCAGTCGGATCCGCTCGCCGGCGCCGGCCGGCGGGACCAAGGGGGTCGGGTCCGGAACCGCCGCCGCAGCGGCCGGATCCGGCGCCAGCTTGGGCTTGAGCCGCAGTTTTCCGGCCTCGGACTCCGCCGCCCCCGCGCTTAGCGCGGCCGGGGCATTTTCAGCCTCGGGTCGCTGGCGCGGCTTCAGGCGCAGCGAAGGGGGGGGTGGCTCGTCACTCATGAATCAGGGATAGAAACGAATTTTGCCTGCGGCGCGAAACCAAAAAGATTCCCTCGCGGTCGAACTCCCCCATGGTAACCTCTCAGCAATCAGCCTTCCCTATGAAACGTCCGCTTATTTTCTGCCTCCTCCTGCCCCTACTGCTGGCGACCGGCTGCTGGCACAGCAAGAAAAAGCCCAAGGAAATCACCGCCGTCGCCACCGACGTCGAGGAGGGCTTCAAGCAGCGCTGGATGGAAAAGCGAACCGGGGAACTGCTGGCGCAGGGGCTGCGGATCGATATCGCGCGGCAGCAGGCCATCGATGAATTTCGCGCCCGCTACAGCTACACCCGCGCGGCGGATAAATGAGCCGTCGTGACGCCGGGCGCGGCGCCCTGGCCGCGGCCGGCTGCTATCTGGCCTGGGGCCTGTTTCCGCTCTATTGGAAACAGCTCGCCGACGTGGAAGCCACGGAGCTGATCGCGCACCGGCACGTCTGGTCGCTGGCCTTTGTCCTGATCCTGATGGCGGCCGGGGCCGGCTTCACCGAGTTCGGGGCCGCGCTGCGGTCGCGCCCGGCGCTCCGCTGGCACGCGCTCAGCGGGGTCCTGCTCACCCTCAACTGGCTGGTGTACGTCTGGGGGGTCAACCACGGGCAGGTCCTCGAAACGAGCCTCGGCTATTTTCTCGTGCCCCTGGTCAACGTCGCGCTGGGGCGCCTCGTGCTGCACGAGCGCCTGCGGCCGGTGCAGTGGGTGGCGATCGGCTGCGCCGTGGCGGGGGTGGCGCTGCTGCTGCTGGGGGTGGGCCGGATTCCCTGGATCGCCCTGACCCTGGCGGCCACCTTCGGCGCCTACGGCCTGCTGCGCAAGCAGTCGCCCCTCGGGCCGCTGACGGGCCTCGGGCTGGAGACGCTGCTGCTGTTCCCCCTGGCCCTCGCCTTCCTGCTTTGGCAGCACCACACCGGCGCCGGGGCGCTGGGCCGCGTCGGGGCGGGGCCGCACGTGCTGCTCGTGGGGGCGGGCGTCGTCACCGCCATCCCGCTGCTGCTGTTTGCCTACGGCGCGCGCCGCATCCGGCTCTCCACGCTCGGCCTGCTGCAGTATCTCGCCCCGACCGTGCAGTTCATCCTCGGGGTCTGGGTGTACCACGAGCCCTTTTCCCACGAGCACGCGGCGGCGTTCGCCTTCATTTGGTGCGGGCTGGCGCTGTACACCGCCGACAACCTCTGGGCCCAGCGGCAACTCAGTCGTGCTTGATGTCGAGCAGCTCGATCACGAACACCAGGGTGGCGTTGCGCGGGATGCGGGGCGGCTGCCCGCGCGTGCCATAGGCCAGCTCGGGCGGCACGATGATCAGGCGGCGCTCGCCGCGCTTCATCTGCGGCAGGATGTAGTCCCAGCCCTGGATCACGAGCTCCCGGCCCACCCGGAAGACAAACGGCTGGGTCGGGTCGGACATGTTGTCGAACGTCGTGCCGTTGAGCAGGCGCCCGGTGTACAGCACCGACACCAGGTCGCCGGGCACGGGCATCGCGCCCTGCCCCGCCCGCTCAATGATGTAGCGGATGCCGGTGTTGGTGGACTTGGCGGTGGGCCAGGTCTGCTCGACGAACTCAAGGTCGGCCGGCGGCAGTTTTTCACGCTGGGCGTGCAGCGCCGGCACCAGCAGCAACCCGAGCAAAAAGGGGACGGAACGGCGGCAGGGAATACGCATGGCAGGGCTTATTTACAAAAGATCAGGCGAATGACACGGATTTTTTCATGGCCGGATGCGCGGCCGCCAGCGCCAGCGCCCGGTGGAGCAGCGTCTTGCCCGGCTCCATCCGGTGCCAGGGCGAGGCGCCCGAGGGATGGGGCAAGGGGATGCAGTCGGCCGCGTGCCCCCGGTAATCGATGCGGAAGGATTGCCCGATCGTCTCGCTGAGCGGGCGCTCGCCGAGGAACTGCGAGATGGCCAGCTTGCCCACCGGCAGCACCAGCTGGGGTTGGAGCAGGGCGAATTCCCGCTCCAGCCAGGCCGAGCAGCGGGCAATCTCGTCCGGGCCGGGCACGCGGTCGCCGCCCTCGGGGCGCTTGCCCGGAAAGCAGCGGCAGACGGCCGCGAAATAAATCCGGTCGCGCACCTCGTCCTCCGTCCAGCCGGGCGCGAGGGCGAACCACTTGAAGAGCGTCTTGCCCGCCGTCCACGCAAACGGCCGGCCCAGCTTGGGCTCCTTGTCGCCGGGGGCCTGGCCGACCAGCAGCACGCGGCTCGCGGTGGCGCGGCCGACGACCGCCGGACGCTGCATCCGGGGGCAGCGCGTGCAGGCGCGAAGCGCCGCGAGGTGTTGGGTGACGGCCCGGAGCGGGGGAGGCATGCGCGCCGATGCTGGGGGTCGCCCCCGCCGGCGCGCAAGCCCGCTCCAGCGTCAGTAGCGGGCGCGGCGCCGGCCGCCGCCGCCGCCGAACCGGTTCCAGCCGCCCTGCCGGCTCGGCTTGGAGTGGGCCCCGCCGGGGGCCGACACCGGGACCGGGCGCGCCGTGAACGGCCGGTAGTCAAAGCCCTCGAGCTTCAGCTCGGGAATCTTCTGGCCGATGAAGCGCTGGATGTCGCGGATGTCGCCGGCATTCTCCGGCGTGACCAGCGTGAACGCATCGCCCACCGCCTGCGCCCGGCCGGTGCGGCCGATGCGGTGCACATAATCCTCGGGCTTCTCCGGCACGTCGTAGTTGATGACGTGGGAGACCCCCGCGACGTCGATGCCCCGGGCGGCAATGTCCGTGGCGACCATGACCTCGTACTTGCCGGACTTGAAGCCGGCCAGCGCCTCGATGCGCTGGTTCTGGGAGCGATTGGCGTGGAGGACGGCCACCGAATGGTTGGCGGCCTTGAGCCGGCGGGCGATCTTGTCGGCGCCGTGCTTGGTGCGGGAAAACACCAGCACGCTGTCGAATTCGGTCTTGGCGAGCAGCGCCTCGAGCAGCTCGAACTTCTGCTCGGCCGCCACCGGATAGAGGGCGTGGTTCACCGAGGTGGTGACGGAGCGGGCGACGCCGACCTCGATCTTGGCGGGATTGCGCAGGGCAAAGGAGGCGACCGCGGCGATCTCGGGCGGCACGGTGGCGGAGAAGAACAGGGTCTGGCGCTCCCGCGGGCAGCGCGCGATGATGTCCTTCACCACCGGCAGGAAGCCCATGTCGAGCATGCGGTCGACCTCGTCGAGGATGAGGATGTTGATGTCCTGGAGGCTGATGGTGCGCTCCTTGAGGTAGTCCATCAGGCGGCCGGGCGTGGCGACGATGATGTCGACGCCGCGCTTGAGCTCGGCGCGCTGGTTGCCGTAGCCCACGCCGCCGAAGATGGCGACGGTGCGGATGTCGGTGAAGCGGGCGAAGTCGCGGAAGGCGGTCTCGACCTGGGCGGCGAGCTCGCGGGTGGGCTCGAGCACGAGCACGCGGGTGCGGCCGTGGGCGCCGAGGCGCGTGAGCACGGGCAGCGCGAACGCGGCGGTCTTGCCGGTGCCGGTCTGGGCGGAGGCAATGAGATCACCGCCCGTGAGCACGGCCGGAATGGCGCGCAGCTGGATGGGGGTGGGATCGGTGTACCCGGCGGCTTGGACGCCGCGGAGCACGTTGTCGGAAAGTTTGAGAGCTTTAAAAGGCATGGGACGGGGCCGCCCGAGGGCGGCGGATGAAGACGGCAAAAAAGAAAAGGGACGGAGCCCCAAAGGAGCTCCGTCCCTCGAAAATCAGTTCGTTAGAACAGATCGATTAGTAGCGGCGCTCGCCACGGTCACGGTCGCCACCACGGCCACCGCCACCGAAGCCGCCACGGCCACCGCCGCCGCCGCCGAAGCCGCCACCCGGGCGCTCTTCCTTGGGACGGGCCTCATTGACGGTCAGCTGGCGGCCACCGAGGTCGGTGCCGTTCATCTTTTCCGTCGCGGCCTTGGCCTCTTCAGCCGTGCCCATGGTGACGAACGCGAAACCGCGGGGGCGGCCGGTCATCTTGTCCATGGCGACGTAGAGGTCGGTCACGGTGCCGAACTGCCCGAAAGCAGCGCGGAGTTCATCTTCGGTCGTCTTGAAGGACAGATTGCCGACGTATAGTTTGGAGTTACTCATGTGATGTCTCGAAGATCCTACCGTCCGCTGCCAGTTCCGTTCCCACCGTGGGTTTCGAAATCATCACTTAAGCCAAACGCTCAGCCAACGACTCACCAGATGCTGTCATCTAACGTTTTCTCTATCGATAAGCGTTTTAAGACACGGATTCGGGTGCCGAAGGCAAGATAAATCGCGGGGAGGGTCGGACCGGCCGGCGGTTAGACCGAGTACTTGGCCCGGATTTCCTCCGGCAGACTCGTCGCCCGCCCGGTCTGCAGGGTGACCAGGCTGTAGTCGCAGTGCCCGTCGCACACCCGTTTGCCGGTCGGCAGCTTCTCGATCTCAAACGACACGCGGCAGCCGGTCTCGGTGAAATGCTCGATCCAGGTGCGCACCACCATCCGGTCGCCCAGGCCCAGCGGGCGCTTAAACTGGAGCGCAGCCGCGGCCATGTACCAGCCGAGCCCCATCGCCGTAAACGCCGTCATGGGCAGGTGGTAGCAGCGGTCCATCTGGTCGAACCGGGCCGCCAGCACATAGTCGAGATACCGGGTGGAGTGGACGTGCTGGTAGAGGTCGATGTCGTCGGGGCGGACGGCGAGCTCGGTTTCAAACTTGGAGAAGACGTTCATCGGCTGGCGGGTGATCCGGTCACAGGAACAGCCGGTCGACTTCCCGCCGTTCCCGCTTGGTGGGGCGGCCGCTGCCCGGCTCCCGCGCCTGCACCTGCTGCCGCCGCTGCTCGCGCACCTTCTCCCACTCCGATGCGGGTGTGAGGTCCGTGCAATAGTCGGCAACCAGCGGCGCGCCGACGCGGGACGGCGGCGTCCCCAGAACCCGCAGGGTGCGCAGGACGAGTCCTTGGCGCACCGTCACGGTTTCGCCCGGGTGCACCTCGCGGGCCGGCTTGGCCGGCCGCGCGTTGATCTCCACCCCGCCCGCCTGGATCGCCGCGGACGCCAAGGCGCGGGTCTTGAACAACCGCACGGCCCAGAGCCACTTGTCGAGTCGCGCGGTCACGGTCGCCGGTCAGCGCTGCTTGAACGGATTGAAGGCCCCGCCAAAGTCGGGCATCTTGAACTCGGCGTAGCCGTCGGTGGAAAAAAGCGCGTCCGGCAGCGGCGTCCGATCGATCTTCGTGACCTCCATCCGCGAGCGCTCGGCTCCCTTGGCGTCACGCGTCACGACCCGCAGCGGGAAGAATCCGCCGTCCCGGGCCATCTGCTCCCAACCGGGCGCCGCCGGGCCCCGGCCGCCCATCGGGCCCTGGTCCGCCGGAAACATGAAGGTGCCCAGCCCCTTCGCCAGCCAGAGCTCGGTGATCTCGCCCTTCTCTCCGGCCTGCGTGTACTCCGCGGCCGGGTAGCCGGCGATCTGCTCGACCCGTCCGGTCGCCACGGGCGCGGCCGCCGGGCGCTCCTTGTATTTTTTCGCCTCGGCCAGCGCCGGGGCCATGGCCTGGCGCATGAAATTCTTCTGCCCGTCCTCCTCCATGAGGATGATCATCTCCTGGCGCTTAAAATCGATGATCACCCCGCCGGTTCCCGCGCCCCGCCGGGCGGAGTCCGCGGCCATGTCGTAGCGCATTTTCCCTCCCTTCAGTGCGTAATCGATGGCCATCGCCTCCTTTTTCTTGCCCGTGGTCATGACCATGTGCACCCGACCCTCGAAGGAGTCGGCCGCGGCAACCGCGCTCAGGGTGATCAGGGCAAACGCGGTCGCAAGCAGACCGCGGCAGAGGGCAGAGGAGGGCAGTTTCATGAAATTCAAGACCGGAGGAGGGATGAGGTTAACTGGGCCGAGAGCCGGACTGCCGCCATGGTTTAGGGCCCGGCGGCCGACCGCAAGGCTGTCCGGCGCGCGGCCGGAAATATCCGCCAGGGACGCAGCCGTTACTTCGCCGGGACCCGCGGCAGCTCGTCCCGCAGCCAGTCATCCACCAGCGCCTTCTCAAACCGCAGGTTGTCGTCGCGGTTGATCGACAGCTTCATCATGAAGGCGAGGTCGCGGAGCTGGCGCCGCCCTTCCTTCACCACCTTGCCGTCGGGGCCGGTGAGCTTGAACTCCAGGTCGATCTTGGGCGGGTAAACGTCCTTCACGACGCGGACGTCGGACATCTGCGGGCCGTGCCAGGGCTCAAAGTCGCCAGCCAGATCGACATCGGTCACCACGATGCTGAGTTTTTGTCCCGCGGGCACGCGGCTTTGGGCCCGCTGCACCATATGGTCCTGCAACTGCCCAAGCAGGCCGTCGCGGCCCTGATCGCTGCCCATGTAACCGTCGCGGACATCGGAGAATTTCTCCGGATGCGAGAAGGTCACGTCGACCCGCTCCTCGCTTTTCACGGCCGGATCGGCCGCCATCACCGCGCCAATCGCGGTCAGTCCCGCGACGATCCCGAGCCAGAGGTGGTTGGTTTTCATGGTGTGCGTGGGACCCACATTGGGCCCGGATTGTTCCGGCGCGAGCCAACTTCCCGGCCGGGCCCCCTCAAGGAGCCGCGCCGGCCGGGGCGGCCCGTTTCTCGATTCTGACCGCCGTGATCTTGTATTCCGGGGTCTTGGTGTACCGGTCGCACTGCGAGGTGGTGATCTGGTTGAGGAACACGCGCGCGCAGTGGAAGGTGGTGTAAACCTCCCCGGGCTTGACCGTGCCGCTGATCCGCACCGGCAGGTCGGCCGAGCCCTGCTGGCTGGCCAGCCGGACGATCTCGCCGTCGGTGATTCCCAAACGGGCGGCGTCCACCGGCGCCAGCTGGAGAAAGTCCGTCGTCGCCATGCTGCCGTTGGGCGTCCGGCCGGTCTGCGTGGCGGCGTTGTACTGGAAGAGGTTCCGGCCGGTGGTCAGGACAAAGGGGTACTCCGGGCTGGTCACGTCCGGCGGGGGCAGGAATTCGATGCGGCGCAGCGCGGTGGTCGGGCCGTGGGTGAACCGCTCCGCGTGCATGATGGCCATGCCGGGGTCGTTTTCGTCGAAGCAGGGCCACTGCAGGCCGCCCAGACGGTCGAGCCGGGCGTAGCTGAGGCCGGCGCCCTCGGGCCACAGCGAGCGCACCTCGTCCCAGATTTGCTCCGCGGTGCGATAGTTGAAGGCCGCGCCCTTGCCCATGGCCCGGGCGACGTCGCAGATGATTTCCCAGTCGGGCCGGGACTGGCCGCGCGGGCGCGCGGCGCCCCGCACGCGCTGGACGCGGCGCTCGCCATTCATGAACGTGCCATCCTTCTCGAAGGACGAGGCGGCGGGCAGGAAGACGTCGCCGAACTCCCGGGCGGTGGCGTTGAGGAAGAGGTCCTGGACGATGACCAAGTCGACCTGCTCCAGCGCTCGGCGGGTCTCATGGGCGTTGGGGTTCGTCATCAGGATGTCGTAACCGATCGCCCAGAGGGCCTTGAACCGGCCGGTGCTGGCGGCCGCCAGCATCTCGAACATATTGAGCCCGGGGTGGGTGGGAATGGAGGAGTGCCAGGCCGCCTCGAACCGCGTGTGCGCCTCGGTGAGCGGCACGTAGCCGGCCAGGAGCTTCGGCTCGCAGCCCATGTGCGGGGCGCCCTGCACGTTGTTCTGGCCGCGGAGGGGGTTGATGCCCGAGCCCGGCTTGCCGATGTTGCCGGTGAGCAGCGCGATGTTGACCAGCGCCATGATCCCCTCGGTGCCCTGGACGTGCTCGGTCATGCCGAGCCCGTGGACGCTGAGCGAGGGCTTGGCGGTGGCGTACAGCCGCGCGGCCTGGCGGATCTTCGCCGCCGGCACGCCGCAGATGCCCTCGACCTTCTCCGGCAGGAAGTCGCGGATGAAGGTGCAGTATTCGTCAAACTCCGTGAGGCGCGTGCGGAGAAACTCCAGGTCGACGAGGCCCTCCTCGACGATCGTCGCCCCGAGGGCGTTGAACAGGACGACATTGGTGCCGGGGCGCAGCTGGAGGTGCAGCGTGGCGAACTCGGTGAGCTCGATCTGGCGCGGGTCGACGATGATGAGGTTCGCGCCGCGGCGCGCCGCCTGCTTGATGCGCGCACCGGTCACGGGGTGGCCCTCGGTCGGGTTGGCGCCGCAGACGAGGATCGTGCGGGCAATCTCGATCTCGTCGAGGGAGTTGGTGGCGGCCCCGGTGCCGAGGGTCATCTTCATCGCGGCGGCGGTCGGCGAGTGGCACACCCGCGCGCAGCAATCGATGTTGTTCGTGCCGAGGACGACGCGCGCGAACTTTTGCGCGACGTAATTCTCCTCGTTGGTGCCGCGCGCGGAGCTGAGCACGCCGATGCTGTCCGGGCCGTGCTCCGCCGCGAGGGCGGCGAGCCGCTCGGCCAGGTAGCGGATGACCTCGTCCCAGCTGACGTCTTGCCAGACGCCGTCGCGCCGGATCATCGGCGAGGTGATGCGCTCCTCGGCATAGACGTAGTCGAAGGCGTAGCGGCCCTTGACGCAGGTGTGGCCGTGGTTGCTCGGGCCGTCCGACGGCCGGATGGTGGTGATCTGGCCGTCGCGCGTGCCGACGTTCACCTCGCAGCCCGTGCCGCAGTAGGAGCAGATGGTCTTGGTCCACTCGGTCGGCACCCCGCGGGCCAGCACGGTGAGGTCCTCGAGCGCCCCGGAGGGGCAGGTGTCCACGCACGCCCCGCAGCTCACGCAGCCGCCGTCCAACAGCGTCTCGCCGCGGACCGGCAGGATGCGGGTGGCGTCGCCGCGGTCCCAGGCCTTCCAGACAAACTGGCCCTGCACCTCCTCGCAGATGCGGACGCAGCGGTAGCAGGTCACGCACTGCGACATGTCGACGTTGATGTAGGGATGGGAGGCATCCTGCATGAACGGCACGGCGGGGGGCGGCGCGGTGCGCGAGCCGCCGGCCTGCACACCGTACTCGTGGAGGTAGCGGTGGAACTGCTTGTGGGGAAACTCAGCGACGGCCTCGGCCGGGTAGTCCCGGGCGAGGAGCCCGAGCAGAGTGCGGCGCACGCCCTCGACGGCGGGCGAGTGCGTGAGGATTTCCATGCCCTCGCGGATCGGCGTGTTGCAGGCGGTGACGAGCGCGTTGAAGCCCTTGACCTCGACGGTGCAGAGGCGGCAGGAGCCGTAGGGCTCGAGGCGGTCGTCGTGGCAGAGGGTGGGCACCTCGAGGCCGAGCTGGCGCAGCGCCTCGTTGATGGTGAGTCCCTCGGGAAACGAGTGGGACTGGCCGTTGATCGTTATTTGAAGCATGGCTCAATCTCCGTCGGATAGTAGCGCAGGATGGATTCGGCGAAGCGGGCGAGCCCGGTGCCATGGCCGCAGAGGCTGGTGAGCTTCAGGGCGGTGACGAGGTCGCGGCATTCCTGCAGGTCGGCCGGCGCGGCCTGGCCGGCCAGCGCCCGGCGGAAGAGCTCCTCGACGCGCCCGCTCCCGCGGCGGCACGGCGTGCACTTGCCGCACGACTCGTAGGCGCCGAACGAGAACACGTGCTGCACGAGGTCGGGGATGGAGGTGTGCTCATCGAACGCCACGATGCCGCCGTGGCCGACGCCCGCGCCGATGGCGGCGAGCTCCTCGAACCCGAGCGGCGTGTCGAGCAGGTGCGGCGGGATCAGCCCGATGATCGGCCCGCCGATCAGCAGCCCCTTCAGTTGGCCGCCGCTGCGCAGGCCGCCGCCGAGCTCCTCGACGATGTGCCGCACGGTCACGCCAAACTCGACCTCGTAGAGCCCGGGCCGGACAAAGAGCGAGTTGAGCGAGAGGGCCTTGGTGCCGCGGCTCTTGGAGAACCCGATCGCGGCATAGGCCTCGCCGCCATGCGTCACGATCCACGGCACGTTGACCAGGGTCTCGACGTTGTTGAGCAGCGTCGGGCGGTCGAACAGGCCGCGCTCGGTCGGGTACGGCGGCCGGGCCATCACCTCGGGGCGTTTGCCCTCGATCGAGCGGAGCAGGGCGGTTTCCTCCCCGCAGACGTAGCTGCCGTGGCCGATGACCAGCTCCAGTTCAAAGGCGAACGGCCGGCCGCCAACCTGCGGGCCCAGCCAGCCGGCGGCCCGCGCCTCGGCCAAGGCGGCGCGCAGCACCGTGGCCGCGAACGGATATTCGATGCGCAGGTACAGGTAGCCCTGGCTCGCGCCCACGGCGTAGCCGGCGAGGATCATCCCCTCGATCAGGCGATGGGGGTCATCCTCCAGCAAATAGCGGTCAATGTAGGCGCCGGCGTCGCCCTCGTCCGCATTGGCGACGACATACTTCACGCCGGCCGGCTGCTGCGCGACCGCCCGCCACTTGCGGCCGGTCGGAAAGCCCGCGCCGCCGCGGCCGCGGAGCGCCGAGGTCTCCACCGCGGCGAGCACCCGCTCGGGGGGATGGTCCAGGGCCTGGGCCAGCGCCGCATACCCGCCCTGCCGCTGGTAGTCCGCCAGCGAGCGGGCCCCGCCCGCCGCGAGCCGGCCGAGCACGATCCCGTGGCGCGAGCACACGCGCACCGGCGGGCGCGGCTGGGTCTGGCCCTTGGCCGGGGCGGCGTGACACTCGCCGAGGCAATACACGCGGGGGTCCTGCCGCATCGCCTCGGCCCAGCGCTCCGGGTTGAGGTGGCGGGCGGCGTAGCAGGCCGTGCCCTGGCAGGCCTTGCCGGCGTGCTCGCCCTCCGGGAGGTGATAAAACGACCGCACATCGGCCGCCAAGTCATGGGCGCCCACCGGGGCCGAGGCGCGGGAAGGGAAGGGCAAATGGCTCATGTCACCAACGGGGCAGAGGGCTGGGGGAAAATTTCACCGCGGAGGTTGTGAGTGGGCGCCGGGGTGAGTTCAACCACAGACCTCGCCCACCCCGCGGTTTCATCCCAGCCGGCCTCCGGTGGATTTCTGGCGGGCCGAGGCAGTTTGGGGTTTTCTCCCTTGGGAGTTTCGCTTTCCTGCGGACATGCCCACGGTCCCCGGACTCCGCAGCCCCTACGCCAAGGTCGGCCGTCTCGTCTACTTCGGACGGATGATCGACAAGATCCACCTGCAGGCCCGCGGCGCGCTGCCCGCCGACTACCTCGCCAACCTCGGCCAGGGGTTCGACCTCCGCTGCTGCGACTTTCTCCGCGTGCCCTACGCCGACCTGAAGGCCCAGGCCCTCGCCGGGGGCCAGACGGAGGCGGCGCTGCTGGACTGGGCCCTGGAGCGCGGCGGCCCGCGCAGCGACGAGGAGTGCGAGGTCTGGAACGGGTTCCTGATGAAACGCGGCTGGCGCGACGCCGGCGCGGAAATTCTCGCCCGGCGCATCCGCGAGGGCCAGCTGGAGGGCCAGCCCATCATGACGATGTTCGACTATCTCGACTTCGACGAGGGCCGCGATCCGGTCGCGGCGAAATCCTGGCTCGGCTAAGCGCCCCGGCTCATGGTCATCCTGCTCATGGGGGTCACCGGCAGCGGCAAGACCACCATCGGCCGGCAGCTGGCCGGCGAGCTCGGCTGGGGGTTTGCGGACGCCGACCAGTTCCATCCGCCCGCCAATGTGGCCAAGATGAGTGCGGGCCAGGCCCTCGATGACGCCGACCGCGCCCCCTGGCTCGACGCCATCCGCGCCCACCTCGACGCGCAGCTGGCGGCCAACCGGAACGCCGTCGTCACCTGCTCCGCGCTGAAGGCGCACTACCGCGCCACCCTGCTCGGCGACCGGCGCCAGGTTAAGCTGGTGTACCTGCAGGGCACGCGCGAGGTCCTCCAGTCGCGGCTCAGCCGCCGGCAGGGCCACTTCATGCCCCCCGCCCTGCTCGACAGCCAGCTCGCCACGCTGGAGGAGCCGGCGGACGCCCTCGTGATCGACATCTCCCCGCCCCCCGGCCAGATTCTCGCGGCCATTCGCACCGGCCTATCCCTATGAGCTCACCCGCCGGCCAACGGTTCCGCCTCCTCGCCAGCGTGCTCAGCGTGCTGCTGCTGCTGCTGGCGGCCGCGGGGGGCTGGTTCTACTGGCAGCTGCGCGCCAGCCGGCCACGGCTGGAGGGGACCGTGGCCCTGCCCGGGCTGGGGGCGCCGGTCACCGTGGCCCGCGATGCCCTGGGGGTGCCACTCGTCCGCGGCGCCGCGCGGGCCGACGTCGCCCGGGCCCTGGGTTATCTGCACGCCCAGGACCGGTTCTTCCAGATGGACCTGCTACGCCGGCGCGGGGCGGGCGAACTCGCCGAGCTGTTCGGCGCGGCGGCCCTGCCGCTGGACCGGAGCACCCGCGTGCATGGGTTCCGGCCGCTCGCGCGGCAGGTGCTCGCGCGCCTCGCGCCCGCCGAGCGCGAGCTGCTCGCCGCCTACACCGCCGGCGTCAACGCCGGCCTCGCGGACCTCGGCCAGAAGCCGTTTGAATACCTCGTGCTGCGCACCGCGCCCGCGCCCTGGCGGCCGGAGGACAGCGTCCTGATCATCTATGCGATGACCCTCGACCTGCAGGATTCGACCGGATCCTACGAGCTGGCGCTGGCCACGATGCGGGACCAGCTCGGGGTCGCCGGCGTGGCGTTTTTCGCCCAGGTCGCGCACCCCGACGATGGCGCCATCGACGGCTCCACCGCCCCGCTCGCCCCGATCCCGTCGGAAAAGATCCTCGACCTGCGGAACCCCCGCACCGCCGCCCGGGCGTCCGCCGGCCCGCCCCCCGCCTTCGCCGCCGAGGAGCCCCGCGATCCCGAGGCCTTTCCCGGCAGCAACAGCTTCGCCCTCTCCGGCGCCCACACCGCCAGCGGCGCCGCCCTGCTGGCCAACGACCCGCACCTCGACCTCGCCGTCCCCAACATCTGGTACCGGGCCTCGCTGGCGTGGGACGCCCCCACGGCCTGCCGCATCACGGGCGTCACCCTGCCGGGGCTGCCCATCGTCGTGATCGGCAGCAACGGCCACATCGCCTGGGGTCTCACCGACGCCTACGCCGACACCAGCGACCTCGTGGCCGTCGAGGTCAACGCCATCGACCACTCCCTCTACAAGCTGCCCGGGCAGGACGAACTGCTCCGCATCGAGCGGCGCCGCGAGACCATCCGGGTGCGGGGCGGAGCCCCGGTCACGATCGAGGTTCCCTGGACCCATTGGGGGCCCGTGGTCGCGACCAGCCCCGAGGCCCGGCCACTGGCGTTCCACTGGCTCGCACACGATCCCGCGGCCACCGATCTCTCCTTCATGCAGCTGGCCGAGGCGCGCACGGTTGCCGCGGCCGTCGCCGTCGCCCATCGGGCCGGCATGCCCGCGCACAATTTTGTGGTCGCCGACTCGGCCGGGCAGATTGCCTGGACGATCATAGGCCGGCTGCCCCAGCGCGTCGGGTTCGACGGCCGGCTGCCCACCACCTGGAGCTACGGCGACCGCCGCTGGGCCGGCCTGCTGCCGCCGGACACGGTGCCCACGGTCCTGGCGCCCGCCAGCGGCCGGCTCTGGACGGCCAACAACCGCATCGTCGGCCACGCCGCCCTCGCGCTCCTGGGCGACGGGGGCTATTCGTCCGCCCCGCGCGCAATCCAGATTCGCGACGACCTCGCCGCGCTGGAGCAGGCGGTCCCGCGCGACCTGCGGGCCATCCAGCTGGATGACCGCGCGCTGTTCCTCCGCCGCTGGCAGCAGCGCCTGCTGGGCGTGCTCACCCCCGAGGCAATCGCGGAAAAACCCGCCCGCGCCGAGCTCCGCCGCCTCGTCGAGCATTGGGAGGGCCGGGCCAGCACCGACTCCGTGAGTTACCGGCTGGTCAAGGCCTACCGGCTCCGCACCGCGGCCCTCGCGCTGGATCCCATTTTCGCCGGCTGCGTTGAGGCGCTGCCCCGCTTCGACTGGCACCGTTTCCTCTACGAGGATCCGCTCCAGGCCCTCCTGCGGGAAAAACCCCCGCACCTGCTCGACCCGCGCTACGCGAGCTGGGATGCGCTGCAGCTCGCCGCCGCCGACGCGGTGGTGGCCGATTTCGAGCGGCAGGGCGTGCCGCTGGCCCAGGCGACCTGGGGCCGGCGCAACACGGCGAAAATTCTCCATCCCTTCGGGCGCCTGCTGCCGACCTGGATCGCGGGCTGGCTCAACCTGCCCGCCGATCAGCTGCCGGGCGACATGGACATGCCCCGGGTGCAGACCCCCGCCTTTGGCGCCAGCATGCGGCTCGTGGTTTCACCCGGCCGGGAAAGCGAGGGCCTGCTGCACATGTCCGGCGGCCAGAGCGGCCATCCGCTTTCGCCCTTCTACCGGGCCGGCCATGCCGCCTGGGTCCAGGGCGAGCCCACGCCCCTGCTGCCCGGGCCGGCGAAGCACACCCTGCAGTTAATCCCCTGAGGCGGCGGGCGGCGCGGGTTTGCCAAACCCCGGCCGGCGGGTTCAGGCTGCGGCCATGCTCCACGTCCTCGACCACCCGCTCGCGGCGCACGTCATCACCCACCTGCGCGACAAGACCACCAAGCCGGCCACCTTCCGCACGCTCTGCTACCAGATCAGCCTGCTCCTCGCCATCGAGGCGACCCGGAGCCTTCCCACCGAGGAAAAATCCATCGAGACCCCGCTGGAGCCGATGACCGGGAGGGTGTTGACCGCCCAGCCGCTGGTGGTCGTCCCCATCCTGCGCGCCGGCCTCGGCATGGTGCAGCCGCTGCTGGATCTCTTTCCCGACGTGAGCGTGGGCTACATCGGGCTGGAGCGGGACCATGCCACGGCGGTCGCCCGGAGTTACTACTGCAAGCTGCCTCCGCTCGCGGGCCGCCGGGTGCTGCTGGTGGACCCGATGCTAGCGACCGGCGGCTCCGCGGTGCAGGCGATCGAGGTCGTGCGCGCCCAGGGCGGCACGGACATCACGCTGATCACCATTGTCAGCTCGCCCGAGGGCGTGGCCGAGGTGGCAAGGCACGACCCCCGGCTGCCGGTTTTCACCGCCGCGCTGGACCGCGAGTTGAACGCCAAGAAATACATCCTCCCCGGCCTCGGCGATTTCGGCGACCGGCTCTACGGCACCTGACCAGCCCAGCGCCCGCGGCTAAAGCAGCGCGGCGTGGAGGACCTCGGCGGGATGCAGGGCGCGGCGGTGCGTGCCGTCCTTGATTTGGTGGCGGCAGCTCGTGCCGGACGCGACCAGCAGGGTGTCCTCGGGCGTGGCCCGCACGGCGGGGAACAGCACCAGCTCGCCGATCTGCTGCGCGAGCGCGAAGTGTTCCGCCTCGTAGCCAAACGAGCCGGCCATCCCGCAGCAGCCGCTCGGGATGATCTGCACCTGGTAGTTGGCCGGCAGGCTCAGCGCCTGAACCGCCGGCGTGAGCGAGGAGAGCGACTTCTGGTGGCAGTGGCCGTGCAGCTTGAGCTGGCGCGGGGCCGTCGTGAACGCCGCGCGGGTGATCCGGCCGCGGTCGATCTCGCGCGCGATGAACTCCTCGAACAGCAGGGCGTGCGCCGCGAGCTGCCGGGCTGGCGCCATGAGCTCCGGCGGCATCAGGTCGGGATATTCGTCGCGAAACCCGAGGAGGGCCGAGGGCTCGATGCCGATGAGCGGCGTCGCGTCCGTAATCACCGGGGCCAGCAGCGTGACGTTGCGGATGGCGAGCCGCTGCGCCGCCCGCACCAGGCCCTTTGAAAAATGCGCCCGGCCGCTGTCCACGTGGTCCGGGATGATCACCTCGTAGCCCAGGCGGTTGAGCAGCTCCACCGCCTGGCTCCCGATGCGGGTGTCGTGGAAATTGGTGAACTCGTCGCAGAACAGGTACACGCGGCCGTTTTTCCACGGGCCGCCGCGGTTGGCGTGGCGCGCATGCCAGCGGCGCAGCGTCGTGGCGGGCAGCGTCGGCAGGCTGCGGCCGGGGGCAAAGCCCGTCAGGCGCTTGAGCAGGCCGGAGAGCGTCGGCTGGGTCACGACCCAGTTGTGCAGCCGCGGGACCAGCGCCGCCGCCGCCATCGCCCGGGAGAAGTTCGCGACCAGCCGCGACCGCAGCGGCACCCCGTGGGTGTCGTGGTAGTGCTGCTGCCACTCGGCCTTGAGCCGCGCGATGTCCACGTTTGACGGGCACTCGGACTTGCAGCCCTTGCACGAGAGGCAGAGCTCCATCACCTCGGCGATTTCCTCGCTGTCGAACGGCCGGGCGGCGTCGCGCGGGTTGGTCAGCAGGTGCCGCAGCACGTTGGCGCGGGCGCGGGTGGAGTCGCGCTCGTTGCGGGTGGCCATGTAGCTCGGGCACATCGTGCCGCCCATCCGCTCGGTCTTCCGGCAGTCGCCCGAGCCGTTGCACTTCTCCGCCGCGCGCAGCAGGCCCTGGGTGGCGTCGAAGTTGAAGATCGTCGCATAGTCCGGCGTCGGGTGGCCGGGCGCGTGCCGCAGCGACGTGTCCATCGGCGGCGTGTCGATGATCTTGCCCGGGTTCAGCAGGCCGGACGGGTCAAAGGTCTCCTTCACGCGGCGCATCATCGCGTAGCAGGCGTCGCCCACCATGAAGCGGATGAACTCCCCCCGCAGCCGCCCGTCGCCGTGCTCCCCGCTGAGCGAGCCGCGGTATTTTTTCACCAGCGCGGCGATGTCGGTGGCGATGGCGCGAAACATCCGCAGGCCCTCCGGCGTCTTGAGGTTGAAGAGCGGGCGCGTGTGCAGCTCGCCGGAGCCGGCGTGCGCATAATAGACGCAGCTGATGCCGTATTTGTCCCGCATCAGGGCGTCGAACTCGCCGATGTAGGCGGGCAGGTCCTCGACCGCCACCGCCGTGTCCTCCACCACCTCGCGCGGCTTGGCGTCGCCGGGCACGTTCGACATGAGCCCCTGGCCCGCGCGGCGCAGCTCCCAGACCCGGTTGCCGTCCTCCCCCCAGAGCACGGGGAACGCCACCCCGAGCCCGGCGGCGCGCAGCTCGGCCTCCAGCGCCTGCAGCCCGGACGCGAGCTCCTCGCGCCGCTCCCGGCGGAGCTCGATGACCAGGATCGCGCCCGGGTCGCCCTGGACGAAGAAGCGGTTTTTCGCCTGCTCGAGGTTCTGCTTGGTGCACTCCAGAATGTGGCGGTCGATCAGCTCCACCGCGCTGGGCCGGTGGCGCAGCGCGATGAGCGTCGCCTGCAGGGATTCCTGCACCGAGTTGAAGTGGGCGCAGAGCAGCGCCCCCGGCGGCGGGAGCGGCTCGCAATTCAGCTCGAATTCCAGGCCGAGGAAGAGGGTGCCCTCCGAGCCCGCCAGCAGCCGGCAGAGGTTGAAGGGCTGCGCCGACCCCGGGTCGAACACCGCGCAGTCCATCAGCAGATCGAGCGCGTAGCCGGTGTTGCGGCGCGTGACGGACGGCTTGGGGTAGTGCTCCCGGATCAGCCGGCGGTTCTCCGGATCAGCCAGCAGGTCGCGCACCGTGCGGTAAATCCGGCCCTCCAGCGTGTCGGGGCCGGCGCACTTGGCGGCAAATTCCTCCCGGGTGAGCGGGCCGAAGGTCGCCTCGGAGCCGTCGCTGAGCAGGCCGCGGGCGGAGCACAGGTGGTCGCGGGTCGAGCCGTAGACCACGGAATTGGAGCCGCAGGAGTTGTTGCCGACCATGCCGCCCAGCATGGCGCGGTTGGCGGTGGAGGTCTCGGGGCCGAACAGCAGGCCGTGCGGCTGGAGCGCCAGGTTGAGCTCGTTGCGCACCACCCCCGGCTGGACCCAGGCGCGCCGGGCGGCCGGGTCGATCCGCACGATGCGGTTCAGGTGCCGGCCGAGGTCCAGCACCAGGCCGGACCCGACGACCTGGCCGGCGAGCGAGGTGCCGGCCCCGCGGGGGATGATGCCGAGGCCGTGCCGGCGGGCGAAGGCCAGGAGCTTCCGGACGTCCTCCGCGTTGCGCGGCAGGGCCACGGCCGCCGGCAGTTCCTGGTACTCCGACGCATCCGTGGCGTACAGGAGCCGCAGCAGGTGGCGGGTGTGCAGGTCCCCCTCAAGGGTGGCGGCCAGCTGGGTGAAGTCGGTGGGAGTGGGCGCGGCCATCACGCACCAGCCAAACGTGTCCGGCCCTAGGTGGCGAGCCTCGCGCGGGCGGCGGCTTACTTCCAGTTCAGCACCAGCCGGGTGAAGTAGCCGGTGTCGAGCGACTCCACGCCGGGGCCGGGCTTGCTGTTGTAGTCGTTGTTGACGCCGAGGCGGAGCTTCCAGGACGGATTGGCGAGGGGGAGCTCGTAGAACGTCTCATGGGTGAAGTGAAAGTTGCCGAAATCCTCGAACGCGGGGACGTAGGAGAGGCGGTTGACCAGCTTGGCGGTGGCCAACTCCCACTCGTGGCTGAAGCCGACGTCCAGACCCATGCTCTGCAGGTCGGCCTGGGTGGGGTTGCCGTAACCCTCGTAGCGGAACGAAAGACCGGCGCGGCCCGTGGCCACGTGCTTCGGTTCCTTGAAGAAATCATAGCCCAAGCCCGCGGCCGCGGTGTTGTACAAATTGATGTCCTTGATGCGGTCAAAGCCGCCCTCGTTGCGGGCATACCAGGAGTATTTGCCCGAGAAGTTGTTGGCGTAGTCGATGCCCGCCTTGAACTGGTCGGCGGATTTTTTGCCGGCGGCGACCTCGCGGTCATAACCGGTGTAGAACTGGAGGGCGTCCTGCGCGGTCTTGAGCGTGGCGCGGAAACTGGCCGCCGTGCCGAGCTGCGAGGTGTTGCCGCGCTTGCCGGTGACATCCATCGTGGCCTCGTAGGCCCAGTGGCGCTGCTGGGCGGCCAGGGACTGCTTCATCGCGGCCACCTGCGGATCCTCGCCGCCGGGCAGCCAGGTGGCAGCCACCTCGCCGACCTGGGCGACCTGCTGGCCGCCGGCCCCGGTGATCGTGAGCCCGCCGCCCGCCGCCGCCACGGTGCCCTGCAGCGTGGTCCCCGCGGCCAGCCGCACCACCACGGGCGCGTCCGTGGTGAGGGCGGTGACCTCGGACTGCTTGATGGCGAGATCACCGGCATAATCGGTGCTGAGGTAGACCAGGCCGCCAGTGATCTTGGTGACCTTGCCCACGAGCCGGGCGCCGCCCTTGGTGGCGA
>SESH01010068.1_pt1 | contig 34040 bp, 28 predicted proteins | sample 3171561 | NCBI WGS metagenome assembly SESH01 (sample SAMN10866947, study PRJNA518727) | freshwater metagenome | biome: subpolar coniferous forest; feature: holomictic lake; material: water; isolation source: holomictic Lake 442 2011 16.5 m and 2014 13 m | place: Canada: near Kenora, Ontario
GAGTCGCCTGGAGGGGAATCCAGACCGTGCAGACCGCGTCACCGGCCAGCGGCCAGTAATACTGGTCCACGTGCATCGGGGTGAGACCGCCGCCCGGCTCCTTGTAGAGGGCCTGGTCGTGGTAGAGCCGGACGCCCCGCACGCCCATGAGCTCGGCGGCGATCCGGGCCAGTCGCGGGCTGAAGACGAATTCCTGGACCACCTGGCTGTGGGTCCAGAGGTTCATGACCTGGAGGAACGCCTTCCCGTACGCGGTGCGCTCCGCCAGCGGGAGGGTCTCCTTGGAGCGCAGCCCGACCTGGTTGGTGATTTCCCGCGAGTAGTGTGCGAGCAGTTCGGCGCTGAGGACGTGCTTCAGCTTGATGAAGCCGTCGCGCCGGAAACGCGCGATCTGGTCCGCGTTGACGGAATAGGGCGTGGCGAGTTCGGCCGGAGCGGGGACGGGGGAGGAAAGCATGGCCGCCAGCCTACCGGATAGGGCGCGGGGCGTCTGCCACTCTCTTGGCCTAAACTGGTGATTATTTGCTCATATCTTGCCTGATCGGTGAAAACCGTGGCATTTAAGCACGCATGATTCTTTCCCGGGACCCACGATGGGAGCGCGTGCCGCTGCAGGAGACGGGCTCGTTTGCGGTCCGGGAGTTTCGCCAGGCCCGCTTCGACTATCCCTGGCACCAGCACCGGGAGGCGGAGCTGACGCTCATTGTGCGGGGGAGCGGGCTGCGCTACGTGGGCGATTCCGCGGAGGAGTTTGCGTCGGGCGACCTGTGCCTGCTGGCAGGGGGCCTGCCGCACTCGTGGCGTTCCCCGGCCCAGGGCCGGGCGGGCGTCTACAGCATCGTGGTGCAGTTTGACCCGGCGAAGTGGGGCGAGGCGTTTTGGCAGCTGCCGGAGATGCGCGGGGTGGCGCGGTTGCTGGCCCGGGCGGCCCGGGGGCTCCAGTTTCTGGGGCCGGTCCGCGGACAGGTTGCGGCCCAGCTGGTGGAATTGGCGGCGCAGCCCCCGCGCCGCCGGCTGCTCCCGCTGCTGGGCGTGCTCCAGCAGTTGGCGGAGGCCCGGACGGCGCGGTCGCTGGCCCTGGTGCCCCGCCAGCAGGAGGCCAGCCCGGTCAGCGGCCGGATCAAGGCCGTGCTGGAACAGATCCACCGCCACTACGACGAACCGCTGAGCCAGTCCGCCCTGGCCCGGCGCCACCACCTGAGCGCCTCGGGCTTCAGCCGTTGTTTCCGGCGCGCCATCGGCAAGACCTTTGTCGCCTATGTGAGCGACCTGCGGCTCAGCGCGGCCTGCCGCCTGCTGCTCGAGACGGAGGCGACCGTCGCCGACATCGCGTTCCGCGTCGGGTTCGGGAACCTGTCCAACTTCAACCGCTGCTTCCGGGGCGCCCGGGGCGTCACGCCGCGGGACTTCCGCCGCCAGGCCTCCGCCCATCCCCGCCTGGGCTGAGGCCGTCCCGCCGGGCCAAAAAAAAGCCGCGACCCGGAGGTCGCGGCTGGAGGGTGAGGACGGAAGCTACTTCCGTCCGGGGGTCACGGGGCGGCCGGGGCCTCGGCGGCCGGGGCGGCGTCGCCGGCCGGCTTCTGGTTTTCCAGTTCCTTCATCGCGGCCTTGCGCGAGAGGCGGACCTTGCCGGAGCGCTCGTCGATGCCGATGCACTTGACGGTGATGGACTCGCCCAGCTTGACGACGTCCTCGGTGCGGCGCACGCGGAAGTCGGCCAGCTCGCTGATATGGCAGAGGCCTTCCTTGCCGGGGAGGCACTCCACGAAGCAGCCGAACTCCTTGATGCCGGTGACGCGGCCGGTGTAGATCTTGCCCATCTCAATCTGGGCGCCGCCGCCGCCGCCGCCAGGACCGCCGCCGCAGAGGCCGTCGATTTCCTGGATCGCGCGGGCCATGGCCTCGGCGTTGTTCGAGTAGACGAACACCTTGCCGGAGTCGTCCTCGGCGATGTCGATCTGCGCGCCGGTCGTCTCGGTGATGCGGCGGATGGTCTTGCCGCCGGGCCCGATGAGCAGGCCGATCTTCTCGGGATCGATCTGGATCGTCTGGATGCGCGGGGCGTACTTGGAGAGGTCGGCGCGGGGGGCGGGCAGGGAGGCCAGCATGGAGCGCAGGATCTCGATGCGGGCGTCGCGGGCCTGGAAGATCGCGGTCTTGGCGATCTCGAAGGGCAGGCCGTTGATCTTGAGGTCGAGCTGGAAGCCCGTGATCCCCTTGGTCGTGCCGGCCACCTTGAAGTCCATGTCGCCGAAGTGGTCTTCCTCGCCGAGGATGTCGGTGATGGTGGTCCACTTCGTGATGGTGCCGTCGGCCGCCATCTCGGTCATGAGGCCGCAGGAGATGCCGGCGACCGGGGCGATGATCGGCACGCCGGCGTCCATCAGGGCGAGACAGCCGCCGCAGATCGAGGCCATCGAGGTCGAGCCGTTGGAGGCCATGATCTCGGAGACGACGCGGATGGAGTAGGGGAAGACGTCCTCGGCCGGGAGCACCGGGACGAGCGAGCGCTCGGCGAGGGCGCCGTGGCCGATTTCGCGGCGGCCGGGGCCGATGAAGCGGCCGGCCTCGCCGACGGAGAACGGCGGGAAGTTATAATGGAGGATGAAGCTCTTCGAGGTGGCGCCGCCGGTGAGGCCGTCCATGTCCTGGGCTTCCTTGGTCGGCCCGAGGGTGACGATGGCGATGTTCTGGGTGTCGCCGCGCTGGAACATGGCGGAGCCATGGACGCGGGGGAGGACGCCGACCTGCGAGTTGAGCGGGCGGAGGGTCTTGGCGTCGCGGCGGTCGGAGCGGATGCCCTTGGCGAGGACGGTGGCGCGGTAGGCCTTGTACTGGAGATCCTCGAACACGACGTTGAGGTCGACGTCGGTGAACTTGCCCTCGCCGAGCTCGGCGAGGAGGGCGGCCTTGGCCTCCTCCTTGAGCAGCTTCACGTTGGCGGAGCGGACGTTCTTCTCGAAGCCGAAGATCGCGGCGGAGACGCGCTCGGCGGGGACGACGCGCTCGATGATGGCGCGGGCCTCGGGGGTGGCGCCGACCAGCTTGAAGGTGGCCTTGGGCTTGCCGGCGAGGGTGACGAGCTCGCGGATGGCGGCGAGGATGGGCTGGATGGCCTGGTGGCCGAAGGCGAGGGCCTCGATGAACTTCTCCTCGGCGATCTGGTCGGCGGAACCCTCGATCATGAGCATGTCCTTGGCGTTGCCGACGTAGATGAGGTCGAGCGAGGACGAGAACATCTGCTCGATGGTCGGGTTGGCGACGAACTGGCCGTCGATCAGGGCGACGCGGACGCAGCCGATCGGCCCGTTCCACGGGATGTCGGAGATGGCGAGGGCGGCGCTGGCGCCGTTGACCATGGCGATGTCGGAGTCGTGGATGAGGTCGGCCGACATGAGCTGGCCGATGATCTGGACCTCATTGAGGAAACCCTCGGGGAAGAGCGGGCGGCAGGGACGGTCGCAGAGGCGGGAGATCAGGATCTCGCGCTCGGTGGGGCGGCCCTCGCGCTTGAAGTAGCCGCCGGGGAAGCGGCCGGCTGCGGCGTATTTGTCGCGGTAATCGCAGGTGAGCGGGAAGAAGTCCTGGCCGGGGCGCATGGTCTGGGCGACGCAGGCGGTGACGAAGACGTTGGTCTCGCCGACGTTGACGTTGACGGCGCCGCCAGCGAGCTGGGCGATGGAGCCGGTCGAGAACGTGAGGCCGAGGCCGGGAACGGTGACGTTATGTTTCTGATTCATGTTCGGACTGATTTACGGATTTCGGATGAAGTGTCGGCGGATAGGACGGGCCGGGCCAGAGACACGAGACTGGCGGCGACCCGGTGGCTTCCGGGGGAGGAAGCGGCGGCGGCCGGAGGGCCGCTGCGGTGGGGTGGTTACGGACCCACTCGATCTCCTCGTTGGGGACCCGAGAGATTTCCGCTTGCCGCCCGGGGGCGGTCGCCGTGGGCGGCAAGCGGAAATGTCCCGGTCTCGAGCGAGTGTCAGTAAAGACAACGGGCGACCCGCGGATCGGGTCGCCCGTGCGATGAAGGGGTTATTTGCGGAGGTTCAGTTTCTGCAGGAGTTCACTGTACTTCGGCAGGTCGTGCTTCTTGAGGTAATCGAGAAGCTTGCGACGCCGGCTGGCCATCTGGAGGAGCCCGCGGCGCGAGTGGAAGTCCTTGCGGTGCGTGCGCAGATGCTCGGTGAGGTGATTGATCCGGGCGGTCAGGAGCGCCACCTGGACCTCGGACGAACCGGTGTCCGTCTCGTGGGTTTTGTAGGCTGCGATGATTTCGGGTTTAACGACTGTTGGCATGGTTTTGAGCTGAGGGTTACACGACTGTAGGGAACCCGGGAGGGCTCCGTGGCACCCGCCCCGCCCCGACAAGTCGGGGTTGAGCCGGCGTCACCGTTCCAATCCGGCGGAATGCCGGACCAGTCATGGTGGGTATCCGCAACCGACGGATTTCCACTAACGCAAGGGGCCAGAATCCGAAGCCGACCCCGGTGGCGCAAGCGTATTTTTCGGGGGGTCGGCCGGGGGCTCAGCCGGCGCGGATATTCAACGACTTGAGCGTCTCGCAGCCCGGCAGCAGGCGGAGGCGCTGGAGGATTTCCTCCCGGTGGTGGAAAATCTCGTTCCGGACGACGGCATGGGCGGCGATCACGACCAGCCGCTTGCCGTCAATGCGGACGGCGTGGGAGTAGGCGGCATTGGCGGCCCCGACCAGCTCGACCCAGTGGTCGCGGATGGTCTGTTCGGTCGAGGGGCGGCCGACCTGATGCTTGACCATGAGCTCCTCGACCAGCGCGGCGAGCGGCCGGGTCGGGCGCTTGACCTGCCGCTGGGGTTCGCGGAACGGAACGCCGCGCAGGTCGCCGACCAGCTCCTCGGCGAGCTTGCTGAAAGCGTGGGGCGAATCACGCATGGGGGGTCTGCCGGCGCTCCGCCTCGTACAGCCGGCTGTAGCGCACGAACGCGCCAAAGGCCGTGGCCCAGGCGATGTAGAACCCCGGATAACCGTCCAGGCAGCCGGCCTTCAGCACGTAGGCGCGGAAGAAGCGCCAGCCGGGCCGGAACACGGCGGAAAACAGGGAGAAACGCCCGCCCTTGGCCTGCTGCTGCTGCACGAAGAGGTCGGCAAAGGGCGTCATCTTGGCCACGTGGCTGGCCAGCGTGGGGAACGAATAGTGGTGCAGGTCGCCCGCCAGCGTAGCGACGGGGCCCTCGCACTCGACCCGCTCGTGGACGAACGCGTCGCCGCCCCAGCGGGCGCGGGAGCGCTGGAGCAGCCGCAGGCTCAGGTCGGGATACCAGTCCCCGTGGGTGATCCAGCGGTCGATGAACCAGACCTTGCGCGGGAAACGCGCCCCGGCGAACCCGTCGCGGTCGGGGCGGGCAAAAAAGGAGGTGAGGGCCTGCCGGAGCGCGGGCGAAACCTCCTCGTCGGCGTCGAGCGAGAGCACCCAGGGGTGCGCCGCGAGCGCGAGCGCGGCGTTCTTGGTGTCGCGGTAGCCCTGCCAGGGCAGCGTGTGCACCGCGGCCCCGAGGCCCCGGGCGACGGCGGCACTGTCGTCGGTCGTATCGTTCAGCGCCACGACGGTCTCCGCCGTCCAGCCCTGCACGCTGGCGAGGCAGCGCGGCAGCGTGCGCGCCTCGTTGCGGGCGACGATGACGACGGAGAGGGGAAGGGAAGCAGCCACGGCCAGACACTAATGAACACTAATCCGGGGCGAGGAAGCCGAAATGTGGGCGGCGGGGTGCGCGGGGCGCCGGCCGGCCGCGCTAGATCTTGCCCGCGAGCGAGCGCGGGATCTGGTAGAGATAACCGCAGGAGCGCCAGGCGCGGACGAGGGACTGCTTGCCGGCGCCGGCGCGCAGCAGGACGAAATTCACCAGGCCCAGCAGGGCGAACGCGGGGGCCTTGGCGAGGTTGCCGCCGAACCGGCTCAGGAGATAGCCGGTGGACGAGCGGCCCTCGTCGCGGTCGTCCCGGACGCGCCCGACGACCCGGGAGCGGGCCGAGTCGAAGGCGTGGGTCCGCACGTAGCGGAAGGTGGTGCGGCTGGCGGGCATCTGGTGCTGGGCGCGGGCGGCGGGGGCAAACCACACCTCGTAGCCGCCGCGGAGCAGCCGCTTGATCGCGAGGTTCTCGTCGCCGCCGAACACGACGCCGCCCTTGCGGCCGAGGGCGGTGTCAAAATAGCCGAGCTCGGCAAAGGTGCGGCGCAGGCAGGCGAGGCTGGCGCTCATCGGCACCTGGCCGGGCCGGAGCGGGCCGGCGTCGGGGCGCAGCGCCTGGGGCCCGTGGAAGCCGGCGACCCAGGCGGGGCAGCCCTCGGGGAACACCGGGATGACCTCGCCGCCAACGGCGCCGATGCGGCGCGCGGGGTGCTCCGCGAACGGGCGGACGAGCTCGCGGACCCACTCGGGGCCGACCAGAATGTCGTCGTCGCCGAAGATGATGACGTCGCCGCGGGCCTCGCGGATGGCGCGGTTGCGGGCATGGTTGGCGCCCTGCTGGGTCTCGAGCACGTGGCGGGGCGGCCGCGGGGCGGCGGCAAAGCTGGCGACGACGTCCCGGGTGTCGTCGGGCGAGTTGTTGTCGATGACGAGGATCTCGAGCAGGTGCGCCGGGTAGTCCTGGACGACGAGGCCGGCGAGCGTCTGGCGCAGCAGCCCGGCGCGCCGGTAGGTGGGGATGGCGACGGTGACGACCAGGGTGGGCTCGGGCGGGCTCATGCGGCGGGGTGGGGTGGTCAGGAACGGGTCGCGAGCCTGGCCTTCAGGGTGTCGAACACGAGGGCGGCGTCGAGCTGGCGGACGCAGTAGCTGCGGTAGGAATCGCCCCGGACGCAGGGGGTGGGGGTGGCGGCGCCGAGGCAGGCGCAGGGCAGCGGGGCCTGCAGCACGGTGTGCCGCTCGCCGAGCGGGTGCCAGATGGCGGCGTGCTGCGAGCCGAAGAGCGCGACGACGGGCGTGCCCACGGCGGCGGCGATGTGCATCGGGCCGCTGTCGTGGCAGAGGAGCAGGTCGAACTGGGTGAGCAGCGCCGCGAACTGGCCCACGGTCAGCCGCTGCTCGAGCGCGACGACGTGGATCTTGGCGTGGGTGCGGATCTGCTTCACCAGCGCGACCTCGCCCGGACCCGAGACGATGAAGACCTGCGCGGCCAGCTCGTCCTGCAGCCGGTCGCACACCGCCGCGAACCGCTCGGCCGGCCAGAGCCGGTACGGGCTGCGGCTGCCGGGATGGACGAGGACCCGGCGAAACCGCGAGTTGCGGATCTCGGCCTTGGGCAGCCCCACCAGCGGCTGGATGGCGGCGAGGTCGGCCGGTCGCGGCACGAGCCGCACCTCGCGCGTGGCGACGGGGACGCCGACCGGGGCGAGGAGCGCGAGGTAGGTCTCGGTGATGTGCTGCGAGGTGTAGAACGCGTTCGTGACGGCGGCGTGGCCGGTGTAGGCCCAGCGGTGCCGGAACGGGTTGGTCTCGCGGTCGAACGTGACGCGGACGGCGGCGCCGGTGAGGCGCGTGACCAGGGCGGTCTTGTCGGTGTTGTCGAAGTCGAGGACGTGGGTGAAGCGGGCGCGCCGCAGGCGGCGGAGGAAGCCCGGCCAGCTGGCCGCGCCGCGCGGGAAGGTGAGGGTGCCGGTGACGTCGGGGTTGAGCGCGAGGACGTCGGCGTGGGCGGCCTCGGTCAGGACGGTGAGCGCGGCGGCGGGCCAGTGCAGCCGCAGGTTGCGGAGCACGCTGCCGAGCAGGACGATGTCGCCGAGGTAACGGCGCCGGACGAGGAGAACGTTGGGCGGGGCGTCGGCCATGCGATCAGGCGGGGCCGTGCTGGCGGTCGTACAGCGACTGGTAGAGCGGGTTCGCCGCGTAGAGCTGGGCGTGGGTGCCGGTGGCGGCGAGCTGGCCGCGATCAAACACGAGGATGAGCGAGGCGTCGCGGATCGTGCTGAAGCGGTGGGCGATGATCAGCACGGTCTTGCCCACGACCAGCTTCCGCAGGGCGGCCTGGATCAGCTCCTCGCTCTGGGAGTCCAGGGCGGAGGTGGCCTCGTCGAGGATCAGGATCGGCGCGTTCCGCAGGAAGGCGCGGGCCAGGGCGAGGCGCTGCTTCTGGCCGCCCGAGAGCAGGGAGCCGCGCTCGCCGACCATCGTGTCGTAGCCGTGCGGCAGCGTCCGGATGAACTCGTCGGCATGCGCGTCCACCGCGGCGGCCTCGACCTCCTCGCGGGTCGCGCCGGCGCGTCCGAGGAGCAGGTTCTGGTAGATGGTGTCGTTGAAGAGCACCGGGTCCTGCGAGACGACGGCGAGGTTGCGGCGCAGGTCGGCGAGGCGGAACGCGCGCACGTCGTGGCCGTCCACCGTCACCCGGCCGGCGGTCGCCTCGTAGAAGCGCGGGACGAGGTTGGCGAAGGTGGTCTTGCCGGCGCCGCTCGGGCCGACCAGGGCGCAGACGGTCCCGGCGGGGATGGCGACGGAGACGCCGCGGAGGACGGGTTCCCCCGGGAGGTAGGAGAAGTCGACGCCCTCGAAGGCGAGGTCGCCGCGCAGGCGCCCGGGGACGGCCACGGGCTGGGCGGGATCCTGGATGGTGATCGGCGCGTGGAGGATCTCCTCGATCCGGTTGAGCGAGGCGGCGCCGCGGGTGAACTGGCCGTGGAGGGCGCCGAGCTTCTTGACGGGCTCGTAGCAGGCGAAGAGCGCGGTCAGGATCGACATGAAGACCGCGAGGGTGAGCCCGGCGTAGTAGGCGTAGTAGAGGGAGAAGGCGATGCCGAGGGAGGCGATGACCTCGATGGAGGGGGAGAGGATCTGGGAATATTTCACGACCTTGAGCTGGACGTGAAATAGGCGGCGGGTGGTGCGCTGGAAGACCTCGACCTCCTTGTCCTCGAGGCCGAAGGCGCGGACCTCGCGGGCGCCCATGAGGTTCTGGTGCGCCAGGTCGGAGAGGTCGCCGAGCAGGCGCTGGTTCTCGGCGGCCCGCCGGAGGAGCTGCTTGCCGACGTAGCGGACGGGCAGGACGCAGGCGGGGATGATGGCGAGCGAGCCGAGGAACATGAGCACGCCCTCGTGCTGGAGGGCGGTGACGGTGAGGAAAATCACCGCGCCGAGGAGGGTGAGGGGCTGGGTGACCAGGTCGCTCGCGCTGCTGGTGATGGTCTGCTGGACGACCTGGGTGTCGGCGGTGAGCCGGGAGATCAGGTCGCCGGTGCGGTTCTGCCCGAAATAGCTCAGCGGCAGGTGCTGCAGCTGGCGGTACAGCTCGACGCGGATGGCCTCGAGCACGCCGATGCCGCAGCGGCTCATGAAGTAGTTGTTGAGGAAGCCGGCCAGCGCGCGGATGAAAAAGATCAGGGGGATGAGCAGGGCGTAGCCGATGATCTGGTGGGCGGGGAGGGTGCGGACGCCGTCGGTGAAGAGGTGGGGGAACACCCGGTTGGTGACGAGGGGGAGGCCGCCGCCGAAGACCAGGCCGCTGATCGCGCCGCAGACCAGGGCGAACGCCAGGTAGGTGCGGTGCCCGCGCAGATATTTGAGGTAGGGCAGGAAGCGGTTCATGGAACGCGGGAGGGTGGGGGAAATCGGGCCGGCACGGAAGTGCAGAAACGCAGGGTGACGGAACGGGAAAAAGGGGCTGGGTTCCGGGTTTCCGCCGGCGGGGGCGCCCGCGCGGGGCCGGTCAGTCCTGGGCGGCCCGGACGTCGAGGGCGTCCCGGAGGCCGTCGCCGAGGAAGTTGAGCGAGAACAGGGTGAGGGAAAACACGCCGCCGGGGAAGACGAGCAACCACCAGAACTCCTCCATTTTCTCGGCGCCGTCCTTGATCAGCGCGCCCCACGAGCTCATCGGCGGCTGCACGCCGAGGCCGAGGAAGCTGAGGAAGGCCTCGAGCAGCATCACCGCGGGCACGGTGAGGGTGGCGTAGACGATGATCGGCCCGAGGAGGTTGGGCAGGAGGTGGCGGAAGATGATGCGCCGGCGGCTGAACCCGAGGGCGCGGGCGGCCTCGATGAACTCCATGCGCTTGAGCGAGAGCACCTGGCCGCGGACGATCCGCGCCATGGTGAGCCACTCGACCGCGCCGATGGCGGCAAACAGCAGCAGCATGTTGCCGAAGCCCTGCAGGCCCGACAGGTGCACCGTGTCGCGCAGCCAGGTGTCGAGGTGCTCCGACGGCCCTTTCATGAAGACCATGAGCAGGATGACGAAAATGGTGAAGGGGAGGGCGTAGAGGATGTCCACCAGACGCATCATCACCGTGTCGGTCTTGCCGCCGAGGAAGCCGGCGACGGCGCCGTAGGACACGCCGATCGTCAGGGCGACCCCGGTGGCGACGAGGCCGACCATGAGGGAGATGCGGCCGCCGTAGAGGAGGCGGGCGAACAGGTCGCGGCCCAGGGTGTCGGTGCCGAGCCAGTGGGCGCCGCTGGGGGCGGTGGCGCCAAGGTCGAGGTTTTGCGCCTGATAGGTCTGGGAGAACCACGGCCCGCCGACGCAGAGCAGGGTCAGCACCAGCAGGAGGAGCCCGCCGGCGACGGCCAGGCGATTCTGGCGCAGCCGGACCCAGGCGTCGTGCCAGGGGGACGAGCCCGGCTCGAGCGGTTCGGGCGCGGGGGTGGCGGCGGGGAGGGGCGGGTGGGAGGGCACGGTGGGCGGTGGGCGGAGCGGGGCCGCCTATTCGAACTTCAGCCGCGGGTTCAGCCACACCTGGACGACGTCCACGAGGAGGTTGAGGGCGATGAGGAGCGTGGCGTAGAGGATGACGGTGCCGAGCACGAGGGTGTAGTCGCGGTTGAAGGCGCTGTTGACGAACTCGCGGCCGAGCCCGGGGATCTGGAAGATCGTCTCGATGACGAAGGACCCGGTGAGGATGCCGGCGATGGCCGGGCCGAGGTAGGACACGAGCGGGAGGAGGCCGCCGCGCAGGGCGTGGCCGAAGATGACGCGGGCCTCGGAGGCGCCCTTGGCGCGGGCGGTGCGGATGAAGTCCTGCTGCAGCACCTCGAGCATGCCGCCGCGGGTGAGGCGGGCGATGGCGGCGGCGTAGACGCAGCCGAGGGTGAGGCAGGGCAGGACGCGGTCGAGGGGGCCGTACCAGCCGGAGGCGTTGACCCAGTGGAAGTGGATGGCGGCGGCGAGCACGAAGAGCGGGCCGAGCACAAAGGTGGGCACGCTCAGGCCGATCATCGCGGTGGCGGAGCAGAGGTAGTCGATCCAGGTGTTGCGCCGAAGGGCCGCGAGGAGGCCGAGCGGGAGGCCGAGCCCGAGGGCGACGAGGAGAGACAGGGCCCCCAGTTCGAGCGAGACCGGGAGCTTGTCGGCGATGATCTCGTTGACCGTGCGGTTGGGGTACTTGAAGGACGGGCCGAGGTCGCCGTGCAGCAGACGGCCCAGGTAGTCGAGGTACTGCCGGTGGAGGGGCTGGTTCAGGCCGTAGTGGGCCTCGAGGTTGCGCAGGATCTCGGGCGTGACGGCCTTTTCCGCGGTGAACGGGCCGCCGGGCACGAAGCGGATCATGAAAAACGTCGCCGTGATGATGATCAGCAGGACGGGGATCGTCTCCAGCAGGCGGCGGGCGATGAAGCGAAGCACGCGGGCAGTAAGGACGAAGTTGCCGGGCGGAAGAAGAAAAAACCGGCGCGGGGCCCGCGGGCCCGTCGGCCGCCAGGCGGGACAATCTCCTTGCCCCGCCTCCCGCCCGCACGTAACTCAAGCGCTCCCGTGCCCTTACCCCTGCCGGCAATCCCCGACTGCGGCTGCACCGCCTTGCGCCCCGACGACCGGCCCCCGCGGCGGTCAAGCCCCGGGCGTCCGACATGAAGACGCCCCATCTCTCGGCCATCGGGCTGCGGCGGGCCCTGCGCGCGGGCACCCAGCGGGTCCTGGCGCAAAGCAGCGCCCTCAACCGGCTCAACGTTTTTCCCGTGGCGGACCACGACACCGGCTCGAACCTCGCGGCCACGCTGGGCGCGGTGCTGCACGGGCTGGGCGGCCTGCCCCCCGGCCCGGTCCGCCGCGCGCTGGACTGTGCGGCGGCGGAAGCCCTCGACTATGCGCGCGGCGGCTCCGGCGCGCTGCTGGCGCATTTTTTCCAGGGGGCGGCGGAGGCGGTGGCGCCCGACGGCCGGCTCACGTCCGCGGTCCTCGCCCAGGCGGCCACGGCAGGGGCGGCGCGGGCCCGGGCGTCGCTGGCGGAGCCCACGGACGGCACGATCCTGAGCGTGATGCAGGCGTTCGCCGACGAGCTGCAGGCCCAGGCCGGGGCCGGCGTGCTCGACCTGCGCGCCTGTTTCCCGCCGGCGCTGGCGCGGGCGCAGGCGGCGCTGGCGCGGACGCCCGAGCAGCTGCCGGTCCTGCGCGCCGCCGGGGTGGTGGATGCCGGGGCCGCCGGCTGGGTCGCGCTGCTGGAAGGCGTGGCCGACTATCTGGCCCGCGGCCGCGGGGCGCTGCCGGCCATGGCGCGGTACGAACCGCCGGCCGCGGGGATCGACGTTGCCCCCGGCGACCCGGACACGGCCGGCCATGGGATCCGGGTGGAGTGCCTGGTGCGGGCCGACGGGGTCGACCGCGCCGGCCTGAAGGCAGCGCTGCTGGCGCTGCCGCTGTCGCACCTGATGATCGAGGGCTCCCGCCACCAGGTGCGGGTGCATGCCCGGCTGGCGAGCCCCGCCCGGTTTCTGGAGGCGGCGGCGCGGTTTGGCGTGGTGTCGGGCCAGCGGCTCGCGCCGGCGGCCGAGCGGAGCCAAACCGTGGCGATCGTGACCGATTCCGGCGGGGACGTGCCGGAGGAGGCGCGGGCGGAGCTGGGCATCCATGTCGTGCCCGCGCGGCTGACGATCGACGGCCGGGACCACGTGGACGGGGTTTCGCTCTCCTCCCGGGAATTCTACGACGCGATGCGGACCAGTGCGGAACTGCCGCGGACGTCGCAGCCGCCCCCCGGGGATTTCCGACGCATGTTCGAGCACCTGCTGACCCAGCACGAGCAGGTGATCGACGTCTCCCTCAGTGGGACGCTGTCGGGGGCGCTGCAGGCGGCGGCCGGCGCGGCGGCGCGCACCTCGGCCGAGCGGATCAGCGTGTTTGACAGCCGCCAGGCGTCAGGGGCCCAGGGACTGCTGGCGATCTGGGCGGCGGAGGCGGCGCAGGCCGGGCTCGATGCCCCGCGGATTCTGGCGGGTCTCGACCGGATGCGCCCGCGCACGGCGCTGTACGGGGTGATCCGGGACGTCCGCTACGGCGTGCGGGGCGGCCGGGTGCCGCGGGTGGCGCTGCCGCTGACGCGGCTGCTGCGGCTCTTCCTCTTTGCGCGGAACCGGGCGGACGGCCGGCTGGGGCTGCTGGGCGGCCTCTGGGGCCGGCACCGGCTGCCGGAACGGTTTGCCCGCAAGGTGGCGCGCCGGCTGGATCCCGCGCGCTGCTACCGGCTGCTGATCGGCCATTGTGACAGCCCGGCGGAGGCGGAGCGGGTGAAGGCCGCGCTGCAGGCCAGCGTCGCCCGCATCGACCGCATCTGGGTGATGGACGCCGGAGTCGCGATCGGGGCGCATGCGGGTCCGGGCTCGCTTTTGATCTCGGTCCAGGATTACGAACCTCCCCAGCCATGATCCCGGAACTTGCCAAGATCCTGCTCGGCTACCTGATCGGATCGCTCTCGGGCAGCCTGTTGCTCGGCCGGCTGCGCGGCGTGGACATCCGCACGCAGGGCAGCGGGAATGCCGGCGGCACGAACGCCTTTCGCACGCAGGGCCTCTGGTTCGCGCTGGGGGTCGGATTCATCGACATCGGCAAGTCCGCCCTGGCCGTGGTGCTGGCCCGCCAGGGGGTCGCCGATGCCGGGCACGCGCTGACGCTCGGGCTGCTGGCCGGCGCGGCCGCCGTGGCAGGCCATGTCTGGCCGCTCTATCACGGCTTTCGCGGCGGCAAGGGCGTGGCAACCGTTTTTGGGGTGCTGCTGGTGCTCTGGCCGGCCGCCCTGGGCCTCATGGTGGGCGTGGTCCTGCTGGTGCTCACGACCACCGGGCTGGTCGGGCTGGGCTCGGTGTTGTCCGGCCTGGCGCTGATCCCGGTGGCGGCCCTGCTGGCGCCGCCCGAGCAGCGGACCACCTGGCTCGTGGCGGCGGCGGTCACGGCGCTGTTCATCGCCTTCACCCACCGCAACAACCTGCGCCGGCTGCGGGCCGGCACCGAGCACCGCTTCGAGCGCGCCCGCGTGCTGACCCGGCTGTTCGCCCGGCTGCGGGGCCGGTGATCAGGGCCGGGCGCCGGCCCGCATGGCGTCGCGCCGGGCCTTGAACTCGGTGCCCGGCTTCCACTCGGGCCAGGACGAGCCGGTCGCGATGCGCCGCCCCACCTCCAGCAGGAAGGAGGCATTTTGCGCGGCGCCCTCCATGGTCCACTCCGGCCGCACCTCGTCGGTCACCTTGTGGTAGTCGCGGGTGAGGTAGGTCTCGCGCAGCTTCAGCCCGTAGCCCGCGGGCTGGCCGACGAAATCGAGTCCGGAGCGGGTGAAGTAGGCGGGGACGCCGGCCTTCGCGAATTCGAAGTGGTCGCTGCGGTAGTAATAGCCCTTCTCGGCGTCGGTGTCGGCGCGCACCACCCGGCCCTGGTCGGCGGCCACCGCGGCGCCGAGGTCGTCGATCGTGGAGGGATTGCCGCCCACGACCTCGAGGTCGCGGGTGGGCCCGTAGGCGCTGTTGGCGTCGAGCGGCTCGAGGTTGAGGTTGGCGAGGGTCTGCGCCAGCGGGTACAGGGGGTGCTCGACGTAATAGCGCGAGCCCAGCAGGCCCTTCTCCTCGGCGGTCGGGCAGAAGAACAGCACCGAGCGCGGCCAGCGCCGGCTTGCCGGCAGCGCGGAGGCGGCCTGGGCCACTTCCAGCAGCATGCCGACGGCGGTGGCGTTGTCGGCCGCGCCGTTGGACACCTGGTCGCCCGCCAGGGCGGGGTTGCGCCCGAAGCCATCCCAGTGGGCCGAATAAACCAGGTATTCCCGGCGGCGCTGCGGGTCGGCGCCGGGCAGGAGCGCCACGACGTTTTTCGAGGCGACCCGGCGGAGGCGGTTGGCGACCGTGAGGTGGGCGCGCGCGGCGAGGGCCACGGGGCGGAAATCCCGGCGGGCGGCCGCGGCCTTGAGCGCCGCGAAATTCTGGCCGGCGCCGGCCAGCAGCCGCTGGGCCGTATCGAGGGTCAGCCAGCCCTCGACCGCGACGCGGCCCGTGTTCTGGTCGGGCGTGTCGAGGTCGAAGTTTTCCCGGCCCCAGCTGCCGCCGACGACGGCGAAGGGATAACCCGCGGGCCCGGTCTCATGGATGATGAGGCAGGCGGCCGCCCCGCGGGCGGAGGCGATCTCGTATTTGTAGGTCCAGCGGCCGTAGTAGGTCATGGCCTTGCCGCCGAAAACCTTCGGGTCGAGCTGGCCGGTGGCGGGGTCGGTGACGGGCGGATCGTTGATCAGGATCAGGACGGTCTTGCCGCGCACATCCACTCCCTTGAAGTCGTCCCAGCCGAACTCCGGGGCGACCACGCCGTAGCCGACGAACACCATGGGGCTGTCCGCCACCTCGACCCGGGGGGAGAGCCGGCGCGAGACGGCGATGTAGTCGTTGGTGACGGTGGGGGTGAGGGTGGTGCCGCCGAGCGCAAACGTGGCGGTGGGCTGCGAGGTGATGCCGACCATCGGCACCTCCTGCAGATAGGTGCCGTTCGGGTTGCCGGGCGACAGGCCCATCTTTTTGAACTCGTCGACCAGGTAGGCGACGGTCCGGTCCTCGCCGGCCGTGCCGGGCGCGCGGCCCTCGAACTCGTCCGAGGCGAGCACGCGGGTCCGGGCCAGCAGGCGGGCGGCGGCGATGCCGTCGGGGGGCAGGGCGGCGGCGAGCGAGGCGCAGCCGGTCAGGAACAGGGCGAGGAGCTCAGTTTTGGCCTTCCAGGTAGACATCATGGTAGAAGCGGGTCCAAAGCGGGTCCTGGTGCCAGCCGCGAACGCGGGGGCGCATCAGCCAGTTGGTGGTGTTGAAATACAGCGGGGTGAGCGGACCTTGCTCGAGCAGCCGGTCCTCGGCGGCGCGGAGCGCGGCGGCCTGGCGGTCGGCGTCCGTCGCGCGCCCGGCCGCGGTCAGCAGCTGGTCATAGCGCTCGTCGCTCCAGTGCGGGTAGTTGCCCGCCGCCCCGGTGGTGAAATCCCCGAGCAGGTTGGCGGCGTCGGGGACGTCGGGAATGGCGGTGATGAAGCCGAGGTCGTAGTGGCCCTCGCGCAGCGCGGCGAGGTGGACCTTGGCCTCGCGGGTGACGAGCTGCACGTCGAGGCCGAGCTCCTTTTTCCACATGGCCTGGATCGCCTCGCAGACGGCGGTGCCGACCCAGGAGGAGAGCTCCAGGCGGGGAAACCCGCGGCCGCCGGGAAAGCCGGCGGCGGCGAGCAGGGCGCGGGCGGCGGCGGGGTTTTCTTCCCCGGCGCCGGCGCGGGGCGGGTCGCGATCCTCCGGCCGGCGCAGCGCGGGGGGCACCAGGCGGAAGGCGGGCTCCTGGCCGCCGCGCAGGACCTTTTCCACCAGGCGGGTGCGGTCGAGGGCGAGGGCGAGCGCGCGCCGGACGCGGACGTCGTCGAGCGGCGGCCGCGTGGTGTTGAAGGCGAGGTAGCGGGTCTCGGCGAGCGGGGCGCGGTGGAGCACATCCGGGTGCTCCTGCTGGTAGGTGGCGAGCTTGGTGACGGGGACGGCCATGGTGACGTCGAGCTGGCCGGCGCGGAAGGCGCGTTCCTCGGCGTCGCCGTTGTCGAAGGCGAGGAACTGGATCTCGTCGAGGCGGCAGCGGGCGGCGTCGTGGTAGGCGGGGTTTTTCCGTACGACGATGCGCTGGTGGGGGCGCCACTCGGCGAGGGTGAAGGCGCCGTTGCCCACGTAGTTGCCGGGGCGGGTCCAGGCGCGGCCGAAGCGGGCGACGCTGGAGGGATGGGCGGGGATCCAGGGCCCGCTGGCGGCGTAGGCGAGGAACCGCGGCTGGGGTTGCTCCAGCGTGACGCGGAGCGTGAGCGGGTCGAGGGCGCGGAAGCCGACGGCGGAAAAATCCGCCAGCTGGCCGGTGGCAAAGGCGCGCGCGTTGCGGACCATGAAAAAGAGCGCGGCCTTGGGCGCGGCCGTGGCGGGGTCGAGGGCGCGCTGGTAGGCGGCGACGAAGTCGGCGGCGGTCACGGGCTCGCCGTTGGACCAGCGGGCGTTGCGGCGCAGGTGGAACGTGTAGGTCCGCCCGTCGTCGGAGCATTCCCAGCTGGCGGCGGCGGCGGGGCGGGGCGGGGCGTTGTCGGGGGAGGGGGCGACGAGCCCCTCGCCCAGGGCGCGGATGACAAACAGCTCGTCGGGGAGGGAGGCGGTGGCCGGATCGAGATCGGCGGGCTCGTTGCGCTGGCTGAGGCGCAGGACCTGGGGCTGGGCCGGCGCCGGGGCGGCGGGCTTGGCGCAGCCGGCGAGCAGGGCCAGGGCGGCGAGGACGCCCCTGGCGAGGAGGGCGCGGGCGGGGCGCCGCCCGGCCGCTTCATTCCAGCCAGACATGCTTGTAGGGGTGGTGGTCCAGCAGGGTGGGAGGCCAGCCCCGCACCGACGGCTGGCAGAGGAACACGTGGGTGTAGTGGTAGAGGGGAATCAGCGGGGCGGCCTCGAGCAGGAGGGCCTCGGCCTGCTGGAACAGGGCCGCGCGCGCCGCGGGGTCGGTGGTGCGTGCCGCCGCGAACAGCAGCCCGTCGTAGACCGGGCTGGACCAGCCGGTGTAGTTGTTGCCGCTGTCGGTGCGCCAGAGCTCGAGGAAGGAGGCCGGGTCCACGTAGTCGCCGTTCCAGACCGAGCGCAGAATCTGGAAGTTGCCCGCGCGGCGGGCCTCCAGCGTGCTCTTGAGCTCCTGGTTGACCAGGCGGACCTCGACGCCCAGCTCGCGGCGCCACATTTCCTGGATCGCCTCGGCGATCACGCGGTGGGTCTCGGAGGAATTGAACAGCAGCTCAAACGGGGGCAGGCCCTGGCCGCCGGGAAAGCCGGCTGCGGTGAGCAGGCGCCGCGCCTCGGCAAAGTCCGTCGGGAGGGCGGCCCGGGGGGTGTACCCGGCGGTGCCCGGCGGGGTGAACGCGTGGGCGGGCTGCTGGCCGCCGCGGAGCAGCTTGGTGACGAGGGCGTCGCGGTCCACCGCGAGGGCGAGGGCGCGGCGCACGCGCGGGTCGTTGAGGAACGGGCGCGTGACGTTCAGCCGGTAGAAGTAGGTGGCGAGCAGCGGGTCGATCCGCAGGAACTGGGGGGCGTCGCGGCGGTAGCTGGCGATCTTGTCGGGGGGCAGCGCGGCGGTGAGGTGGAGCTGGCCGGCCCGGAACGCCCGCTCCTCGGCGTCGCTGCTGTCGATCGCGTGGAAGTGGATGCCATTGAGCCGCACCCGGGCGGCGTCCCAGTAGGTGGCGGACTTGGCGACGACGATTTCCTGTCCCAGGCGCCACTGCGTGAGGGTGAACGGGCCGTTGCCGACAAACCGGCCGGGCTGGGCCCAGGGGTTGCCGCGCTGGGTCGCGGAGCCGTAGCGCCGGAGCGTCGGCAGGTGCACGGGAAACCACGCGGGGTGGTTGAGCAGCGAGAGGAAAAAGGGGGCCGGGTGCTCGAGCGTGACCCGCAGCGTGTGGGCGTCCGGCGCCGCCAGGCCGACCTGGTCGAAACCGGCGAGGCCCTGGTGGAAGCCCTCGGCGCCCTGGATGAGGTAGAGCAGGTTCGCGTTGTCCGCGCCGAGGGTGGGCGTGAGCATGCGCTGCCAGGAGGCGATGAAGTCCTGGGCCGTCACCGGGTCACCGTTGGACCAGCGGGCGCCCGGGCGGAGGAAGAACGTGTAGGTCAGCTGGTCGGCGGACACGTCCCAGCGCTCGGCGACCCCCGGGACGGGGTGCAGGTCGACCGGGTCCTCGGCCACGAGGCCCTCGCAGAGGGCGGAGAGCACGTCGTAGTCGCCCGCCTGGGTGGCGAGGTGGGGATCGAGGTCGGCGAGGTCGTGCCCGATCCCGCGATGGAGCACCTGCTCGCGGTTGCCGGCCTCCACCGCGGACTCGCGCGGGAGGCAGCCGGCGAACGCCGCGAGCGCAGCCGCGAGCCCGAGGAGGGCGCGGAGCGGGAGTCCGCCGGGCCGGCGGTGGGGGGGGCGCCTCATGGTGCCGTCACGCCCGGCGGATGAGCGCGACCGCGTGGGCGGCGATGGCGAGGCCGCGCCCGAGGTCGCCGACGCCCTCGTTGGTCGTGGCCTTCAGGCCGATTTCGTCGGGCAGCAGGCCGGCGGACTGGGCGAGCGCGGCCTTCATCTCGGTCAGGCGCGGGTAGATCTTCGGTTTTTCCGCGATGACCGTGGCGTCCAGGTTGACGACGTCGTAGCCGAGCCGGGCCAGCTCGGCGACCACCCGCTGCAGCAGCAGCTGCGAGTCGATGTTGTGGAACGCGGGATCAGTGTTGGGGAAGTAGATCCCGATGTCGGGCAGGCCGGCGGCGCCGAGGAGGGCGTCGCAGCAGGCGTGGGTGAGGCAGTCGGCATCGGAGTGTCCGTCGAGCCCGTAGTCGGTGTCGAACCGGACGCCGCCGAGGACGAGCGGGCGCCCGGCCACCAGGCGGTGGATGTCGTAGCCGTGGCCGATGCGGAAGGAGGACATGAGCAGGGGGGCGGCCTCAGGCCGCCGGTCCGGCGAGCAGGAACTCGAGATAGGCGAGGTCGGCCGGCGTGGTGAGCTTGGGGTTCGGGTGGGGGTTCTCCAGCAGGGCGATCGGGTGTCCCAGCTTCTCGACGGCGGCGGCGTCATCGGTGACCCGGAGCCGGCGGGCGACCACCCGGGCGTAGGCGCGCACGATCAGATCCCGGGCAAAGACCTGGGGCGTCTCCATCGCCCAGAGCCGGTCGCGGTCCAGGGTGCGCAGGCGGGCGTCGTCGCGGTGCTGCTTGATGGTGTCGGTCACGCGGTGGGCGAGCACGACCGCGTTTTCGCGCCGGACGATCTTGTGCAGCGCGACGAGCTGCTCGGGCCGCACCAGCGGGCGGGCGCAGTCGTGGATGAAGACGTGGGCGATGTCGTCGGGCAGCACGGCGAGGGCGTTCATCACCGAGTCCTGCCGGTCCCGGCCGCCCTGCACGAGGGCGGAGGGCGTGGCCGCGTAGGCCAGCAGCTCGGTCATCTGGCGGGGGTCGCGGTAAACGACGACGTAGTAGTCCGCGATGCTGCTGGTCATGAACGCGGCGACGGAGTGGGCGAACACCGGGCGGCCCGCGAGCGGGGCCAGCACCTTGTCGGGGACGGTGCCGTGCATGCGGGCGCCGCGGCCGGCGGCGAGGAGGATGACGGCGGTGCGGCTCATGGCGGGCAGTAAGCCGGGAGCATGGGGCCGGCGGCGGAAAAATCGAACGCAATCACGGGGCGGAAATCTCGGCGAGGAGGGCGCGGGCGGCGGCGACGGGGTCGGGCGCCTGGAAGATCGGGCGGCCGACCACGAGGTAGCGGGCGCCGGCGCGGGCGGCGGCGGCGGGGGTCATCACCCGGGTCTGGTCGTCGGCCTTGGCGCCGGCGGGGCGGATGCCGGGGGTGACGAGGACGACGTCGGGCGGGAGGGCCGCGCGCAGCGGGGCGATCTCCAGCGGGGAGCAGACGAGGCCGCGCAGGCCGGCGTCGACCGCCAGCCGGCCGAGGCGGACGACCTGCTGGGCCGGCGGGTCGGTGACCCCGGTGGCGGCGAGGCCGGCGGCGCTGGTGGAGGTCAGGACGGTGACGCCGAGCAGGCGCAGGTGGGGCGCGTGCTGCTGCTGGGCCCGCACGGCCCACTCCATCATCTCGCGGCCGCCGCTGGTGTGCAGGGTGAGCATGCCGATGGGCAGCGACGCGACGGAGGCGACGGCCTGGGCCACGGTGTTGGGGATGTCGTGCAGCTTGAGGTCGAGGAAGACCTCGAAGCCCAGCCCGGCGATTTCCCGGACGCAGTCGGGGCCGCAGGCGGTGAACATCTCGAGGCCGACCTTGACCCAGCGGACGGTGCCCTGCAGTTGGCGGAGGGCGGGGGTGACGTCGCGGGGGGAAGGGGCGTCGAGGACGAGGATAAGATCGCAGGCCATGAGGGTCGAAAAAGGCTGACGGCCGGGCCTGACCTTCGCCAATGTTTTCTTCGCCACCGTGACCCCGCTCGAATATCCCTGCCCCGCGAAGCTGAACCTGCTCCTGGCCGTCACCGGCCGGCGGGCGGACGGTTTTCACGACCTGGTGTCGCTGGTGGCGCCGGTGGAGTTCGGGGACACGCTGACGGTGGCGCCGGCGGCGGATTTTTCGCTGGTCTGCGACGCCCCGGGGGTGCCGGCGGACGGCACGAACCTGGTGCTGCAGGCGGCGCGGGCGTTTCGGGCGGCGACGGGCTGGGCGGGCGGGGCGCGCTTCACGCTCACCAAGCGGATCCCGCCGGGGGCGGGGCTGGGCGGGGGCAGCAGCGATGCGGCGGCGGCGCTGCAGGCGCTGAACGCGCTGGCGGGGCGGCCGCTGGCGGCGGGGGCGCTGGCCGCGGTCGCGGCGGGGGTGGGCTCGGATTGTGCGCTCTTTTTGGCGGGCGGGCCGGTGGTGATGCGCGGGCGGGGTGAGCAGGTCGCGGGGCTGGCCGCGGCGGCGCGGGCGCGGCTCGGCGGGCGGCGGGTGCTGATCTTCAAGCCGGACTTCGGTGTCGCCACCCCGTGGGCCTATGCCCAGCTGGCGGCGGCGGCCCCGGGCGGGTACCTGGAACCGGCGCGGGCCGAGGCGCGGCTGGCGGACCTGCTCGGCGCGGCCGGGGCGGGGGCCGGGCTGGAGGGCGGGCTCTTCAATTCGCTGGAGCCGCCGGTCTTCCGGAAATATGCCGCCCTGCCCGCGCTGCTCGGCCAGCTCCGGACGCGGTTTGGGCTCGCGCCGCGGATGAGCGGCAGCGGGAGCGCCTGCTTCGCGCTGCTGCCGGACGGGGCCCCGGTCGCGGAGATTGCGGCGCGGGTGCGGGCGGCGTGGGGTGCGGCGGCGCTCGTGGTGGAGACGCGGCTGGCGTAAATCCTCATTGACGCACTCCGGGCGGGTCGCGTTATCGTCGGGCGCCGCCGGCACCACCCCGGCTCGGCGGCCCCCGGAACTGCTCATGGACTCCCCTGGAAAACCCGAAGTCATCGTGCAAGGCATCTCGGCCTCGCAGGGCATCGCCCATGGCCAGATTTTCGTCTTCATCCAGAGCAACGTCGAGGTCCCCAACTACCAGGTGGAGCCGGCCAAGCGCGGCGCGGAGGTGGCCCGCTTCGACCAGGCGCTGGTCACGACCCGGCAGCAAATCGCCAAGATCAAGGGCGAGGTGGAGAAGAACCTCGGGCCGGAGGAGGCGCTGATCTTCGACGCGCACCTGCTCGTGCTGGAGGACCAGGCGCTGATCGGCGAGACGATCCGCGAGTGCGAGGCGACGGGCCGCAACATCGAGACGTGCTTCAACCAGATCTCGCAGCGCTACATCCAGGCCTTTTCCGAGATCGACGACGAATACCTCCGGGAGCGCGCGGGGGATCTCCGCGACGTGGCGCAGCGCGTGCTCCAGAACCTGCTCGGCCAGGCGGAGAACAGCCTGGCCCGGTTCGCCGAGCGGCGCATCATCGTCGCAAACGACGTCTTCCCCTCCGACTCGGCCAGCATCGACCGCTCGGGGGCGCTGGCGCTGGTCACGGACTCGGGCAGCCGGACCAGCCACGCGGTGATCATGGCGCGCTCGATGAAGGTGCCGGCGGTCGTCGGCGTGCACGACCTGACGAGCCGCGCGACGAACGGCGACTGGGCGATCGTCGACGGCTACGACGGGCTGGTCATCCTCAACCCGTCCGAGACCACGCTGTTCCGCTACGGGAAGATCCAGGAGCGGAAGAAGACCTTTGAGACGCGCCTGCTCAACGCGAACAGCCAGCCGGCGGTGACGCTCGACGGGGTGGCGGTCTCGCTGCTGGCCAACATCGAGCGCGTGGGGGAGCTGAAGGCGGTGGAGGACTACCGGGCGGAGGGCATCGGCCTGTTTCGCACCGAGTACCTGTTCCTGAATTCCGCCCGGATCCCGACGGAGCAGGAGCAATTCCTGGCCTACAAGACGGTGGTCGAGACGCTCGCACCGCGCCCGGTGGTCATCCGGTCGCTCGACCTGGGCGGCGACAAGCCGATGCTGGGCCACCCGCACCTCTTCCCGAAGGAGGACAACCCGTTCATGGGCTTTCGCGCCATCCGGTTCTGCCTGGTGCACACGGATATTTTCAAGGACCAGCTCCGCGCGATCCTGCTGGCCAGCGCGCACGGCAAGGTGCGGCTGATGTACCCGATGATCAGCGGCGCCGAGGAGCTGGCGAAGGCGAACGCCCTGCTGGCGGAGTGCAAGGCCGAGCTGCAGGCGCGCGGCCAGGCGTTTGACGCCGCCCTGGAGGTGGGCGCGATGATCGAGATCCCCAGCGCCGCCGTGACCGCGGACCTGCTGGCGCGGGACTGCGCGTTTTTCAGCATCGGGACCAACGACCTCATCCAGTACCTCCTGGCGATCGACCGGGTCAACGACCGGATCGCGCACCTCTACGAGCCGACGCACCCGGCGGTCCTGCGCACGCTGCAGCACATCGTGGCCGAGGCGCACCGGGGCGGGATCCCGGTGAGCGTGTGCGGCGAGATGGCGGGCGACCCGATGTATGCGCCGCTGCTGCTCGGGCTGGGGGTGGACGCGCTGAGCATGTCGCCGACCTCGCTGCCGGCGGTGAAGTATCTGGTGCGGGCGATGACGCTGGCGGACGCGAAGGCGCTGGCCGCCGAGGCGCTGGCGCTGGCCTCGCCGAAGGAAATCTTTGCCCGGTGCGAGGCCTTCTACCGGGCGCGGGTGAGCACGGAGTAGGGCCCGGGCGGGTCTACTTCCCCGGCTTCAGTCCGCTGGCGAGCAGGGTCTCGAAGTGGGGCTCGCTCGCCTCCTGGGCGACGGCGGCGACCTCGACCTGGATGAAGCCGGCCTTTTTCAGGAAGCCGTGGAGGGCGCTTTCCTTGAAGCCAAGCCAGACATCGGCGTAGAGCTCGCGGGCCTTGGCGAAGGTGTGCTCGTTGAGGTCGAGGATCAGGACCTGGCCGCGCGGCTTGAGGATGCGGAACGCCTCGTGGACGGCGGTCTGCGGGTGCTGGGCGTGGTGGAGCGCCTGGCTGAGGATGGCGAGGTCGACGGACCTGTCCGGGAGCGGGACCTGCTCGATGTCGCCCTGCTTGTAGGCGAGGTTGGCCAGGCCGTTCTTCTGGGCGAGCGCGGTGCCGACCTCGACCATCTTGGCGGAGTTGTCGATGCACCATACCTGCTTGGCGCGGTGGGCGAGCAACTGGGAGACGAGGCCCTCGCCGGCGCCGAGGTCGGCGATGGTGATGGCGGGGGTGAGCCGCAGCGCGAGGTGGCCGAGGGCCTCCCAGGAGCGGCCCGGGCAGTAGTTTTTGCCGAGGCGGCCGGCGATGAGGTTGAAGTACTGCTCCTGGGTGCGGCGGCGCTTTTGGAGGATGCGGTCGAGGTTGGCGCGGTCGTCGGCCAGCACGGGCAGCGCGGCCACGGAGTCGTGGGCGGCGCGGAGCAGGGCGAGGTGCGGGGGCGCGAGCTGGGCCCGCAGGGAGTAGAAGGCCTTTTTGCCCTCGCGGCGGTCGCTGACGAGGCCGGCCTGGCGGAGCAGGGCGAGCTGGGAGGAGATGCGGGACTGGCCCATGCCGAGGATTTCCTGGAGCTCGGCGACCGACAGCTCCTCGCGCATCACGAGGGCGAGCAGGCGCAGCCGGGTGGGGTCGGCGAGGATCTTGAGGATGTCCCAGGAGTCATTCACGCGGTGCAAGGGCAGGAGAAGCCAGAAAGGGGAAAGAAGAAAGCAGAAAGGCGGCGAGCGGCGGTCGCGGGGTCGATAAAAGCAAAACGCCGCCCGGGGCGGGGCGGCGTCGTGCGCGGGTGGGGTCGGATCAGACGGCGTAGCGGCTGATGCTGACCACGGTGTAGCTTTCCTCGGAGGTGCCGGTCTTGACGGTGACGGCCTCGCCGCGCTTCTTGCCCAGCAGGGCGACGCCGAGGGCGGTCTTGTAGGAAATGACGTGGTTATCCGGGTCGCCGTCCCAGGCCCCGAGGATGGTGTAGCGGGTGGTCTGGCCGGTGCTCGAGCTCTTGACCTCGACGATGGTGCCGGCGCTCACCTGCTCGGTGGTGGCCTCCTTGAAGTCGGAGACGCGGGCGCGGCCGAGGTCCTTCTCGAGGTTGGTCTTCTGGGCCATGAGGACCTGCTGGTCCTGCTTGGCCATCTTGTACTCGGAGTTTTCCTTGAGGTCGCCGTGCTCGCGGGCGGTGGCGATGGCCTTGGAGTTCTCGGGGATCTTCTTGGAGACGATGACCTCGTACTCCTCGCGCTTGCGCTCGAAGCTGGCCTTGGAGACGAGCAACTGCTCCTCCTTGCCCTCGGCGTCGGCGGCGACGAGCGACTGGATCTTGGGGAAGATCTTGATGAAGCGGGCGAGGAGGGACTTCTTGGTGAGCTCCTCGAAGCCCTGGTTGAGCATGAGGGTGTTCGCGAGGTCGCGCGCGGTCTCGGGATCGGCGGTGGAGAGCAGGTCGGCGATCAGGTCGGTGTCCTCGCTGAGGATGTCGGCGAGCGGGATCCGGCGGGCGCTGGAGGCCTGGAGCGCCTCGTAGTCGATGGCGAAGAACACGGCGCCGAGGAGGCGCGGGGTGATCAGGTCGTTGAGCAGCTTGGCGAATTTCTTGGAGTGGCGGTTCTTGACGATCCAGAGGAGGACCGGGGCGCGCAGGTTCTGCTCGGTCTGCCAGCGCTTGAGCGCGGCGGCGAGCTCCTCGGCATGGCCGTTCTCGATCAGGAAGTTGATGCACTCGGTGGTGAACTTCCCCTGGGAGGTCTTGAGCAGGGTGAAGACGAGGTCGCGGCACTCGATGGGGTGGGTGGCCTTGACGAGGTCGAGGAACTGGCCCTGGTAGTGGACCGGGATCTTCTCGGCGATGGCGGGGAGGTCGCGGACCGTGGCGATGAGGGCGGCCTGGGAGGGCTCGAAGACCTCGGTGGAGCCGGCGAGCTTGGCGAGGTCGTCGCGGACGGCGGCGCCGTAGAGGCGCTCGGAGGCGTCGAGCTGGTTGCTGTCCTTCACGGCGTCGGCGACGGCCTTGAGGATGGCGACGAGGTCGGTCTTGATCTCCTTCTTGGCGACGGTGGCGACGAGCTCCTCGGCCAGGGCGATGCGGCGGCGGGCGGAGCGGGTGGAATTGAACTGCTCGAGGATCTCGTCCTCGGCCGAGACCGGGGTCTCGCGCAGGATGTAGCACTCGGTCTTCTTTTCCGGGGTGGAGATGCGGGGGTCCTTGGCGATGGCCTTCTTGGCGGCGGACCACCACTTCTTGAACTTCTCCTCGCCGACGACCTGGGTGAGGGTGATCTCGAGGTCGATCGCGCTGGTGGCGTGGTTGGTGTAGGCCTCGAGCGCCTCGGCGATCAGCTGGGCGGGATTGTCGGCGATGAGCTCGGCGATCTTCTTCGGCTCGGTCTCCTTGCGGACCAGCAGATGCTTGGCCGGCAGGATCTCCATGGTGTTCAGACAGAAGGTCGGGTCCATCGCGTGCGCCTTCTTGCCCTTGAAGTCGATGATGAGGCGCTGGGCGGACTCGTCGTAGGACTTGATCTGGCCGAAACCCCAGCTGCGGTGGATGCAGTACGCGCCCGGCTCCATCGCCTCCAATTTGGCTTTGGCCGCCTTGAGGGACGGATTTTTGGCGATCAGTGCGGAGAGGGCTTCGGAATTCATAGTTGCGAAAGTGATGTCCTGAACGGGAGAGTTGAGCGGATAATGACTAACCTTGTCAAACAGTGTGTCGAATGCCCCTCCCATGAGTACTAATGACCCGACGGGGACCCAGGGCGCGTGGCCCTCTGCGATCAACCTGCTCGCCCGCTGGCTGGACCGGCGGGAGCGCATTGACGAGCTGATCGACAGCCTGCCGCCCGGGTTGAGCGGGGCGGAGCGGGCGCGCTGCCAGCACCTGGTATTCGGGGTGGTGCGCCATTTTGGCCGGCTGGATGCGGCCTTGGGGCGGCTGATTGCGCATCCGCCGCGGTTTACGACGCGGGCGGTGCTGCTGATGGCGGGGTATGAGCTGATCGAGGCGGCCGGCACGCCGGCGGCGGATGGGCTTGTGGCCAAGATCGTCCACCACGCCGTGGAGCAGACGAAGGCTGTGGCGAGCAAATCCGAGGCGGGTCTGGTGAACGCGGTGGTGCGCAAGCTGGCCGGGGTGCTGGCGGCGCCGCCGCCGCCGAAGGTCGCGAGCGCGGAGGTGCTGGGGGAATATTTCTCGCATCCGGACTGGCTGGTGCGCCGCTGGCTGGTGGACTTTGGCGCCGAGGGGACGCGGCAGCTGCTCGAATGGAACCAGCAGCCGGCGACGGTTTATGCCCGCTGGCGTCCGGCCGCGGTGGCGCCGGTGGCGGGCGGGCCCGAGGCGGGCGCCGCGGGTGATCCGGCGGGGCGACCCGACTTCCTGAAGCCCACGCCCTGGGCCGGATTCTACGAGGTCCCCTCCGGGCGCTGGTCGCAGGTCGAGCCCCTGCTGAAGAGCGGGAAAATTTACCTGCAGGATCCCGGCACGCGGCTGGCGGTCGAGCTGCTGGCCCCCCAGCCGGGGGAGACGGTGCTGGACGCGTGTGCGGCGCCCGGCGGCAAGAGCCTGCTGATGGCGGACCTGATGCAGACCGGCAAGGTCGTGGCGCTGGACCTGCCCGGCCCGCGCATCGCGCGGCTGAAGGAGAACCTGTCCCGCGCCCACGGCGTCGAGGTGGCCCTGGTGCAGGCCGACCTGCTGGAAAACCCCGCCGCGATCCTCCATGAGCACGGGCTGCCGGACACCTTCAGCGCGGTGCTGATCGACGTGCCGTGCTCCAACACCGGCGTGATGCGCCACCGGGCGGACGTGAAGTGGCGGCTGGATCCGCGCGACCTCGGCAAGCATGCGCGCCAGCAGCTGGCCCTGCTGCACGCGGCGGCGCGGCTGGTGGCCCCGGGGGGCCGGCTGGTCTATGCGACCTGCAGCGTCGACCCCGAGGAGAACGAGCGGGTGATCAAGGCGTTTTTCGACAGCCGCGCGGGCGGGCCGTTCAAGCTCGAGACGAAGGTGGCGAGCCTGCCCTGGGAGACCGGGCACGACGGGGCGGCGGCGTTCCTGCTGCGCAAGGGCGGCTAGGCGGCGCGCCCCGCGGGGCCTACGGCACCAGGTCGAACACGGCGACGCGCTGCGGGGTTTCCTGCTGGCCGTTGAGCAACGTGAACTCGATCGCGGTCGCCGTGGCCACGAGCAGCTCGTAGCGGCGGATATCCCAGCGCGCCACCGGCTCGCCGTTGAGGCGGGTCACGAGGTCGCCCGGCTGGAGTCCGGCCGCCGCCGCCGGCGACCCGGGCACGACGCTGGCCACCCGCCAGTAGGCGGGGGTCTTGGTGAAGCTCAGCCCCGCGCTCCGGCGCGGCTCCGGCGGGATCGGCGCGAGGCTGTCCCGCTGCAGCGTCACCCGGCTCCGCTCCTGGTCGAACGTGACGGTGAAGTTTTTCAGCAGGCCGCCGCCGAGGGAGGAGAGCTCATCCGTGAGGTCGACGACCGGGCGCAGCAGCGCGTGGGGGCCGACCATGAGGGTGGCGGCCAGCCGGCCCGTGTGCTGCTCGCGGTCGTTGGCCAGGGTGCCGACGAGGGCCCCGGTCCGGGGGGGGACGGCGAAGACGGGCTGGAGCCCGACGGGATTGAGGCTGAGGAAGGCGTCGCTGCCCGAGTCGATCAGCGCGGCGAAGGTCTGGGCGCCGAGGCGGACGGGGATGATGGGGGTCTTGCGGTCGTTGTTGAACGCGATGGTGGCGCCGGGCACCGGCGGGGCGCCCTCGTGGCGCTGCAGGACGACGCGGGAGCGCGGGTAGTCGAGGGTCAGCAGCGTCTCGCGGAAGAGGGGGAAGCCGAGGATGCCGTCGATCTTCACGCCCAGGTGGGCCGAGAGCGGGCCGAGGTCGTAGACCAGGGCCTGGACGTCCTCGAAGCGCGCGGCGTCGAGCTGGAGGCGGTCGAGCAGGGTGGCGGTGAGCAGGGCGGTGTCGCCCTCGGCGGACTTCACCCGGACCAGCGGGGTGTCGGGGGTAAAGGGGTTTTTCCGCCCGTAGCGCGCGGCGAGCTGCGGCGAGACGAGGGTGACGGAGGCGCCGGTATCGATCAGGAAGTGGTAGGGCCCGTAGCGGTCCCATTTCGACTCGATCACCAGGTAGTTGGAGACGGTGAGGGCGGTGAGGGTGACCGCGGGGGCGGCGAGCGTGGTGCGGCCGGGGCGCGGGGGCTCGCGGTGGAAGGTGAAGCAGCCGGGCAGGAGGGCGAGCGCGGCGGCCGCGGCGAGCCAGCGGCGCGCAGGCACGCGGGCCGGGGCGGCATCGGTCGGGTGGGCGGCGGCGGGAGACACGGGAGCAACCGCAACAAAAGCAGTTCAGCCTCGAACGCCAAGGCGCAAACGGAAATTCCGTCCCGGCCGCCGGGGTGGAGGCCGGGACGCGGCGGTCAGGCCCGGTAGGGCAGCGGGAAGCGCGCGGTGAGCGCGCCGACCCGGGATTTCACGGCGGCGAGCACCGCGGCTTCCGTCGGCTGGCCGATGGCGGCGAGGACGGCATCGAGGCAGGCCGCGACCTCCTCGAGGTCCGACTCGACGAACCCGCGCGTGGTGACGGCGGGGGTGCCGAAGCGGAGGCCGGAGGCCTGAAACGGGGAGCGGGTCTCGAAGGGGACGGTGTTCTTGTTGCAGGTGATGTTGGCCCGATCGAGCGTCTCCTGCGCGAGCTTGGCGGTGAGCTCGGGGAACTTCGGGCGGAGGTCGACCAGCATGAGGTGGTTGTCGGTGCCGCCGGTGACGATCTTGTAGCCGCGGGCGGTGAGGGCGGCGGCGAGGGCGCGGGCGTTCTTCACCACCTGCCGGGAGTAGTCCTGGAACTCGGGCTTGAGGCACTCGCCGAAGCACACGGCCTTGGCGGCGATGACGTGCATGAGCGGGCCGCCCTGGGTGCCGGGGAACACGGCGGAGTCGAGGGCCTTGGCGTGCGCGGCGCGGCAGAGGATGAGGCCGCCGCGCGGGCCGCGGAGGGTCTTGTGCGTGGTGGTCGTGACAAAGTCGGCGTGGGGGACGGGCGACGGATGCACGCCCGAGGCGACGAGGCCGGCGATGTGCGCGATGTCGGCGAAGAGCAGGGCGCCGACGCTGCGGGCGATCTCGCCCATGCGGGCGAAATCGATCGTCCGGGAGTAGGCGCTGGCGCCGACGGTGATCATCTTCGGCTGCTCGCGCGCGGCGATGGCGGCGAGCTCGTCGTAGTCGATCCGCCCGTTGTCCTCGCGGACGCCGTACTGGCAGAAGTTGTAGAGCTTGCCGGAGAAGTTCGCCGGGTTGCCGTGGGTGAGGTGGCCGCCGTGGCTCAGGTTCATGCCGAGGACCTTGTCGCCGGGGACGAGGACGGAGGCGTAGACGGCGGTGTTGGCCTGGGCGCCGGAGTGGGGCTGGACGTTGGCGTGGTCGGCGCCGAAGAGCCGCTTGGCGCGCTCGATGGCGAGCACCTCGACCTTGTCGACCTGCTCGCAGCCGCCGTACCAGCGCTTGGCGGGGTAGCCCTCGGCGTACTTGTTGGTCAGGACGCTGCCTTGGGCCTCGAGGACGGCCGGGTAGGTGAAATTCTCCGAGGCGATGAGCTCGATGTGGCTCTGCTGGCGGGCGAGCTCGGCGGAGATCGCGGCATAAATTTCGGGATCGAGGATCGGGAGCGGGGCGGCGTTCAGCATGGCGGGAGGAAGTTCGTCGGAGGGTGCGCGGAGATCAAAAGGGCGTCCTCACCCGACCGGGGAAATCGCCAATCCGCAATCCGAAACCTAACTGGCGCGCGCCGCGCCCGGACCGAGCCGGGTCTTGAGGAACTCAAGCAGGGAGGGAATGGCCTCCACCATCTCGTCCCGCGCGGCCTCATAGACCTTGAGCGAGCCGCCGTACGGGTCGGGAATCTCCTTGTCGCCGCGCTGGGGCATGAACTCGCGAAAAAGGAAGAGGTGCCGGGCGGGGGTCTCGGCCTGCAGCTGGATCATGGCGCGGTGCGACTCCGTCATGCAGAGCACGACGAGCGCCTCGGTCAGCAGGGTGTCCGTGAGCGCCCGGCTGACATGGCCGGAGATGTCGATCCCCGTCTTTTTCAGGGCGAGGATGGAGTTCTCCGACACGCGCTGCCCGTCGCGGGCCGCGACGCCCGCGGACCGGACCCGGAGCGAGCGCAGCGGCTCGGGCTGGGCGGCCAGGGCGTGCTGCAACAGGCCGGCCGCCATCGGGCTCCGGCAGATGTTGGCCGTGCAGACGATGAGGACGGTGGCGGGCTCGGGCGCGGACATGGGGTGCCGGCAAACGGACATGGTTTTTTCGCGAAAGGCAAAGCCGGAGTAGGCCGCGGCCGGGCCGGGTCGGTCGCGGCTAGAGCCTGCCCAGCGCCAGCAGGGCGCGGTGGAGGTGGACGGCGCGCTGGAGCGTGCGGTCGATCGCCCGGGGCGGGACGGTCGGGGCCGGCGCGGAAACCGCCGGGGCGGGCTCGCTGGAGTCGGCGGGGTCGCCGTCGGCCGCGTCTTCGTCCGCGGGCGGCGCGGCGTGTTCCTGGGCGACGGCCGCCTCGTCGTGCCGGGGCTTGTCCGGCAGGTCCGCCAACAGGCTGGCGAGCGGCTGGCCCGCGGCGAGGGCGTCATAGGCGGCGCGTTCGGCGCCGGCGGTGATGGTCAGCGTCAGGTCGGGGACGAACCGGGAGGAGGCCGTTCCGAGTGTGACGAGTCCGGGGAACGCGGGATGGGTCTCGAGGTAGTCGAGCAGCGCGGGGGCGGTAGCGGCGTTGACGAGCAGGAAAATGGGCGCGTGCCGGGTGGTGCGAAACTGCAGCCAGGCCCCGAGGGCGGCGGCCGCGGCGGCGTCCCCGCGGGCGTAGCGCAGGTCGAGCACGAGGGCGCCGGGCTTGGCCGGGGTCGCCGGCAGGTCGGCGGGGAGCGCGTGGACGCGGAGGTAGGCGAGGCCCTGCCCCAGGTCGCGTTCGCCGCCGTCGGGCGGCGTGGCCGGGAGGGTGAGCGGCGCGAGACTGAGCAGCAGGAGGGCCCAGGCGGCTCTCATCGGCGGTTGAGCTGGCGGGCCCCGATGTCGCGCCGGAAATACTTGCTGGCGCACTGCACGGCGTCGCAGGCCGCGTAGGCGAGGGCGGCGGCCTGCGCCAGGGTGGGCGCGAGCGCGGTCACGCCGAGGACGCGGCCCCCGTGGGTCACGAGCTGGCCGGCGGCGTTCCGGGCCGTGCCCGCGTGGTAAATTGTGACCCCGGGCGGAAGCGCGGGGGGGAGGGTGAGGACGTCGCCCTTCAGGTAGGCGTCGGGATAACCGCGCGCGGCGATGACGACGCAGAGGCTGTGCTCGGGCCGGACGGCGAGCGGGAAGCCCGCCAGCTGGCCGCGGGCGGCGGCCCAGAGCAGCGCGAGCAGGTCGGTCTCGAGCCGCGGCAGGACGACCTGGGTCTCGGGATCGCCGAAGCGCGTGTTGTACTCGATCACGCGCGGGCCGTCCGCGGTGAGCATGAGGCCGATGAAGAGGGTGCCGCAGAAGGCCATGCCCTCCGCGGCGATGGCCGCGACCGACGGGGCGACGATCTCGCGGTCGATGCGCGCGAGGAGCGCGGGAGTGACCACCTCGGCGGGGGAATAGGTGCCCATGCCGCCGGTGTTGGGGCCGGTGTCGCCGTCCCCGACCCGCTTGTGGTCCTGGGCGGTGGGCAGGATGACGTAGTCGCGGCCCGAGACGACGACGAGGAGGGAGGTCTCCTCGCCGACGAGGCAGTCCTCGATCAGGATGAGGCGGCCGGCGGAGCCGAACTTGCCGCCGTCGAGCATGTCGCGGACGGCGGCCTCGGCCTCGGCGGCGGTCTGGGCGACGATCACGCCCTTGCCGGCCGCGAGGCCGTCGGCCTTGATGACGATGGGCACCGGCCGGGCGCGGAGGTAGGCGAGGGCCGGGGCGACCTCGCTGAAAAAGCCGGCGGCGGCGGTCGGGATGCGGTATTTCAGCAGCAGCTGTTTGGTGAAGGTCTTGGAGGCCTCGAGGCGCGCGCCGTCGGCGGTGGGGCCGTAGACCGGGAGGCCCGCGGCCAGCAGCTGGTTGGCGAGGCCGAGCGAGAGGGGCACCTCGGGGCCGACGACGACGAACTCGACCTGCTCGCGCTGGGCCAGGGCGACGAGGCCGGCGACGTCCTCGACGGCGACCGGCACGCAGGTCGCGTCCTGGGCGATGCCGGCGTTGCCCGGGGCGCAGAGGACGCGGGGCCGGGCGGGCGAGGCGAGCAGGCAGCGGACGAGGGTGTGTTCGCGTCCGCCGGAGCCGACGACGAGCACGGAGCGGGGAAGGGAGGAGGAAGCCACGGGGGCGGAATGTGGGAAGGCCGGGGCCGGCCCGCAAGCCTCGGCGCGTTCAGAGCACCTGCAGTTTCTTGCGGTAGAAGGCGACGACCTCCTCGGGGTCGTCGGTGAAGAGGATGTAGTCGGCGATCCAGGCCGGGGCGCGCTGGGTGCGGATCATCTCCTGCACCTGGTGGCGGAGGTCGCCCCAGAACGTGGCGTTGAAGAAGACGTAGGGCACGCGCGGGCGGATGCCGAGCTTGAGGTTGCACATCTCAATGCCGATCTCCTCGAGGGTGCCGACGCCGCCGACGTTGAAGATGCAGAAATCCGCGGCCTCGAACCATTTTTGGCGGAAGTGGCGGGACGATTCCTGGAAGGTGTTGAAGAAGTCGACGCCGAGCTCGGGGGGCTGGGCCTCGAGCTCGAGGAAGCACGCGCCGGTGAGGGCGCCCTTGCCGCGGGCCTGGTCGGTGGCGAGCCGCATCACGCCGCCGCCGCCGCCGGTGAGGACGCCGACGTTGGGCCCGATGAAGCCGGTGAGCTGCTGGACGAGGCTGGTGATG
>SESH01022908.1_pt1 | contig 34035 bp, 30 predicted proteins | sample 3171561 | NCBI WGS metagenome assembly SESH01 (sample SAMN10866947, study PRJNA518727) | freshwater metagenome | biome: subpolar coniferous forest; feature: holomictic lake; material: water; isolation source: holomictic Lake 442 2011 16.5 m and 2014 13 m | place: Canada: near Kenora, Ontario
AGCGCGTCCCTGCGCTTCCGTGGCGTCGCGCCTGACGGGCCTGGTCGAGAGCTATCCGCCGCTTGCGCCTGCCGCGCTGGTCGAGGCCGACGTGATCGTCGTGCTGGGGGGCGGCTTGCGACGCGCTGACGACCCCGCAGCGTGGACCTTGGCCCCCGTCTCACTGGGGCGCCTTGCCGCCGCCGCGGCGCTGGTGCGCCGCACCGGCCTGCCCCTGCTTCTGTCAGCTGGCAACCTGGAGTCCGGGCCGCCCGAGGCCGAGGTCATGCAGCTGACGCTGCGTCGGGCGTTCGGTCTTGAGGCCCGCTTCGTCGAGCCGAGCTCGCGGGATACCCATGAGAACGCGCGCGAGAGCGCGCGGATGCTTCGCCCGCTGGGCCTGCAGCGGGTGGTGCTGGTGACCTCGGCGGTGCATATGCGACGTGCGGTCGATGAGTTCGCCGCTGCAGGGCTGCGGGTGATCGCCGCCCCGGTGGCCGCCGGTGTCGAGTCTGGCGCTGAACTTGGCGACTGGCTACCGCGTGCTGGAGCGCTGGAAGTGAGCTACGAGGCTCTGTACGAGTGTGGGGGGCGGCTCGTCGCCTGGCTGGGGGTACGTAGCTGACATGGGGCCGGGCCCCGGATTTCGCTACACTCTCGCGCATGCTGCACTACCCTGGCTTCGATCCCGTCGCGCTGGCCCTGGGGCCCATCAAGTTGCGTTGGTACGGAATCATGTACGTGATCGGGTTCCTCTCCGCGTGGGGCCTGGCGCGGCATCGCGCCGCCAAGCCCGACTCGACCTGGACGCCGCTCGACGTCGACGATGTGCTCTTTTTCGCGGTGTTTGGCGTGATCCTCGGTGGCCGGATCGGTTGGCTGCTGTTCTACGGACAGCAGGCGCTGCAGGAAGACCCCTCGTATTGGTACAAGATCTGGCTGGGCGGCATGAGCTTCCACGGTGGGCTGATCGGGGTGCTGGTGGCGCTGTGGTTCTTTGCCTGGCGTCGCGGCCGGCGGCTGGTTGACGTGTTTGATTTCGCGGCGCCCCTGCCCGCGATCGGCATCGGCGCCGGTCGCATTGGCAATTTCATCAATGGTGAGTTGTGGGGCAAGCCTACCGACGTACCATGGGCCTTTCAGGTGACGCGCGAGGATGGCGTGGTGCAGGCGTTGCACGCGTCGCAGCTGTACGAGGCCGCGCTGGAAGGGCTCCTGCTGTTTGCGATCCTGTGGTGGTTTACGTCGCGGCCGCGGCCGCGCTGGGCCCCGTCGGGGCTGTTCCTGGCGTGCTACGGCTTGTTTCGCATTCTGGTTGAGCTGGTGCGCGTCCCGGATGCGCAGCTGGGTTACCTGGCGGGTAGCTGGCTGACGATGGGGATGATCCTGTCGAGCCCGATGCTGCTGGCCGGCATTGCGATGCTGGCCTATGCCTACGCGACGCGCACCCCGAGTGGCAACTTCACCGCTGCCGTGGCCGGGTGAGCAGGGGATGAAGCAGTACCTCGACCTGCTGCGCCACGTCCGTGAGCACGGCACCCCTAAGTGCGACCGCACCGGCGTGGGTACGTTGGCGAGCTTCGCCTGGCAAATGCGCTTCGACCTGAATGCAGGTTTCCCGCTGGTCACGACCAAGCGTCTGCACGTGAAGAGCATCGTGCACGAGCTGCTGTGGTTCCTGCGTGGGGAGACCAACGTGCGCTCGCTGCAGCAGGCGGGCGTCACGATCTGGGACCAATGGGCCGATCCGGACGGCAACCTCGGTCCGGTCTACGGCAAGCAGTGGCGCGACTGGATTGGCCCGGAGGGTCGGCACATCGACCAGATCAAGGTTGCGCTCGATACCTTGCGCTCCAATCCCGACTCGCGCCGCATCATCGTCAGTGCCTGGAACGTCGGCGAGCTGGAGCAGATGGCCCTGCAGCCGTGCCACGCTTTCTTCCAGTTTTTCGTGGCGGACGGGCGTCTGAGCTGCCAGCTGTACCAACGCAGTGCGGACCTGTTTCTCGGCGTGCCGTTCAACATCGCCAGCTACGCGCTGCTGACGCACATGGTTGCGCAGCAGTGTGATCTTGCCGTCGGCGACTTTGTCTGGACGGGTGGCGACTGCCACATCTACACCAATCATTTCGAGCAGGTCGACACGCAGCTAGCGCGCTCGCCACTGCCGCTGCCGCGGCTCGCGATCCGGCGCCGGCCGCCGACCTTGTTCGATTACACCTACGAGGACTTCGAGATCCTCGATTACCAGTATCATCCGGCCATTCGGGCCGAGGTCGCCGTCTGACCGCGGCCGTCGATTTTCCACTAGCCTGAGTTCTGAGGATCCCGCATGAAGAGTTCCAGCGGTTCGCCGCTCATTCGCGTCCGTCGTTCCAAGGTGCACGGTACCGGCGTTTTCGCCGCACGCGCGATCAAGAAGGGCGCGCGCATCGTCGAGTACGTCGGTGACCGCATCTCGCACGCCGAAGCGGATCGTCGCTACGCGCACAAGTCGATCGACGACAACCACACGTTCCTGTTCACCGTCGATTCGCGCACCGTCATCGACGGTGGCATCGGCGGCTGCCCGGCGCGGTTCATCAACCACAGCTGTGACCCGAACTGCGAGACGGTGATCGATGACAAGCGCGTGTTCGTCGAGGCGGTACGCAGCATCGCCGTGGGTGATGAGATCGGTTACGACTACATGATCGAGCGCGACGCGAGCGACCCGCCGAACATGGCGGAGATCTTCGGCTGTCGTTGCGGCGCGAAGAACTGCCGCGGCACGATGCTGCTGCCGCCGAAGAAGAAGCGCCGCAAGAAGTCCGCGGCCAAGAAGAAGGCTGGGGCGGCGGTTGCCAAGAAGTCGAGCCAGAAGGCAGCCCAGAAGGCCGTCCGCAAGGTGGCCAAGAAAGCGGTCAAGAAAGCCGCCAGCAAGGCGATCCGCAAGGTGGCCAAGAAGGCAGTCCGCAAGGCTGCCGGCAAGCGCGCCGGCTGATCATGAAGGCGGCCGACCCGTTGACGGGACGGCTCGCCAATGCCCTCGCCGGGCCCGGCTATGGGGTCGAGCCCGGCTTCGTGACGATGCCGTTCGTGCGGCAGCTGGTCACTTCGCTGCGTGCCCGTGACGCAGCGGGTGGCTTCCATGCCGCCGGCATCGGTGCGGGTGCGGAGCGCAGGGTTCGCCCGGATATCCGCGGCGATCGCATCTGTTGGCTGGACGGTCCGCAAGGGGCCGCGGAGCGCGCTATCTATGCGTCGTTCGAGGTGCTGCGGGTTGCGCTCAACCGCAAGCTGATGCTCGGCCTCACCGAGCTGCAGTTGCACTACGCGCTGTATCCGCCGGGCGCCGGCTATCAGCGTCATCTGGATCGCTCACCGCGCGGCATAGAGCGTGTCGTGACGGTGATCGTCTACCTCAATGAAGACTGGGATGTCGCGGATGGCGGCGAGCTCGTCATGGCGACCGACACGGGCGAGCTCGTGATCAGTCCGACGGCGGGGCCACTCGTGCTGTTCCTCAGTGCGGGCTTCGAGCACGAGGTGCGGGCCGCGCGCCGCGAGCGGCTGAGCCTGACCGGTTGGTTCAGCCGCGCCGCAGCGGGGGGGCTGCCTTGCTAGGCCTGTGCGTCGCGGGCGGCGACGCCGTCTAGGAACCGACCCAGTTCGCCGCCGTCGCAGTGCGCGACGTTGAAGCGCCAGTAAGGCGTTGCCCGCCCGTCTGGCCGGAACAGTTCGCCTGGCGCGAGCAGTACGCCGGCCTCCGCCGCCGTGCGCCACAGCTTGCCGACGCTCTCGCGGGAGCGGAGCCGGCCCCACAGGAACATTCCAGCCGCCGGTCTGAAGGCGAGGTCGACGCCGCGCGCGAGCAGCGCTTCCTGCACGCTTTGCTGTGACGCGGCCAGCCGGCGGCGTAGCGATTCGAGGTGACGGCGGTAGTGGGGTTGGGTCAGCGCGTCGAGTACCAGCCGCTCCGACAGTTCGCTCGATGCCAGCGCGCTGAGGGTCTTTAGCCGTACCAGTCGCGGCGCCGCTTCCGCTGGTGCGACCAGGTAGCCGACGCGCAGCGTGGGCGAGATCGTCTTGGAGATGCTCGAGATATAGACGACCCGACGGCACTGATCGAGCGTCGCCAGCGTCAGCACCGGCACTGGCGAGAGCTCCGCGAAGATGTCGTCCTCGACGATCAGCAGGCCGTACTGTTCGGCCAGTTCGAGCACGCGTCTGGCGACCGGCACCTCGGTGCTGGTGCCGGTCGGGTTCTGCAGCGTGGTGTTGGTAAAGAATGCCCGGATCGGGTGCTGTTGCAGCGCGTGCCCGAGTGCTTCGGTGTCCGGCCCGTTGACGAGGCGCGGGATCCCGATCAGTTGCACGCCGCGCGCGCGTAGCAGTTCGAGCGTCGGTGGATAGCCCGGGTCCTCGACCGCGACGACGTCGCCCGGCTCGAGCAGCGCGCGCACGACCAGGTCCAGCGCCTGGCTCGCGCCCTGCGTCAGTACGATCTGGTCGGTCGATACGGCCAGCCCGCGGCTGCGCAACTGGGTGGCGAAGTGGCTACGCAGTCCGAGCAGGCCTAGTGGCGAGCCGTAGCCCTCGCTGTGCGCCGGGTGGCGCGCGAGGCTGCGCATTGCTGAACGCACGCCGCTGCCGAACTGCCACGCTTCGGGCAGCCAGCCGCCACCAGCGTCGACCAGGATCGGCTGTGCGCCGGCCTCGAGGCGCCGCTCCCACAGCGCATCTGCGGTGGCGCCCGGGGAGGGCCCGAGTGGGGTGGGGGCAGGGCTGCCAGCGACGAAGTAGCCGCTGCCGCGGCGCGCCTCGACCAGGCCGGCGGCGGTCAGCAGGTTGTAGACCTCGGCGGCGGTGAACGCACTGACGCTGCGGTCGCGGGCGAGTCGTCGGACGGAGGGCAGCGCCATCCCGGGCGCCAGCTCACCGCTGGCGATGAGCTGGCGCAGTTCGTCGGCGAGCTGCAGCCGTAGCGGCCGCGCGGGGGTGGGAGCACGTTTCATCTGTATTGATTGTAACACCAGTACAGTACAGTTGATAATGCCTTGCGCCGTGACTGGCCGCTGTGGCCAGTGGCGCGCACTCTGCCCTTCCGCGGCGTACCCCCAAGGTGCGCGCAGCCCCCATCTTGAGCTCGGGCATCGCCCGATGAGGAGAGGACCTTGAACGCCGTCAATCAGCTGCACCCGGATGCGAGTGAAGAGGCGCTGCGCGCCTGGTGGATGCCCTTTACCCACAACCGCATGTTCAAGGCCAAGCCGCGCCTGATTGCCTCGGCCAAGGGCGCTTACTTCACGATGAAGGACGGGCGCCGTTTGTACGACTGTCTGTCGGGCCTGTGGTGCTCGCCCTTGGGTCATTCGCACCCGCGGGTGGTGGAGGCGGTCAAGCGTCAGCTCGATACGCTCGACTTCGCGCCCAGCTTCCAGATGGGCCACGAGCCGGCCTTCGAGCTTGCCACCCGCATCACGCAGCTGGCCGGTCGGCCGAAGGACCGGGTGTTCTTCGTCAACTCCGGCTCAGAGTCGGTCGACACCGCGCTGAAGATCGCCGTTGCCTATCATCGCGCGCGCGGTGAGGCCTCGCGCACCCGCATCATTGGTCGGGAGCGGGGCTACCATGGCGTCGGCATGGGCGGCATCTCGGTCGGTGGCATTGCCCCGAACCGCAAGATGTTCGCGCCCTTGATGATCCCCGGTGTCGACCACTTGCCGCACACCTACAATCCGGCCGAGATGGCCTATAGCGTCGGTCAGCCGACCTGGGGCGCGCACCTCGCCGATGACCTCGAGCGCATCGTGGCCCTGCATGACGCATCGACCATCGCGGCGGTGATCGTCGAGCCGATGCAGGGTTCGACGGGCGTCGTCGTGCCGCCGAAGGGCTATCTGCAGCGCCTGCGGGAGATCTGCACCAAGCACGGCATCCTGCTGATTTTCGACGAGGTCATTACCGGCTTCGGTCGTCTGGGCACGCCGTTCGGCGCCGATTTCTTTGGTGTTCAGCCCGATCTGACCACGTTCGCCAAGGCCGTCAACAATGCGACCGTGCCGCTCGGTGGGGTGATTGCGCGCGATGAGATCTACGAGACGTTCATGATCGGCCCTGCCCACATGATCGAGTTCTTCCACGGCTACACCTACTCGGCGCATCCGCTGGCGATCGCGGCTGGACTTGCGACGCTGGACGTCATGGCCGACGAGAAGCTGATCGAGAAGGCGGCGGCGCTCGCGCCGGTGCTGGAGCGTGCGGTGCACTCCCTCAGGGGCGAGCCGAACGTCATCGACATTCGCAACGTGGGGCTCGCCGCCGCGATCGAGCTTGCGCCGATGGCCGGAAAGCCCGGCATGAAGGCGATCCAGGTATTCGAGAAGGCGATGGAGGAAGGGCTGCTGGTGCGGTTCAGTGGCGACATCCTCGCCGTCGCGCCGCCGTTCATCAGCAGTGTCGACGAAGTTGAGTCCATGGTCGAAGGCCTGCGCCGCGCGCTGCGCGCCGCGGCCGTCTGAAGATAGAGCAGAGGAACAGGATATGAGCGCTCAGCTGCAGGTTTCGGGTCTGGCCAAGCCGGCCGACGTTGCCACCCACTACATTCACGGCAAGCTCGTGCCGGCAGGCACTGCCCGTCGCCAGCCCGTTTACAACCCCGCGCTTGGCCGCCCGGTGCGCGAGGTCGTGCTGGCCGCGAGCGCCGACGTCGACGCTGCCGTGCAGAGCGCGCGCGCTGCACAGCCGGCCTGGGGGCGGACGCCTGCGCTGACGCGTGCGCGCGTGATGTTCCGGTTCAAGGAACTGATCGTCCAGCATGCGAAGGAGATGGCCAAGACGCTGTCCGAGGAGCATGGCAAGACGTTGGCTGATGCCGAAGGTGAGATCACCCGCGGCATGGAGGTTGTCGAGTTCGCTTGCGGTGCGCCGCAGCTGCTCAAGGGTGAGTTCAGCGAGAGCGTGGGCACAGGCGTCGACAGCTACGGCATCCGCCAGCCGCTGGGCGTGGTCGCCGGCATCACGCCGTTCAATTTCCCGGCAATGGTGCCGATGTGGATGTTCCCGGTGGCGCTTGCCTGCGGCAATGCCTTCATCCTCAAGCCGTCGGAGCGCGACCCATCGACGGCGCTGTTGTTGGCCGACCTGCTCAAGCAGGCAGGCCTGCCGGACGGCGTGTTCAACGTCGTGCAGGGTGATAAGGTCGCGGTCGACGCGATCCTGCAGCATCCGGGGATCGCCGCGGTCAGCTTCGTCGGCTCCACGCCGATCGCACGCTACATTCAGGAGCAGGCGCAGCAGCATGGCAAGCGGGTGCAGGCGCTCGGCGGCGCCAAGAACCACGCGGTCATCATGCCGGATGCGGACCTCGATGCCGCGACCGAGGCGATCATCGGCGCCGCCTACGGCTCAGCTGGCGAGCGTTGCATGGCAATCTCGGTGGCGGTCGCCGTCGGTGACGCCACCGCGGACGCGTTGGTCGAGCGCCTGGCCCGTCGCGTCGCGACTCTCAAGGTCGGTGCGCCGGATGCAGCGGGTGTCGACATGGGTCCGCTGGTGACCGATGCCGCGCGCGAGCGCGTGGTCGGCTACATCGATTCCGGCGTTGGCGAGGGCGCGACCCTCGTGACCGACGGTCGTGGCGTTTCGGTGCCCGGGTGCGAACAGGGCTACTTCGTCGGTCCCACACTGTTCGATCGCGTGCGTCCTGAGATGCGCATCTATCGCGAAGAGATCTTCGGGCCGGTGCTGTCGGTGGTGCGCGTGTCCGACTACGCCTCGGCGGTGAAATTGATCAACAGTCACGAGTTCGCGAACGGTACTGCGGTGTTCACCCGCAGCGGCGCCGTCGCCCATGCGTTCGTGCGTGACATCGAGGTGGGCATGGTTGGCGTCAATGTGCCGATCCCGGTGCCGATGGCGTTCCACAGCTTCGGTGGTTGGCGCTCGTCGCTGTTCGGCGATCACCACATGCACGGCCCCGAAGGCGTGCGGTTCTACACGCGCCTGAAGACGGTGACGCAGCGCTGGCCGGAGCCGGAGTCGGTTCGCGCCGACTTCTCCATTCCTACGATGAAGTGATGCTTCGATAAGCTCTGGTAATGAGCCCCGGCCCTTGCCGGTGGTAGCATAAGTCCACATGATCGAGCCGGCCAGCCGCCGGCGGACCTCGCGGTTCGCCGGCAGATGTTGCGTTCACGCAACGGGCCGGCGGCGCATTGGAAATCGGGCTGCCCCTGCCTGTCCGCGCCCGGGGCGGCAGCCCGCAGGTGTCGGGCGTCGTTGACCGGAGTATTCAGATGAATTCCACCAAGATTTTCTACTCTCGCGTTGCGTTGGTAGTCTCAGGCGTCCTTGCCGCAGCGGCCGCCGCCGCCGTCCCGGCGATCGATACCGGCCGGCTCGAAGAAGTCGTCGTCACGGCCCAGCGACGCGCCGAGTCGGCGCAGGACGTCGGCATCGCGCTGTCGGTGCTGTCGGTCGACAGCCTCAAGGACGCTGGCGTCGCGAACGTCAACGATCTGCAAAATGCGACGCCGAGCCTCGAGGTCGAGCCGGCGTTCGGCAGCGGCCAGCCTCAGTTCCGCCTGCGCGGCGTGGGCTTCATCGACTACACCTCAAACAACAGCTCGCCGGTCGGTGTCAGCGTCGATGGTGTCGCGTTGCCGTTTCCGATCCAGACCCAGGGGCAGGTGTTCGACGTGAGCCGCATCGAGGTGCTGCGCGGCCCGCAAGGCACGCTCTATGGCCGCAACACGACCGGCGGCGCGGTCAACTTCATTTCGAACCGGCCGACGCGCGAGTTGCATGCTGGCGCCGACGTGGAGTTCGGCTCGCATAACGCGCTGGTGACCGAGGCCTTCCTGTCCGGTCCGCTCGGTGAGTCTCTCAGTGGCCGCATCGCGGTTGCCGCCGAACAGGGCGGTGCCTGGCAGCGCAATCGCGCCACCGGCGAGGAGCTGGGCGACAAGGACAAGCTCGCGGCCCGCGTTCAGCTGCTGTGGACGATCTCCGATGGCACGGACGTGCGGTTGTCGCTGCACTCGTCCAAGGACAAGTCGGACGCCTACGGTCTGCAGCTGTTCTCGTCGTTCACGCCGGCGCCGACCGATGGCGAGGGCGTGCCGCTGTTCCCGAATCTTGCGGCCGACACGAGCCCCTACGCGACCGGCTGGAGCCTGCGTCCGGCCTTCGCGCAGGCGGTCGGTATCTCGCCGAACTCCAAGCCCGGGGTCAACAACACCAATAACGGCGCCAGTCTCGACGTCAACGTTGACCTCGGCGCGGCCACGCTGACCAGCATCACGGCCTATAACAAGCTGGCCCGCCACGAGCTGAACGACTGGGATGCGACCGCATACATCGAGTCTGACGTGTACTTTGAGAGCGATGCGAAATCGTTCTCGCAGGAAGTGCGCATCGCATCGAAGCCAGCTGCCACGCTCGATTGGCTTGCCGGCCTCTATTACGGGGACGATAAGCTGCACGAACAGTTCAACAACGATTTCGCACAGCGCCTGGGTGGTGCGGCGCGTACCGAGTACTCCCAGACTGGCAAGTCGTTCGGGTTGTTTGGTCAGACCGGCTACAAGTTCACTGACAAGCTGAAGGGTGTACTCGGCTTGCGCTACGAGCATGAGAAGCGTGAGCTGGAGGGGCTGACGACACTGTTCGCGGTGGGCGATCCGCCGAATTTCGCCGACGTTGCCAGCGCCGCCAACCCCACTGGCCTGACCTTCGATCTCAGCGGCGGCTCGCAGTCGCGCTCGCTGACCAACTCCGACGTCTCCGGCAAGATTGGTCTTGAGTACCAGTTAGCGCCGCGCGATCTGCTCTACGCAACCATCAGTCGCGGCACGAAGTCCGGTGGCTTCACGGCGCACAACACTCTCACGCCGCATGCAGTCGACGGCTTCAAGCCCGAGACGCTGACGGCGCTCGAAGTGGGCGTGAAGAGCGAATTTTCGTCGACGCTGCGCCTGAACGCGTCCGTGTTCCACTACGAGTATCGGGACCAGCAGATCCTGTCGAAGATCTTCGATCCGTTCTCGCAGTCCGACGTCGGTCGTTTCATCAATGCGCCGAAGTCGCGTATTGACGGCATCGAGGTAGAGCTTGAGTGGCATCCGCTGCAGGGGCTCGATATCAGCCAGTACGTCGGCTACAAGAAGGGCAAGTTCACCGAGACGATCTTCAATAGCAGCGGTGTCGACTTCAACGGCCATGACATCGACTTCCCGAAGACCAGTTATGGCGGCCAGCTCGCCTACACATTGGCAGTCGGCAAGTACAACCTGCGTGCCGAAACCAACTACAGCTACCACGACAAGTATCCGCAGCTGTTCCTGCTCGGGCCGGTGTTCACCAATGACTCGTACTGGCTCGCCAATGCCAGCGTGACGTTGTCGCCGCAGGCCGAGGCGAGCTGGGGCGTGTCGCTGTGGGTGCGCAACCTGACCGATCAGAAGTACTACCTGACCAAGAATTACTTCCTGCCCAACACCAATGTTGCTGCGGCTGGCGAGCCGACAACCTTTGGCGTGCGCCTGAAGTGGTCGTTCTGAGCGGTGCTGCGGGGGAGGCTTAAGTGAGCTTCGCCGCAAGGATCTCGATCGGACTGGCGCTGGGGCTCACGCTCGCGGCGCTCGGGGCCTGGGCGTGGCTGCGTGGCCCGGACATTCCGTACCAGGAGCTGGAGGCGCGTTACGCGGGCAAGGGCTCGGCTTACGTCGACCTGCCCGGTGGCGTGCGCCTGCACTATCGCGCCAGCGGTGACGCAGCCGCGCCGGTGCTCGTGCTGGTGCATGGCTACGGCGACTCGTTCACCTCCTGGGAGGGCTGGACCGAGGTGCTGGCGACGAAGTTCCGCGTGCTCAGCGTCGACTTGCCGGGACACGGGCTGACGCGCGCACCGGATGGCTATGCGCTGTCGTCCGACCGCTACGTCGACCTGCTCGAGGCGTTCGCCGCGCAGCTGGGCCTGTCGAAGTTCGCGCTCGCGGGAAATTCAATGGGCGGCGGAGTGGCGTGGCGATATGCGGTGAGCCACGCTGAGCGCTTGAGTGCGCTGGTGCTGGTGGATGCGGCTGGCTGGCCATTGGCGGCGCCGAAGGAGCTGCCGTTGGCGTTTCGTATCCTGCAGTACCGTGCTGGTCGCTGGCTGCTTGCACATATCGACAATCGCCCGCTGATCGAGCAAGGCCTGAAGCAGGAGGTCTACGATCCGGCTGTGATTACCGACGCATTCGTTGATCGCTGGGCGGCGCTGCAGCGCGCGCCTGGTCATCGGGCGATCCTGATGTCGGCAAATCCGAGCTCCTTCACCAGCGCGAGCGACGAGCTGCTGTCGGTGATCCACGTGCCAACGCTCGTGCTGCACGGCGAGTCGGACACGCTGATTCCGATTGCCGCTGGCCGGCGCTTCGCCGCAGCGATTGCCGGCGCGCGGCTGCTGAGCTATCCGAACGTCGGCCATCTGCCACAGGTCGAGATCGCGGCGCGTTCCGCTGCCGATGTTGGGGCGTTCCTGGAGGCGCTGCAGGCCGGCACGCCGTGAGTGTCGCGCACGACTACCTGGGCAACCCCGTGACGGCCGGTGGTGCTGCAACCCTTGCCGCGATCGACGGCTTCGTCGCGGGCTTCCTCGGCTACGAGCTGCGTATCCTCGAGGTGCTGGCGGCCGCCGACGCTGAGCCGGATCACTGCCTCGCTAACACTTACGCCGGTTGGCTATGGATGTTCGCCGAGTCGCCTGTCGGGCCGGTGAATGCGGCGCGTTATCTGCAGCGCGCTCGTGCGAGCCAGGCAGGGGCGACTTTGCGCGAGCGGCAGAACGTCGATTTGCTGGCACGCTGGATAGCGGCCGACATCGACGGCGCTACCGCGGTCGCCGACCTGATCCTGGAGCGCTCACCGCGGGATCTGGCGGCACTGAAACTGCACCAGTACCTGAACTTTAACCGCGGCAACTGCCCGGAAATGCTGCGGGTCGCGCTCGGTTCGCTGCCGGCGGCGGGCGATGTCGCCCAGCTGCACGGCATGCTGGCGTTCGCCTACGAGCAGTGCCACCTGTTGCCGCAGGCCGAGGCGGCAGCGCGTGCGGCGCTGGCGCTCTATGCGCGCGAGCCGTGGGCGCAGCACGCGCTCGCGCACGTGATGCTCACGCAGGGCCGCATCCTCGAGGGGATCGACCTGCTCGAGGCGGCAACAGCCGACTGGGACGGCCTGACGTCGTTCCTGTACACCCACAACTGGTGGCATCTGGCGGTGTTCTACATCTCCGAGGGCCGCTTCGACGAGGCGCTCGGGATCTACGACCGGCATGTCTGGGCGCGTGACCGGGATTACTCGCAGGACCAGATCGGGGCGGTGTCGTTGCTTGCGCGCCTGGAGCTGGCCGGCCAGTCGGTCGGCGGGCGCTGGTCAGCGGTGGCGCATTACCTCGCAGAACGGCGTGGCGACGTGGTCGAGCCGTTCCTGACGCTGCAGTACCTGTATGGCCTCGCGCGGGCCGGGCGCGCGGAGGCGGACGAGCTGCTAGACGCCATCGGTCGGCACGCCGATGAGGCACCAGCCGCCGTACGCGGCGTCTGGGCCGATATCGCGCGGCCGGCGGCCCATGGGTTGGTCGCTCATGCGCGCGGCGACTACGTGACCTGCAGGGCGCAGCTGGGGCCGGCGCTGGGCCGGCTGCTGGAGATTGGGGGTAGCCACGCGCAGCGTGACCTGTTCCAGCAGATCTATCTGGACAGCCTGGTGCATAGCGGCGCGTGCACCGCCGCGCAGCAGCTGCTGGAGGAGCGTCGGCGGGCAGAGCCTGATGGGGTTGCCCTCAACCGTATGCTCGCCGCTCTGTATGGGCAGTTGCGTCTGCCCGCGCAGGCGGCCGCCGCCGCTGCCCGCGCTGATCGGCCGCGACGCTGACAGGCGCGCCGATGGCGATTTTCGCGCGCCCCGGAGTGGAGCTGTATTACGAGCTGGACGGCACGGGCCCGTTTTTGCTGCTGCTTCCCGGGCTTGCCAGCGACTCGCAGAGCTGGGCGCCGGTGCGTGCGGCCTTGGCGCGGAACTTCCGCCTGGTACTGCCCGATATCCGCGGCGCGGGCCGCACGTTGCCCCATGGCGCAGCGGTGTCTGTGGAGCTGCTGGCGGAGGACGCGCTCGCGCTGCTCGACCACCTCGGGATTGCTCGCGCGCATGTGCTGGGTCACTCGCTCGGTGGCCTCGTCGCGCACCGGCTCGCGGTGGCGGCGCCGGATCGGGTGGATCAGCTCGTGCTCGCGGCCAGCGGCGCGATCGACGCGCGCGGCGCTGGGCTGCTGGCTGACCTTGCCGCGGCCCGCGAGGCCGGCTTGCCGGCTGAGTTGTGGTTCCGCCTGCTCTTCCAGTGGCTGTTCCGGCCCGGCTTCTTCGCCGACCCCCGTCGCGTCGCTGATGCCGCCCGGCTGGCAGCCGCCTACCCGCATCCGCAGCCTGCCGCTGCGTTTCGAGCGCAGCTGGCGGCGGCCGTAGCCGGCGCGCCGCGGGGCGGTGACAGGATTACGGCCCCGACGCTGGTGCTGTGCGGGGCGCTGGATCTGTTGGTCACGCCGGCCGCAAGTCGAGCGAGCTTTGCGGAGCTGAACGGCGTCCGCTGCTGCGAGTTGGCGGACGCCGGCCACTCGCTGCACTGGGATCAGCCGGCGGCGTTCGTCGCGGCCGTGAGCGAGTTCCTCACTGCGGGCAGAGCAGCATTCCGCCGATGATCGCGGCGATGCAGGCGTATTGCAGCCTGCTGATGTTTTCCTTCAGCACCAGGGCGGCGAACACCAGCGTCACGACCGGATAGGCGCCAGTCAGCGGCGTCACGAACGAGATCGGTCCATAGCGGTTGGCGATGATCACGCCCAGATCCCCGCCAGCCAGCATGCCCATCGGCACGAACGAGTGCACCCATTCGCGCACCGAGTGGCTGCCGCTGCGGCCCTTGAGCAGGCCATAGATGCCGAGCGTGAGTGCGCCACCAATCGTGCTGCACAGCGCGAGGTTGACCTCGTTCGCCTGCGCCAATCCGTAAGAGTACTTCACCAGTGTCTGGGATGAAGCCCACATCACCAGCGCGATCAGAGACAGGGGAATCCAGCGCCGGCCGGTCAGCTTCTGCTCGGCATCGGGCGGCGAGTAGGACAGGCCCAGGCAGCCGCCGATCACAAGCGTGACCGCGCCGTACTGCAGGGGGCTTAGTGTTTCGCCAAGAAACCAGTGTGCAAACACGACCGTCAGCGCCGGATACGCGGCGGACAGCGTTCCGACGATGGTGATGGGGCCTGCGACGATCGACTCGAAGTAGAGGATCCAGCCGGCGCCCTCCAGCATGTAGGCCAGTACGCCATAGCTGAGAAACGGGTATCCGTCCGACGCCAGCAGCGAGGCATGGTCCTGGCTGAGGAAATAGCTCAGGTTGATCACGGATTTGGCCAGCACGAAGTACAGGCAGAAGCGTGCCGGCGGCACTTCGCCGATCCATTTCTTCACCAGTCCCTGGCCGAGGCCATACAGCAGCAGGGCGATCATGGCTGGCGTGAGCCACATCAGCAGCGGGGCGGAGGCGGGTGCGTTCATGGTGCATTGTGGCGTGCCCTATACGCTGACGCTACCGGCCCGGAACGGCTCTCGGGCATGATAGCCGCAGGCCGGGTTCGGCCCTGCTAAGGAGCGAGGCTAAGTGCACAAGATCCTGATCAACGGAGCGTGGGTTGACGCGCAGACGGATGCTAGCCGCGAGATCCAGAATCCCGCGACACTCAAGCCGCTCGGCGTCGTGCCGGAGTGTGGGCCTGAGGATGTGGCACGGGCGGTGGCGGCCGCGCGTGCCGCCCAGCGCGACTGGTGGAAGGTCCCTGCGGTGGAGAAGGCGGGGCTGATGCGTGAGATCGGCGCGCGGATCCGCGCGCGTGAGCAGGCGTTGGCCACGCTCATGACGCAGGAAACCGGCAAGCCGCTGGTCGAGTCGATCGACTGCATTGACTGGGTCGCGGCGTGCTTCGAGTACTACGGCGAGGTGGCTCGTGCAAGCTACGGCAATTCGATTCCGCCCGTGGCGCCGCACCAGATCAATTTCACCATCAAGGAGCCGTTTGGCGTGGTCGCGGCGATAGCGCCGTTCAATTTCCCGCTGTTGCTGATGGCGTGGAAGGTGGCGCCGGCTATCGCGGCCGGCAATACGGTCGTCTGCAAGCCGCCACACCAGAACCCGTTGTCGAACCTGCTGCTCGCCGAGGTCTACGACATTCTGCCGCCGGGTGTCGTGAACGTGTTGACCGGAGGGCCCGAGACCGGCGCCGCGCTGGTCGACCACCCGGACGTCGACATGATCGCGTTCACCGGCTCCACTGCCGTGGGTCGCAAGGTCGCGGCGGCCGCCGGCGCGGCACTGAAGAAGGTCAACCTCGAGCTCGGCTCGGTCGACCCGTTCATCGTCTGCAAGGACGCCGATCTTGATGTCGCCGTGCCCGGCGTCGCCTGGGCGCGGCTGCTCAACTCAGGCCAGGTCTGCACCTCTGCCAAGCGCATCTACGTGGATCGCTCGATCGCGGACGAATTCGTCATGCGACTGCACATGTACATCGGTGAACTGTCAGTGGGCGATGGCATGAAGGCCGACAACGACATGGGGCCGCTGATCTCGCGAGAGGCGTCACGACGGGTCGAGGATCAGGTCGCCCGCTCGATCCGCGATGGTGCGCAGCTCGTTCTGGGCGGCTTCCGCTTCCGGCCCGAGGGCCTGCCGGGGCATTTCTTCCAGCCGACCATCCTCAAGAATGTCCGCCACGGCAGCCTGCCGACGCGTGAGGAGATCTTCGGTCCGGTATTGTCGGTCACGCCGTTCGACGACACGGACGAGGCCATTCGGTTTGCCAACGATTCGGAGTACGGCCTTGGCGCGTGCATCTACACGAACGATCTGAAGGTCGCGATGCAGGCGATGGAGTTCATCAAGGCAGGCACTTTCTGGATCAATGATCCACTCACCGACAACGAGGCGGGGCCGTTTGGCGGCATGCGCCATAGCGGTATCGGTCGTGAGCTCGGCGCCGAGGGCCTCGATGCATTCCGCGAGTCCAAGCATGTCCACATGGATTACGTGATGGAGCGCAAGAGCTGGTGGTTTCCGTACCGGAACCGTCGCTCGCCAGGCTCGGGGGGTCACGGTTGAGCAGCGTGGACCGTTGCTACTGGCAGGACGACGTGCCGCTGCCGGTGGCGCCTGCCACCGCGCTGCCGGCGCAGGTGGACGTGCTGGTCGTAGGCAGCGGCTATACCGGCCTTGCAGCGGCTCGGGAGACCGCGCTGGCGGGTCGCTCGACGCTGGTGCTGGACGCGGGCGCACTGGGTGGCGGCTGCTCGTCGCGCAATGGTGGCCAGGTCGCCTTCAGCATCAAGCCCAGTCACGCAGAGCTTGTCGCCCGCCACGGTGCCGCGATTGCCGACGGCATCTATCGCGAAGGGATGGAGGCCGTCGCTGAGCTGCGGGAGCGCGCCATCAGCGGCGAACTGGATTGCGACTGGCGCGATGTCGGCGCCTTCGTCGGGGCGCATACGCGCCGTCACTACCAGGCACTGGTGCGTTCCGTCGAGCAGCAGCCGCGTGGATTTGAGGTGCCCTTCGAGGTCGTGCCTGCGGCGCGCCAGGCCGAAGCGATCGACAGCCCGCTGTATCGCGGTGGTGTCGTGTTCCCCGCTGAGGCGGCCGTGCATCCGCTGCGCCTTGTGGCTGCCATGCACCGTCAGGCGGTCGAGGCCGGCGCGCAGTTTGCCAGTCACTGTGAGGTGCGCAGCATCGAGCGCAATCGTGATGGCCTCGAGGTTGCAACCGCAACAGGTACCGTGCGCGCACGGCGCGTGCTGCTCGCTACCAACGGCTATAGCGGGCCGCTGTCGCCGTGGCATCGACGGCGGGTGTTCCCGATCGGCAGCTACATCGTCGCGACCGAGCTGCTCGATCCGGCCGTTGTTGCGCGCCTGATACCGCACGGCAGGAACCTCGGCGACACGCGTCGGGTGGTGGTCTATATCCGCCCCTCGCCAGATGGCCGGCGCATCCTGTTCGGCGGTCGTGCCGCCGCCGGCGAAACCGATATCGCACGCTGTGTGCCGCGCCTTCGGCAGATGCTTGGGGAGGTTTTTCCGGAACTCGCCCAGGTTGGCATCACGCACGCGTGGATGGGCTTTGTAGGCTTTACGTTCGACACGATGCCGCATCTCGGTGAGCGCGACGGGGTCTACTACAGCATGGGGTATTGCGGCCAGGGTGTTCCAAGTGCGACCTACTATGGGCGGCGTGTGGGGCGGTGGATGGCGGATCGACCGGGTGGCGAGTCGGCGCTGCGTAACTTGCCGTTCCCATCACGGCCGTATTACACCGGCCGACCCTGGTTTTTGCCGATCGCCGTGCAGGGTTACCGCTGGCTTGATCGGCTCGGACTGTAGGGGGCCTGATGAGCGACAGGGAAGCCCAGCTGCGTCGGTCCGTGCTGCAACACGATGACGGCGTGCTGCGATGCGCGTGGTGTGGCACCGATCCGTTATATGTCGCCTATCATGATGCCGAGTGGGGCGTGGCGGTCCATGACGATGCACTGTTGTTCGAGATGCTGTGCCTGGAAGGGGCGCAGGCGGGTCTCAGCTGGATCACGGTGCTGCGCAAGCGTGAGCGCTACCGAAAGGTTCTCGATGGATTCGATGCGGCGCGCATGGCGCGCTATACGCCGGCACGTATCGAGCGGCTGATGCAGGATGCCGGGATTATCCGCAACCGCCTCAAGCTCGAGTCGCTGGTGTCCAATGCACGTGCGTACCTGCAGCTGGGCGGCGGCGAGGGCGGCCTTGAAGCGTTGCTATGGAGCTTTGCGCCGCCGCAGGCGCGGCGGCGGCCGCGCACTCTGGCTGAGTTGCCGGTGTCCACGCCGCAGAGCGACGCCATGAGCCGTGCGCTCAAGAAGGCGGGCTTTCGTTTCGTCGGAACGACGATCTGCTATGCGTTCATGCAGGCGGTAGGCATCGTCGACGACCATCAGGCGCGCTGTCACCGCGCGCTCTGAGGCGGGACAAAGTCAACCGCTTTGCTGCGCCTCGTAGACACCGCGCGCGATAGCGCGGGCGAGGCAGTCGGCGGCAGCGGACCCTAGTCGCGCCACCAGCGAGGGTGGCGCCGGCCCATCGGTACCGGCTACACCTGTGGCAACTGCAAAGATCGTGTCGCCATCGAACGGCGTGTGTGACGGGCGTACGGCCCGGGCGATGCCGTCGTGTGCCATGACCGCGATGCGTCTGCAATCCGCGCGCGACAGCGCCGCGGAGGTCGCTACGATCGCGATGACCGTGCTCGTGCCGGGCTGGAGCGCGGCGAGGTCGCCCAGGCGTGACTCCGGCGGCGCCGGGTCGATCAGTGGCGCCGTGTCGACCGGCCGCCGACCTCCAAACTCGCCGTCGATCTCGTAGGGCCAGGCGTGAAATGTGCGGCCGTCGGGTAGAAACACGCTGCCGATCGAGTTGACGGCGACCAAAGCGCCGACGATCAGTCCGTCGCCGAGGTCCAGCGAGGCGGAGCCCAGACCGCCGCGCTGCTGGCCTGCGCGTGCGCCACGGCCGGCGCCGATCGCGCCCAGTGCAAACCGGGTGGTGGCGGACTGCAGCGATGCGGCGCCGAGCGCCTGGTAGGGCGATTCGGTCCAGCTCTTGTCGCCGCTGCCGGCAAGGTCGTGCAGCACAGCGGCCGGCACGATCGGGATCGCGCGCGTGTGCGTCATGATATGCAGGCCAACGCCGGCGTTCGACAGGGCGATGGCGACACCGTCCGCGGCCGCCAGTCCGAACACGGAGCCGCCGGCGAGCACGATCGCGTGCGCGTGTCCGATCAGCGCATCGGGAGCGAGAGTGTCGGTCTCGCGAACGCCGGGCGCGCCACCACGAACATCGACGCCCGCCACCAGCGGCTGGTCGCCGCGCAGTGTCGTCACGCCGCTGTGCGAGCGCTCGTCGGTGGCGTGTCCGACTCGCAGGCCGGGTACGTCGGTGATCAGGTTCAGGGGGCCTGGGCGCAAGTTCCTCTCCCGTTCGTCAAATGCAGCGGCCGCCGTCGACCTCGAGGGCGACGCCGGTGATCATGCCCGCTTCATCGGAACACAGGAACGTCGCCGTGTTCGCCATGTCCTGCGCCGTCGCGAAGCGACCGAGCGGAATCGAGGCGAGGAACCGCGCGCGGGTCTCCGGCGTATCGCTGCCCATGAATGTCGCCAGCAGCGGCGTCTCGCTCGCTACCGGATTGATAGCGTTGACGCGGATGCCGAACGGCGCGAGCTCGACGGCCATAGAGCGCGTCGCGGTGATGACCCAGCCCTTGGAGGCGTTGTACCAGGTCAGCAGTGGCCGCGGACTGACGCCTGCGGTCGAGCCGATGTTGAGGATCACGCCGCGGCGGCGGGTCTTCATCGCCGGCACCAGTGCGCGCGCGGTCAGGTACACCGAACGCACGTTCACCGCCAGCAGGCGCTCGAACTCGTCGTCGGCAAGATCCTCAAGCGCCTGTGGGACGTGGCCGATGCCGGCATTGTTAATCAGTATGTCGATTGCGCCGAGCGCCGCAGTCGCTGCGGCGGCAAGTGCAGCGACGCTGTCCCGATCGGCGACGTCCACGGCGATTGCGATCGCCGCGTCACCGAGCTCAGCCGCTAGTGTCGTTGCGGCGGCAGCGTTAATGTCGGCGATCACCACGCGCGCACCTTCGGCAACAAAGCGTCGCGCGATGCCGGCTCCGATGCCGGACGCCGCGCCGGTCACGATCGCTGTCTTGCCTGAAAGTCGCATCTGTGTGCCTCGCATATCGTTGTTCAGCGGTGACGGGCCGCGACCGTCTTGACGGTCGTGAATCCGTACAGCGCCTCGAATCCCTTCTCGCGACCATGGCCGGACCAGCCGACCCCGCCGAACGGCAGTTCGACCCCGCCGGCGGCGCCATAGTCGTTGAGAAACACCTGCCCTGCACGGAGTCGCCGGACCAGCCGATGCTGGCGGCCGGCATCGCGCGTCCAGGCGCCTGCGACCAGACCGAAGCGGGTGCCATTGGCGAGTGCGATGGCCTCTTCCTCGGAGTCGAACGCCATCACCACCTGCACCGGCCCGAAGATTTCCTCCTGGGCCAGCGGCTGGTCGGGGCGCACGCTGCCCAGCAGGGCAGGCGCGACGTAGTGGCCGCGTTCGGGCGCGGTGTCGAGTACCTCGCCGGCGGCAAGAAGTTCGGCGCCGGCGCCCAGTCCGGCGGCGAGCAGTCCGCGCACTCGTTGCAGTTGCGCCGCCGAAATCAGCGGCCCCAGATCCAGATCCTGCGCGGCGGGCCCGACGCGTAGCGCGCGATAGCGGCTGACCAGCGCCTCGACGACCTGATCGTAGACGCCACGCTGCACCAGCAGACGTGAGCTTGCTGAGCAGGTTTGGCCTGCGTTCTGCAGGCCAGCGCGCACGAGGACCGGCAGTGCGACTTCGAGGTCGGCGTCGTCAAAAACCAGTTGCGGCGACTTGCCGCCCAGCTCGAGCGTGACCGGTGCGACGTGCCGAGCCGCGGCGGCCTGTACCGCGATGCCGACCTCGACCGAGCCGGTGAAGGACACGTGGTTGACGCCTGGATGGGCGGCCAGTGCGGCGCCGGCTTCCTCGCCGAGTCCCGGCACGACATTGATGGCTCCGGCGGGGAAGCCCACCTCCATCGCCAGGCGGGCGAACGCGAGCGTCGTCAGCGACGCTTCCTCCGCCGGCTTGATCACCACCGCATTGCCGGCGGCGAGAGCGGCACCGACGGAACGGCCGATGATCTGCATCGGGTAGTTCCACGGGATGATGTGCCCGGTGACGCCGTGCGGCTCCCGCAAGGTGTAAATCGTATAGTCCGCTAGATACGGAATCGTCGTGCCGTGCAGCTTGTCGGCGGCGCCCGCGTAGAACTCAAGGTAGCGGGCGAGGGCGACCACGTCGGCACGTGCCTGGCTCGCCGGCTTGCCTACGTCGCGCACCTCGAGTGCGGCGAGCATGTCCACCTGCGCGCTTACCGCACGGCCAAGCTCGGCAAGCAGGCGACCGCGCTGCAGTGCCGTTAGGTTGCCATAGACGCCGTCAAACGCTTGACGCGCCGCGCGAACGGCGGCATCGACGTCGGCGGCGGTGCCGCGCGCGATACGTCCGATCTCGAGTCCCGTTGACGGGTCCTCGACGGGCAGCGTTGCGCCGCCGTCGGCATGACGCCATTCGCCGTCGATTAGCAGCAGGTCAGTCGTGAACGGCAGCGTCATTCCGGGGAATCCTCTGCGCTGCGGCGCGCCAGGGCGCGGTCGAACAGCGGCGTTGCGGCGACCAGAGTGCGAGTGTACGGGTGTTCCGGCCGGTCGAGTATCCGGGCCGTTGCCCCTTGTTCGACGACCCGTCCTTCGTGCATCACCAGCAGTCGGTCGGTGACTGCCCGCGCCACCGCGAGGTCGTGGGTCACGAACAGATAGGCGAGGCCGCGCTCTCGCCACAGGCGGGCCAGCAGCTCCAGGATCTGTAGGCGGGTGGTGGCGTCGAGCGCGGAAACCGCCTCGTCCAGCACCAGCAGCCGCGGCTCGACGACCAGCGCGCGCGCGATCGCGATTCGCTGGCGCTGGCCACCAGAAAACTGCTCGGGCCTGGCGCGGAGGTTGGCGGAGCCTAGCCCGACCGCTTCGAGGGCCGCCGCCACGCGCCGCTCACGCTCTGGCCGCGCGAGTCGTTCTGGATACAGGTGCAGGGGCTCGGCGACGATGCGGCCGATGCTGTGGCGCGGGTTCAGGCTGCCATAGGGGTCCTGGAAGACCACCTGGACCAGGCGTCGTAGCGGTCGCAGCCGCTCGGCGCCCGCGGCGTGCAGCGCCTCACCCGCGATCCGGACGGTGCCCGACTGCGCTCGATCCAGCCCGAGCAGCGCCCGTACCAGAGTCGATTTGCCGCTGCCGGACTCGCCGACGAGGCCCACCCGCTCACCGGCGGCGATGCGCAGGCTGACCCCGTCGAGTGCACGCCGCGTCGGCGTGCGTCCGAAGAACGATCTGCGCGGCAACGGATAGTCACGTATCAGGTCCTCGGCCCGCAGCAACACTTCCGTGGGCTCGGTCAGTCGCGGCAGCAGTTCGGGCGGTTGGTAGTCGCGCAGCAGCTGCTGGGTATAGGCGTGCGCAGGCCGGGTCAGAACGGTTGTGAGCCGACCTTGTTCCACGATGCGACCCGAGCGCAGGATCGCGATCGAATGGGCGGATTCGGCGACGACCGCAAGGTCGTGGCTGACGAGGACCATCGCCATGCCATCCTCGCTCGCCAGCGTCCGTAGCAGCGCGAGGATCTGCGCCTGAGTCGTCACGTCCAGTGCGGTGGTCGGCTCGTCGGCGATCAGCAGTGCCGGTCGCGCGGCGATCGCGATGGCGATCGCGACGCGCTGCCGCTGGCCGCCGGAGAGCTCGTGCGGGTAGCGTGTGGGTGGGATGCTTGCGGCGGGTAGTCCGACCCGTGCAAGCACCGCCGCGGCGCGCATGGCGGCCTCTGCCGGCGTCACTGCGCTGTTCGCGAGCAGGCCTTCGGTGACCTGTGCGCCGATCGTCAGCAGCGGATTGAGGGCCGTGGCGGGCTCCTGGAACACGATGCCGATGCCGCGGCCGCGGATCGTACAGAGCGTGGCCTCGTCCGCACCGAGCAATTCGTGCCCATCCAGCCTCACGCTGCCGCTGACGGTCGCACCTGCTGGCAGCAGTCCCATCAACGCCAAGGCGATCATCGACTTGCCAGATCCGGACTCGCCGACCAGTCCGTAGACCTCGCCTGCGTCGACCTCAAGCTCGATGGCCGTTACAAGCGGGTGCCCGTCAAGCGAAACGCTGAGGTCGCGAACCTGTAGTCGGGCGGTCACGGTGAGCCGGCCCTGGAGCGGGGGTCCAAGTGCGTGGCCATCGCGCCACCGACCAGGTTGAGTGCAAACACTGCGAGCGCCAGCGCAAGGCCCGGAAACAGCGCCAGCCAGGGGGCGCTGCTGGCGAGCGTCTGCGCCTCGTTGAGCATGCGTCCCCAGCTGGGGTCCGGTGGCTGAACGCCGAGGCCGACGTATGACAGTCCCGCTTCAGCGACGATCGCGAGCGACAGCTGGATCGTTGCCTGTACGACGATCAGTGTTGCTACGTTGGGCAGCAGGTGGTCGAAGGCGATCGCGGCGGTACTGCGTCCTGCGACGCGTGCCGCCATGACGAAGTCGCGCTGCATCAGGCTCAGTGCGTTGCCTCTAACCAAGCGCGCGAACACCGGCACGTTAAAGACGCCGATGGCGATTACCGCGGTCATTGCCCCGGGGCCGGCGGCTGCCGCGAGCAGTACGGCGAGGAGCAGCGACGGAAACGCAAAGACGAGGTCGCCGGCGCGCGCCAGCGCATCGTCGGCGAGTCCGCCACGGGCCGCTGCCAGCAGGCCTAGCGGCACGCCGCACAACAGTCCGGCGGCCACCGCGGCGAGTGCAACGCCGAGCGAGGTGCGCGTTCCGACCGCCACCAGTGCGAGTACGTCCCGACCCAGCGCATCGGTTCCGAACCAGTGCGCTGCCGACGGCGCGAGCAGGCGAGAGCTTACTTCTATGGTCAGCCCGGCGTCGTAGACCGAGCTTAGCGAGCTCAATGCCAGCGCGGCATAGACCGACAGCAGTGCCGTACCGATTTTCAGACCCACGGTTAAGCGCGCGGGCGGCATCAGCGTGCTCCAGTGTTGCGCAGCCGCGGATCGACGACCGCATACAGCAGTTCAACCAGGAAGTTGACCAGCACCACCGCCGCCACCAGCAACAGAACGACGCCGCGCACCACGATCAGATCGCGCTGCGCTGTGGCCTGGAACAGCAGTCGGCCAAGTCCCGGCAGCGCGAACACGGTCTCGATGATGATTGCCCCGGCCAGCAGGAACGAAAACTGCAGCCCGATGATGGTCAGCGCCGGGATCATCGCGTTGGGTAGCGCGTGCCGGCACAGTGCCTGCCAGCTGCTAAGCCCCTTGGCGCGCGCTGTGCGCACGTAGTCTTCTGCCAGTGCCAGTCCAAGTTCCGCTCGCAGCACGCGCGCCAGAATGCAGGCCTGTGGCAGGGCGAGCGACACGGCAGGCAGCGTCAGCGCCCGCAGCGCCGGTCCTATGCCATCCTGCCAGCCCGGGAAGCCGCCGGCGGTGAACCAGTGCAGGTGTACGCTGAACGCCAGGATCAGCAGCAGCCCAAGCCAGAAGTTGGGCACGGCCAGTCCAACCTGCGCGATGCCCATCAGCAGCGAGTCCAGCGCCCGGCCCGGACGGCGCGCGGCGACCAGTGCCGCTGGCAGCGCTAGTGCGATCGAAAGGCACAGCGCATACAACGCCAGCGGCAGCGATACCGTGAGTCGTTGGGCGACGAGGTCGGCGACCGGCACGCGGTAGGTGTAGCTGAGCCCGAGGTCGCCATGTGCGAGTGCCGCCAGCCACTGCAGGTACTGCTGCCAGGCCGGAACATCCAGTCCGTACTCGGCGCGCAGGTTCGCGACAGCGCTCTGACTCGCGTTCAGGCCCATCATGTAGGCGGCGGGATCACCCGGCAGGACGTTCACGAGCAGAAATATCAGCAACGAGGCGCCCAGCAGCGTGACTGCAAGCGTGATGCTGCGGCCCAAGAGGTGGCGGGCGCTGACGTGGCGGCGTAGTGCCAGTGCGCCAAGCGTGAAGATCACGAGCGCGAGCGCCGTGAATACGCCGCCGCTGGATCTGGTGGTTGTGGCTGCCGCTGCATGGCCTGCCGGCCCATCGAGGTAGGCCGCTGCCAGCGGGATGCCCTGTATCGGCGCCTCGCGCCACAGGCCATGCAGGTCGTGTCGCCAGACGCCGAGCTTGGGTAGCTCGAACAGGAAGACGTTGACGCAGTCGTCGGCCAGTTGCCGCTGCAGTTCGCTCAAGAGGCGCAGACGCGAGGACTCGTCGCGGGTACGGGATAACGCCGCGAGGCGCGCCGCGTAAGTGGGGCTCGAGTAGCCGAAGTAGTAGCCGGGCCGCGCGTAAATGTCGTAGTCCATCGGCTCGGTGTGCGAGATGATCGTCAGGTCGAAGTCGCGGTTCTTGAAGACCTGCTCAAGCCACTGCGCCCACTCGATGTTCTCGATGCGCACGCGTATGCCAATCGCGGCTAGCTGTGCGGCGATGATCTCCCCGCTGCGGCGCGCGTAGTACGGCGGCGGCAGGCGCAGCGTCAGGGCGAAGCCGTTCGGATAGCCTGCCTCGCGCAGTAGCGTACGCGCAGCGGCCGGATCGAACGGGTAACGCGCGGTGAGGTCGACGTAGGCCGGGTCATGCGGCGGAAAGTGACTGCCGATCGGTTGGCCGTAGCCGTACATCGCACCCTGGATGATCGCGCGGCGGTCGACTGCGTAGGCCAGTGCCTGCCGCACGCGCAGGTCGTTGAAAGGTGGCCGTGCGTTGTTGATGGCCAGTAGCGTCTCGCCTTCCGTCGAGCCGATCGCGACGGTGAAACGCGCATCGTGCTCAAGTGCTGCGACGCCCTCCGGCGCGGGGAAGTTGGAATAGCCGTCCACATCGCCAGCCAGCAAGGCCGCCAGCGCGCTGCTGGCGTCGGGCACGATCCGGAAGGTCACCCGTTGGAGGCGGGCTGGTGTGCCCCAGTAGTCGCGGTTGAGCTCCAGCACCACCGCGTCGCCCTTGCGCCACTCGACGAAGCGGTAGGGACCGGTTCCCACCGGTGCGGTTGCGGCCTGTGTGGCGGTGGCTGGGCTGAGGATGACGAGATTGCCCCAGCCTAGGTAGGTGAGCAGGTCGGCGACCGGCCGTTGCAGCTCGAGCTCGACGGTCAGTTCGTCGACGATGTGGATCGCCTGCAAGGGTGCAAGCAGCTCGCGCAGGGGGTTGGTGGAGCCGGCCGCGCGCGCCCGGTCCAGCGACCAGCGTACCTCTGCCGCCGTGAACGGCGTGCCGTCGTGGAAGTGCACGCCGCGGCGCAGATTGAAGCGGTAGCGCAGGCCGTCGTCGCTGACGGTCCAGCTTTGGGCGAGCCCCGCCGCGACGCGGCCCTGTTCGGTGATGCGCGTCAGGCCTTCATAGACGTTGCCGTAGACCACATCCTGGGTGGCCTCGGCGGACGTTGCGGTCGGATCGAGGTTCGGTGGCTCGAGCGCCAGCCCGAGAGTGATCATGTTCGTTGCGGCGCTCGCGGTCGGCGCAAATAGCAGCGCGGCCCAGAGCAGCAGCGCGCGGGTGAGGACTGACCGGTCGCCGCGTCGCGACCTCGCGCTCATGGTCCTAGATGCAGCAGCGCGTGAGCGGCGCGTGCCATTACCTGCGCCGATGTGACGAGGTCGTCGATGCCGACATATTCGTCGGGCTGGTGGGCGAGATCGAGAATGCCTGGGCCGTAGGCGATGCAGTCCTTAAGACGACCGATGCGGTCGATGTGCTTCTGGTCGTAGGTGCCGGGGGAGCAGACGATCTGTGGCTCGCGACCGAGCACTGCGCGTATTGCCGCTGCGGTTGCCTGCACGACCGGTCCGGCGGGGTCCGCCATCGTCGGCAGTACCTCGAACAGGTCGCGCAGCGTATAGCCGAAGCCCGGCCTTTCGGCGACGAGTCGTTCCAGCAATTCACGAACCTCGCCCTTGACCTCGCCGAGCGTTTCTTCGACGAGGAAGCGACGATCGAGTACGACGCGGCAGGAGTCAGCGACGCAGGGTGACGGCAGACCGTCATGGCCTTCCGGCTGTCCACCGTGGACCGAGTTGATGTTCAGCGTGGACTGGCGTGCGGCTGCCGGCACGACCGGCATCATCGTTTGGCGCGCCGCGAGGCGCGGCAGCAGCTCGTGTTCGACTCGTTCGAGCAGTGCACCCATGTGGCGGATCGCGGAGTCGCCCAGAAACGGCATGGAGCCGTGCGCGATGCGGCCTAGAGTCTCGACTTCGGCCCACCAGACGCCGCGGTGGCCGATGCAGATCCGGTCGACGTTAAGCGGCTCCGGGATGATCACGTGCTGGACGCGCTCGGGGGAGAACCAGCCCCGCTCGGCGAGGTAGGCGACCCCGCCGTAGCCGCCGGATTCCTCGTCAACGGTGCCGGAGATCTCGATCGCTCCGGGTAGCGGCAGGCCGGAGTCGATCAGCGCTTCGGTCGCGACGATCGCCGCGGCCAGACCCCCTTTCATGTCACAGGTGCCGCGGCCGTAGATCCGTCCGTCGCGGACCACTGCCGCGAACGGGTCGACACTCCAGCCTCGGCCCGCCTCGACTACGTCGATGTGGCCATTGAAGTGTACGCAGCGGCCGCGCATGGCGCCTTCGTGGCGGGCGATGACATTGATCCGCGGATAGCGGTCAGAATCCCCCGGGGCGCCGAGGCCGCGCACGTACTCGATCGCGAAGCCGCGTGCCGCGAGCCGTCGGCCGATCGTCTCGGCACATTCGCGGTAGCAGTCTCCCGGCGGATTGGTGGTGGGAATGCGCACCAATTCACGCGTCAGTTCCACCAACTCCTCGCGGCGGCTGGCGATGTCCTCGGCGAGCCGCTCAAGTGCGTCGTTCATGGGGCGGGGCCTGCGGTGGCGACGATTGCCAGTCCTGTCAGGACGAGGTCAGTGACCGTCTCGACGGGCTGGGATAAGAGCGGTTGCAGCAGCCGGGCGTCACCGCCGGTCAGCAGCAGTCGCGGCACGACGCCGAGTTGCTCGGCAAACTCGCGGCAGGCGCGATCGGCCAGGGCCGCGAGCGTCAGCGCTACCGGGTCGGTCGGCAAGTTGGGGAGTGCGACGTTGTCGCGCAGCGCCGCTCCGCCGTGGTCCAGGGAGGCACGCGCTTCGCCCAGCATCAGTACGCCGGGCAGGATCAGCCCGCCGCGATGGCGGCCGCTGGCGTCGAGCGTATCGACGGTCAGCGCCGTGCCGCTGTGTACGATCAGGGTTGGTCGCGCGGCGCTGCGCCAGGCGGCGATCAGTCCCAGCCAGCGGTCCACGCCGAGCGCTGCCGGACGGATATAGCCATTGGTCACGCCCAGCGCCTGGCGGGTCGCGACAATGAATTCAGGCTCGATAGCGTAGTGATCGCGTGACCATAGCGTCAGCGCCGCAGCAAACGCCGGGCCTGCGACGTTGGCGACGACGATGCGGCTCGGGCGGTGGCCATCGGCCTCGATTTCGCGCTGCCAGCTGCGGTGCGTGGCGTCGTGCGCGATCGCGCCGGCGGGCGCGATCTCGAGATACTCGAGCCACGCCCACTTGACCCGCGTATTACCGGCGTCTAGCAGAAGAATCATGCCGCAGAGTCTAGGCGATTCGGCGGCCCGGCGGCGTAACCGTGTGTTACCGGACCCTAACTCGATAGGAGATGCTGAAACTGGGCAGGGGGCTGCTGGTGCCCGCCTTCATCGAGCCGTTCGGCGCGATCTGGATGCCGGTCACCAGGGGGTCGTAGCCGGCGGCGTTGGCGACCGGGGTGTAGGTGTAGGGCGCCCCGCCGCCGGCCTGCTTCGAATAGGTGACGCTGGATGCGACGAGCCCGGTGCCGCTGCTTGGCGAGCCGTCGGTAAATGTCACGATCGGGTTCGACGCGACGTACAGGTCGGTATTGGCAGGTACCGGTTCCGCGATGGCCAGGGTGCCGGAATCGACGGTCGAGGTGCCGCTGTTGGCGACGGTGGTGGTGTAGGCGAGCACGCTGCCCGGGATGCGCTTCGGCTGGCTGCTGCCGTTGATCGGATCCGAGACGACGCTGGAGACTCGCGTGACGGTCAGCGAGGCCGCCGGCACGATTGCAAAGCGCAGGCCGGAATTGTTCGCCGGCAGTCCCGTCGCGGCGTAGTAGTCGCTATTGGATAGTTCCCAGCCCAGCTGGGCTGGTCCCATCGCGGTCGTGCCTGGGCTGGTATCGTCGGAGCTGCCGTACATGAACCAGAACTCGCCGTTCTCGTAGAGCTGCACCTGCAGGTTGTAGGCGGTCTGGCCGGTCGTGCTCCACTGTGGCACGCCATTCCAGCTGACGACGAAGGTCCGGTTCGGCGCGGTACCGACGGTCGCATAGGTGATCGTGCCGCCGCCGGCGGTCGAGGCGTCGAGGTCGGCGCCGTAGATGCGCAGCGTGTTGGCCAGGTTGCTCGCCGGCATCGGGTCGATGTAGGTGCGCGGCGGCCCCGCGGCGTTGGTGCCGAACGAACAGCGTGTATTGTTGAACTGCACGCGGCCGTTGCTGAAAATGCGCAGCTGCGTGTAGCTGGTGGTGCCGAACTTGAAGGTGAAGCCGATCGGCAGCGATTGGCTGAGGCTGTCATCACCACTGGTGTTTGGGCAGCCGACGCTGCCGTCCCAGGTCGTGAGGGCGGTGTGGCCGACCGTCGGCAGCCAATTGTAGGTCACCGGGGTAACGTTGTAGGTGGCGGCCGCCGCCAGCGGTGTGACTAGCAGCAGTGCAGCGAGCGCGAATAGTCGAGCCCGGCCCGTACATGGTGTGGGCGCCGGGTCGGGCGTCGGGGCGGCGAGGGCGCGATGTTCCATCATCGGGGCGCGAAGACCTTCCATTGTCATGTCCCGTACCGGCACGTGCGGTCAGAGAGGCTGGCAGGATATAAACTGCCGGGCCGCCAGAGCACCGAACCGGTCACAGTTCAGAGCCGTTATGTCAATCGATGCCCCGAATGTCCTGCCCCGCCTCGAACTGGTCGTCGCCGTCGCCCGTAATGGCGTGATTGGCCGCGGCAATGCGCTGCCGTGGCGGTTGCCGGCGGATCTTGGGCACTTCAAGCGGGTGACAATGGGCCACCCGATCCTGATGGGGCGCCGTACCTGGGACAGCATCGGCCGCCCGTTGCCGGGTCGCCTGAATCTCATCCTGACGCGCGACGTCGCTTTCGTGGCTACTGGTGCGCAGGTCGTCCACCGCCTGGACGAGGCGTTGCAGCAGGCGGGCGCCGGGCCGTTGATGGTGATAGGCGGTGCCGAGCTCTATCGGGTCTGCCTGGCGAGCGCTGCTGTCCTGCACCTCACGGAGGTGGAGGCCGACGTCGAGGGTGACGTCCGCTTCCCGGACTGGCCGCGCGACGAGTGGCGTGAGGTCTGGCGCGAGTCGCACCCGGCCGACGAGCGCCATGCCTACCCGTTCAGTTTCCTGCGGCTGGAGCGGCGCACGGGTCAACGCGTAAGTCCCATCGCGCGTTAGGACCTGCGACGACCCCGAGGATGCATTCGCCGCCGGGATAGTCTTGCTGAGTAAGCGACTGGGCGCATTTGGAGCACCAGCGTCGTGCGGGCGGCTGTCCCCCCGGCGCGGGAACCTGATCGAGTTGCGGCGGTCACAAGTTAGGTGGAGACCACATCAGAATGGAGCTGGCTATGAATACGAACAAGGGATTCTGGATGTCGGGCGTGCTGCTGGCGCTGGCATCGTTTGTTGCGCTGGGTGCCGCAGCCGAGCCTGCCGCGGAGGCCACGCCGGTGGATGCGGTGTGGGTCAAGCACGAGCGGAACTTCACGTTCATGGGCTTCACTTCCCATTATTCGTGTGATGGGCTTGAGTACAAGCTCAAGTCGCTGCTGCGCCTGTCGGGTGCACGCGATGATCTCAAGGTCTGGTCGAGCTGCTCCGAGCCGCGTGGTGGACCGTCACGGATCGCCTCGGCGCGGATGACCTACTGGACTCTCGTGCTGCCGGGCTCGCCGCAGGCGACGGCACCGGCTGCCGATACCAAGAACCTAGGCCACGCGCCCAAGGAACTGCAGGCGGCTGAATCGCCCGTGTCGGCCGTGGGTCAGTGGAAGAAGGTCCAGATACGCGCTGGCCGCCCGCGTGAGTTCGACAGTGGCGACTGCGAACTGGTGGAGCAGTTCGATCGCGAAGTGCTGGCTGACTTCACGCTTCGCAACCACGCCAGCCGCTATACCTGCATACCGCATCAGGTCTCCCTGAACGGCATACAGACGGATTTTGAGGTGCTGGCGCCGCTGCCGAAGGCGGCAGCTCCCAAGCCGATCAGTCGCTGATCGCATCCTGCGGGGCGCCGATCTCGCGCGCCCCGCGGCACGCCAGCTGTACCGGTGGCGCGGGGGCGTCCAGGCGCACAGCGGTTAACGCGCCGCCCCATACGCAGCCGCTGTCGAGCGACACGACGCCGTCACCGGCGTGGTAGCCGAGCGCCGACCAGTGACCGAACACGATGCGTTCGCCGGCACTGCGTCTGCCGGGTGCGCGAAACCAGGGCACCGCATCTGGCGGCGCGTCGGCCAGTCCGCCTTTGTATTTCAGCAGTAGTTTTCCGTCGTGATCGACCACGCGCAGGCGCGTCATGCAATTGACCGTGAAGCGCAGCCTATCGTTGCCCTGCAGGTCGTCGGACCAGCGGTCGGGCTTGTTGCCGTACATCGCACGATAGAAGTCGGCAGGGGCTGTCCGCATCGCGGCCGAGACTTCTGCCGCGCAGGCCGTCGCCATCGTCAGGTCCCACTGCGGCGGTAGTCCGGCGTGCACCATGGTACAGCCGAGGTGTCTGTCGTGATGCAGCAGTGGTTGCTGACTCAGCCAGTCGAGCAGTTCGTCGCGGTCGGGCGCCGCGAGCACTTCATCGAGCGTGTCGCCGCGCCGCAGCCCGCGTTCCGGGACTGCCGCGGCCGCCAGCAGGTGCAGGTCGTGGTTGCCAAGCACGATCGAGGCGGACTGCCCGAGCGCCTTCACGTAGCGTAGCGCCGCCAGGGAGCCGGGTCCGCGATTGACTAGATCTCCCGTCAGCCACACCCGGTCGCTGGCCGGGTCGAAGGCAAGCAGATCCAGCAGCGTTCGGAACTCGTCGTAGCAGCCCTGCAGGTCGCCGATGGCGTAGACGGCCATCGCGGATCAGTGAACGATGCCGGGCTTCGCCAGAGAGAAAGGCGCAATCGGAGCATCGAAGCGCTCGCCGGTATCGGTGATCATCTGGTAGCTGCCTTGCATGACGCCGACCGGTGTTTCCAGCACTGCGCCGCTGGAATACCTAAAGCCCTGGCCCGGCGTCAGGTGCGGTTGTTCGCCGACGACGCCGTCGCCGCGAACTTCCTGCACCCGGCCTTCGGCGTCGGTGATGACCCAGTGCCGAGTCAGCAGTCGCGCAGGTTCCGTTCCTTCGTTACGGATGGTGATCGTGTACGAGAAGACGTAGCGGTTCTCACGCGGATCCGACTGGTCCTCTACGTAGTGTGTGGACACGTCGACGGCGATGCGGTGGGAAGTGGCGTCCATGAATTATTTCAGTCGCACGGCGAGCACGTCACACGGTGCCGCGTGCAGGACTGAGTCCTCGGTAAAGTTGATAAGGATCGACAGGCCATGCCGCTCGCGGCTGCCGAGGACGACCAGATCAGCGCCGGCCTCGGTCACGACACGCACGATCTCGCTCTTGATGTTGCCGGTCTCGACTCGGGTCGGGGCATCCGGCAGGCCTAGCGAGACTGCCAGCTCGGTGAGTCGCACTTTCGCGCGTTTGATCAGCTCCTCCTCGATCTCAACCGCCGGCAGCAAGGTCTCGCCTAGTGGTTCGACCGGCACGTACTCGACGACGTGCAGCAGGCTGATCCGTGCGCCACAGGCGGCAGCAATCGCACGGGCGCGGGCGCCTATGATCGGGCTGTCGTCGGTGAGGTCCACCACCAGCAGCAGGTGCTGGTAGAGGCCGGTCGATGGGCGCGGCGCGGTCATAGGTGGCTCCCGGTTAGGAGCAGATTATAGCGGTGCCGGTGTCAGCGCTAGGTTGGCAAATTCGGCCGGTGAGAGTGTCTCGGCGCGGCGGGCCGGATCGATCCCCATGGCCGCGAAGCCCTCAGGACTGACTACTCCTGCAAGGGAGTTGCGCAGGGTCTTGCGGCGCTGTCCAAATGCCGCGGCGACGACCGCGGCGAACCGGATCGGATCGGGCACCGGGAACGGTGGTTTGTCGTAGGGCAGAACGCGAACTACCGCCGAATCCACCTGCGGCGGCGGCCGGAACGATTCTGGGCCGACGTCGAACAGGTGCTCGCAAGTGCAGTGCGCCGCCAGCATCACCGTCAGTCGGCCATAAGTCTTGCTGCCAGGTGGCGCTGCCATACGGGCGACGACTTCCTTCTGCAGCATGAAATGCATGTCGGAGATCACTGCACGCGACTCAAGCAGGTGGAATAGCAGCGGGGTTGAGATGTTGTACGGCAGGTTGCCGCAGATCCGCAGCTTTGGCCCGCTGCCGGCGAAGGCGACGAAGTCGAAGTTCAGCACGTCGGCGCTGTGGATCACCAGTTCGCCATAGGGCCCGGCGCGTTCAGCCAGCCGCGGGATCACGTCACGATCCAGTTCGATCGCCTCGAGCCGGCCTGCGCGCTCCAGCAACGGGATCGTGAGGGCTCCGAGGCCCGGGCCGATTTCGAGCAGGCGCTCGCCGGGCTGTGGACTGATCGCCTCGACGATCATCGCCAGTACGTTGCGGTCGTGCAGGAAGTGCTGGCCGAAGCGCTTGCGGGCGCGGTGCGGCGGCGGTTCGCGCTTGCTCATGGTTTGAGGCATCCGAGTGCCAGGTCTAGCGCTGCAAACAAGCTGCCGGGATCGGCCCGTCCAGTACCGGCCAGGTCGAGTGCCGTACCGTGGTCGACTGAGGTGCGAATGATCGGCAGTCCCAGCGTGACGTTGACCGCATGGCCGAAGCCTGCGTACTTCAGCACCGGCAGTCCCTGATCGTGGTACATCGCCAGCACCGCATCGGTGTCGGTCAAGTGGCGTGGCGTGAAGGCGGTGTCGGCTGGCAGCGGGCCGCGGGCGTCGATGCCTTCAGCGACCGCGCGGGAGACGGCCGGCTGGATAACGTCTATGTCTTCGCGGCCCATGTGGCCGGATTCGCCGGCGTGGGGATTAAGGCCGAGCACCGCGATGCGCGGCCTGGCGAGCCCGAAATGCTCGCGCAGTGCTGCGGACAGGACACGCAGGGTCTGCAGCAGGCCGTCGCTCGTCAGGGAATCCGGGACGGCTCGTAGTGGCAGGTGCGTGGTGGCAAGCGCCACGCGCAGTTTGCCTG
>SESH01022848.1_pt1 | contig 33904 bp, 30 predicted proteins | sample 3171561 | NCBI WGS metagenome assembly SESH01 (sample SAMN10866947, study PRJNA518727) | freshwater metagenome | biome: subpolar coniferous forest; feature: holomictic lake; material: water; isolation source: holomictic Lake 442 2011 16.5 m and 2014 13 m | place: Canada: near Kenora, Ontario
TTTTCTGTCAGCCACTACTTACACTCTCCAGTTCAGCATAGATCTGCACTAACTCATCTGTACTTTTTGTGACTCCAAGGTTATAGCCCATGCTCCATAATATTTACTTAACTCCTGAAGCGAATTTACGAATGTTTTCCTGGTTATACAATGCAATGCCGTATTTTTTCGTTGCGGGTTTGAAGCAAACCAAAGGAAGCGGTATTCGGTGCCCTTGTGGTGTGGCACTTTTCATTCGCCTTGCCGGTACTCCGGCAGGGCGCTTTGCTATCATCCCGTAGCTCTTCTTGCACTGGCGCCGAGCACGTGAGCAACAGGCAGTTAATGAAGCCGGGCGCAAGGGGAAGGGGAGCGGAGGCGATACGTTTGCAATGGAACATTCATTCACTATCTTAATCCAATTAAGATGGCGTTGGACAGACTCTTTTTGCATAATTTGTTCCGCCCTTGTTCCTTTGACGGTTTTCTGACAATGTTAAGTTATTCAAAATAAAGTTGATAGAATGATTTCTGCAAATATAACAGATAAATTCGTTGTTGTCGGCGATAGAGTATTAATCAAACCAAAATCGCTGGGTGACAGAACAAAATCCGGCATTTATCTTCCCCCCGGCGTTCAGGAAAAAGAGAAAATCCAGACTGGCTACATCATTAAAACCGGACCAGGTTATCCAGTGGGTCCTCCGCCCGAGTCTGACGAACCGTGGAAGGAGCGAGTTTCAACTGCCCAGTATATACCCCTTCAGGCCAAAGTCGGGGATATGGCAATTTTTATCCAGAACAGCTCTTATGAAATTGAGTATGAAGAGGAGCGATACATCATAGTTCCTAATTCGGCTATTCTGCTGCTGATCAGGGAGGATGACGATCAGGACTATTACCAGCGGTAGAGCGTGTACTATTTTGTTTCTAAATAAAATTTGACATCAGATTATGACCAGAGACCCTGCCAGCGCGAGTGCTGATTCGCACGAAGAGCTCTTTCGGCGGATCACTCTCCTCAAAAAAGAGATGAACGCCATTGTTCTTGCTCACTATTATACGGTGCCTGAAATACAAAAGGTGGCTGATATTGTTGGCGATAGCCTTGCTCTGGCCCGAGCTGCCGAAAAAAATGATGCCGATGTGATTGTTTTTGCCGGGGTCTATTTTATGGCTGAAACAGCCAAAATACTTAATCCGGCAAAACTGGTGCTGATGCCTGATGCCTTTGCAGGATGCCCGCTAGCCGACAGTTGCCCGGCTGATGAGTTCAGGAGATTCAAAGAGCAGCATCCAGGAGCAATTGTTATCACCTATATCAATTCAACGGCAGAAATCAAGGCGTTGAGTGACATCACCTGTACCTCGTCCAATGTTGAGCATATCATTCGCCAGATTCCGGCGGAGCAGGAGATTATTTTTGCTCCCGACAGAAACCTCGGTGCCTATATCGCAAAAAAGCTTGGCAGGAAGATGATTCTCTGGCAAGGGTACTGCTATGTTCACGATGATTTTTCTGAACGCTACATACTCAAGGCTTGTGCCGAGTATCCCGATGCAGAGCTCATTGCTCATCCCGAATGCCGGGAGGAGGTGCTTCGTCATGCGGCCTTTGTTGGTTCAACCAAGGCATTGCTGGATTACACTGTTTCAAGCGCTGCGGAGAAGTTTATTGTTGCAACGGAGCCGGGGATTCTCTATGAAATGCAGAGGCGTTCTCCCCAAAAAACCTTCATTCCTGCACCCAAGGAGCCAGATAATCCACGAGGTGTCTGTACACAGATGAAGCAGAATACCCTTGCAAAGCTTTACCGGTGTATGCAGGAGCGGAAACCGGAGATTGTTGTGGAGGAAGCGCTTCGTCTTGCAGCTCTTGGCTCCATCAGGCGAATGCTTGAAATGTCTGCGGTATAAAATAATATGGCTGATTCTGAACAGTTGGGGCTTCTCAAGGAGGGCGTTGCCACCTGGAACCTCTGGCGCAAAGAGCACACAGATCTCCGTCCTGATCTGCGTGAAGCCACTTTGGCCTCCCTCGATCTGCGCGGCGCGAACCTCGCTGAAGCAGATCTCAGTGGCGCGGATTTGCGTGGTACCGACCTTAGTAAAGCAAATCTTCGGGGTGTCAATTTCAGTAAAAGCACTATCGATATTTTTACAAAGTATTATGATGTAAGGGGATGCGATGTCGGAGTCAATGGGCTCTATTCACCAGTCACAGACTCTGCTGCACTGTTGAGGATCGATCCTCCCGGCAATTCCATGCAGGGAGCCAGTGCTGAAGCCGTGCTCGAAAGCCTTCGTCATGCCCGAAAGCTTCACACCTTTTCGCTCCTGCTCGCGGGAATTGCTTTGCTCTTTATTGTCATCAAGCCAAAAACCATCACGCTGCCTTACCTTGCAGGGTCATTCAAGTTCGATGATATCAGCTACTCCTTTCTGGCCATGATTCTCTCGACAGTGCTTCTGATCCAGGTCTCCTCCTTTATCGAGTCTGCCCTGCAGGGCGCCCGTTATCTCAACGATCGGAGGGCGGCCATGCTTGTCGGCCATTTTCCCTGGCTGCTTTCAAAGTACGAGAGCGAACAGCCAAACCAGCGGCAGTCTAAAATTATGCGTCTTCTACTCATTTTCCATCCGGTTGTCTACCTCTATTTTTTTACAAAATGGGATCTGCTTCTCGGCGGGAACTGGGAGGCACTCAAGCTGCATTACAAGGAAATGCCTGTTATTTTCGGAGAGTACCTGCTTCCCGTGTTTTACGTCATCATCATGAAGCTTTGCATACACATTTTTCGGCTCTCGGAAGGGTTCCAGAAACCAATTCTCTTTGATACCGAAACAGAGCGCGGGCGACGCTCTGATATGGAGCGACTTGCCGTTGCGGTAGAGAAGCAGGCGTCACGCACTGCTGAACTCGTTGAACTTATGCGCTCAAAAAAGGAGATGTAATGACTTACTCAAAAAAAAGCCTCGCCAGCTCTTTTCGTGCACTTGCAAGCAGCTCCTGCACCGCAGAATCCTCTCTGCGAGTTAGTTCAGCCACGTCACTGATCGCCCTCTTTTCTTGCTCCACCATCCGGTAAATCTCCTGCTGCTCTGTAGTGAGTTTTTCAATGCTGCGCTTCATTTTCTGGTTGTCACTTTCGAGGGTGCTCTTTTCCGCTACATTTTCGTTGCCTGAACTGCTCGTTTTTTTCCCAAAAAGCTCTTCGGCGGTCGCGGGTTGTGGTGCGTCATCGCTTACGGCGCCGAAGAGGCGTACAAAGCCCATGAAGTCGAGGCCGACAGCTTCGCAGGGGGTGATGCGCTCTGCAACTATATCCTCGGCGAGCTTTTGAAATTTTTCCCTGATTTCAGGCAGGCGAATGGCGAAGTCGAAGCTGTCGTCTTTGTCGCGCGCTTCGGCGTTGTAGGGTACTTTCATGAGGACGGTGATACCTGCTGCTTCGGCGTATTTTTCGGCCATACCGCTGCCGTCGTCGCGGTTGATGATGAGGCCGAGCAGGCGCGACTCTCCGCCGATGGTTCTGAAGTAGTTGTTGGCCTGGCAGATGTTGTTGGCGGTAAAAATGGATTGCCGGTCGTTGTTGGTGACAAGGATTACCTCTTCGCTGAGTGAGCGGGCGAGGGGGGTGGCAAATCCTCCGCAGACGACGTCGCCGAGAAAGTCCATCAGGATGATGTCTATCTCCCACTTGAAGATGCCGAGTTTTTCGAGCACATCAAACCCCGAGATGATGCCCCTGCCGCCGCATCCCCGGCCAACCTGCGGCCCGCCAAGCTCAATGCCGTAAATAGGTTGGGGGAAGTCCGCAATGTCGCGCCGGAAGACGATGTCGCTGATGGTGACCGGCTCGCTGCGTGCGTTTTTTTCGGCGAAGAGGTCCGTTACTGTGGGTAGCGAAATGCCGCCGAAGAGTGAGGTTGTTGAGTCGTGCTTGGGGTCGCAGCCGAGTTGGAGCACCCGTTTGTTCATCAGGGCAAAGGTGGCGCTGAGGTTGGTGGTCGTAAAGCTTTTCCCTATACCTCCCTTGCCGTATATAGCTATGGTTCTTGCTGCCATCGTTTGCTGCTTATGGTTTTGCTGTGACAGGGGATGTTGTTCCCTCCTGCTCTGTGCCGGTTTTCCAGAGCAGGATCATCTTCAGGCAGTCGGGATCGGTGAATGCTTTCTGGTAGGCATCAGTAATCTCCTCCTCAACCCGGTGCTGATGGGTAAAAATTCTTTCAGCGTTGAGTTTGCGGTGTGCAATCAGCTCCCTTACCCGTTCAAGATCGCCTTTAGCCCACTGTTTTGCGGCAATGAAGGAGAGCTCTTTCTGGAAGGCCTGTGAGTAGTCGATGTTGATTCGCTGGTAATAGCCTCCGAGAATCACCGTCCCCTGAAATTTAAGAAAGCGCAGGCCGGTGTCGATGGCGCTCATGATGCCGGTGCTGTCAATCAGAATGTCAAACTCATGGCCAGCAAGGGCGGCGGCTACATCCTCTGTTTCAGGATCTACCTTGAGGTCAGCAGTTGAGAGGTGGAGCCGTTTTTTGTTGGGTTCGGTCACGGCTACCAGTTTGGCACCCATGAGTTGAGCCAGTTCGGCGGCAAGAATGCCAACGGCACCCTGGCCAAGCACCAGCACCTTTTTGTTTTCGACCTGTGCCAGGTCGACGATGTGGAGGGCGGTTGCGCCAAGGGGCAGGGCAATGCCTGATTGGGGGTTCTCCATGTTGTCTAGCACGGTGATGCTCTCGACCGGGCAGACGATGTACTCCGAAGCACCACCGAAGGCGGCATTGACCCCCTCATAACCGAAGGAGCCTGCAACGTAGGCAAATTTGCCAAGTAAACTCTGGTTGACATGGTCGCCCGCCTGAATGATTTCCCCCACCGTTTCGTAGCCGGGAATAAAGGGGAAAATAAATGGCCAGGAGGGGATGAGGCCGTTGTATGCCATTTTTTCCGTGCCGGTGCTGATTGATGACCACCAGGTTTCGACCAGCACATCGGTTGAGGAGAGGGGTTTAAGCCTCACCTCACAGAGTTCAATCTGGCGGACGCCGCTGAAGACTATAGCTTTTGCTTTCATAAGAGGTTTTGGTGATCAGGCCGACTGCTGTTTGAGCTTTTTTTCATTGTGCTTTTCAAGAAGCAGACGGATAACGAATTGGGCTGCATTGACGAGGTAGCTCAGATAGGCGAGCAGCGCTGTCCAGATCAGCGTGCCCTCATCAAGCCCCATAAAGAAGAGGATAAAGTAGGATATGTGCACGATCATGGCGATAGCGCTGCCGAAATCTTCCCAGAAAAATTCGGGGGCAAAGGCAAACTGGCCAAAGACCTCCTGTTCAAAAAAGCCGCCGGTCACAAAAATCAGGGCAAGCATGAGGGTTTTCAGTGTGACAAAAAAGGTGATCCAGGCAAAGTTGTCGATTCCGTTGTGCGACTGGTAGAGCCAAGTGACCGTCAGGCCGGCAAGAAACATGACGAACTGGATGGGGGCGAGGATTCCCTGCACTTTTGTCCAGACTGAGGCATTTCTCCGTTCAAGTTGTTCAGGTGTGTAACGAGGCATAAGAGTAAATTCGCTGATGGAGGAGGATTTTTATTAACTGCTGTGTAATAAGGTGGCTGAATATAGTAAAAAACGGTGCAGGCGGCAAACCTGAGAAGACCGTCACTTGACACCCCAGTCATAGACGTTGTATAGTGTTGAGATCATGTTGACATCTGCATTCTGGATTCGGTTGCTGAATCCCTCAAGTTCATCATAGTAGTAGAGGAAGGTTCTTGGCTGCTCGTCATGCAGAATCTTCTGGTATCTTTTCCAGAGCGCCACCGAGCGTTCAGTGGAAAGGGGGCTGCTCAGTCCCGCAATAATAGTGTCAAGCTCCTGATGCTGAAAGGCGGACGAGTTGAAAGGGTGCTCGGCAAAATTGGAGCCCCAGATAATGAGCTGGAAGGGCAAGGTTTCAGCCGCCATCCCCGACAGAGCAGCATCGTAGCGAAACTCATTCTGGTTTTTATTGAACACAAGCCCTTCGTCAAACTTCAGGCGGCACTCAATACCGATCTCGCGAAGATTCTGCTGAATTATGGTTGCCGCATAGTTGCGCCGGGGGTTGCCGACCGGGGCGGCCAGTTCAAAAGAGAATTTCTTGCCATTCTTTTGCAGAATACCGTCAGGGCCAGGCTGCCATCCAGCCTCGCGCAGCAGCGCCGATGCTTTTTTTGGGTCATAGTCATAAGGATCAAGCGAAGCGTCGGCAAGTTCCCTGTATGCGGGCGAGAGAGATGTGTTGACAATGGTGGCGTGCTCCGGCCCCATGAAACCGTCAATAATGGATTGCCGATCAATGGCAAGGGTAAGCGCACGTCGTACCACCCGGTCGCCGAAAAGGATGTTCGGTTTTATTTGATGGCTGCTGCGGTAGGTAGCCCCGTCAATATTCAGCCAAACAATACTGTCGAAGTAGCGATTCTTGACCGGTTTGATGACCACTGAAGGCGAGCTTCTGGTCAGCTCTTTGAGATCCTTGGGATTGATTCCGCCCGCCGAGAGCATGGCATCTATCTGGCCTGATTTAAGCATGGCAAGCCGCGTGGTATACTCAGGAACCACCACGAAGATCATGTTTTTGATAATGGCCGGGTGTGGCAGGGTTGAAGAGGGGTTCGATACCAGTTCGAGGCTTTGTTGGCGTACCCACTTTTTGATTGTATAGGGGCCTGCACTGACGACTGGTATTTCAGCCGCCCTGGAGCGGATTTCATCGGGAGAAAATGCCTTGAAAACATGCTCGGCTACTGGCATCAGATCGTTGAAATGGTCAAGTACAATCTCCGCTGCCATTGGTTTGCTGAAATGAAGCACCAGCGTCGAGTCGTCTGGTGTTTTTACAGCGTTCTGAATATCAGCAGTTCCATCCTGAAGCAGCAGAAGATCATTGAGATAGTGCTGGCGGGAACTGGCAATCTTCGGGTTCTTGTACAAGTTATAGGAGAACTTGAAATCGGAGGAGGTCACCTTTTTTCCATCTTCCCAGAGAGCATTGTTCCGCAGGTGGAAGGTCACCGTTTTTCCGTCATCAGAAAACTCCCAGCTTTTTGCGGCATTCGGCAGAAAGGTAATGCCCCCCTTTTTTTCGTTGTATGTAGGTTTTACCAGCGAAGGATAGAGGAGCTTGCACACTTCGCGCGACATGGAGAACTGGATAAGTAGGGGATTGAGATAGTCAAAATCAGCCGAAATAGCCGCAATAACCCGTTCAGATCGCAATTCATCACTGTTTTGGCGACAGGCTGATGTGCTGAGAAGCATCAGCAATATTGCCATTGAGTAAAGTAATTTCTGGGGGTGTGTTCGTTTCATTTTCTGGTGCTTGTGGTTGAATATTTCATTACCAGAAGGTAGGGAAAACAATGGATAATGAATAATGGATTGGCGGATACCAAAAAGCCGTCTTATAATGGGACGGCTTTTTGGTGTTGGATGTTTTTACTGTTCAGCTCTCGTCAGCAATCAATATTTGTTGACAAAGCCTGTCTCGCTGATAAGGCGTTTGCCTTCGGCGGTTTTTGGCAGGTCGATGAACTGCTTGATAACTCCGGTTGCCTGACCGTTGGTGTACATAAAGAGCGGTCGGGTAATCGGGTAGGTACCGTTTCTGACTGTCTTGACATCAGCTTCAACACCGTCTACCAGAACAGCCTTGACCGAATCATCAACAAAGCCGAGGCCGATGTAGCTGATTGCTGAAGGAGTTGAAGCGACGCGGCTCTTGATGGCACCGTTGCTTGACTGTGTTTCAGCCCTTTTGGATATGGGATTATCCTTGCCCATAACCAGCTCTTTAAAGGAATCAGCAGTGCCGCTGTTCGATTCGCGCTGGATCATCACGATAGCCGAGTTTGCTCCCCCAAGCTGGTTCCAGTTGGTGTATTTCCCCATGTAAATACCGCGAATCTGTGCTTTTGAGAGTGCATTGACACGGTTGCTCGGATGAACAACAATAGAGAGTCCATCAAGGCAGACGAGGTGCTCAACAGGATTGACTCCCTTGCTTCTCGCAGAAGCCTCTTCCTTCTCCTTCATGGCTCGTGACATGGTGGCTATATCGCAGGTTTTGTTGATCAGGCTTTTTGCGCCATTACCCGAACCTGACTCGCTCACCGTGACCTGTACACCAGTAGTTTTGGTGAAGTGATCGGCAAACGCTTTGGCTACAGGCCCAACGGTTGTTGAACCGTCAATAATTATTTTACCTGCTGCACCGGCTGTTCCGGAAGCCATAACTCCGAACACTGTGGCGCTTAAAAGTATTTTTTTGAATAAGTTCATCTTGATTGTGATAATTGAGTTAATGAATTGATCGATGAATCAGCATCAGTTGAATGATAAACCGGCTTGGCAAGGTGCCCCTTCAGCGGCAGGAACAGCCTTGCAAACCAGCCACACAACACAAAAAGAGAACAATATAACATATACTTCTCAGAACTTGACGACGGTGTCAAGCTGGAACTGATTAAGCGTCGGGTCACCAGCCGCAGGCACAATATTTTTGTAATGGTAATACCTTGCTCCGATATTCATATTCTGTACCAGATGATAGGTTCCTGCAATTTCAAGACCCTGAACGTTATAGATGGTGCCATTGACTTTTCTGTCAGAATCTGTAAACAGCGGGAAGACAGCATCCCTTTCAATACGGTCGTATTTCAGGTCAATTGCCCAGTTACCAACCTGATTTGTGTCTCCAATGGTCACTCCAGCAAGCCAGGCATTTTTCTGATTGTCATCTATACTCGCGTATGTTGCATGACTTGCACTGTTGAAGGCATACTGAGCGTAGATTTTCCAGGGAAGTGTTTCGGTGATCTGGCCATTAACTTTTCCAAACAGCTCAACAATCTTGTATCCTGATGTTGGATAGAGAGCTGCTGGTGGAGCAGCGTAGTAAGTTCCCGCTGCCGGATTGGTACCAACTGATCCCTTGTCACCCGCTGTGCTCAGATTATTGATTTGTGCGTAGTTATTGTATCCTGCGCCGACTGTGTAGCCGATATCATTGATTTCGCCTTTGTAAGCGCCCTGAACGAGGTAAAGAACGGGGTCGGCTACTGTGTTTGATGACCATGAGTTAAGAAGATAGTAGCCCGCAATGGCAATCAACCCATCTTTTTCCTTGCCATCAGCATCCTTGCCATACTGGAGTGTTGCGCCCTCGATGGTGAGATCTCCATCATAAACCAGATTATCTACTCTGACAATCGTATTGGTGATATCTCTTTTTCCAACGATGATATTCATTTTTCCGTCAAGGCCGTAAGATCTCGGGTGGTAATCAATGAACTCCTCGTTAAGATAGAAGCTTTTTGGCTGGAACAGACTGCCGAAGTTCTGGTTGCGGGATATGGTCTCTCCCGGGGTGTCGCTGCCGGTCGCAATTTGCACACCGCCGGAAAGTTCATCATTGATCCATGGATAGACACCGAGCCGAACACGGGTGCGGGCGCGGCTTGAGCTTGCGGCAGGGGTTAGATCCGTCGTTTTATGGGTGCGCTGGTACTCCCAACGCTCTCTTACATCTCCCTTCCAGTTCCAGTCTGCCGCCTCTGCGTTGTTGAATCCGAGGGCAGCGGCCAGACCGACTATCAATGCAACTTTTTTCATAACAAATATTTTGTTGGTTTGTGTGACTTTCATTCATCAAATTGCTGAACATCTTGTAATGATTCTTTATGTGCAACACAAAGTACTATTCATTCTATTGAGGAATTGTTACAAGAGTGCAACAAGCTTGTGAACAAATGGTGGTGAAATGCTGTAGAACGGCTTAAAGTCAAGAGGAGAGCAAGAGCTTCACCATCTTTAAAAAACAAGGTAGTGTTGAGGGAATGTTGCGATTATGCAACAATCCAGTGAAATCGGTCATCGCATGGTTCTCAGTGTTCCTTTTTTCAACTCATTACTAAATTATAGCAATGGCGAACTTGATGTTTTTTGTATGATTGATGTTGTAATGTAATCTGAAGCTGGTAAAGGAACTTGTGAAAAAAAAAATACTTGATCGATACGAACACTCGGCTGATGGCAGCGTCATTATTGATGTCGCTGCTGGGCGTGTTGAGGATTTGTATGAGAACTTCGACAAAACAGCTCCCTACCATAAAAAGGATCTTGATGAAGATCTGGTCTACTATCTTACAGAGTGTGTGACTGAAATAGGTCGTGAGGACTTTGTGATCAGGTTTATGTTTGAGCAATTTCCTTCCGAAGAGTTTATGCTGCGTGTACGCACCAGTGTCCATAAATTTTTTATTTATCAGCGAGAGCGAGAGCATGCCGCAATGAATAAAATGTTGAGAACTTCAGTAATTCTTCTTATTATTGGCATTGTTATTCTCGGGCTCTCACTCTGGGTTGATCATCTTTTTTTGGAAGAGGGTAATCCATCCTTTCTTGACAAGTTTTTTGCCGAAGGGTTGACCATTGTAGCGTGGGTTTCGTTGTGGGAGTCGCTTGCTACTTTATTGCTGAACTGGCTTCCGCATTTGTTCCAGATGAGGCTTTTTAGGAACATTGCCAAGGCTCCGGTGCAGTTTCAGCAGCCATCGGAACCACTTTCCGGGGGGATTGCAAACCCCGCCGAAAATCAGAATTGACCATAACTCATAAGATGAGGGTGTTGACTTTAGGCCAGCAGATGAAGACGGGAAAAGATATAATCAAGAGAGTCTTCATTCAAAACAATCCTGGAAAAACCGGTTGAGCTGAGCTCCATTGGCCGATTACCCGTGTCACTTTCAAATTTAGGCCTCTGTTTGCCGTTATACCAGCAGACAAGCCTTATCGTGTTTCCCTCAATTTCAAGGGCGGTGATGCCACGTTTTCCAATGGTGCAACCGGAGTTGAAGAGACTTGGTATGGTGAGGTTGTGGTAAAGCCCACTACGAAGACCTAACTTTTTGCCTTGCTCGTAGCAGGCTGCAAGTTCAATTTTCATCGCATCCATCTGCACTTTGATTGCTGTGCGATGTTCGCCTTCAGCAGCAGGGTATATCCGGCAAAGATCTTCGATCTTGTAGTTCAGAAAATCCACTTTGGAAAGAGATTCAAACAGGGGACGATGGGTATGGCCTATGATGGAGACGATTTTTTCCTGGTTTGAAAACTCATAAATTGACTTTTCGACAGCGAACCGTCGACGGCTGTTGTGGGCAACTGAAAAGTTCTTGATACCGGTAGGTTTGGCAATGTAACGGAGAAAAAAGATTGCCGCACGGCTGACAACAGGAAACGTCTCCCACATAAAGACTGATGCCTGATGACCGTGAAAAAGCAGAAGAGTCTCTTCGCCATACATGAATTTCAGTGATTCGATCAGTGATGAAGCAAGCCTGTAATTTTTCACATCAAGCAACGGCGCATCATGATTGCCGTAGGTTTTCCAGAAAAAACCGTTCTGCTCGAATTTTTTAAACAGGTCGTAAAACTCACTCCATTGTGATTCAATGCTTGCCAGAGGAAACTTCAGTAACTCTTCAATATCACCATTCAGCACGAGACTGTACTTTTTCGGTTGATAATAGCGTTCGAGCATGTTTTTAACCAATTCTGCGTTCACACGGAACTCATCAAGCCTGCCGCCATTGCCCATGTGCAGATCGCTGAGGATAACGATCTTTGATGAGCGATCGAGATGAACCGATGTAGCTGTATCAAGAAGTTGTTCAAGACGGGGATGCTTTCTTTGATGGAGCCACATCAGGTTATTTCCAAAGCAGAAAGCATTTTTTGACAGATCAGCCATTATATGATTCCTTTAAACGTGAGTGATTTACGTATGTGAAGGTTTTTTCAGAGTCGATCGGGCCAGAAAGAGATTTTGGCTGTTTACCTTGGGTGATTCATTGTCAATCATGGTGTATTTGCCGTCAGCGTTCATCTGCCATGCTTTTACATTATCACTCATGATCAATTCCAGATCTGACAAAACAACCTTGATCAGTCCTTTGTCGAGCACCGGAAAAAGAGTTTCAATCCGGTCATCGAGGTTTCTCGGCATGATGTCGGCACTTCCAAGGTAAAGGTCCTCCTTTCCTCCGTTTTGAAAGTAATATGCTCTGCTGTGTTCAAGAAAACGACCGATAACGCTGATGACCTTGATATTTTCACTGAATCCTGGAATACCGGGCTTCAGGCAGCATATTCCCCGAACAATAAGGTCGATTTTCACTCCTTCACAGGAGGCGCTGTAGAGCGCCCGGATGGTTTGAGCATCAACAAGGGAGTTCATTTTCATGATGATCCTTCCACTCTTCTCATTCCGAATCCATTCGATTTCCCGTTCAATCATCTCGATGATTCTTGTTCGGGTGTTGATTGGCGAGACAAGCAGCTTTCTGTAAGCGGTATGTTTGGAATAGCCCGTCAATGCGTTGAAGAGCTCAGCAACGTCGTTGGCAAGTTGTTCGTTGGTGGTGAACAAGCTGTAATCGGTGTAGAGCTTTGCATTTGCAGGGTTGTAGTTACCAGTGCCAAGATGGAGATAGCGCTTCAGCTTCTGTTGTTCACGGCGCACAATCAAAGTCAGTTTGGCATGGGTTTTCAGCCCGGGCAGGCCATAGGCCACATGTGCCCCGACATCCTCAAGTGCCTTTGCCCAGATGATATTGTTTCCTTCGTCAAATCTGGCTTTGAGTTCCACAAGAACGGCAACCTGTTTCCCGGCTTCGGCTGCTTTGATCAACCCTTTGACAATTGGCGAATTGCTTCCCACCCGGTAGAGCGTCTGCTTTATCGAGAGCACATCAGGGTCAAGAGCTGCCTGATTGATTAACTCAACCACGGTCTGAAACGAGTCATAAGGGTGGTAGAGCAGGCGATCTTTAACCCTTATGGCGCTGAAAATATCAAGGCTGAACTTCTCATCAATCCGGTTACAGGGTATAAAAGGATCATCCTTCAACTCCGGTCGCTCTATTTTCAAAAGATCTATGAGCGTACTGAATCCAAGTGCCCCATCAATTTCATAGACGTTTCTTGGGGCTACATTGAGATTGTTCATAAGGAGTTTTTTTACCGGTAAAGGCATTGCTGGAGTGACGTCAAGTCGTACAACTTTTCCATAACGGCGCGACCGGATTCCCTGCTCTATGGTTTTCAGCAGATCGCCCGCCTCATCCTCCTCAATTTCCATATCGGCATTCCGAATCAATCTGAAGAGATGCGACTGAAGCACCTTCATTTCAGGAAACAGGTGTGAAAGATTACTCTCAATGAGATCTTCAATCCAGATATGCCGGATAATTCCATCGTCATCATTAAAGCCTTTGATATCGTTAAGCCGGAGAAGGCGTGGAAGGATGCCAGGAATTTTCACTCGGGCAAACTTCAGGGTGCCGCACTCCTCATCTTCCAGTTCGATGGCGAGGTTCAGCGAAAGGTTCGACATAAAGGGAAAGGGGTGGCCAGTATCGAAAGCGAGCGGGGTTAGTACCGGATAGATCTCCTTGCGGAAATAGTGGCTCAGGGCGCGCTGCTGTGTGGCAGATAAATCTGAAACTCGCAGAAACTCTATTCCTTCCCGTTGCAGAGCAGGCAGCAGATCGTGATAAAAACATTCATTTCGGAGGCTGAGCTGCTGCTGAACCATTGCTCGAATCTTGTCGAGTTGCTCAGCGGGAGTATAGCCGTCAATCGTGCGCTCCTGAATGCCCGCCTCATATTGATCTTCAATACCGGCAACACGTATCATGAAATACTCATCCAGATTTGAGCTGAAAATCGAAATGAATTTTACCCTCTCCAGAAGCGGGTGTGCCTCAGGATTGAGAGCCTCTTCAAGCACCCGCTGATTGAAATAGATCCAGCTTAGTTCCCTGTTGACATATAAAGAGGTATCCAAAAAATTCAGAATGATCACGTTTTTGATGAGGTTACAAGTTATTCATAAGACCATTCGGTGTGCAGCATAATATCTCCCGTAACAAGAAAAATGACTTCACTGGCTATTCGAGCTGCGTGATCAGCCATGCGTTCGATATACCGTGAGATGCTCAAGGCAGCTATGAGCTGATCAACATCAGAATCAGGGCATTTCAGGAGAGTGGTTACTCTTTTGTGTACCTTTTTGTGAATGGCATCAATTGTTTCATCCATACCAATGACACCTTTTGCAAGAGTACTGTCTTTAGTGGCAAATGCTTCAATCGACTTTTTAACCATCACGCCAGCGTAAATACCAATATTTTCAAATTCAAACGACTCGACCATCTCAGGGCTGATTTCTGGTATACGGTCAATAATACGAAGCGCCAAGTCGCTGATGTGTTCCAGGTCGTCGTTGATTTTTATAATGGTCACAATGGAACGCAGGTCACTTGCAACCGGCTGCTGTGTGGCGAGAAATGCCAGACATCGCTCTTCAAGGGTGACTTCGGCTACGTCAATTTCATTCTCAACCATTCTTATCTGGTATGCTCCCTGTGCGTCTTGATGTTTAATGGTATGAAGGGCTCCAAGAAAATTCGCCACGACTCTTTCTGAGAGTTGAACAAGAACCTGAGAGAGCTCTTTTATGAGCACGTGAGTTGGGCGTTCTGACATAAATTGGCTATAGTTTCGTTAGCTGAATTGAATTTCCAATTATTGGTAGAGCACGTTGCTATTAATTAACAGCATGATTCGATTGCTTTGTTGTGCGGTGTTTGAAATTCCTGGTTATCAAACCACCAACAATTAATTCACTGTGAAATTTAAAGTTCCTAATCTATGTGCTTCACCAATAGCAATCAATGGCACTTCTGTTACAAGTATGAAACATTTCTTCACTATTTGCAGAAAACACGCATAGTACGTAATACTTCTGAAGGTTCTTATTTCTTAAAATATGGGAGGAGTGCGTTTTGTTCTTTTAGTGCCTTTATTGCGGGGATTTAACATATTCGTAACAATTCCTTTGCCGCAGGTTGCCTATGTTTATTAATGAAAAAATGTGCTTTTTTTTAAAAAACGATTAATCCGGAGGCACTGCCTTGTCATTTGTTCCATCAAAAGTATTCTTCACCAAAGGTGTGGGAAGGCATAAGGAATATCTCTCCTCATTTGAGCTTGCCTTGAGAGAGGCTAAAATTGAAAAATGCAATTTGGTAACGGTATCCAGTATTTTTCCTCCCCACTGTGAGCGCATCAGTGTCGAAGAGGGGTTAAAGCACCTCTCTGCTGGCCAGATTACTTTTGCCGTCATGGCTCGTAATTCAACCAATGAATTTAACAGACTGATTGCCGCTTCGGTGGGCGTTGCTATTCCTGCTGACGATACACAGTACGGTTATCTGTCGGAACATCATCCCTATGGGGAATCTGCGGAGCAGTCAGGAGAGTATGCTGAAGACTTGGCAGCCACAATGCTGGCAACCACTCTCGGCATTGAGTTTGATCCCAACAAGGACTGGGACGAGCGCGAAGGTATTTATAAAATGAGCCACAAGATTATCAATTCCTACAACATTACCGAAACAGCAGAGGGCGAAAACGGTCTCTGGACAACCGTCATTTCGTGCGCTGTTCTCCTGCCATAATGGTATTGGAAGAATCCGGTAAATAACACGATCAATAACAATCAATTAACAGGAGTGCGCAATATCATGGCAAAAAACATGGCACAAGTAACCTTTGCAGATGTAATGGGTAGTTGTGATGGTAAACAGGATATCGATTGTTCAAACAGGGGATTAACATCGCTATCAGGCTGCCCGGAAAAGGCAATGGATTTCAACTGTTCGGGGAACAAGCTAAAAACACTTGAGGGTGCGCCAAAAAAGGTTAAAGGAGATTTCAATTGCTCAGGAAACCTGTTAACCTCACTCGCCAGCGCTCCTGCAGAAGTTCACGGCCATTTTGATTGCTCCCATAATCAATTGATCTCTCTGGAGGGGAGTCCGATTTTTATTATGGGAGATTTTTCATGCGAAGGCAACCAGTTGGAAACGCTGAAATTTGAGAACAATGATTCAGACATTGCAGGCTGCCCGGGCGTCGTTGAGGGCGACTTCAATTGCTCCAGGAACCACTTGACAACGCTTGATGGAGCGCCTGACATCGTAGGTGGTGATTTTGACTGTTCGGACAATCAGCTTGGCACTCTCGAAGGCGCGCCAAAAAAAATTCAGGGTGATTTTGATTGTTCAAACAATCAATTGCTCTCACTGGCAGGCAGCCCTGATTGCATAGGGGGAGATTTTTCTTGTAATGGAAACCAGTTGGCCTCTCTTAAGGGAATACCTCAAGAAGTTTCTGGTAATATCGATTGCTCCGACAATCAACTGACCTCTCTCAAGAGCCCTTATAAAAAGGTTCGCGGTATTTTTAATTGTTCAGTGAACCAGTTGACCTCTCTCAAGGGCGCTCCTGCAGAGGTCGATGCTTTTCTCTGCTTTGGCAATCAGTTGCAGTCACTCAAGGGATCCCCTGAAAAAGTCAAGGGGAATTTTGATTGCTCGGGGAACAAGTTGATTTCACTCGAAGGAGCGCCAAAAAAGGTTAAGGGTCATTTCAATTGCTCCGAGAACCAGTTGTCGGCGCTTGATAGCACCTTGAAGAAAGTGGGTGGTGATTATATTTGCGGGGAGAATGCCCTGCCATTTGATGAAAAACAAGTTAGATCGCAGTGCCATGTAAAAGGTAACTGCATCTCATAACAACCACTTTTGCCATACACACACCCACAACATGATCCCGGCAACAGCCATAGAGCGTTGCCGGGGATACAGTCTAATGAAATGCATTGGTCAAATCACCAGCCAGTGGTCGAACCCCGGGTAATGGCTCAAGCTGAAATCGTTTTGTTATGAATTTCAGGATGGATGTTGTGTCGTACCAGGTATGATCAACAAAATGGGTTTTGGCATAGGGTGATATGATGATGGTTGGAATACGTGTGCCAGGCCCCCACCGGTCACCTTTCGGTGGTGTAACATGATCCCAAAATCCACCGTTTTCATCGTAGGTTACAATGATTGCCATCTTTTTCCATTGAGGACTTTTCTGTAACGCACGGATCACTTCAGCAATATGAGTGTCTCCTGACATGACATCGGTATATCCTGGATGTTGGTTCAAATTACCCTGAGGCTTATAAAAAACAACTGATGGCAAAGTGCCTGCAGAAATATCCTTTTGTAAATCGACATAGTCTTTCAGGTGAATTTTTCGTTCCTGAGAGCCAGCAACCGTAGTTGGATCGAATCGTTTAAAGTAATTGAACGGTTGGTGGTGTGCCTGAAAATTGGAGGATTTGCTGTTGTAGATTACGGCTCGATTATCAAGAGCCTCATTCCAGGTGCCAGCATACCATATCCATTGCACTCCCTTTGCACTTAAAGCGTCTCCAATGGTTCTGAAATTCTGAGGAGGAAGTGGATTTTTGGCTATGTCAGCAAGTTGACTGTTTCCACCAGAAGCTGGCGGGATGCCGCTGGGTTGGTAGGGTGGTTGTAGTGTATTAACTGCATAGCCGTCAGGAGTTAGTGGCTGATCGGCAACATAAACCGGTTTACCCGTTAAGGCACTGACAGGAGAGTTTTCAGCAAGAGTGAGGTTGGTGCTGCTCTTTTCAACACTGCTTTTGAGAGCGGCTGGCGCATCCGTGTACATTGGAGTAGATGCTGAAATCAACCAGAAGTGGTTGAGGAATGAACCGCCAAAAGCGCCCATAAAAAAATTATCTGCAATGGTGTATTTTTGAGCTAACTTCCACAGTTGCATGACAGAGCCGTCGTAATAGCCCATCGATAAACCACCCGCGTCGGACCATGCGGCAAACATGTTGTTCTTACCATCGCTAATTTGCATCTGATTATTATAAAATCGGTGCACCAGGTCAGGAGTGGCTTTTTCGGGGGTTAAGTTTCCAGGCAAAGCACCAGGTTGTGCATCAATTCGGAACGGGGCATTAGGGAGTTTTTTGATAAAGCTCAGGTTATCGGGAACTGAAGTGGTTGATGCATTCCATGCCGCCGGAAGATGTGCAAGAGGGGTAATGCCATCACGGTCGACTTGATTGAACTCTTCAACGTGAGCAGGTTTACCATTTGCCTGTTTGAGAATACCATTTGCGCCAGGAAACAATCCATACAAATTGTCAAAACTTCGGTTTTCGGCATAAATCACGACTATCGTCTCAATTTTCTGAAGAGAAGAATCTCCAATTTTTGGGGCTCCAACGGCATAACTCCATACCGATAATAAGGAGAGAGTAATGATTACTGGTAATTGCCACATTTTTAGTCGCATATTGTCGTGAATAATGTTTAGTTAAAATCAGTTTTAAACTGCATGTCGATACTTTGTTGCATAATTTTTATTTCAGGCTTTTGGTTATGAATATTTACGGAGAAGATAGACTTTAAACCATTCGACACTGTCTCCGAAATGCATTTTATTTAGCGCAGCTTCTACACTCTCTTTGCTGCTCATTGATATCATTGGTAGTTGTAGAATATTGAATTCCCAATCCCCTGTCAATATCCCCGCTTCATTTACTATTGCAGTCCTCACTCGGGAACGAGATCCATAGGTTATGGCATAGACTGCATGCTCGTCGTATACGATACCATTAAAATTTCTTGTAATGTTCTCCAGCATTTGATACTTGCTAAGTTTTTTACTGATATGCTTTTTGTAATTTTGAGTTTCGCATTTGATAGTGCTGTGTGCCAATTCAAGAAATATTGTTGTTTTTTCTATCGTATTCTGATTTAGTTCAAACTTTTTGCCATGTAATAGCAAGAACGAGTATGGTGCAATTTCGGCAATAATTGATTGATGAGCTTTGAGGATGATGGGCGGATTGCACTGTTTTAATTCCAGCAAGAACTCACCATCATTCAAGGATGCGTATACCGAATATATTACAATAGTACGATCCTTCATATTTCTAAGATCGACATATCTTATACAATGTGGCGAGATTGGATTATTTCCAAATGATATTCTTGCGCATACTTTAGTGCCAATTTTCTGCAATCCGAGATATAATGAAATAGGAAAAATAAGCAGGCCTGGTATTATTTTAAGAAATTCCTGGAAGGGGAAAAAAAATTCGTGCATAAGGATATTATTGTTCAATAATGGGTTACAAAAAGAGCTGATCAGATAGTTGCCTCAGGTTACTTATTCAGTCATATTTTTGTTATCCATTATCAATCTTTCCAGGATTTTCAAGACTCAGGATGCCTGCTCCCTCTTCGTAGGCAAAATGTTCAGCATATCGTCCCCACTCAATGGCAACCTGTAGCACTCTCTCGGCCTCATCTTCACTGAAAAAGTCTTCAAGTTCACGCAAAAAGCGATCTTCTTTTGCCCGATTTCCCGGGCGCTCATCAATGACGTGGCGGATGTGGGTCGCAAGAGCAACGTGGCGGATGAGATGTTCAGCAAAGATCACTTTACGTTGCAGAATGTCGGCATTCACATAGCTTTGTCCGGCTGGTGTCAGCTCCACATCGCCTCCCTCAGTATGGGCAAAAGCAAGAAGTTCCAACGCTTCAAGCAGTGGAAACAGCTCCTCAACACCAAACCCCATCTGGTCGGCCAACTCCGGCAGATCGGCTCTTCCATTATAGATTTCACCCGCCAGTGCCTCCATCAATCCGGCCAACTGGTTGATGTGAGCACTTGGCAGGCGGTATGATATTGGGATCGCTTCGCTCTTGCTTGCAGCATTTCGGGGTCGTTTTGTCATCAGTTCATACACCTTATCGACGAGCTGTCGGAATGTCGGCGCCTCACGGTCGCGTGGGTGTGCAAGAGGAATTGTAATTTCCGCAAGAATTGTACCAGGATTGGTGCCCAGAATCACAATCCGATTAGCGAGCAGAACGGCCTCTTCAATATTATGGGATACCAGCAGAATTCCTTTGGTTGGAATACGCCGCTCCAGCCAAAGCTCAATTAAATCGGTGCGGAGCGTTTCGGCGGTCAGAACATCGAGTGCCGAAAAAGCTTCGTCCATCAGGAGTAGAGTCGGTTCAACAACCAAAGCACGGGCAAACCCGACCCGTTGCCGCATCCCGCCGGAAAGTTCTTTTGGATAGGCCGATTCAAAGCCGTCGAGACCGATCAAGTCAATAGCGGCAAGCGCTCGTCGTCGTTGTTCTGCATGGGGAATTCCCATGGCATCAAGCCCCAGTTCCACGTTTTCGAGGACAGTGAACCAGGGGAAAAGAGCAAACGTCTGAAAAACCATAGCCAGCCCTTTCACCGGCCCGGTAACAGGTTTACCGCCATAAAGCACGGTACCACTTCCCGGTTGGGCAAGACCGGAGATAATGCGGAGCAGAGTCGACTTTCCTGAACCTGATCGACCCAGAAGCGCAACAATCTCTCCCTCTTTGATGGTAAGGCTTACTCCATCAAGGACGAGATGCTCTTCGCCTCCACTTTTCTTGAAGGATTTGCGGATATTTGTCAGGGCAAGGAGATCGCTCCCGGTGTGTAGTGTGTCCATATCTTTTTTATTCTAATCAAGACGATAGCGAGTCTGGGCAATGGTGTAAAGTCGCTTCCAGAAGAAACGGTTAAAGAGGACAACGTAGAGGCTCATGACAGCAATACCGAGCACGATATGAGGATAATCACCTTTTGCCGTCCAGAGAGCGATGTAGGAACCAAGGCCAGTGGCTGTAAGGGTTGTGCTGCCCCAACTGACCACTTCAGCCACGATGCTGGCATTCCAGGTACCTCCTGAAGCGGTGACAAGAGCCGTTAACAGTGACGGGATGATGCCGGGGAGTAACAGATGCTTCCAGAGCCTCCATCCTGAGAGACCAAGATTTTGTGCAGCCTCACGAAGATCATTGGGGATGGCTGATGCTCCGGCGATGACGTTGAAGAGTATATACCATTGAGTGCCGAGAATCATGAGCGGGGCGGTCCATATTTCCGGAGAGAGATGGTATCGAACCATCAGAACGACCGCGACAGGAAAGAGCAGGTTTGCCGGAAATGCTGCCAGGAACTGAGCCAGAGGTTGCACTTTTGTTGCCCAACGAGGATGGAGCCCAATAACGACACCAATCGGCACCCAAACAAGAGAGGCCAGGAGCAATAAAACCATTACACGAGCGAGGGTTATCAGCCCAAGCATGAAAACATTCAAAATCTCAGACTGATGAACCCCGCTGCTGACGAAGCTGACCAGCATCCAGCCACCGACAGCCATTGCGCCAATCAAGATACCGTACCAGGAGACCTCCTGTAACTTCACCACCAGAGGAGAGCGATCTTTGAAGGTGAGTGTGCGCCTTGGTATTTTCGGGAGCTTTTCCTTCAGGGAGATCCACTTGTCGACTATCTTTTGTGCGATACTGCGGAGCAAGTGGGCTCGTTGAAAAAGTGTAAGAATCCATGACTCAGGAGGATCCTGACTTTCAGTTAATTCAACCTTGAACTTTTCAGACCATGCCACCAGCGGACGAAAGAGTAACTGGTCGTAGAGGAGAATGACAATGAACATGGTGAGAAGAGCAAATCCGATTGCCGAAAGATCTTTGCTCTGGATTGCCTGAGCTACGTAAGAGCCAATTCCGGGTAGAGTGACGGAAGTCTTGCCAACAGTAATAGCTTCAGAGGCAACGACAAAGAACCATCCACCGGAAACCGACATCATGGTATTCCAGATCAGGTTCGGCGTTGCATAGGGGGCATCAAGTTTCCAGAACCTCTGCCATGATGAGAGTCCGAAAAGTGCAGAGGCCTCTTGAAGCTCTTTCGGTACAGTTTTCAGTGACTGGTAAAAACTGAAGGCCATGTTCCATGCCTGTGAGGTGAAGATGGCAAAGATGGCGGCCATCTCCATACCAAGCAGATTGCCCGGAAACAGGGCGATGAAACCGGTGACGGTTATGGAAAGAAATCCAAGAATAGGCACCGACTGAAGGATATCGAGCAGTGGAACCATGATTCCTTCTGCCCTTCTGCTCTTTGCCGCCAATGTTGCGTAGGTGAAGGTAAACAATAATGAGACAATGAGTGCTGCCACCATCCGGAGCACCGTTCGCAGGGCATAGAGTGGAAGATGTATCGGATCAAGCGACAGGGGAACCGACTCGCCCGGCAAATAGGGCGCAGCCATCTGACGGCTGCCCCATGCCATGAGGGCTACCAGGCCCATAACGAGAATAAAGGCAGCACCATCCCAAAAATTCGGGAGATTTTTTTTAATGTTCTGTTCTACCATGGATGCCGTTTGTCACAAAGCAGGTTTCTTTTTTTTGCATGATCATGAATGAATGGAGACGGTTAACGATGATTGGGATGAAAGGTTCTATACCTCTATTTTTACAAAAAATTATCACAACAAGTGTTGAGGGTGCGTTAAGAATGTGTTAAGAAGCGGTGACAAATTGGAGCATTGATGGCTGCGGGGAGCTCTTTACAAAAAACGGTTAAAATTTTAGCTGTACATTGCGCGGTAGCCTTGCGTCGTTGCGTATTTGCGTCGTTGCGTATGCGGAACTGCGGCTGAAGTCCTGAGAACACAATCCTAAATTTTGAATACGTTATGCCTGATCCACTGCTTCTTGTTGTTGAGGACGACTTGGACCTTGCCACTCTTCTCGAATATAATCTTAGCCGGGCGGGCTATAACTGTTATCTTTCGGGCAGCGCCGAAGAGGCTCTTGTGCAACTCTCCCGAAAAAGTTTTGACCTTGTGTTGCTCGATATCATGCTGCCGGGGATGGACGGGTTCGAGCTATGTCGCCAAATCAGGCAGCATCAACTCTACAAGGATCTTCCAATCATTATGGTAACAGCCAAGGGAGAGGAGATAGACAGAATTCTCGGTTTTGAACTCGGCGTCGATGACTATGTGATCAAGCCGTTCAGTACCCGTGAGCTGAACCTCAGGATACGGGCAGTTCTCAAGCGGGATCGCCGTCATGGGGGTAAAATGCAGGAGATCCTCAAGACTGGCGGGCTTGAAGTCGATCTCACTCGCCATATTGTGATGCTTGATGGAAAAGAGCTTGTGTTGACTCTGATGGAATTCAAACTTCTTGTCGCGCTGCTCAAAAGAAAGGGAGAGGCCCAGTCACGAGAGATGCTGCTCAGCGATGTCTGGGATGTCGACAAGAGCATCAACACCAGAACCATTGATACGCACATTACGCGGATCCGCGAAAAGCTTGGGGAGACAGGCCGAATGATCACGACTGTTCGGGGGCTTGGTTACAAGCTTGAGGAGCATGACGTGGAAAATGATTGAGCGATGTTTACTGATCGTTTTGACTTTTCAGTGCATGGTCATTATATCAATATCAATGGCTGGCGTCAGGGCCTATGGCCGGTAAAGGTGCTGGTGAATGAGCTGATTCCAGGGGTGCTGGAGAGTTTGAAGCCTTCGCCGTAGAGAGTGCCGATTTGTTCGCCAAAGTAGCGGGCGCGAGCTTCGAGACCGGTGAGGAACTCGGGGCGGTTGATCAAGGTTGTAGGCTCTGCCACTTTCCCTTCCTTGTGAAACTGTGTTGCGAAGGCGAGGACTCCTTTTCTGGAGGCTTGGAAGCTATCGGAGATGTCGACGATGATGTCGGGTTCGAGGTGTTTGAACTGAAGGTAGTAGAGCAGGTGACTGGGGCGGTGGGGTGTTTGTGGCTGGCCGTTCCAGGAAGTGGGGAGTTGCTGCAGTCCGGCATAGTAGCAAGCCTCCGTCACCAGCTTTGAGGCTTTGACGTGATCGGGGTGGCGTTCTTCGGGTGAGTTGGCAAAAATAACAGTGGGCCTGAACTGCCTGATGACCCTGATGATTTCCGCAACATTCTCTTCGGTATGGAAAAGTTTTGAGTCGCCAAGGTTCAGCGTGGTGCGGCTATGGTAACCCATCAGAATGGCTGCGGTTTCGGCTTCGACCCTCCTGGTTGCAGGGGTGCCGAGGGTGCCCATTTCGCCTCTGGTAAGGTCGCATACGGCCACGGCTTGCCCTTCACTTATGATTTTCAGGAGTGTGGCCCCACAGGAGAGTTCGACGTCATCGGGGTGGGCACCGAAGGCAAGCGCATAGACGGTTTCTGTTGATTGTTTCAATATATTGCCGTTTGATGAAAAAAACTGATAACAAGCCACTCCCGACTCATGCTTAAAGTAAAGATAGTTCGCCTTAACAAACAAGCCACTTTGCCCTTTTATGCAACGACTCATGCTGCCGGTATGGATATTTCTGCCTGCCTTGATGCGCCGGTGACGCTTGAGCCATTTTCAACGGCGCTGATTCCGTCTGGGTTGGCTATTGAGTTGCCAGAAGGGTATGAGGCGCAGCTTCGTCCGCGGAGCGGGCTTGCCCTGCGCTCCATGATTTCACTCCCGAACTCTCCGGCTACGATTGATGCTGATTATCGTGGTGAGGTGAAGGTGATTCTCATCAACTACGGGAAGGAGTCCTTTACGGTCTTTCACGGCGATCGCATTGCCCAGATGGTCGTGGCCAGGGTTGAACAGGTAGATTTTGAAGAGGTGGCGGAGCTTGCCTCAACGGATCGAGGAGAAGGTGGATTTGGCCATACGGGAACTGGGCACCAGTGAAAGAAGGGCTTCACCCCGAGCGAAGCGTTCATCCTTATGCAGGATTCCTGGCTTCGCTCAGCATGACAGTGGTGCAGGGATCAAATTTTATTTGTCTTAACCGGATTAGCACTGCCCTCTGTAGTTGATTTTGGGGTAAAGATGATCTCGGTAACATCTTTTTTTGACCGGTTCTCGCGACCTTTCTGTATTCCTGGTGCAAAGACATTGCTCATAAGCTGCCCCAGTCCTGCGCTGACGTTATCGAAAAGATCCTGTACCTGGTTTGTGTTACCGGCAGCGTTCAGGTTTTCAATCAGTCCGCTCCACAATTTACCGAGTTCCTGAAACGAATTCTGTACTTGTTCGGAGTTAATGGTGGAGGTGACACCGTCGATAAGCTGGCCTGGTACAGATGTGACGCTGTTGAACATCTCCTTGACTGGCTCTGAATTGATGGTAGAGGTAACTCCCTCAATCAGTTGACCGGTAGCAGAACCCACTGAGCTGATTAAGCCCTGTACCGAATCGGAATTGATGGTCGAGGCAACTCCCTCAATCAGTTGACCGGTAGCAGAACCCACTGAGCTGATTAAGCCCTGTACCGAATCGGAATTGATGGTCGAGGCAACTCCGACAATAAGCTGCCCTGTAGCGGAACTTACCGAGCTGATTATGCCCTGCACCGACTCAATTGTTGAGTCAATCAGGGCACCCATACTCCCGATCAGATGAGCCATGTCGCCATTGCCGATAACGGTTTCAGTATTCTGCGAGGAGGCAGGTACGAGTGCGCCTGCCGTATTGATTAGTTCTTCTGCTGCCATGGTTGTCGGTGGTTAAGGGTAAGTAATTGTAAATATTATTTTGAATATAACAACTTGTTTACTAATAGTTCACCCCTTGCAGCTATTTTCATGGGGTTGGGCTGGTATCACCTTAGTTACCGAACCTGCTGAGGAGCTTTTCAGCAACCAGCTTTCCGCTTAGTGCAGCTCCTTCCATTGAGGCCAGGTAGTGCTGATCGGTGTAGTCTCCGGCAAGAAAAAAGTTTTTGACAGGGCTGATCTGGTCAGGGCGGAACTTGTCCACATCCGGTACAGCCTTATAGACTGACTGCGGGATTTTAACAATGGTTGACTTGAGCAGTTTGGCCTCGCGGGATTTTGGGAAGCGATCATGAATGTCCTTCATGACAAGTTCGAGGATGATCTCGTTGGGCATATCCATCAGTTGGTGGGCTGGAGCGAGCACCATGCTCATGACGCTGCCACCGTTTGCCGTACCAATGCCCTTCTGGAAATCTTCTGGACAGGTGATTGAGACATCCGCAAAGGTTGCAAAAATGGTGCCTTGCGAAAACATGAGATTATCGATATCGGTAATTTTCCGGTCAAACCAGAGTTGGCAGCTAACAACAGGACTGCCAACAAATTCGTGAAGGTTGCGGAAGTATTTGTGGGCCAGCCACTGAACAGGAAGAATTTTTTTGATATTGTGAACGGGCAGCGCGGAAATGTATGCATCTGCCACAATTTTTTGACCATCTTGGAGCACCGCCTCCTTGATGGTTTCATCGGTGTTAAGTTCAAACCTGCTTAGCTTTGCATCAACAAAAATGCGACCTCCTTTGCTCTGGATATACTGGCGCATCGGCTCAATCATTGAATCGCCTGGATTTTTATTGAAAAAGCCAAATTTTGTTGCCGTATAATTATTGCCGAAATAGTTGAAAATGGTAATCATCGGGCGGGCGCTGATGACGTTGGGCTCAATGAAATTCATGGCGAGAGCAATTGCCCGCCACAGTTTCTGCAAGGAATGCTCCGAGGCGCCTTTTAGCCGATGCCATTCGGCGTAGGTCATAAAGTCCTGGCTGCGGAAATAGGCCTCATTACCGGTAATCGCAGGGTAGAGCCCCTTGACAAGCGAAATTTTATCCCAGAAAGAGAGTAAATCGGTCTTCATGCCACCGACCATCTCTGCCCATGGACTGGGTAGATTCGCTTTTGTGAAAAAAGATAGTTTACCCTCCGGTTCAGCATAGATAAGTGAATGCTTTTTCCATTGATAATTATCCTCAGCGCCGACCCGTTTGAGGTATTTCTGGAGCTGTTCATAGCCTCCGAAAATAATGTGCAATCCCGATTCTATGGAGTCTCCATCACTATCTTTCCAGGTAGAAACCTTTCCACCAAGAATCTTGCGTTTTTCATAAATCTTCACGGAGTGACCTTTATCGACAAGTTCCACTGCTGCAGCAAGGCCTGCAACTCCTGCGCCAAAAATTGCTATTTTCATGTTATACTTTAAAAATCGGGACTGTCTTATGTTATTTATTAATAGCCAGTTATGTTACCTTATCCGCAGAAAAAAAATTGCTGCGGATAACGAAGTTTTTCCCTCCTGGTAGAGTCGCTATTTGTCAAAGCCGGACGCAAGATATTGAATTTTTTCTATTTGGCACAAATCAAGAAGTCCCTTCTTTTCTGTGCCATTGAAACTCAGGGGGATCTGTACAAATAGCCGATGGGAACTGCAAATATTCGGTTATCGACCCGGGACCCGGTTATCCAGGTTTTTTCATGTTTACCGGGCTTGTGGCATTAAACGAAAGAAGCCCGCTGTTGTGATGGATCTGCTTATAAGGGACAAGTGAATATCAATTTTTTTTGATAGTTTAAGCTTCATAAGAATATAATGGGAAACTGCGCTTGGAATTGTCAGTAAATACTGTTGAATCGATGTCTCTCCTAAATTTATTAAGGATTTTTTAAGAAAAGCTCCGAATATTAAAGAATATGGTTGTTTTTTTCTTACAATTATGTAATTTCAGGCAACTTTGAAAAAGAATTTGTCATTATGTCCGGCCATCTTGATCTGATCGACCTTAAAATTATCGAGTCTCTTGGTGAAAACGGAAGAGTTCGATTGAGTGAGCTTGCTGAAGTGGTAGGCCTTTCAATACCATCGGTCAGTGAGCGGCTCGACAAGCTGCAGAAGAGTGGTATCATCAAGGGCTTTACCATGGAAGTTGATGAACGGCAGCTTGGTTTTGATATTCATGCTTTTGTAAGAGTCAGAATCGATTCGTCAAGGCACTATAACTCATTTATGGAGCATGTGATGAAAGAGGAGGAGATTATGGAGTGTTTTTCTGTGACAGGAGAAGGCTCGCATATTCTGAAGGTGATGACCCATAATACAGCGTCACTTGAGCAGTTTCTTTCCAGAATACAGAGTTGGCCGGGTGTTCTTGGAACCAATACCAGTTTCGTTCTCTCCCAGTTGAAAAAGAACAAGAAAATTTGTGCGGAAATTGTCCGCAAAAACCTTCAGGATCGTCAGGTACTGACAACCTTCGATGAAAAGAGATCAAAAAAATAACAGCCAGGGGTTTTCATTATTTCAAACAAGGAGGTTCTTTTGAACAGCGACAGTAAAATTCCGGTTTCGACCTACTTTGGTTCGATGACCTTTGACCATAAGGCGATGCGCGCTAACCTGCCAAAAGAGGAGTTTGTGGCATTACAGGACACTATCAGGGCGGGTAAAAAAATAACCCCTGAAATTGCTGGCGTTGTTGCCCATGGCATGAAAGAGTGGGCCATGGAGAAAGGCGCTACCCACTACACACACTGGTTCCAGCCAATGACTGGTTCCACGGCTGAAAAACACGACGCATTTTTATCGATTGATCGCGACGGCACGCCGATTGAGCGATTCTCGGGTGAACAGCTTATCCAGGGTGAGCCTGATGCGTCAAGCTTTCCCTCCGGTGGTATGCGCACCACTTTTGAGGCTCGTGGTTACACGGCGTGGGATCCCTCCAGCCCTGCTTTTCTCATGAAGGGTGGAAAAGATCTCACACTTTGTATTCCTACAGTTTTCATCTCTTACCACGGTGAAGCGCTTGATGCCAAGACACCGCTGTTGCGCTCAATGGAAGCGGTCAGCAAGTCCGCAATGAGGCTGCTTGAGGTGCTCGGTGTTACCGGTGTTTCTCGTGTTAAAACTTTTGCTGGTATTGAACAAGAGTATTTCCTGATCGACAAAAAGTTCTATTCCGAGCGTCCAGACCTTGTTATGTGCGGTCGAACCCTCCTTGGTGCTCTTCCACCAAAAGGTCAGCAGCTTGAGGATCACTATTTTGGTTCGATTCCTGACCGTGTGCTTGAATTCATGCAGGAAGTTGAACATGAGCTCTATCTGCTCGGTATTCCAGCCAAGACCCGTCACAACGAGGTTGCACCTCACCAGTTTGAAATAGCTCCGATTTTTGAAGAGGCCAATATATCAGTTGACCACAATCTGCTCGTTATGGAAGTGATGAGAAAGGTTGCCGACAAGCGAGGTTTTGCCCTGTTGCTCGCCGAAAAGCCTTTTGCCGGTATCAACGGTTCAGGCAAGCACAATAACTGGTCGATTGGTACCGATACCGGAATTAATCTTCTTGATCCAGGTGATACTCCTGAAAAGAATGTCCATTTCCTTGTCTTTCTTGTTGCCGTTCTGAACGGTGTCTACAAGAGGGCTGATGTTCTGAGAATGTCTATCGCAAGTATGGGTAACGATCACCGTCTGGGTGCCAATGAGGCTCCTCCGGCTGTGGTAACCGTTTTCCTCGGTGAGCTGCTCGAAAAGGTGCTTGATGCCATCGAGAGCGGCAAGGTTGACCTTAAAACTGAAAAACAGGTACTTAACCTCGGTCTTTCACAGGTACCGATTGTCAACAAGGACTATACCGACCGCAACCGTACTTCACCATTTGCCTTTACCGGCAACAAGTTCGAGTTCCGCGCCGTCGGCTCTTCACAGGCAGCTTCAGTACCGAACATGGTGCTCAACACCCTGATGGCCGAAGCGGTTGACGAAATTGCGGATGCCATTATCGCAAAAATCAATGACGGAAAAGAGCGGGATGCTGCAATTCTTGAAACCCTTCGTGAGCAGATTACCGCTACCAAGCCGATCCGCTACCAGGGCGACAACTACGCGGAAGCCCTTCAGCAGGCCGCCAAAGATAGAGGCCTGCCAAACCTGAAGAACACCCCGCAGGCACTCAGAGTACTGCTCAAGAAGGATGTCCAGGATATGTTTATCAAGTATGGTGTGCTGAGCGCAGAAGAGACCAATTCACGCCTGCACATCCGTCTCGAACGCTATATCAAGGGTATCGATATTGAGGCACGCACCTTGCAGCTCATGCTGAAGACCTTTGTTATTCCTGATGTTACAGAATATCAGGGCGGCATCGGCAGCTCGTTTAACAACCTGCTTGCGGCGGCTGAGGCTATTGGACTTTCAGAAAAAGCGCTGAAGAGTCAGGCCGATAACCTTAAAGTGCTGGCCGAAAATCTCTCGACCCTGATCGATATGACGGCGGAGCTCGATGAGGCGGTGGAGAAGATCGAGACACTTCCGACAGAGTTTGAAAAAGCCGATTACTGTGCCGAGAAGCTGCTGCCGTTTATGTCGGAAGTGCGTGTTGTTGCTGACTGGCTTGAACAGGTGGTTGATCGCAGTCGCTGGCAGCTTCCAACCTACTCGGAAATGTTGTTTGAACACTGAACCACTCTTTCAATGTGTTGAACAAGAAAAGGCTCGCTTCGGCGGGCCTTTTTTTTGCGCGAATTGTTTACGGTAGCGCAAGATATTTGTACATTAGAGGTCGTTTGCGTTTTGCAGTGATCTTTTTTTGTTTTCTTTTTCAATAAAAAATCGGAGTGGCATCCTGAACTTGAAGAGATAAAGCTAACGACCAGAAACAAGCTGCGTCAGGTCTTGTTCAAAATATTGCGCGAAGCCGAACTTCTGACAGTCAGGAACACCATCAACGCTTTAATGTTGAGTCAACAGTTGCTGGCAGCCATACCTCGGCAGCGGCGCTTCGAGGACAAAGAGTACCAGCAACTTTTATCTCGATTGACCGTCCTGTCGCAGCCAAAACCGCAACGCGCAACTCCGGCACAGACATTTCAGACATCAAAGCAGCAGACAAGCGCATATCCACCTGTAGCTGAACAAAAAGTGGAGTATATTCCCGGACGGTCAATCAAAGTTTCCTTTAATAAGGCTTGGTTGGCTGATGAGTCGGATGTTGACAGCTATCTGGCATCCATGCGGGAAGCTTTGCTCTCAGAGATTCGCAGCGGGAAACGGATTCAGATTTAGGAACCGTCCCTGTTTTAAAAATGACAGGCTAATCCTTTATCTTTTGGGAAGCTTTAAAATTCACGAAATGCATTGAATTCGGAGATGAAATGATAAAACGTTTATATGTTCACAATTTTCGGACATTGCTCAATTTCACTATTGAGTTCGAAAAAATGAATCTCCTTATGGGAAGTAATGGCGTTGGAAAGAGCACAATTTTTGATGTGCTTTATCGGTTGAAATTATTTCTTTCTGGTGAGAATTTTCGATTACAGGATCTTTTTCCTTATGAAGACTTTCCAAAATGGCAAAAAGAATCAAATTACCAACAAGTTTTTGAAGTAAGAATAGAGGATGAATTGGCAGGCACTTTTGAATATAAATTGACTATTGAACAACTTGCCAAAGAGCGAAAAAATCGTGTTGGCTTTGAAGAACTTTTGCATGAGGGGAAACCATTATATCGGTATAATTCAGTCAATGGTGGTCATGCTCAATTATTTCAGGATGATTATTCACAAGGGCCTGACTGCCTTTTTGACTGGAGCCGTTCAGGAATAAGTGTTTTGGAGGAGAGATCTTACAATACCAAAATTGTAAGATTTCGGGAACTGTTTAAATCACTTTTTGTACTGAACATTAATTTATCTGCCATTTCATCGGAGGCGCCAGTTGAAGAAGAGATGCCAAAGCAGGATTTGGAGAATTTTGCCTCTTGGTATCGATATTTATCTCAGGCAAATCAAAGTCAGATTTTTGAGCTTACGGTTCGATTGCGCCAAATTTTACCAGATTTCGATTCCATGAATTTGCAGGTGGCGGGAGAGTCAAAGCTTCTGAATGTGCATTTCATCAATGAAGGAGGTGATGTTGATTCCTATCGTTTTACTCAACTTTCCGATGGACAGAAAACACTTATTATTCTGTATACATTGCTCTATTGTTTGCCAAAGAGAGATGTTATTCTCTGCATTGATGAACCTGAAAATTATCTTGCACTTCCTGAAGTACAATTTTGGCTTGACGCACTCGATGAACAGGTGCAGGATGGTTATAAACAGGCTGTATTGATTTCACATCATCCCCGCCTTATCAATCTTTTGGCGGCCAATGCTGGCCAATGGCTCTATAGAGAGGGGGCAAGCACTCCCACACGAATCAAGCAAATTTCATTTGACCAGCAAGATGGATTGCCGGTGAGTAAATTGATAGAGATGGGGTGGATATTCGATGAGTAATAAAACCAGAAGTCAACTTATGATCCTGTGCGAGGATAAAGCACAGCTCGATTTTATCAAGGGATACTGCAAAGAGGCGGGGTGGGATAACAGGGCGATTATCTCCCAGGACTTGTGTCCCGCAGGGAGCCAGTCTGCTGAACAGTGGGTTAGAGAACGATTTGAGAAGACGTTGAGAACATTTCGGGGAAAATATGGTCAAGGGAGGTCTGTTGTACTGCTGGTTATGATTGATGGTGACAAGTTTTCTGTGTCAGAACGCAAAAAGCAGTTACAGCAAAATGTTCAATGTACTGCTCAGGAACCAGTTGCTATTTTTGTTCCAAAACGAAATATCCAGAGCTGGATGGCATTTTTGGATGGTGATTTTGAAAATGAAGAGCAGGACTATAAGCAAAAATATCAGAGACAGTCGCCCAATAGCAAATATGGAAGAAACCTTCGGAAATTTTGTCTGTCATCATCACCAGAAAAACTTCCGGCCTCTCTTGAAGATGCGTGCAAAGAGTGGGGGAGAATTGACCGGTTGTAGTGTCGACGATTTGGCGTTGAAAGGAAAAGCTTTGTTTATAACGTTTGTTATGCACCATGCTCATAAAATCGGCTCATAAAACGCTCATTCATGCGCATACCGAAACGTTCGGAACCGTATGATTTTGTTGGTGTTAATCAAGTTTTCTTATGCCTTATTTTTTTGAGCCCATTGCCGATTTCACCGAACTGTTGATGCCTGTCCGATTGGTCGATGGAAATAGTGAAGCTGAAAAAGATCCAATGTTGAAGGAGGCAATACAATGAGCGATTTTTTGCATAACCTTCTCACCCAGGCAGAAGGCAAAACACTTGAATTCAAGCAGGATGGTTCGTCGTCAAAACCGTTCCTGAAAACTCTTGTGGCGTTTGCCAACACGGCTGGCGGACGGTTAATCTTCGGGGTCACTGACGACCGGCAGATTGTTGGCGTAGAGGCTCCGCTTGATGAAGAGGAGCGGCTTTGCAGTTTGATTGCTGACTCTATTGCTCCTCGTATGGTTCCAAACGTCGAGATGGTAACCGTTGAAGGAAAGACGTTGCTGATGGTTGAGGTGTTTCTTAGCGGCACGCGCCCCCATTATCTCAAAGCCGACGGCATGATGGCGGGAGTTTATGTGCGCCTTGGCTCCACGAATCGTCAAGCTGATGCCCAGTTGATTGCCGAGTTGCAGCGAGGTGTGGCGGGGATTAGTTTTGATGCCTTACCCATGCCTGGGCTTGATCTGGAATCGCTTGATTTGCCTGCCATTCGGTCTGACTTTGCTGAGAGAATACTGGATGAACGGATGTTGCAAAGCCTTAAAATTTTGGTACAGGATCAGGGGAGACTTGTTCCCAGTCAGGGCGGTATTTTGCTTTACGGAAAGGAGAGGCGCTTTTATTTTGATGATGCATGGATTCAGTGCGGACGTTTTATCGGCAACGACAAGGGCGACATCTTCGATCATATCGATATTCATGACCCGCTGCCCAGGGCGGTGGAGAGTATTATGTTGTTTCTCAAAAAACATGCTATGCGTGGTGCCGATTTTTCCGAGATTCGTCGCAAGGATCGCTGGAGCATTCCAATCAACATTCTGCGTGAAGTGGTGATTAATGCGCTGGTTCATGCCGACTACTCACACAGGGGTACCCCAATTCGCATCGCTTTTTACGACAACCGCATTGAGGTTGAAAGCCCCGGGCTGCTGCTGCCGGGCATCACGGTTGAGGAGATGAAACAAGGTATATCGCAAATCCGCAATCCGGTCATCGCTCGGGTGTTCCGTGAGCTTGAATTGATAGAACAGTGGGGTAGCGGCATTCCCGGCATCTTCCGGGAAGCCAAATCCAACAATCTGCCCGAGCCAACCATAGAAGAGCTGGCGGGCCGAGTACGTTTCACTGTGCCCCTGTCAGAAATTTTGCCACTCTCCCGTGAACAGTCGCGGAAATCCGAAT